>OUNM010503928.1_pt1 | contig 102388 bp, 94 predicted proteins | sample 1769961 | NCBI WGS metagenome assembly OUNM01 (sample SAMEA3914820, study PRJEB12502) | metagenome | biome: forest; material: soil | place: USA | collected 2012-03-12 | depth 0.3 m
CTCCTTGTCCACGCGCACCTGATCGGTCATCGGCACCGACTTGGCGTTGTGCACGAGGTCGTCGAGCTTGTCTATGAGTACGAGGACGTCCATGTTTTCTATGCGTGCGTGGTCTGCGGCCCGCGCGGGGCAGGAATCGGATTGGCGATCACGTGTCGTCCCATTTCGTCAGCGCGTCAGCTCTTCCTGCAAGCGTCTTGCGACCTCCTCGGGCACCAGATCGTCGATCCGGCCGCCGAATGTAGCCAACTCCTTGACGCCGCTCGATGACAAGAAACTGTACTGCGGGCTCGCCATCAGGTAGACGGACTCTATCTCGGGGTCCTGGCGGCGGTTGAGCTGGTTCATCTCCAACTCGTACTCGAAATCGGAGATCGCGCGCAGGCCCTTGACGATCGCGCGCGCACCCACGTGACGCGCGAACTCAACGACAAGCGTCGAGAATGGCTCGGCGCGAACGCCGTCGAGGTCGACGATCGCGCGTTCGATGAAGCCCATCCGCTCGTCGATGTCAAACAGCGCCTTGCTCTTGCGCACGGAGCGGTTGACGACGGCAACGACGACCTCGTCATAAAGCCGAGCCGCACGGCGGATCACGTCGAGATGACCGTTCGTCAACGGGTCATACGAGCCAGGGCATACGGCTATCGACTTCGTGGACGGCGTCATTGATGCACGTGGATTCTGATGGAAGTGTCCCCGTAGCGCCGCTCGCGCTCGAGCTCCAGCTCGAGTTGCAGAGGGGCTCGCCTGTCGCACTCAACGACGACGCGTGCCGCCGGGCGGAGCAGTGGCGGCAACGCCGCTGAAAGCTCCGGCCCCCAGTCATGCGCCTGGCTGTAGGGAGGGTCGATGAAGAGGAGATCGTATGTCTCTTCGCGTCGCCGTGCACTGCGGAGAGCAGCCAGCGCGTCTGCGCGACGCACCTGCGCACGCGGCGGCGCGAGGGCGAGCGCATCGAGATTGGTGCTCAGCGAGTGCAGCGCAGCGCCGTCGCGCTCGACGAACACGGCCTGCTCAGCACCGCGCGAGAGCGCCTCGATGCCGAGCGCGCCGCTGCCGGCGAACAGGTCGAGCACGCTCGCACCGTCGAGCACGCCGAGCATTGCGAACAACGCCTCGCGCACGCGATCGGATGTCGGCCGCGTGGCACGGCCTTGAGGCGCTTGCAGCCGCCTGCCGCCGAGCTCTCCTGCAATCACGCGCACGCGCGCACCGTAACGCGGCCGACGCCCCCGTCCCTGGATCGAGCGCTCAAGCAGGGATCGGAGCGAGCGCCTCAGCGCCGAAGTGGCGTCGCAGCTGCTCGCCGAGCAGTACGTTCTCGGGCTCGCACAACTGCGGATCACCGTCGAGCAGCTCCTCTGCACAGGCGCGCGCACGCTCGAGCAGCGCCACATCCTGCGGCAGCTCAGCAATCTCGAACTGGCGCAGCCCGGACTGGCGCGTGCCGACGAGCTCGCCCTCGCTGCGCAGCTCGAGATCGATCTCAGCGAGGCGGAAGCCGTCTGCGTGCTCGGCCAGCGCGCGCAGGCGCGCGGCACCAGGCGGGCCCATCAGACGGCAGATCGCGCTGTGTTCGCCCCGCCCGATGCGGCCACGCAGCTGATGCAGCTGGGAGATGCCGAAGCGCTCTGCGTTCTCGACGATCATCACAGTCGCGTTGGGCACGTCAATGCCGACCTCGATCACAGTCGTCGCCACCAGCACGTCGGCCGCGCCAGAGGCGAACGCCGCCATCGCCTCCTGCTTCTCGCGCGGGCGCATGCCACCGTGCAGCAAGACGAGCCCATAGCCCTTCAGCTCGCCCTTGCGCAGACGCTCGAGCTCGGCTGTCGCGGCGCGCAGCTCACCGAGCGCGCCGGTCGCCGTGGCTGCTGCCGTTCCGTGATCTGCAGAGCCCTGCCCAGTCTCGTTGGCGTCCTGCTCGATCAGAGGACAGACGACGAACGCCTGACGACCGGCCTGCAACTGCTCGCGCAGCTCCTCATAGGCACGCGCGCGGCCGCGCTCGCCTGCCACGATCCGCGTCTCGATCGGCCGGCGACCGCGCGGCAGCTCGCGCAGCGTGCTCGTGTCGAGGTCGCCGTAGCCGGCGAGCGCGAGCGTGCGCGGGATCGGCGTCGCCGTCATGTGCAGCATGTGAGGCGTCCCCTTCTCCGTCAGCGCCGCGCGCTGGCGCACGCCAAAGCGGTGCTGCTCGTCGACGACAGCCACCGCGAGCGAGCGGAACTGCACGTCCGGCTCGATCAGCGCATGCGTGCCGACGAGCAGCGACAGCTCGCCGCTTGCGAGCTTGCCGAGCGTGTCGCGGCGCGCACGCGCAGGAGTCGAGCCTGTCAGCAGCGCACACGAGACATTCTCTTCGCCGAGCAGGCCGTTGATCGTCGCGAAGTGCTGCTCGGCAAGCGTCTCCGTGGGCGCCATCAGCGCGGCCTGTGCACCGTGCTCGACCGCGCGCAGCATCGCGTAGAGCGCGACGACCGTCTTGCCGCTGCCGACCTCGCCCATCAGCAGACGCTGCATCGCGCGCGTTCGCTCGAGGTCTCGATCGATCTCAGCGATCACACGCAGCTGATCTCCGGTCGGCGCAAACGGCAGCGCGTGCTCGAGCCAGCGTCCGCTCAGCTGTGGCGGCTCGGCGAGTGGGCTGGCACGTTCGAGCTCGTGACGCCGCGCGCGACGCAGCAGGAACACGAGCTGGGTGAGGAGCAGCTCATCGAAGGCCAACCGCTCACGCCCGCTGGCCGTATCGGCGGCGTCGCGCGGGAAGTGCATCGCTGCCAGCGCCCCCGAGCGATCGGGCAGCCGCTCGCGCTCGCGCAATGCGCCGGGCAGCGGCTCGAACACGTCGGCGAGATGCGCGCGGGCCTGCTGCACGAGCGTGAGAATCTGCGTTGAGCTGACGCCCTCACTCGCCGGATAGTGCGCGACAGCGCGCCCTTGTGGCGCAGCAGCAGCTTCGGCAGACGCCTCCTCCGAGCCGAGCCCGAGCTGCGCAGAGGGCGCGTGGTGGGACACGCGAAAGCCGCCGCGCCCATCTGCCTTGCCGTGCAACACGACGTTGGTGCCGGCTGGATAGCGCTGCACGAGCCACGGCTGGTTGAAGAACGTCGCGCGCATCGTGCCCGTCTCGTCGCGCACTGACGCCTCGACGAGCGGGCGCATGCCGCGCCGCCTGACGGGTCGGGCGCTGATCGCGCGGACCTGCACAGCGACAGTCGCCTGCTCGCCTGCGCGCAGATCGGCAACGGTGCGCGACTCGCGGCTGTCGCGTGGCAGGTGTTCGAGCAAGTCGCCGATCGTGGCCAGCCCGAGCGTGGCCATACCGTCCGCCAGCTTGCCCGCCGGAAGCTGCAACAGCTCACGCAACCGCTCGGGTCGCGGCCAGCGCAGCGGCGCGCTCAGCAGCTCGTCGCGGCTCAGCGTGCGGCGGTCAGCGAACGCGTGCATGCGCAGCTCGCTCAGTCGCGGCGAGGAACGCTCAGATGCCGTGTCGAATCCCATCGGCGCAGGCGTCGTAGTGCTCGTCGCAGGCATGCGCCGCCCATGATGCTCACCACGGCGGTCGTAAACGACGGCTACTCAGCCGCGAGCAGCCACCAGTAGGCAGGCTGGCCGCCTTGACGCAGTTCGAGCTCGACCTCGTCACGCGCCATCCCCTCGATCTCGCCCAGCCCGAGCGGTGCGCCCTCGCCTGCGAGCACGCTGATCAGCTCGGGCTCGCCCGACTCGCCATCGCCGTCAGCGAGCGCAGCGAGGATCGCACGTAGCGTCTCCGTCGGGTCACCCCAAGCGACGACCTCGTCCTGGACGAAGCCGACCGCCTCGCCCGCCGTGAAGCGGCCCTGCGCGTCGTCGCGCGCGGCAGGCGCAACGGCGCCAGTGCGCACGCGCCTGAGCGCATCCTGCACCGCCTCCGCGTTCTGCTCGACGGCGCGATCGGGGTTGAGCACGACAGCCGCCGCGAGCCCCGCCTGCTGGCTGGTGGTCGGCACCACCTTGACCTGCTTGTCCGACAGCTCTGCGGCGTGCTCTGCCGCCATCACCACGTTGGCGCTGTTCGGCAACACGAGCACCTCCTCGGCCGGCACCTCATGGATCGCCGCGAGCAGATCGTACGTCGAGGGATTGAGCGTCGGCCCGCCGTCGAGCGTCTGCACACCGAGCTCTTTGAACAGCTCCGCGAGCCCAGCGCCGCTGACGACCGCAACAGCACCGCAGCGCGCAGTCGGCTGCGCGCGCGAGTGCTCGCGCGCGCCGTGGCCGTTGCCCGAGCGCCGCTCTGTGCTGCGCCGATCGGAGTCACGGCGATCGGCCGACGGCCGAAGCTCGCCAGAGCCATTCGCGCCGCTGGCGCCGTTTCCGTGCAGCGCAGCGCCGTTGCCGGCGCGCACGTAAGCGCCATCCGCATCCGATGCTGCCTCTTGGGCCAGGCGCGCTTCGCGCTCGTCGACCTGCAAGTGCATGTCAGCGACGTCGAGACGCGAGACCTCGCCAACGCCCCCCGCGAACACCGCCGTCGCCAGCTCTGGCTGGTCTGTGTGCAGATGGACCTTGAGCGTCTTTGCATCGCCGACGACGAGCACCGAGTCGCCAAGCGCCTCGAGCGGCTCGATGAAGCGAGCCGCGCTGAGGCCAGAGCCGGTGACCGCGAAGTTGGTGCAGAAGCGATACGTGCTCGAGCTGTGCTCAGGGTGCGTGATCCGCGCAGGCGCGTAGTGGTCGAGCTCTGGCGCCTCGTCTCCGCGCAGCGCAGCGACTACGCCGGCGAAGATGATCGTCAGCCCATAGCCGCCAGCGTCGACGACGCCGGCGTCGCGCAGCGCGGCAAGCAGCTCTGGGCCGCGCTTGACCGAATCCTGCCCCGCGCTCACAGCGCGCTCGAGCGCCGCCGCGATCGCCGCGTCCTGCTCGCTCGGCTCAGTCGCCGGTCCGAGCCGCGTGTCTTCAGGGCTGTGCGCCACGTCGGTGACGATCTTGTGCGCCATCTCGCGTGCGACCGTGAGGATCGTGCCCTCAGCCGGCTCGCGCACCGACGAGTACGCACGGTCAGCAGCCTTCGCCAGCGCAGCGCCGATCAAGGTCGCGTCGATCAGCTGTCCTGGACGTGAGACGAGCTCCTCAGCAGCCCCGCGGATCAACTGCGAGAGGATCACGCCCGAGTTGCCGCGCGCGCCGAGCAGAGCGGCGCGGGCGACCGACTCGACGATCTCCTCGCGCCCGATCTCGTCGATCGTGCGCGGCCCATCGCTCTGCAGGCGATCGAGCTCCTCGAGCACCGCGCGCAGCGTGAGCGCCATGTTGTCGCCCGTATCGCCATCGGCCACCGGAAACACGTTCAGGTCGTTGACCTCCTGGCGACGCGATTCCAGATGCGCCAGCGCGCCCGCCACAGCAGCGCGAAAGCGGCCCAGATTCGTATCTGTCACCGGCACGTCTTATCAGCTACGCCGGGCGACCTGTACTGCGCGTCCACCTCCGGCGGACGAACGGCGTTGCTAGCGGGCCTTCTCTACCTTGCCCGCCTTCAGGCACCGGGTGCACACGTACACGCGCCGCGGCGCCTTGCCCACGAGGATCCGCACCTTCTGCAGGTTCGGGTCGAAGCGGCGCTTCGTCGCGACCATCGAGTGGCTGCGGCTCTGACCGAACGCCGGTCCCTTACCGCAGCTGTGACACACCTTTGCCATAGCGGCCAAGCAGTCTAGCCGCTCTGCAGCTGCGCGCGAAGCTCGGCCATTCGCAGCACCGCTTCCGCCGCGTGTGCCCCCTGGTCGCGCTTGCCCCCGCCCGTGCGCGCGAGCGCCTGCTCCATGTTCTCGACCGTGAGCACTCCAAAGGCGCACGGCACCCCTGTATCCAACTGCACGCGCATGATCCCGCGAGCCGCCTCCGCGCAGACGAAGTCGTAGTGGTCCGTCTCGCCGCGGATCACCGCACCGAGGCAGGCGACGCCGTCGAAGCGGCCCGAGCGCGCCGCGTAGCTCGCCGCGAGCGGCAGCTCGTAGGCACCCGGCACGTCGAACACCTCGACGACGTGCTCGCCGTCCCGCTCGAATGCCGTCATCGCACCGTCGAGGAGCCGCTTGGCGAGATCCTCGTAGAAGCGCCCGACGACGACCGCATACTCGCTCACGCGCCACGCCCCTCTGTGCGCTCGTCGGCGGCAGCGCGGTCGTGCTCCCGCTCGGCATGCAGCAGCTCCGCGTCGAGGTTCAGCCCCTGGTGGTGCAGCGTGTGCCCCATCCGCTGAGCCTTCGTGCGCAGGTAGGACTCATTGTGCTCGTTCGGCGCGTGCTCGATCGGCAGCTGGGCGCTGACCGACAGGCCATAGCCCTCCAGGCCGCGGATCTTCTTCGGGTTGTTCGTGAGGATGCGGATCGACGACAGGCCCAAGTCGGCGAGGATCTGCGCGCCGATGCCGTAGTCGCGCAGGTCCGCAGGCAGCCCAAGCCGCTCGTTCGCTTCGACCGTGTCGAGTCCGTCCTCCTGCAGGCGGTAGGCCTTGAGCTTGTTCAACAGACCGATGCCGCGCCCCTCCTGGGCGAGGTACAGCAGCACGCCCTGGCCCTCGCGCTCGATCATCGCCATCGCCGCCTCCAGCTGCTCGCCACAGTCGCAGCGCAGCGAGTGGAACACGTCGCCCGTGAGGCACTCCGAGTGCACGCGCACCAGCACATCGGGCTTGCCGGCAATATCGCCCTTGACGAGCGCCACGTGGTGCTTGTCGTCGACCAGCGAGCGGTAGCCGACCGCCTCGAAGTCGCCGAACGTCGTCGGCAGCCGCGTCGCGACGATCCTCTCGATCAGCCTGTCATTGCGCCGTCGGTAGGCGATCAGGTCGGCGATCGTGACCATCTTCAGCCCGTGGCGCTCGCAGTACTCCGTCAACTCCGGCACGCGCGCCATCGAGCCATCCTCGTTCATCACCTCGCAGATCACGCCCGCCGGGATCAGGCCGGCCAGACGCGCCAGATCAACGCTCGCCTCGGTATGGCCCGCGCGCTCGAGCACGCCGCCGAGCTTCGCCTTCAGCGGGTTGACGTGGCCCGGCTGGGTCAGATCCTCTGGCTTCGTGTTCGGGTCGACGGCGACCTGCATCGTGTGCGCGCGGTCATGCGCCGAGACGCCCGTCGTGACGCCGTGGCGGGCCTCGATCGTGATCGTGAACGGCGTCTGCAGCGCCGACTCGTTCTTCGCCGTCATCAGCTCCAGGCCGAGCTCGTCGCAGCGCTCCGGCGTCAGCGCCAGGCAGATCCAGCCGCGCGCCTCCTTCGCCATGAAGTTGATCGCCTCTGGCGTGACGAACTGGGCCGCCATCACCAGATCGCCCTCGTTCTCGCGGTCCTCGTCGTCGCAGACGACGATCATCCGTCCCTGGCGGATCTCGTCGATCGCTTCCTCAACTGTTGCGAATGGCGTGGTCGTGCGTGCTGTGCTCATGACACTCCTTCGGTCGTCGCTGCCTGCATCTGCGACCCCAGCAGTCGCTCAACGTGCTTGGCCAAGACATCGACCTCGACGTTGACCGTCGCCCCTACCTCCACCACTCCCAAACCTGTGCGCTCGAGCGTCTCCGGAATCAGCGAGACGGCAAAGCCGCCATCGGTCAGCGCGCTGACAGTCAGGCTGACGCCGTCGAGCGCAACCGAGCCCTTTTCGACGAGATAGCGTCGCAGGCTCGGCTGCACCTCGATCTCGAGCACGCGCGCGAAGCCATCCACCGTTATCGCCGCGACCGTTCCCGTGCCGTCGACGTGCCCCTGCACGACATGGCCGCCGAGCCGGTCGCTCGCGCGCAACGGCAGCTCCAAGTTGACCGCCGCGCCAGGTCGCAAAGCCCCAAGCGAGGAGCGACGCAGTGTCTCGCCCATGACCTCCGCCGTGAACCCGTCCTCGCGCACCTGCGTCGCCGTCAGGCAGACGCCGTTGACGGCGATCGAGTCGCCCTCGCCGAGCTCCCCCGCGAGCCGCGTCGCGATACGCATGCTCGCCCCTGCGTCGTCGAGCTCGACCGTGCTCACGCTGCCCCGGTCGGCGATCAACCCTGTGAACACCGGACGCCCGTCTTCTTCATCCAATCAATCATTGAAAATCGTCACCACTCGCGCAAGCGTGCTGAGATCAGCAGGTCGTCACCCACCCGCTCGCTGTCGAAGCTGAGCGCGCGCATCGCCTCTGAGATGCGCTCTACTCCCATCCCCTCCAGTGGATCCCGCGCCGCACTGCCGCCGAGCAGCAGCGGCGCGAGGAACAGGCGCAGCTCGTCGATCTCGCCCGCATCGAGGAACGCACCCGCCAGATGTGGGCCACCCTCGAGCAGGACTGAGGCCACGCCCAGCGCGCCAAGCTGATCGAGCGCCGAGCGCACGCGCGCCGGCTCGTTCTCACCTGTCGCCACGAGCACCTGCGCGCCAGCCGCTTCGAGCGCATCCGTATCAGCGCGCGCTGCCGCCCGCGAGACGATCACCGTCAACGGAATCTCGCTTGCCGCAGAGACGAGCTGCGAAGAGGGCGGCAGGCGCGCGAGCGTGTCGAACACGATCCGCCGCGGCTGCTCAGACGGTCCCGCGAGCTCACCTTCAGGGCGCGCCGTCAACTGAGGGTCATCGGCAAGCGCCGTGCCGATGCCGACGACGACCGCATCGACCGACGCACGCCAGCGATGTGCGAGCGCGCGGCTGTCCTCGCCGCTGATCCACTGCGAGTCGCCCGTGCGCGTTGCCACCTTGCCGTCGAGCGTCATCGCCGACTTGAACAGCACCCACGGACGCGCCACGCGCGCGTGCTTGCGGAAAGCCTGGTTGAGCAGGCGCGCCCGCGTCGCCAGCTCACCATCGGCCATCACCACCTCGACGCCCTCGTCGCGCAGGATCCCAAGACCCCGACCAGCGGCCTTCTCCGTCGGATCATCCGAGCCGACGACCACGCGCTTGATGCCCGCCTGCAGGATCGCCTCCGTGCATGGCGGCGTCTTGCCCTCGTGGCAGCAAGGCTCCAGCGACACATACAGCGTCGCGTCCGACAGCTCCTCCAGGCCGCACGCCTCGATCGCGTTCACCTCCGCATGCGCCGCGCCGTAGCGCTCGTGCCAGCCTTCGCCGAGCACCTCCTCGCCGCGCGCGATCACCGCGCCGACGACAGGGTTTGGCTTGACTGCACCCGTGCCTCTGCCAGCGAGCTCGATCGCTCGAGCCAGGTGCGCCTTGTCCGTGTCCGTGCCAATCGCCATCTCTACCGACCCAGGATAACCCTGCTCTGTGCGCATCCCCCACCGCGCAGGCGGTAGATCGTGATCGCCGGGCCCGGGTGCTCGTATGCGAGCGGGTAGTAGTCAAAGCTCCAGTCGAAGCCGAACGGCACCGGGTGGGCGCCCGACACGTACGGCGAGGAGCGAAAGACAACTTCGCCCTGCTGCGCCAAGGCGCGGTAGTAGGCGATCGCCTGCGGCACTGCCCGCGGGTCTGCGAACGCGCGGCCCGACTGCGTCGAGCCGCTGACGACGAAGCAGTAGCCGTGCTGCTCGTAGTAGCCGAGCAACGCCGGCGTGAGCGTGCGGACGTAGTTCTCGATCCCCACCACGTGAAGTTCCCGCTGCTCGAGCGTCAGCTTCGTCGGATCTGTTGCCGAGATGCGGCTCAACAGGTCCGGGTACTTCAGCCACACCCCGTGGTTCTCGCTTGGCGGCAGGCTGCCTGGGTATTCGCGCGCCCAACCGTCCGGCGAGATCGGCTCAGCGACGATCCGTGCGCGGCGCGGGAGGTGCGCGAGCATCCACGAGCGCGTGATGTTGCGCGTGTCAGCTCGTGCCAGCACGAGTCCCGAGTGGATGCTGTACACGAGGCCTTGAGCAAGCAACAGCGCTGCCAGCACGACCGCCGACGCAAGCCCAACCGCTCTGCGACGTCGGCGAATCGCTGCCGCGAGCCAGACCGCCGACTGCAGCGCGAAATAAGCCGCCAACAGGCACAGCAGCGGCAGGATCGGCATCAGCCAACGGCCGAAGTAGCGGCCCTGCAGACCCATGAACGCGAGGAACAGCAATGGCGCCGGCACGAGCAGCCAGCCGAGTGCCTGCCTGCGCCACCAAACCGCCAGCGCGCCACCTAGGGCAGCCACCGCCGGCAGCCAGCCGAGCCCCCAGCTGAGCGACCACAGGTAGTAGACGAAGCCACCCTGTTTCGGCGCTCCGAGCTTGCCCTGCGCTTCAGCCGAGAGCGACGACTGGTGCACCAGTTCGGCGTGGAACGCCTTGTAGTCGAGCAGCCAGAAAGGGTTCGCCACAAAGAACGCCGCGAACGCGAGCAATGCCATCAGCGCCACGCCGAGCGCTGTGCGCAGAAGGAGCTTCGAGCGCTCCACCGCATCGTCCTGCCGTAACGCACGAGCGAGCACCGCTGCCACGAACGGCAGCAGCACGATGCCCGCTGTGTACTTCGTCGCACACGCCAAGCCCAGGCCGACACCGGCCAGCGCGTAGTCGCGCTTGCGCCCTTTGCACAGCACACCCGCGCTGCCCAGCAGCGAGAGCGTCAGCGGCGCGAGCGTCGGCACGTCGTTCAGCGCCAGATGCGCGTAGAAGACCGGCAGGAAGGCCACTGCCTCGATCGCCGCCGCCAGCAGACCGGCCGCCCGACCGAGCAGCCGCGCTCCCGTCAGGTAGAGCAGCCACAGCGCGAGTACGCCAAGCACCGCCGCCGCGATGCGCGCGAGCGTGTACACCTCTGTCGGGTCGTGCGCGAACGCGTGGCGCACGCCGTCAGCGCCACCGTAGGCAAGCGCGAAGAGGTAGTGCAGGACGTAGGTGAAGCCCGGCGGATTGGCGAAGTAGTGAGGGTTCAGGTCGTGCCCGAACATCGCCACAGCGCGTGGCACGAAGTGGTCTGCCTCGTCCGCGTTGTACGCATATGGAAGACCTTGCTGGACCCCCCACAGACGCAGGCCAAGCCCACCAGCGAGCACGACCGCAAGACCAGGCCACGCCCAACGACGAGGAAGGTCGAACGGCTGAGCCGGCGAAGGCGAAGGCGACCCGGTGGCCGGCCGGCGAGCGGCTGCCGCGGGGTCAGCAGTTGCCATAGATCGCGTAATAGCGACTCGTGAAGATGCGGTGATAGCCGTCCTGCGGAATCTGGTCGCGGGCATCGTCGCCGACGTCGACGATCGCCTCGTAGAACACAGCGCTGCCGAGCGGAAAGACAGCGACGCTGCCACGCTTGATCCGCTCTGCGAGCGCATGCGCGCCCTTGTGCACGTCCGCGCGCGCCTGACTGCGCGCGACGATGTCGCGCTGGCCGACCGTGTCGAGGATCCAGCGAGCATCTGGGATCAGCTTGTTGTTCGGCAGCGTCAGCAGCGGGCAGCGCTTCAGTTCGCGCTCGACCTCTGGGTTGTGCAGCGCGACAGCAAGGCCCTTGTGGAATTCCTCGTGGTAGGCGAGCGTGTTCTGCAAGCTCGTCAAGTTGAGCGTCGTCGCCGCCGATGTCGCCCCGTAGACGACGAGCAGCGCAGCGCCGGCCATCCACACGCGACGCATCCACGTGCCTCGCTCGAGCATCGCCCAGCCGCCGATCGTCACCGCGCAGAAGAGGATCAACATGATCGCTGCGCCGAGCAGGTAGCGGTCGATCACCGACGCGCCCCCGGCACCCTCCAGCACGAACACGCCGAGCAGCAGCACGAGCGCCACGAGCGGCGTGCGCGTGCGCTTCGGCGCCAGCCAGATCGCCAATGGAACGCCGATGATCGCCCCCAGCAGCACAGGCAGCTTGTCAATGCGAACGGCGAACGTCCAGACCGAACCGACGACGCTCGTGAGGCCCTGCGTGCGCCCCAGTTCCTGCGCGAGACCTGCAGTCGAATTCAACGAGTAGAACGGCTTGCCCGTGACGATCAGGTCGACGAGCACCCACACGACCGGGCCGATCGCTGTGAGCACCGCGTAGCCGAGCCGCCTGCGCTGCGATATGTCGTTTGCCTTCGTCGGCCAGACGCACCACAGCCAGTAGACGCCCGCAAGCAGCCACGCGTCCGGGCGCAGCAGCCCAGCGGCGGCGAGCAGCGCGAGCACTGGCCAGCCGCGGCGCGGCCGTTCGACCTCGAGCACGACCGCCCAGACGATCAACGCGACGTAGGAGATGTCGAGATAGCCCTGTGCCGCAAGATTCTCCAAGAAGAAGCGACTCAGCACGAGCAGCGCAGCCACGAGCCCGACGACCGGACCGAAGCAGAGCCTGCCCAAGCGGTAGAGGCCAGCGACGAGTGCGACGAACGAGCCGATCGAACCGAGGACCATCAGCCGCGCGCCGCCGTCACCGAAGATCGAGCAGAACGCGCCGAAGGCGATCGCCAGTGGATGCTCTGTCGGGCCGCGGTAGACGCGGAAGTCCGGCAGATGCGCGTGCAGCAAGTCGCGCCCCCACAGCAGCGCGTAGAACGAGTCGTACGTTGGGTACGTCGGGAAGGCGAAATAGCCGATCAGCGCGCCGACGCACATCACTGCGAAGCCGAGCTTGGCCCACGTCGCAGCGCGCACGGCGCGCAGCGGCCCCAGCCGGATCGAGCCCGGGCGCTGCCGGGTGAGCGTCGCGCTTTCCATCGAGACTCGGCCGGCACGGACACCGGCGCCGGCGCTGCCCGCACGCCAGGTTGCCAGGACCACCCTCACGCTTTGGGATACTGCCGGGAGCCAAGTCTAGGCAATCGCGCCGATGAAGCTCATCATCCAGATCCCCTGCTTCAACGAGGCAGACCAGCTCCCCCAAACGCTCGCCGACCTACCCCGTGAGGTAGACGGTTTCGACGTTGTCGAGTGGCTGGTCATCGACGACGGCTCGACCGACGAGACCGTCGCAGTCGCCCGCGCCCACGGCGTCGACCATCTCGTGCGCTTGACGAACAACAAGGGCCTCGCCACCGGCTTCCAGGCGGGCATCGATACGGCGTTGAAGCTCGGCGCCGACGTGATCGTCAACACCGACGCCGACAACCAGTACTACGGCCCCGACATCGCCAAGCTCGTGCAGCCGATCGTCGCCGGGCGCGCAGACATGGTCGTCGGCGACCGCGAGGTGACCGGAATCGATCACTTCTCACCGCTGAAGAAGTCGCTGCAGCGGCTCGGCTCGTGGGTCGTGCGCCAAGCATCCTCGACGTCGGTGCCCGACACGACCTCCGGCTTCCGCGCCTACAACCGCGAGGCAGCGATCCAGATGCTCGTCGTGTCGAAGTTCACGTACACGCTCGAGACGATCATCCAGGCAGGCAAGCTGCTCGTCGCGATCGACCACGTTCCGATCCGCACGAACCCGAAGACGCGCGAGTCACGCCTTTTCCCCTCGATGGGCGCCTACGTGCGGCGCAACGCGCTCTCGATCTTCCGGATCTACGCGCAATACGAGCCGCTGCGCGTGTTCTGGAGCCTTGCGCTCGTCATCGGGCTCGCCTCGCTAGGCGTCTGGATCCGCTTCATCGTCGCCTACGCCGAAGGCAACGGCAAGGGCCACGTGCAGTCGCTGATCCTCGGTGCCGTGCTGTTCATCGCCGCCGTTGTGCTGTGGGCGCTCGGCGTGATCGGCGACCTGCTCGCTGCACAGCGCGTGATGACGCAGAAGACGTTCGAGCGCGTGCGCCGGATCGAGCTGCAACTCGGCGTCGAGCCCTCGCATTACGAACCAGGGCAAGGCGAGCCCGGCGCGGGAACGGACGCGAACGATGGCGAGGCAGCGGCGAGCGCGGGCGAGCGCGGGCGCCAGGAGGCGGTGCGCCTGTGAGCGGCGTGACCGTGTCAGACGACGGCATCGTCACAGGCAACACGTACGACAAGTACGGCTCGACCAATCCAGTCGTGCGCCGGCTGATGGCCGGCTTCGAGCGCACGCTGGCCGAACTGATGACGCAGGCAGCCCCGCGCTCGCTGCTCGACGTCGGCTGTGGCGAGGGCGTGCTCGTGCACCAGTGGGCGCTCGAGATGCCTGAAGCGCGAATCGTCGGCATCGACCTCGAGGAGGAGTCGATCCAGGCCGGCTGGGCCGAGCATCAGGCGCCGAATCTCGAGTACCGCACGATGCTCGCCGAGGATCTGCCGTTTGCCGAGAACGAGTTCGAGCTGGCATGCGCGATCGAGGTGCTCGAGCACGTTCCAGATCCCGAGCACACAGTCGCCGAGATGGCGCGCTGCGCCGAGCGCCACCTGCTCGTGTCCGTACCGCGCGAGCCGCTGTGGCGGATGCTCAACATGGCGCGTGGCGCATACATCCCGCAACTCGGCAATACGCCTGGGCACTTGAATCACTGGTCCAAGCGCTCCTTTGCCGAGCTGCTCTCGCAGCACGGCAAAGTCGTCGAGTTGCGCTCGCCGTTCCCCTGGACGATGTTGCTTGTCCAGCTCTAGCGGCTCCCGCGAGGTGTTGGCGGAGCAGAACGGGGCGCCCGAGAAGGACCCGCAAGCCGCCGAGCCACGACAGCGCACTTACGGAAGTGGCGCCCGGATCCTGTCGATTGGCATCGCCTCGACAGGCCTGCTGACATTCGCCTACTTCTCGATCGCCAGCCACGTGCTCGGCGAACAGTCGGCCAAGCGCATCGACCTGCTGTGGTCGGTCATGTTCGTGATCATCTCCGTGATCTACAGGCCGATCGAACAGCTGCTCTCGCGCACGATCGCCGAACGTCGCGCCAAGGGGCAGATTGCGCACACGCTGCGCGTGCCGATGTTGATCCAAGGCGCCTTTGCGCTGATCTTCCTGGTCGTCGCGCTGGCGCTGCACGACACGTTGATCGACGACGTCTTCGAACACGAGGAAGCGCTCTACGTCGTGCTCGTCGTCGGCACGCTCGCCTACGCCGCCAGCTACTTCGCCCGCGGCTGGCTCGCCGGCCATCAGCGCTTCGCACTGTTCGGCGGGCTCGTGCTGATGGAGTCTGTCTCGCGGATCTGCTTCGCGCTGGCCGTGGCAATCGGCATCGCCAGCGGGCAGACGGCCGTCGCACTTGGCATCGCCGCCGCGCCCTTCGTCTCGCTCGTTGTCGTGCCGCTTGCTTTTGCACGCACGCGGGCTGAGCGGGCACACCGAGAAGACGAGTCGGGCGGCGGCCACCAGGACGCGCTCGCAGCTGCCGCAATCACCGTCGACGAGGCCGATGCCGCGCTCGCCGGTCCCGGCACCGAGGGCGTGCAAGAGACAGCCGCCCACGACGATCTCTCGCTGCGTCGCGGTGGTGGCTTCGCCGTGTGGGTGTCCGGGATCATGCTGTCCGAGCAGACGCTGCTGAACGCCGCCGTGCTGACAGTCGACGCGACCTCGCCGAATCGCGCGCTCGCCGGGATCGTGTTCAACGTGCTGTTGATCGCCCGCGCGCCGCTGCAGCTGTTCCAGGCGATCCAGACCTCGCTGCTACCGCACCTGACCGGGCTGGAGGCGACCGCCGGCCACGACGCGTTCGCCCGGGCGATCCGCACGACGATCCTCGCGATCCTCGCCTTCGCCGGCCTCGTCACGGTGGGCCTGCTCGTGATCGGCCCGTTCGCGCTGAAGCACGTCTTCTTCGGCCAGAACTTCGACTACAAAGGCACCGGCTTGGCACTGATCGGCATCGGCATGGGCCTGCACCTCTGCTCAGGCGCGCTCAATCAAGCAGCGCTGGCGCGCGATCGGGCTCGCGCTGCAGCATGCTGCTGGCTGCTCGCTGCCGCGCTGTTCGTCGGCTGGATGGTCTTGCCGGCCGTCTCAGAACAGCTGCTGCGAGCAGAGATCGGCTACGCCGGCGCGACGGCCCTGCTGGCGCTCGCGCTTGCGCTGCTCTATCGCCAAGGGACCAGCGCTCAGGCTGCCCCGACTGACGCTGCGATCGCGCGGTAAGCCTCGCCAGGGTCTGCCGCACCGAAGATCGCTGAGCCGGCGACGAACACGTTCGCCCCCGCCTGCAGACATCCAGGGGCCGTATCCGGCGCGATGCCCCCGTCGACTTGCACGGCGACACCGTCGCCGACGATCGCGCGTACGCGCGGAAGCTTCTCGAGCGAGTGCTCGATGAACGCCTGCCCGCCCCACCCTGGATTCACCGTCATGCAAAGTGCCATGTCGATCTCTCCAGCAACCTCGGAGAGTGCGCCAACGAGCGTGCCTGGATTGATCGCCACGCCGACGCACGCGCCGCTCTCGCGGATCAAGCTCGCTGCATATGCGATGTGCGGCGTCGCCTCCGCGTGGAACGTGATCGAGTCAGCGCCGGCCTTGACGAAATCCGCCACGTGACGCTCCGGACGCTCGATCATCAGGTGCAGGTCGAGCATCGCCCCCGCTTCACGCGACTGTTCGGCGAGGCCTTCGACGACGACAGGCCCAAGCGTGATCGGCGGCACGAAGTGGCCGTCCATGACGTCGACGTGGATCACGCGCGCGCCGGCCTCGAGCACCTCGCCGACCTGCTCGCGCAGGCGGCCGAAATCTGCCGAGAGAATCGACGGCGCCACGCGCACTTCGCGCAGCAGCTCGCGTGCACGATCGCTCATATGGGTTGGAGCATGCTGTCGCCGCAGTGATTGCACTTCATGATCGCCGTCGAAGACATCCGCACGATCGTCGAGTGCTCACCGCAATTGGGGCAGACCGAGGTCAGCTCGAAGCGGTGCAGGCAATAGACGCAGCGATAGCGGCCCGGCAGGTTCGTCGGGCGCAGCCAAGGCTCGCCACAGCTTGGGCACTGCGGACCGAGATCGACGGCCGGCTTGGCAGAGGGGCTCTGCTCGCCCTCCATCTCAGCCCCTGCGCAACCGCGCGATGAAAAAGCCGGCCGTGTGGTCTCGATGTGGCAGCGTCAGCACCGTTCCCGGCAGCGAGATCCGCGGTGGGCCGTCGGCATGGCCAGGCAGCTCAGGGGCAAGATCGTCGAGGCTGAAGTCGTTGTGAGAATCGAGGAAGCTTTCGATCACGTGCTCGTTCTCGATCGGAGAGATCGTGCACGTAGAGTAGACAAGCACGCCTCCCGGACGTAGGGCTTCGGCGCCGGCAGCGAGGATCGTTCGCTGGCTTCGAGCCATCTGCGCGATCGCCCCCTCGCTGACGCGCCAGCGCAGATCGGCGCGCGCCTGCAGCGTGCCAAGCCCCGAGCACGGCGGGTCGACGAGCACACGATCGAAGCTCGCGGGCTCCGTGGGCGGTTGCGCCGCGTCGCCCAGCTCGACGCGTACGTTCGCCGCATGCAGGCGACGTGCCGTGCGCTCGAGCGCTCCTGCACGCGCACGATTGCGCTCGACTGCGACGATCTGCCCGCGACCCTCCATCAACGCAGCGAGGTGCGTCGTCTTGCCCCCAGGCGCTGCGCACAGATCGAGCACGCGCTCGCCTGGCGAAGGCGCGAGCGTCCGCGCGACGAGCATCGCTGCCCGCGACTGCGCGAGAAAGGCGCCCTGTTGCCACAACGGCGTCCGATGGCTGTCGAACGGGCCGTCGAGCACGACCGCCTCGGGAATCGTCGCGTCACGATGCGCAGCGACTGAGGAATCAGAGAGCGCCTGCACGAGCGCGTCGGCATCGGTCAGCAGCGTGTTCGCGCGCACGGCCAGCTCGCCCGGCTCGTTGTCGCAGGCGAGCAGCGCGCGAGCGTCGATCGCGCCAAGACGATCCCACCAGAGCTTGGCAACCCAAGTCGGATGGGAATGCATCAGCGCTGCGTGCTCAGGGGTCGCCTCGTCAAGCCCGTCGAGCAGCACTGCGGCGCCTTCGCGAGCAGCGCGCCTGAGCACGGCGTTGACCAGCCCGTGCCCACCGCGGGCATGGCGCTTCGCGAGCTCGACCGCATCGGCTACGACCGCGCGATCGGGTGAGCCAGACAGATAGACGAGCTCGTACAGGCCAAGACGCAGTGCAGCCAGTACAGGGGCATCGAGCCGCTCAGCTGGACGCTCAGCCAGTCGCTCGATCAAGTGGTCCAGCGTGCCCTTGCGCTGCACTGCGCCGTAGGCGAGACGCATCGCGAGCGCCCTGTCACGGCGATCCAGTCGCTCGGACTCGGCTTGCAGCGCGAGATCAGCGTAGGCGCCGCGCTCGAACACGCGCCGCAGCACCACGTATGCGCAGCGTCGCGCCGGCGCGATTGCCGTACCCGGAGCGCCCCCTGCGCGTCGCCGGTCCGCTCCCGCCGACGCTCTGGCCTTGCCTGACACCGAAGTCATGATCCGCTATCCAGCCCGCGCCGCGCGCGCCGGCGCAGAAATCTCCGCGAGATCAGCCGCCAACCGCTCAGCTTCGTGCTCGATGAGCGTCGCAATCGTGATGCGAATCGCCGGTGGGCTGTCAGCGAGCCTGTACTGCGCCCCTGCGGCCACGACCCAGCCTCGGCCTGCAAGCGCCCCAACGACGCCAGTCTCATCTTCGACGGGGACCCATACGTTGAGTCCAGACGCCGCCGAAGCCTGCACGCCAACGTGTGCGAGCGCCTCCAGCAAGTGCTCACGCCGGGCGGCATACGTCGCCGCTGCATCGGCGATGAGGTCGTCGACGTGCGGGTCTTGCCAAAGGCCGAGCACGAGTCGTTGCAGAATGTGGCTGACCCAACCAGGCCCACACTGCTGGCGGCCTTCGACGCGCAGGAGCGTCTGCGGGTCGCCGGCCAACACGGCCAGGCGAAGATCGGGGCCGAGCGCCTTGGCCACCGAGCGCGCTGCCGCCCAGCGCTCGCGGCCGGCGACGAGCGTATGCAGCTGACTGCCGGCCACCTCACCGAGGTGGTCGTCCTCGATCACCAGCACATGCGGCGCTGCAGCGAGCACTTCGCGCAGCTGCGCTGCACGCTCTGCATCGAGCGCCGCACCCGTCGGATTCTGCCCGCGCGGCGTCAAGATCACCGCGCTTGCGCCGCGGGCGAGGACAGCTTGCAGCTCGGCTGGGCGCATGCCGCGCTCGTCTATCGCGACAGGATCGATCGCGTGGCTGCGCGCACGCAGCAGGTCGAACAGCGGTGCATAGCCAGGGTTCTCGACAGCAACTCGATCCCCTGCCCGCAAATGCACGTCGATCACGCGCTCGATGCCATCGAGCGCACCGCTGACGATGCACGTGCGCTCGGTCTCGATGCCATCCTCAGCCAGGCGCTCACGCGCCAGCGCCGCCAGCTCTGCCAGCGCCGCCTGCTCGCCGTAGAGACGCAACGGCAAGTTCGTCCCTGCAAGCGCACGCTTGAGGTCGGGCAACAGCTCCGGATCAGGATTGCCCTGAGAGAGGTCGCGCGCACCGGGCGGCACAGGCAACGGCGCGCGGCGTGAGCCGACCGGCGGACGCTCGCCGATGCGCGAGCCACGGCGAGGCTCACTGACGACTACGCCGCGACGGCGCAGCTCGGCGACGGCCGCTGCAACGGTGACCGGACTCAGGCCGACTTCGCCGGCGAGGCGGCGAATCGAGGGCAGCGGTTGGCCAGGCGCGAGCGATCCGTCGGCGACCGCCAGTTCAACGCTCGCAGCCAGCTCTGCAGCGCTGCTTCCGGCGATCCTGTACTGTATTGAATCAGACACTAATCTGTACTGTAACAGTCTGGAGGACACCGTGCCACCAAATCCGCCAAGCGCTCTGCCCTCCCCAAGCGCTACGCCCTCCACCCCAACGCCATCCGAGCGAGTGCGCCTGCGGCGCAAGCGCGAACGCGGCAGCCACGACCGTGCGACGATCGACGCGATCCTCGACGAGGCGCTGATCGCCCACCTAGGGATCGCCGACGAGCATGGCCAGCCGTTCGTTACGCCGACGCTGCACGCCCGCCGCGGCGACGTCGTCTACGTACACGGCTCGACGGCCAGTCGCACGCTTCGCACGATGCGCGACGGCGCTCCAGTGTGCCTGACCGTCTCGCTGCTCGACGGGCTCGTGCTCGCTCGCGCCGTCATGCACCACTCAGCCAACTACCGCTCGGCGATGCTGCTTGGCCAAGCGCGAGTCGTCGAGCAGCACGAGGAGAAGCTCGCCGCACTCGAGGCGGTCGTCGAGCACATCGTTCCAGGGCGCTGGGCCGAAGCACGACAGCCGACGGAGAACGAGCTGAAGGCGACAGCGGTGCTCGCGCTGCCGATCGAGGAGGCCTCAGCCAAGGTCAGGACCGGGCAGCCGTCCGATGACGAGCCCGACTACGAGCTCCCCGTCTGGGCGGGCGTGATCCCAATCACGAGCCAAGCGGGTGCGGCTATACCCGACCCGCGCATGCCGGCAGGCATCGGGATGCCTGACATCGCCGAACGCTACCGCCGCCCAGGGGGGCCGTGACCGCGAAGGTAGGCGCCCGCATCCATCGGGCGCTTACCCGGCGGCTGCACGCTCAGCAACTCCAGCGCGCCCTGCGCGCAGATCAGCAGCAGCCGCCCATCGTCGCCGGCGACGACGCCGAGCTGCCCGTCGTGCCGCTGATCGTCGTCCAGCTCTGCGAGCGCCGCCTCCTGCACGCCCAACAGCGATCCGTCGGCGAGCTCGACACGGGCGCCGATGTGTGGGTGCAGCGCCCGCACAACGAGCTCGAGCTCGCTCGCCGGCCGCGCCGGATCGAGCAGCCTGTCGGCCGGCCCGATCTTCTCGGCGTACGTGACACCTGACTCGTCTTGCTCGACAAACTCAGGTGGGTCGCCCGCGGCTGTCTCGTCGAGCACACGCAACAGCAGCTCGCCGCCCAGCGCTTGCAGACGCTGAGCAAGCGAGCCGTAGCTGTCGCGCGATCCAATCGGCTCGTCGCCCACGAGGCACACGGGACCGCTGTCGAGGCCGGCCGTGAGACGCATGATCGAAACGCCAGTACGCCCGTCGCCGGCCATGATCGCGCGCTCGACCGGAGCCGCGCCGCGCCACCGTGGCAACAGCGACGGGTGCACGTTGAGCAGCGTCTGCGCCGACAGCAACGGCTCCTTGATCAATGCGCCGAAGGCGCAGACGACGACTGCGTCCGGCTCCGCGGCAGCAACGCGCGCAGCGGTCGTTTCGTCGTTGACGTTCTCCGGCTGCGCCAGCTCGATGCCCAGCGCGCGAGCACGATCGGCGACAGGCGGCGATGCGAGCCGTCGACCGCGCCCCTGCGGCCGATCGGGACGGGTGATCACAAGCGCCGGTCGATGCTGCGAACGCTCGGCCAGCCGATCGAGGATCGCCGCCGCGAAGTCGGTCGTCCCAAGGAAGACGGTGCTCAAGGCCAGGCCGTGCGCCTAGACAGCGTCGGCGGTCTCCCGTGCCTCGCGCATCGCGCGCATCGCCTCCTTGCGTGCCTCGCGAGAGATGCGGTCGAGGATCAAGACGCCGTCGAGGTGGTCCACCTCGTGCTGGATCACGCGCGCCGGAAGCCCGTCGGCCTCGATCTCGAGCCGTTTGCCGCGCTCGTCTTGCGCCGTCACGCGGACGCGCGCCGCGCGCTCGACCTCGACATGGACCCCAGGCAGGCTCAGGCAGCCCTCTTCGGCCGTCTCGAGCTCGTCGCTGCGCCACTCGATCACCGGATTGACGAGCGCTGTCAACGGATCGTCGGCATAAGCGCGGTAGACGAGCACACGATGCAGCACACCTAGCTGCGTAGCGGCAAGACCGACGCCGAGCGCGTCGTGCATCAGCGCGCCCATCCGCTCGACCTCGCGCACGAGCGAATCGTCGAAGCGCTCTACAGGCAGCGCCTTGGCGCGCAGCACGGGATCACCGAGCTTGCGCACATATGCAAGCGCTGCGTCTCGACGGGCACGCGTCTCGGCATCGAGCTCTTCCGGCTGAGGTGCGTCCTCCTCGCGCTCCACCTCGACGTCGGCATCAGCCGAGACCTGGCTCGCCATCCGCTCGACGTCTTGGGCTTCTTCTGCTTTCTGCTCCGCAGCCATGACGCCGAAGTTTAGGAGCCTGCGCGCGTTCAGTGCGAGCGATGAGTCGATGGCGCCGGACGGAGCGTGACCGTGCTGCGGATCGTGTGCGGCAAGCTGCCGCCCGCGCCGAGGACGATCGTCGCCGTCGCGTGCAGGGCGTGCGTGCGTGCAAGCTGCGCCAGCGCCGGGCCAGACAGGTGCAACGTGACCGTCAGCGTCTTGCCCGCGGCGACCGTGAACGATGCCTTGCCCAGCGTCAGCGTTCTCGCCTTCGCCGCGCCCGCGTGAGCAGCGCCCGGAGCGGTCAGCGTGACCGAACCCGTGCAGCTCCCACCCGTGGCGGCGCAGACGATCGCCAGCTTGACCTTGCCCGAGCTGACCTTCAGCGAGCTGCCGGCCAGGCGCGCGCTGGCAGCCTGCGGCGAGGTCGACTGGAAGCCCGACACGCCCTGCTCGGCGCCACCGCCGCCTGCTGTCGTCGGTGTCGTGCCCGTCGTCGTGGTGCCAGGGGCAGTACCGCCGCCACCGCCACTGCCTTCTCCGCCGCCCCCTGGGGCGCCACCACCGTTGCCACCGCCACCCGCCACGGCCGGGCCGACGGTCACTTCACGCGTCGCCGGCGCGCTCGCCACACCGTAGGCGTCGGTCACGGTGAGCGTCACTGTGTATGTGCCCGGCGCCACGTAGGCGTGCGTCGCGGTCAAGCCCGCACCGCCCGTGCCATCGCCCCAGCTCCACGACGCACTGACGACCGAGTCGCCAGGGTAGAAGCTGGCGGAGCCGCTCATGCTGAAGCTCGCCGAGCTGCCCGCCACCAGCGAAGCCGGCGCAGAGATCGCCGCTGTCGGGCGCTGGACTTGGAACAAGCCGAGGCCGACCGGCGTGCCGACGCCAGAAGGACCGTCATAGCCAGCGGCCGCGTCGCACTCGGTCGTGCTTTCGCAGTCGATCCGCCCGACGCCGAGGTCCGAGTCGGGATGGCCGCATTCAGCAGCCGGCTCGCCACCGCAGTAGCCGTTGCCCCCTTCGGTCACGTCGAACCTGCCGGTCACATCGGCCTGCTGCCCGTACAGGGTCACCGACGGATACGGAACACCCTGCACACCGCCGGCAAGCGCATACAGCGCGCTGACCAGCGGCGCTGAGAGCGAGGTGCCGCCGACCGTCACCCAGCCTTTATCGACGCGAGTGCACGCGCTGCCGCAGTTGTAGTCGTCGTAGATGTCCAGTCCCGTGTCCGGGTCGCCGACCATCGAGACATCGGCGTTGAGTCGTTTGCTGCCGCAGCCTGCCGCCGCAAAGCCGGCGACGTCGCGCTGCCAGAACTGCGCTTCGAACCGCTGGCTGCAACCTCCGCCGCTCGCGCCTTCAGAGAATTCCAGTTCGTCCGGTTTCCGCGGCTTGTTCGCATTCCACACCTTCTCGCTGGCGCGCGTGCCGTTCCCGTTGAGCTCGAGCGTTGTGCCGCCGACCGCGATCACGGCCGGCGAGGCAGCGGGCAAGTTCGCCGCCTGCGCTTCCGCTTCGAGCCAGTTCCAGTTGTAGAAGCCCGCATCGCCTGTCGAGGCGACGATCGGCACGCCTGGGTGGTTGTAGGCGGCAACTTCACTCGATCCAGGGAATTTCTCAGGGCCACCGTAGGAGTTCGAAACGACGCTCGCACCCAGTGCGACCGCCTCGTTCGCCGCGGTCGCGAGGTTTGAGTTGCTGTTGCTGTTGGCCTCGACGAGCAGGATCTTGCAGTTCGGGCAAGCCGCGTGGACAGCGTCAACATCGAGCGTGATCTCAACCGACCAACCGGTTGTGTCGGCCGCCGGCAGCACCACCGTGCTGCCTGACTGTCCGACCTTCTTGAAGCAGCCGTTGGTCGCCGTGCACGCCGGCAGCTGCGTGTATTGGGCATCGAATGTCGCCAGGTCGGTTTCGATGTTCGGGTCGTCGAAGGCGTCGACGATCGCGACCGTCTTGCCGGAACCGCCAGAGCTCGGCGAGAAGCCATAGGCGCTTGCGAGGTCTTCCGGCGTCAGCCCGCCCGCAGGGCCGGCCAGCGCCGCGCCACCCCCACCCGCGAGGAGGAACGGCTGCACGGACGCCGAGTTTGCCCCAGTCGGCCGCGAGGCCAGGTGCTTGCGCGCAAGCGCGAAGCAGCGTGCATACCCAGGAGCCGGCGGCGCACACGCGGGGATCGCTTCGGCGTAGCCACCGTGCGGTATCGGCGCAGGCGATGACTGTGCGTCAGCAACCGTCGGGGTCAGCGCAAGCGCAGCGATCAGAGCTGCGACGAGCGTCGCACGGCGAGCAGCAAACCGACCAGCAGACATCCCCACGCCCATCGCCATCTCCCCCAGAGGCCGCCTTGGGCCGATCGTTTTTCCGAGATCGGATGGTAACGAGGAAACAAATATTTTCTACTGCGGATCCACATCCACGCTGAAGCTGACCCCCCGATGCTCGCGGACGGCCGCGAGCTCGCTGACGACCTCGCCCACCGCCTGCACGGCTGCTCGACGCTCAGTCGCCTTGATCACGAGCGACTCGCGCTCGCGGCCACGAAGGCGAAACAGCGAGGCCGGGCCGAGTATGCCCAGCCCGTTGCCGAGCCGCTCGCGCACAGCCAGCGCAGCGGCCCGAGCGCGAGCGGACTGCTCCGCCGAGCAGACGACCCTGATCACATGCGAGAACGGCGGATAGTCGAGCGCGCGGCGGCGTTCCAGCTCGCCTGCCAGGAAACCCTTGCTGTCATGTCGCGCGGCGTGGGCGATCGCGCGCGCTTGCGGGTCAATCGTCTGCACGAGCACGCGACCGTCGCCACCGCGCCCGACGCGGCCAGCCAGCTGCGCGATCAGCGCGAACGTGCGCTCCTCCGCGCGAAAGTCGGGAAATCGCAGCGTCGCGTCGGCGTCGAGCACGACGCCGAGCGCCACGTCAGGGAAGTCGTGGCCCTTGGCGACCATCTGCGTGCCGACGAGCACGCCGCACTCGGCCGCCTCGAAGCGACGCAGCAGCGCGCCGACACGGTTCTCGTCCGCCGCAGCCGGCGGACCTCCCGGAATCGCGGCGATCTCGGGGGCCGCGCCGCTGCCGCCGGAGCCCGCCGCTACATCTGCATCGAGCCTGAAGATCGGGAAGTCGCCGTCGTCCAGCGCCACCGCCAACTCGTGCGCGAGACGCTCCGTCCCCGCTCCGTGGCGCGCAACCGACATCGACGAGCAGGCCTCGCAACGCTGCGGAGCGCGCTCGCGGTGACCGCAGTGATGACAAGAGACGAAGCCCCCTGCGCGGTGCAGCACGAGCGCAACGTCGCAATGCGGACAGCTCCACACGCGTCCGCAGGAGCGGCAAGAGAGGAAGTTCGACCAGCCGCGGCGATTGAGCAGGATGATCGCCTTGGAGCGTGCCTCCCGCACGTGGGCGAGCGCCTGCTCGGTCAGCGGATGCAGGCCCTGTGCGGTCTCGCGCATGTCGAGCACCTCGACGTTTGGCAACGGACGCCCGTCCGCGCGTCGCGACAGCACGGAGGAGACGACGCGGTGCTCGCTCTCGGCGCGCGGCGTCGCGCTGCCCAGCAGCAACAGCGCTTCGCTGCGTTGCGCGCGCTCAGCGGCGACATCGCGCGCGTCGTAGCGCGGATCGCCTTCGTGCTTGTAGGAGGCCTCGTGCTCCTCATCGATGACGATCAGCCCGAGTCGCTCGATCGGGGCGAACACTGCCGAGCGCGGACCGACGCAGATCCGCGCGCTTCCTTCGCGCAGCCGTCGCCACTCGGCGTAGCGCTCGCCGGGGCGCAGCTGAGAGTGCAGCACCGCGACAGTGTCGCCAAAGCGATCGATGAAGCGTCCGACCGTCTGCGGCGTCAGCGCGATCTCCGGCACGAGCACGATCACGCCACGGTCCTGAGCAAGCGCCGTCTCGGCCGCGCGCAGGTAGATCTCCGTCTTGCCCGAGCCGGTCACGCCATGCAGCAGGCGCGTGTGCGCTGTGCGCTGTGCGAGCGCCTGCCGCAAAGAGTCGAGAACCCCCTGCTGATCCTCGTTCAGCGCCAGCGCTTGCGGTGCGCGCGAGCCAACTCCAAGGTGGGCGGTGCGCTTGACCGCTGGGCTCTTGCGCCCGCCCAGCCGGCGCGTCGCGCCAGGGGGCAACACAAGCGTCAGCGCACGGGCGAGCGTCGAGCAGTACTCGGCTGCGATCCATTCGGCCAGCGCGACCATCTCTGCCGGCACGCCCAGCTCCAGCGCGCGCAGCGGCGCGAGCAGCTTCTCAGAAGCCACCTCGCTCGAGTCGGCCAGCCCGACGACCACGCCGAGCACCTTGCGGCGGCCGAACGGGACGACGAGCATCGAGCCGACGCCAACCGCGCCGCCAGACAGCTCCTCGGGCAAGCGATAGTCGAACGGCCCGCGCAGCGCACGGGCCGTCGTCATCGGCTCGACCTGGGCGATCGAAGGCATCGCCCGTTGACGTTAGACGCGCGCTCGGACTACGCGCCGGCGGCGGCCTTCAGCGCCTCTGCCTTGTCCGTCCGCTCCCAGGTGAAGTCGGGCTCCTCACGGCCGAAGTGGCCATAGGCCGCCGTCTTCTGGTAAATCGGCCGGTGCAGGTTGAGCTCCTCGCGGAAAGCGCCAGGACGCAGATCGAACACCTGATCGACAGCGCGCGCGATCTGCCCGCGCGTGCGACCGCCCAGCTCAGTGCCGAACGTCTCGACCATCACCGATACCGGGTGCGCGACGCCGATGGCGTAGGCGACCTGAACTTCGGCGCGTTCGGCCAGGCCGGCCGCGACGATGTTCTTCGCCACCCAGCGCGCCGCGTAGGCGGCCGAGCGATCGACCTTCGAGGGATCCTTGCCAGAGAATGCGCCGCCACCGTGACGAGCCATCCCGCCGTACGTGTCGACGATGATCTTGCGCCCCGTCAGCCCAGCGTCCCCGACAGGCCCACCGATCACGAATCGCCCGGTCGGATTGACGAGGAAGTTCTTGCGCAGCTTGCCCGCGTCGTAGAGCTCGCCGGGCAGGATCGGCTCGACGACGTGCCGCCAGAGGTCGTCGGCGATCTGCGCTTCGACGCCTTCGGCGTGCTGCGTGGAGATCAAGAGCTTTTCGATCTCGACCGGCTTGCCGTCGACGTAGCGGACGCTCACCTGCGTCTTGCCGTCCGGGCGCAGGTAGTCGAGCGTGCCGTCCTTGCGCACCGCCGATAGACGCTCGGCGAGCCTGTGGGCGAGCGAGATCGGCAGCGGCATCAGCTCGGCCGTCTCGTTCGTGGCGTAGCCGAACATCATGCCCTGATCGCCGGCGCCGGCGACGTCGAGCTCATCGTCGTCATCCGCGTCCGTGCGCTTCTCGAGCGCCGTGTCGACGCCCTGGGCGATGTCGGGCGACTGCTTGTCGATCGCGTTGAGCACCGCGCATGAATCGGCAGAGAAGCCGAGCTCAGCGTCCGTGTAGCCGATCTTGCGCACCGTCTCGCGGGCGACTTCCTGGATGTCCACGTACGTCTCCGTCGAGATCTCGCCGGAGACGACGATCAAGCCGGTGTTGACGAGCGTCTCGCACGCTACGCGCCCATAGGGATCGGCGGCGAGCACGGCGTCGAGCACTCCGTCGGAGATCTGGTCGGCGACCTTGTCCGGGTGTCCCTCGGTGACGGACTCAGATGTGAACAGGAATTCGTTGTCAGAAAAATCTGTCATGACAGCAGCGGCTCGCTCCAGGGTCGTCGTTGGATGGACCCGGCGGGGGACCGGGCGAGAGCGGGACAGTCTAGGCGAAGGCGGAGACCTTTTCGTGGCGCCCGCGCTGGCCGCGCTCGACAAAATCGATGATCAACGGGACGCCTTCCATGCCGTAGCGTGCGCGCAGGCGGTTCTCGATGAAGTACGCGTAGTCGCGCGTCACCCGCGCGCGCGAGTTGACTTGGATCGCAAAGCGCGGCGGGCGCTGACCGATCTGGGTCATGTAGATCAGCTTCAGACGATGCTGACTGGAGCCGCGCCGAGTGCCGACCGGCGGCTGGCGCGCTTGCACCGCTTCGGCCAGGAAGCGATTCAGCTCGGGCGTGGGTATGCGTCCAGCCATGCGATCGCCGAGTGCGATCACCTCGGTCAGCAAGCGCGGCGTATGACGTCCTGTCTTGGCGCTCGCCGTCAGCACCCGCGGGCGCAGCCGCAGCTTCTCGGCGACGCGCGCACGCTCGTGGTCGAGGTCCTGCTCGCCGCCCTCGTGCAGATCCCACTTGTTCAACACGATTGCCGTCGCACAGCCCGCCTTCATCGCAAGCTCCGCCACGCGCAGATCCTGTGAGGTCACGCCATCGACCGCATCGCAGACGACGAGCGCCACATCGGCACGCTCGGCAGCGCGCTGCGAGCGCAGCGCCGTGTAGTACTCGACGGAGTCGGTCACCTTCGACTGGCGGCGCATGCCGGCCGTGTCGATCAGCGTCAGCTTGCGCCCGTCGACGAGCAGCGGCATGTCGATCGCGTCGCGCGTCGTTCCAGCGAGCTCTGAGACGATCACGCGATCCTCGCCGAGAAAGCGGTTGACGAGCGAGGACTTGCCCACGTTCGGCCGTCCGATCACAGCAAGACGGATCGTGTCCTCCTCGGCGTCGTCAACACCTGCCGGCAGCAGCGCGACGATCTGGTCGAGCAGGTCGCCCGAGCCGAGCCCCTGCGTCGCCGAGACGGCGATCGGCTCGCCCAGTCCGAGCGCGTGAAACTCGGCCGCCTGCGGCAGCTCGGCGACGCTGTCGCACTTGTTGGCCGCAACGATCGTCGGCAGCTCAGAGCGACGCAGCAGGTCGGCCATCTCTTGATCGCCTGGACGCATCCCAGCACGTGCGTCGACGACGAGCACCGCCACCTGGGCATCGGCCAGGCCGGCCCGCGCCTGGTCGCGGATCGAGCCGGCGAGCGGGTCCTCGTCCTGGAAATCAACGCCGCCCGTGTCGATCAACTTGAACTGGCGACCGTTCCACTCGCAGTCGATCTCGTTGCGGTCGCGCGTGACCCCTGGGCGTTCGTGCACGACCGCCTGGCGCGTGCCCGAAAGACGGTTGATCAGCGATGACTTGCCGACGTTTGGATAGCCGACGATTGCGACCTTCATGCAGCCAGTATGAAGGGCAGTCGAGCCCGCCTCGGCTACGCCTTGCTGGAAACCTCGCGCGCGAGCGCAGCCACGCGCGCGACGACCTGCTCGATGCCCAGCCCCGTCGTGTCGAGCACGACTGCATCGGACGCCGCCTGCAGCGGACTGTGAGCGCGCGTCGAATCCCGCTCGTCGCGCAGCGACTGCTCGGCCAACACGCTCGCAGGATCGACACCCAGCTCGTGGGCGCGTCGGCGCGCCCGCTCCTCGGCGCTGGCCGTCAGATACACCTTCAACTCGGCTTCCGGTGCGACGACGGTGCCGATGTCGCGACCCTCGGCAACCCAGTTTCCCGCGCCGATCAGCGCCCGCTGCTTGGCCACGAGCGCTTCGCGCACGCCGGGTTCTGCGGCCACGATCGAGGCGGCTGCGGAGACCTCGGGCGAGCGGATCTGCTCGCTCACATCGCGTCCGTCGAGCAGCACCTGCGAGCCGCTGTCGGCTTCACGCAGCTCGATCCGCGCGGCGCGCGCCAGCACAGCTGCCTCAGCTGCGGGCTGCTCGATGCTGAGCAGCGCGACGCACCTGTACATCGCGCCGCTGTCGAGGTAGGTGAAGCCGAGCTCGCGCGCCACAGCGCGCGCGACGGTCGACTTGCCGGCGCCCGCCGGGCCGTCGATCGCTACGAGCAAAGCCCCGTCAGATCCTCGACAAAGGTGGGATAGGAGACGTCAGCCGCCTCCATCCCAACGACCTCGACTCCCTCGCGCGAGGCGAGACCGGCGATCGCGCCCAGCATCGCCATGCGATGGTCGCCTTCCGCGTCGATCGTGCCGCCACGAAGACCGCCTGTGCCGCGTACGACAAAGCCATCCTCGGTCGCCTCGATCTCACCGCCGAGCCCGCGTAGGCCGTCGACGACACCTGCGATCCGGTCTATCTCCTTCACGCGCAGCTCCTGCGCGCCGCGCACGATCGTCTCGCCCTCGGCAAAGCAGCCGAGCAGGGCGACGAGCGGCAGCTCGTCGATCGCCAACGGCACCTCCTCTGGCTCGACCACCGTGCCCTCGAGTGCGCCATGCGCGACATCGAGATCGCTGACCGGCTCATCGCCGATCAACTCACCCGTCTCATCCTCGAGGTCGCCGAGCACGATCCCTTGCATCCTTCTCACGATCCGCATGAAGCCGGTGCGCGTCCAATTGACCCCGACGTCGCGCAGCAACAGCCGCGAGTGTGGCACGAGCACGCCTGCGGCGACCATGAAGGCAGCCGAGCTCGGATCGCCAGGCACGCGCACATGATCGAGCAGCAGCTCGTCGGTGTTGACGACCGTGACGTGACGCCCGTTGCGGTGGATGCCGACGCCTGCGCGCAGCAGCATCCGCTCGGTGTGGTCACGACTGCGGGCAGGCTCGGACACCGTCGTCGCGCCGTCGGCGGCGAGCGCTGCGAGCAGCACGCACGACTTGACCTGCGCGCTGGCGACGGCCATCTCGAAGGAGATCGACCGCAGATGCGTGCCGTGCACGACGAACGGCGCAAAGCGCCCATCCCGGGCGCTCAGCTCGGCGCCCATCAGCTGCAACGGCTCGGCCACCCTGACGGGGCGGCGGCGGATCGACTCGTCACCGTCGAGCGTGAAGGAGCGCCCCTCCTGCGCGGCCAGCCATCCGGGCAGGAGCCGCAGGAGCGTACCGGCGTTGCCCACGTCGATCGGGCCGTCGGGCTCGCGCGCCTCGCGCAGACCGGTGCCGCGCACGACGACGTTCTGCTCGCCCTCGCGCAGCTCGACGAGCGCGCCCAGCGCCTGCACGGCAGCGAGCGTCGAGTCGGTGTCGGCGGCGTGCAGGTAGCGCTCGACCCGCACCGGCTCGGAGGACATCGCCCCGATCAGCGCCGCCCGATGGGAGATCGACTTGTCGGGCGGCACCCGCAGCTCGCCGCTCAGCCCGCGCGAGGGCTCGAAGCGCAGATTCATGCGCGCGCCACCGGGAATCCGGCCGTGGCGATCAGTTCCTCTGCCCGTGCCGCCTGTGGCTGGCCGGCGATCCACAGCGCAACCACACCCTGGCGGTTGTCCTCAGAAGGTGAGAGCGCCATGTCGAGGATGTTCACACCTGCGTCGCCGAGCGCGAGCGCGAGCTCGGCGATCACGCCTGGGCGGTTGGGCACAGAGGCACGCAACTCGGTCACCGCGCCGTCACCAGTCGCAGCCCCGAGCAGCTTCTCCCGATCCATCCGTGCAGCCTCGTTCCAAGCGGTGACTGCCGAAGGCTCACCAGCGACGAGCGTCTCGCGCACCTCGCCAATGCGCGCAACGAGCTCATCGAGCGCCGCGAGAAGTGCGTCGCGGTTGGATAGGTAGATGTCCGTCCAGATGGCGCTGTTCGCGCCTGCGACCCGCGTGGCATCGCGGAAGCTTGGACCGACCGCAGGCACACGGCCCTGCTCCCCCTGCCCCAAAGTGCTCGCCGCTTGGGAGACGAGCACGTTGGCGAGCACGTGCGGGAGATGTGAGACGACCGCGAGCAGCCGGTCGTGCGTGTCTGCGTCGATCGCCGTCGGTCTTGCGCCAAGCGCGACCAGCAGCCGGTGCAACCGCTCGTATAAGACGCCTGCAGTGCTCTCGCTGGCCGGCGTCAGGTACCACACAGCGCCGTCAAACAGGTCCTCGCGGGCGTGCTCCACGCCGGCCGTCTCAGCGCCGGCCAGCGGATGTCCACCGATGAAGCGCTCATCAGCGCCGGCGTCGGCGAGCACACGCTTGGTCGAGCCGACGTCGGTGACGACTGCGCCGGCAGGCGCGCTCTGCAGCGCCAGGCGCACGGTCTCCACGAGTGCGCCTACAGGGGTGGCGACGAACACGACGTCCGCATCGCGCACAGCTCCAGCGATGTCATCGCAGGAGCTGTCGATCGCGCCCAGCTCCAGTGCCTGTGCGCGCACGCGCGGGTCTGGGTCATAGCCGCTGACGTGCGCTCCCCCACGCTTGCGGGAGGCCAGGCCAATGGAGCCACCAATCAGCCCGACCCCCAGCACTGCGACGTTCAAGGAACCTGCACCAGCAGCAGCATCAGACAGCGCTGAGCGCCTTGCCGGCCAGCTGCGCAGCCTGCTCGACTGCAATCGCGTAGCTCGCGAAGTCCTCGGCGCGCAAGGCCTGCGGTCCGTCGCAGATCGCCGCCTCCGGCTTCGGATGCACCTCGACGATGATGCCGTCGGCGCCGACGGCAGCTGCTGCGAGTGACAGTGGCGTGACGAGGTCGCGCCGCCCAGCCGCATGACTTGGATCGACGATCACGGGCAGGTGCGTCAGCTCCTTCAGCACCGGCACAGCCATCAAGTCGAGCGTGAAGCGGTAAGCAGTCTCGAACGTGCGAATGCCACGCTCGCACAGCATCACGTTGCGGTTGCCTTCCTTGAGGATGTACTCGGCGGCCATCAGCAGCTCGTCGAGGGTCGAGGAAAGCCCACGCTTGAGCAGAGCAGGCCGCCCAGAGCGACCGATCTCGGCAAGCAGCGGGTAGTTCTGCATGTTGCGAGCGCCGATCTGCACGACGTCGGCGACCTCGAGCACGGCGTCGAGGTCACGCATGTCCATCAACTCGGTCACGATCGGCAGACCTGTCTCCGACTTGGCCTCGGCGAGCAGCCGCAACCCCTCCTGCCCGAGCCCCTGGAAGGCGTAGGGCGAAGTGCGCGGCTTGTATGCCCCGCCGCGCAGGAACGAAGCGCCTGCGTCGCGCACGACACGCGCCGTCTCGAGCATCTGATCGCGCGACTCGACCGTGCACGGCCCGGCCATCAGCGCGAAGTTCTCGCCACCGACCTTGCGTCCTTCGATCTCGAGCACGCTTCGCTCGCCATGCGTTATCTCGGCCGAAGCGAGCTTGTAGGGCTTGAGGATCGGCACAACGCGATCCACGCCCGGCTCCCCTTCCAGCCCTAGGCTCTCGACGGTGATGTCCTGCTCGACATCGCCGATCGCGCCGATCACCGTCACGCGCGCGCCCTTGCTGCGGTGGGCGAGCGCCCCTGCTCGCTCGATTTTCTCGACGACCGCCTCGACCTCCTCGTCGGTCGCGGTCTCCTTCATCACGATCATCATGGATTCATCCTTTCAGCCCGGCAAATCTTATGTGGTTGCCAGCGGACAGCGCCGGCGCTCTGACTCGTGAGCCGCGTGCCCGAAAGCGACTCGCGGAGCGGGCCTCGTGGCCCTCGAAAAGGCGCTCGATCCCTCTGCGGGACCCAATGCGACCCGTCGGCCCGATCACGAACGGGCCAAGGTCGAAGCGCCTAGCTAAATCGCCAGGCGCAGGCGCGATACGACCATGCGGCGCGCAGTGTCTCAGCGGCGCGAGTGCTCGAAGCGGAGTGTGAGCGGATCGTCTGCATGGTCGATCTCGAAGGTTGTAGCACCTTCACAGAAGCTCGGCAAGCGCCTGCAGGAAGAGCTCGTTCTCGTTCGGCGTGCCGTACGTGACGCGGAGCGCCCCCTCACCACCGAGCGCGGTCCCAGCGCGAACGAGCACGCCCCGCTCGCGCAGACCCTCGACGACTGCCTGCTCGTCGCGTCCCTCACCGAGCGCGAACCAGCAGAAGTTGGCCTGCGATTCGGCGGGGTCGAGGCCGAGCGCTCGCAGTCGCTCATCGACAGAGATGCGCTCGGCGACATTGCGCGCGACGCGGTCGAGCACGGCGTCCTGGTGAGCCAGAGCCTCGACGGCCGCAGCCTGCCCGAGCGCGTTGCAGAAGAACGGCTGGCGCACTTGATCGAGCGCACGAGGCAGCTGCTCAGAGCCGCACAAGGCGAAGCCGACGCGCAGGCCGCACAGCCCGTGCACCTTCGAGAACGTCCGCAGTAGCGCCAGGTTGGGGTGGCGGTCGAGCAGATCGATCGAGGCGTCAGGATCGTCGAGCAGGTTGAACTCGCAGTAGGCCTCGTCGACGATCGCGCAGACGTGCGGTGGCACCTCGTCGAGGAATGCAGCGATCTCTGCGAGCGGCAGCGCGGTGCTCGTCGGATTGTTTGGATTGCAGACGATCACGATTCGCGTGGCCACAGTGATCTCGCGCAGCATCGCCGGCAAGTCGTGACGCTCGTGCGCGTCGAGCGGGACGGTTATCGCGCGAGCGCCCGAGGCGGCGCTCAGGTGCGGGTAGACCGAGAACGACGGCCACGCGTAGACCAGCTCGGCGCCAGGCTCGAGCAGCGCCTCGCCGGCGGCCAGCAGGATGTCGCACGAGCCGTTGCCGATCGCGATCCGCGACTGCGGCACGCCGTAGCGCTCGCTGAGGCGCTTGCGCAGCAGCGAGTTGGCTGGATCTGGATAGCGGTTGAGCGAGTCGAGCGAGCGTTCGACCGCAGCGCGCACCTCGGGCAGCGGTGGATAGGGCGACTCGTTGCTCGCCAGCCGCACGAGCTCGAGATCCTCGCCGTAGCCGCCCGCGGCCGGATAGGACGGAAGTCGCGCGATGCGCTCTGAGAACTCGATGGCCACGGACCTATTGTGCCGCGCAGGCCCCGCACGCGCCGGCAGACGCCGGCTACTGCGCGGCGGCGAGGTCCTTGCGCAGCGAACTCGCCTCGCCGAGGTAGACGTGCTGCGGCGTGTGCCCATCCTCGGCGTAGTAGTGGATCAGCACCCTGATCACGCGCGCCAGAGAGCCCTCGACATCGATCTCCCGCGCACATAGGAGCGGCACCGCATCGAAGCCGATCGCCCGTGCAGCGGCGGCCGGGAAGGCGGCGTCGAGGTCATTCGTCGCCGTGAAGATGCAGCTGACGACGTTCTCTGGCAGCAGGCTGTTGCGTTCCATCAGCGCCTGCATCAGCTCGGTGGTCGCGTCGAGAATCGCCTGGCTCTCGTTGCGCTCGACGCTGATCGCGCCGCGTAAGGCAAACAGTCGCATGGGTCGGGATTCTGGCAGAGCGGGCGCTGCGGCCCTGGCCGCTCAGAGTGCGCGCAGCAGCTCGAGCTCGCGCGTGCTCAGGCGGCGGTGGCCACCTTCGGCGAGGTTGCCGAGCCGCAGCGGCCCGAAGCGCACGCGGCGCAGCTCGAGCACGCGGCTGCCGACGGCGTCGCACATGCGCCGTACCTGGCGATTGCGGCCCTCGTGGATCGTCAGCTCGATCTCGCGCGCGCCCACACGGCGCACCTCGGCAGGAGCGGTGCGCCCATCCTCCAGCTCGACCCCCTCGCGCAGCTGCACGAGCGCAGCGTCGCCGATCGGGTGCCCAGCGAGCTTCGCCCGGTAAGTCTTGGGCACCTCAAAGCGGGGATGGGTCAAGCGATTGGCCAGCTCGCCGTCATTCGTCAGCAGGATCAAGCCACTGCTGTCAGCGTCGAGACGGCCGACTGGATACAGGCGCAGCTGCTGCTCCGGAAGCAGCTCGACGACGGTCGGGCGGCCGTGCGTGTCGTGCACCGTCGAGACGACGCCAACAGGCTTGTGCACGACATATGTGAGCCTGCGCTCGGCGCCGCGCACGGGCCTGCCGTCAACCGTAACCTCGCTCGTCTCGTCTGCGTCGCGCGCCGGATCGGTCACCGTCGTGCCGTCGAGGCTCACGCGCCCTTCTGCGATCAGCGACTCCGCTGCACGACGCGAGGCGACGCCGGCATGGGCGAGGTACTTGGCGAGGCGCATCAGCGCGTCGTGGGAATCAGTCGCATCTGCTGCAACCATAGGCAGGATGGACCTCGCCCTACTCGAGCAGACGCTCGCCGAGCACGACGAGCCGCGATTCCGCGCCCGCCAGGTGTGGGCGTGGGCCGCGCGTGGCGCGCAAGGCTACGAGGAGATGACCGACCTGCCTGCCGGCCTGCGCGACGTGCTGGCGCGCGAGCTGCCGTTCTCGAGCCTGACGCTGCAAAGCGAGGCCTGCGCAAGCGACGGCACGGTCAAGGCGCTGTTTGCGACCGTCGACGGGCGGGCGCTGGAGGCAGTGCTGATGCGCTACCGCGATGGCAGGCGCTCGATCTGCCTCTCCTCGCAGTCGGGCTGCCCGTTGACGTGCACGTTCTGCGCTACGGGGCAGATGAAATTCGCGCGCAACCTGACGGCTTCGGAGATCGTCGACCAGGCGCTGCACTTCCACCGCATGCAGAGCGCGCCTGCGCGCCTGACGAACTGCGTGTTCATGGGCATGGGCGAGCCGATGCTCAACCTCGACAACGTGCTCGCCGCATGCGAGCGCCTACCTGATCTCGGCATCGGGCATCGCCACACGGCGATCTCCACAGTCGGCTGGATCCCTGGGATCGAAGCGCTCGCCGAGCAGGACATGCCGCTGCGCCTGGCGCTCTCGCTGCACGCCGCCGACGAAGCGCTGCGCTCGGAGCTGATGCCCGTCAACGAGCGCTACCCGCTGAGCGACGTGATCGATGCCTGCCGCGCCTTCTACGAGCGCAAGCGCAGGCGCGTGTTCGTCGAGTACGTGATGCTCGCCGGCGTCAACGATCGCTACGAGCAGGCGCTCTCGCTCGCGCGGCTGCTCGCCGCCGACCGCAGCCGTGAGGGCAACTCGATCTTCAAGGTCAACCTGATCCCCTACAACCCGACCGGCTCGCCTTACGAAGGCTCGACGCGCGCATCGATCGCCGCCTTCCGCGACGCGCTGCAGGCGAATGGGGTTCCAGCGACAGTGCGCCTCACGCGCGGGCAGGACATCGACGCGGCGTGCGGGCAGCTCGCCGCCAAGGCCGGCCAGCTCTAACCTGCCCTGGCCTCGCCGGCCTTCAGCAACCGCTCGCGCAGCTCGGCCTGTTCCTCAGGCGTCGGATCCCAGCGCGCGACGTCTGGCAGCTCCTCCAGCGAGCGCAGCCCGAACAGCTTGAGGAACTGCGTCGTCGTGCGGTAGACGACGGCGCCGAACTGGGACTGTCCGGCCTCCTCGATCACGCCGCGATCGAGCAGCGTGCCAACCGCCGAATCGGCGCTTACACCACGAATGCGCGCGATCTCCGGGCGCGACACCGGCTGCAGGTAGGCAACGATCGCAAGCGTCTCAGCCTGCGCAGGCGTGAGCGTCGAGGTGCGCGCACGACTGAACAAGCGCCGCGCTGCATCCTCGGAGGAAGGGTCGCTGGCGAACGTCCAGCCCCCGCCGAGCTCGCGCAACGTGATGCCTGAGCGGCCAGGCGAATGCTGCTCGGCGAGCACAGCGAGCGCTGCCGTCACCGCCCCCTCCCCTACCTCGGTCGCTTCGGCCAGCTCGCCCAGGCTGAGCGGATCGCTGGAGAGGAACAGCAACGCCTCGATCGTGCGCGCCAGCTCAGGCAGCTGCTCGGACGTCTCACTCTCGCTCATCGCGTTCACCTGGCCATGCCGGCGACCGACCCTCCAGCAACAGCGACGGGCGCGTGTGCCGAAGGCGCCTGCACTGCGATCTCGCCGAAGCTCTCGTCCTGCTGCCACTCGGCCTCGCCGCGTTTGTAGAGCTCGAGCAGCGCGAACAGCGTCACAGCGACGGTCATGCGGTCGGCACCGCGGACGGCCTCGTCGAAGCTGAAGGCGCCACGGCGCAACAGGCCGCGCAGCAGCGCGAGGCGCTCGGACACGGCGACGCGCGGCACCGAGACGTGGCGCAGGTTGATCTCAGGTGGCATCAGCAGCAGGCGTCCGATCGCTTCGCCGAGCACCTCCGGATTCTGTGAGCCAGCCGCCGGCTCGAGCACGGTGCTGCGCAGGTGCGCTGGCAGCGGCGCCTCGCGGAAACGCACGCCATGCTGGCTTGCGAGCAGCTCTGCGAGGTGGGTCGAAGCCGAGCGGTAGCGTCGCGCGTCGAGCATCCTCGCAAGCAGCTCCTCAGCGGCCTGCTCGGGCTCGATGTCGAGCCCTTCCTCCTCTTCGCCGACGAGCATCAGACGCGACTTCAGCTCGAGCAGTGCTGCAATCAGCACGATGAATTCGGTAGCCGTCTCGAGGTCGAGCTCACCGCGTGCTTCGAGGTGGTCGAGATAAGCGAGCACGACCTCGGCGAGCTGCAGCTCGAGCAGGTCGACCTCTTCGCGCAGCACGAGCGTCAGCAGCAGGTCGAACGGGCCTGTGAAGACCTCGAGGTCCAGCTCCAGCGTCGCCAGGCTCATCTGCTCACCGTACTGTCCGCGCCTGACGTGGAGCTCCAACCCCCATCCGCTCGCGCACGTCGGCGAGCGTCTCTGCGGCAATCGCCCGCGCTCGGGAGGCGCCCTGCTCGAGAATCGCCTCGATCTGCTCCTCGTCGCCGCGCAGCTCCTCGTAGCGCTCACGCACAGGCGTCAAGTACTCGACGACTGCCTCAGCGACAGCGACCTTGAATTCGCCGTAGCGGGCCGCTGCGAACTCGGCCTCGATCGCAGCGGGCTCAACGCCACGGACTGCGGCGAGGATTTCGATCAGGTTGCCGATCCCCTGCTTCTCAGCAGCGCGACGTACCTCGCTGCCAGAGTCGGTGACGGCGCTCTTCAGCTTCTTCTCGACCGTCTTCGGCTCGTCGAGCACGTAGATCGTCCCTTGCTCGGACCCACCGGTGGTGGACATCTTCCGCGTCGGATCCTGCAGATCCATGATCCGCGCGCCGACCGACGGGATCCGCAGCTCAGGCACGACGAGCACTTCCTCATCGGCGCCAAAGCGCGCATTGAAGCGGCGGGCGACGTCGCGCATCAGCTCGACGTGCTCGCGCTGGTCCTCGCCGACAGGGACCTCGTGCGCGCGATAGGCGAGCACGTCGGCAGCCATCAGGACTGGATAGAACAGCAGCCCAGCTGAGACGAGCTCGCGCTGAGCGACTGACTTGTCGCGGAACTGGTGCATACGCTCGAGCCGGCCAAGTTCGGTGACGCTCGACAGCAGCCATGTCAGCTCGGTGTGCTCGCGCACGTCTGACTGGCGGAAGAGGATGCAGCGCTCTGGATCGAGACCTGCTGCGAGCAGGATCGCAGTCGTGTCGTAGAAGCGCTCGCGCAGCTCGGCCGGGTCATACGACACGGTCAGCGCGTGCAGATCGACGATGCAGAAGATCCCTTCGCCGCGGTCCTGACCAGAGACGTACTGCGCGATTGCGCCGATGTAGTTGCCCAGGTGCTTGCGTCCTGTGGGCTGGATCCCGGAGAAGATTCGCATTCGAGCCTGCCGCGCTAGCGTCGCCGCTGCGCGCTGTCAACGAGCCACGGCGGGTCCCAGCCGCGCTCGTCTGCTTTGACGTTCACGCCAGGGCGCACGATCTCGTCGATCGCGTCGAGCACGTCAGCCGGCAACGTCGAGCGCTCGAGCGCAGGCAGCTGATCCTCGAGCTGCTCCATCGTGCGCGGGCCGATGATCGCGGCAGTCACCGCCGGGTGGCTGGTGACGAATCCCAACGCGAGCTCGATCAGCGTCATCCCCGAGCGCTCTGCGAGCTCACTCAGCGCGTTTACTTTCTCGAGCTTGTCCTGGTTCTCTGGCAGCGACATGTCGAAGCGGGAAGGCATCACCTGCGCGCGCAGGCCCGATCCGCTCGGCGCGGCGTGTTTGCCGTATTTGCCCGACAGCCAGCCGCCTGCAAGCGGGCTCCAAGGGATCACTCCCATGCCGTAGCGAGCGCAAACCGGCAGCACCTCGGCCTCGATGCCGCGATGGAACAGCGAGTACGGCGGCTGCTCGCAGAGGAAGCGCTCGCGCCCACGCTTCTCGGCGGTCCACTGCGCCTCGACGATCTGCGACGGCTGAAACGTCGAGCTGCCGATGTAGCGCACCTTGCCGGCGCGCACGAGATCGGTCAGCGCGCCAAGCGTCTCGTCGATGTCTGTAAGCGGCTCAGGACGGTGGATCTGGTAGAGGTCGATCCAGTCCGTTTTCAGCCTTCTCAGGCTGTTCTCGACCTCAGCGATGATCCAGCGGCGCGTGTTGCCGAACTGGTTCGGATCGTGATCGTCCATCTTGCCGTGGACCTTCGTGGCAAGCACGACCGAGTCGCGCTTGCCGCCAGCGAGCGCCTTGCCGACGATTTCCTCGGACTCGCCGCGCGCATAGACATCGGCGGTGTCGATGAAGTTGATGCCAGCGTCGAGCGCAGCGTGGATGATCGCGATCGACTCGTCGTGATCGGCGTTGCCCCACGCGCCGAACATCATCGCGCCGAGGCACAGCGGGCTGACGACCGTGCCAGTCGCGCCTAGTTGCCGGTGTTCGATCGCCATCGGCGCCGAGCCTAACCTAGGGCCTGGCGGATCACGGGCTGCTTGGCGGCAGCGACCTCGTCGAGCCTGCGCACGGGCGTCGTGTACGGCGCGTCGAGCGCCAACTGCGGGTTCTCAGCTGCCTCCACGAGGATCCGCGCGATCGCATCGGCGAACGCGTCGAGCGTCTCCTTCGTCTCGGTCTCTGTCGGCTCGACCATCAGCGCCTCGTCGACGAGCAGCGGGAAGTACACGGTCGGCGGATGGAAGCCGAAGTCGAGCAGCCGCTTGGCGAGGTCGAGCGTCTTGATCTTCAGCTGCTTCTTCATCGGCCCGCCTGAGAGCACGAACTCGTGCATGCACAGCTCGCCGTAGGCGAGCGGCAGATGCTCTGCGACGCCTTGCCGCTTCAGCCGGGCGAGCAGGTAGTTGGCGTTCAGCACAGCCACCTCTGAGGCGTCCTTCAGACCGTCTGCACCGAGCGAGCAGATGTAGGCATAGGAGCGCACGAAGCAGCCGTAGTTGCCGTGGAAGCCACGCAAGCGCCCGATCGACCTGGACTCGCCGTCGCGCCCGTAGTCGAGTGCGAACTCGGCGGGCGCCAGGGTGCCGTCGCCCTTGTCGCTGCCGTTCGCATCGCCCCCTCGGGGGTGTCGATCGCTGCGCACGACGAGCGGACGCGGCAGGAACGGGGCGATCCGCTCGGAGACAGCGATCGGGCCCGAGCCGGGGCCACCGCCGCCGTGCGGCTGCGTGAACGACTTGTGCAGGTTGAAGTGCACGATGTCGAAGCCCATGTCCCCTGGGCGCGAGACGCCCATCACGGCGTTGAGGTTGGCGCCGTCGTAGTAGAGCGTCGCGCCGACGTCGTGGACGATCGCTGCGATCTGCTCGATGTTCGGATCGAACAGGCCGAGCGTGTTCGGATTGGTCAGCATCAGGCAGGCGACGTCCTCGTCGGCCTTCGCCCGCAGGTCATCGATGTCGACGCCACCATCTGCGTTCGTCGCGACCTTGACGACCTCGAAGCCGGCCATCGTCACCGTCGCAGGATTCGTGCCGTGGGCTGTGTCGGGCGTGAGCACCTTGTGGCGCTGCTCGCCACGCGCCTCGTGGTAGGCGCGCGTCAGCAGCACGCCTGCGAGCTCGCCGTGCGAGCCAGCTGAGGGCTGCAGCGAGACGTGCGGCAGGCCAGAGACCTCGCCAAGCGCCTGCTGCAAGTTGAACATGAGCTCGAGAGCGCCCTGCGCGCGCTCTGGGTCCTGCAGCGGGTGCAGGCGCGCGTGGCCTGGCAGCGCAGCGACGCGCTCGTGCAGGCGCGGGTTGTGCTTCATCGTGCACGAGCCGAGCGGGTAGAAGCCCGAGTCGAGGTCGAAATTGCGCTTGGAGATGCCGACGTAGTGGCGCACGATCTCTGGCTCGGAGACCTCCGGAAGGCGCGCCGGCTCAGCTCGGCGCAGATGCGCCGGCAGCAGCCCCTCTGGATCCTGCGGGACGGGCACATCGACCTCTGGGCAGATGAACGCACGCCGGCCAGGAGCGCCCTTCTGGAAGATCGTGCGCGCATGCTCGCGCTGCAGCGGGCTCTCGCCGGGCCCACCGACGGCAACGCCCAGCCCGTGATGCGGGTGGTGGCCGTCGATGCCAGGGTCTGAGTGCAAGTGGTTCTCGTCGAGCGTGGTCATGCTGGCACCGCCTCGCGACGCTCGGCGAGCACAGCAGCGCCGAGTACGTCGACGAGCCTGTCGATCTCCACGCGCGAGCGCTTCTCGGTGATCGCGACGAGCAGCACGCCGCTGTCCTCTGCGCGCCCGCTGAGCGCCTGCGCGTCGACACCTGGGTTGACGCCCTCGGCGATGCAGCGTCGGCGCACGCGATCGACGTCAGCGTCGAGCTTCAGCGCGAACTCCCTGACGACAGGCTGCTCGTGCAGAGTGTGCACGCCGTCGAGCGCAGCCAGCGTCTCGCGCGCGTAGTGCGTGCGCGCGAGCAGCAGCTCGCCGAGCTCGACGAGCCCCTCGCGTCCGAGCCAGGAGAGGTAGACGACGCCTGCGAGCGCGTTGAGCGCTTGCGCAGTGCAGATGTTCGACGTCGCTTTCTCGCGGCGGATGTGCTGCTCACGCGTCTGCAGCGTCAAGACGAAGCCGCGCCGCCCGTCGACGTCGACTGTCTCCCCGGCGATCCGCCCAGGCATCCGCCGCAGGTACTCCTCACGCGCAGCGAAGAAGCCGAACGACGGACCGCCGAAGTCGAGCCGATTGCCGAGTGGCTGGCCCTCGCCGACGCACACGTCGACACCGCACTCGCCGGGCGCGGCGAGCACGCCGAGCGCGATCGGATCGGCCTGGCAGACGACGACAGGCCCTCCTGCACCCTTGGCGGCGGCGCTGAGCGCAGCTGCATCCTCGACGGCACCGTAGAAGTTGGGTTGGGCGAAGACCGCAGCGCTGACGTCCTCGTCGATCGCCGCTGCCCATGCGTCAGCGTCAGTGACGCCGTTGCGCAGCGGCACCTCGACGACGTCCATGCCATAGCCGTGCGCGAGCGTACGCAGCGTCTCGCTCGTATGCGGGTGCAGCCCAGCGCTGATCACGAAGCGCTTGCGGGAGTTGTGCAGCTTGGCCATGTAGCCGGCAGCTGCGACAGCCGACGGACCCTCATACACGGACGCGTTCGAGACGGGCAGAGCAGTCAGCTCGGAGATCGCCGTCTGGTACTCGAACATCACCTGCAGCCCGCCTTGGGAGATCTCAGGCTGGTAGGGGGTGTACGGCGTGAGGAACTCTGAGCGCTCCATCAACATGTCGACGATCGCGGGCACGTAGTGGTCGTACATGCCGGCGCCGAGGAAGCTGAGCTCGTCTTCAGCGCTCGTGTTGCGCGCAGCGAGCTCTGCGAGGTGCGCGTAGACGTCTTGCTCTGATCTGCCCTGCGGCAGATCGAGCTCGCGCCCGAGGCGAACTGCCTCAGGAATCTGACGCTCGAAGATCTCCTCTACAGAGGCGACGCCGATCTCAGCGAGCATCGCCTCGAGATCGGCTTGTGTGATGGCTGTGTAGCGGCTCAAGGTGCTGCAGTCAGCCTAGCCAGCCAGCGTCGCTGCATACGCTTGAGCATCCATCAGCTGCTCGCGCTCAGCGGGCTCGGAGAGGCGGACCTTCACGAGCCAGCCCTCGCCATAGGGGTCCTCGTTGATCGCCTGCGGCGCGTCTGAGAGCGCGTCGTTGACCTCGACGATCTCGCCAGAGAGCGGCGCGATCACGTCGGACACGGCCTTGACCGACTCGACCTCGGCGTATGGCTTGTCCTTCTCGACGGACGCGCCGACGGCGGGCAGATCGAAGAAGACGACCTCGCCGAGCGAGTCTTGCGCGTACCACGTGATGCCGAGCGTGGCGAGCGATGGGTCGGCTTGATCGATCCGCGCCCAGTCGTGCTCGGCGTGGTAGAGCAGATCCTCTGGGTAGCTGGCGTCTGCCATTCACGAGCCCTTTCGGTAGAGCGGCTTCTGCTTGACGATGGCGCGGCGCATCTTGCCACGAACGTCGATCTCGAGGACGGTGCCGAGCGCAGCCTGCTCAGCGGGGACGTAGGCCATGCCGATGCCGACGCTGAGGCTCGGCGACATCGTGCCGCTCGTCACTTCGCCGCCGCCGACGATCTCGTTGCCTTGGCGGGCGATCCCAGGCCCGTCGATCTCGAATGCGACGAGCTTCTCTGCCGGCCCTGCGTCGCGCACGGCGCGCACAGCATCAGCGCCGATGAAGTCGGTGTCCTCCTTGCAGCACCAGCCGAGCCCAGCTTCGATCGGCCCGCGCTGCGCCATCAGATCGTTGCCGTAGAGGTGGAAGCAGACCTCCAGACGCAGCGTGTCGCGTGCGGCGAGCCCAGCGGGCATGGCGCCGCGACGCAGCAGCTCATCCCACAGTGCAGCCGCGTCGGCGGGGCGGCAGAGGATCTCGACGCCATCCTCGCCGGTGTAGCCAGTGCCGCAGACGAGCGCGTCGTGGCCTGCGAGCCGACGATTGGCAGCGATCATCCGCGCAGGCAGCGGCGCGTCTGCGATCGCCTGCACGATGCCACGCGCGAGCGGGCCTTGGACGGCGAGCATCGCGTAGTCGTCGATCCTGTCGATCACCTCAGCTTCAGGAAAATCGCTGGCATGCCGCTGGAACCATTCGAGGTCCTGAACGTGATTGGCGGCGTTCGTGACGGTCAGGTAGCGATCGGTGTCGAGCCTGTACGTGAACAGGTCGTCGAGCACGCCGCCGTCCTCGCGGCAGAGCACGCTGTACTGCGCGTGGCCGCCGCCGACGTCGACTGCGATCTTCGCGACGTCGTTCGACAGCAGCCGTTGCAGCAGCGCGAGTGCCTGTGGACCGACGACTTCGATCTCACCCATGTGCGAGACGTCGAACACGCCGCACGCCTCGCGCACAGCCTTGTGCTCAGCGCCGACGCCTGCGTACTGCACGGGCATCTCCCAGCCGGCGAAGTCGACCATCTTCGCGCCGGCCGCCACGTGGGCGTCGTAGAGGGCGGTACGGCGCAAGGTCTCGGGCACGGCCCGCAGGCTAGCGGGCGCGGCAGGCGCCTCCGCTAGCGCGCACCTCTCGGCGGCAGGGCCCCGAGTTGCTTGCAGATTCGTCGAGCAAGGCGGAAGTGGACCTCGCGGTGTCGTGGCACGACCGACCACTCGCCCGACGGCCCGAGCCAGCGGGTGTGACTGCCCCCCTCCTGGAAAGCCCGGCACCCGCAGGAGCGGAGATGCCGTTCGAGATCTCGCCGCTTCAAGCAGCGATCGTCAGATGCAGTGCCTCGCTGTCACGTTGATCGTCTGCGGGGTTCCGCGGGTCCGGAGAGAGCATCAGGCGCAGCGCATCGATCACGTTGGCCCTGGCCTCCTCTCGCGTACGACCTTGGGTGAACACACCGGGAACCTCGGGAATCGAGGCCAGGATCCAGCCTTCCTCTCCCGGCTCATAGACGATCGTCAAGTCGAGCTGCTCAGGCACAAGGGACACGATACTCCCTAGTCCGACTCAGATCGCGAGGCGGGACAGGTCTTTCAATCTCATTTTCAGGCAGGCGCATGCGCCTGCCTGCGACGGGCCGCATGCGGCCCGTCCTCGAGGACGTACATGTACGTCCTCGCCAGTCGCGCATGCGCGACTGGAACCGCGACAGCGGTCTAGCGCTCGTACTTCTCTTCGCCGCGATGGATCGACGGCAACTTGGACGCCTCTGGAGGTGCAGGCGGCTCGAGGCTGCCCACCGACGAATGCTCGACGCAGAGGATCAGATAGCCGCGCCTACCCGCGTGCGGTGAACCGGGGTCGTAGACGACAGTGCCCTCGTTCGCACCGACCGAGACGTCGCACACGCTGCAATGCCCGGCGTAGGGATTCCGTTTTGCCATGCCATTCCGAAGGTTAGACACCTTCGGGTCAGCGGTCAACGCAGGAACGGCGGTACGTCGATGTCGTCGTCTGAGATCTCGAGCGAGCTGCGCTGACGATCGTCGATCGATGGCCTGCGGTCGCGACCGCGCGTACGGCTCTCTTTGCGCGCGCTGCGGCCTGGGCGGTGGTCGAAGCCAGTGCCGATCACCGTCACGCGCACCTCGTCGCCCATGCTCTCGTCGATCACTGCGCCGAAGATGATGTTCGCGTTCGGGTCTGCCGCGTTCTGGATCGTCTCCGCAGCATCGTTTACCTCGAACAGGCCCAGGTCCTTGCCGCCCGTGATGTTCAGCAGGATCCCCGTCGCGCCGTCGACCGACTCTTCGAGCAGCGGCGAAGAGATCGCCGCTTTTGCAGCATCTGCACTGCGGCTCTCGCCGCCTGCCGTGCCAATGCCCATCAGCGCCGAGCCTGCGTCCGCCATGATCGTGCGCACGTCAGCGAAGTCGAGGTTGATCAGACCAGGAATCGTGATCAAGTCAGTGATGCCCTGAACGCCTTGGCGCAGGACGTTGTCCGCCTCGCGGAACGCATCGAGCATCGACGTGCGCCGCTCGACGACCGTCAACAGCTTCTCGTTCGGGATCACGATCAGCGTGTCGACGACCTCACGCAGGCGCTCGATCCCCTCTGTCGCCTGACGACCGCGCTGCGAGCCCTCGAACTCGAACGGGCGCGTCACTACGCCGACCGTCAGCGCGCCGATCTCGTTCTTCGCGATCTCTGCGATCACAGGCGCCGCGCCAGTGCCCGTGCCGCCGCCCTCGCCTGCCGTGACGAACACCATGTCAGCGCCCTTCAGCGCCTCCTTGATGTCGTCGCGCGACTCCGACGCCGCGCCGAGACCCACATCCGGGTTCGCGCCTGCGCCGAGGCCCTTCGTCGACTCGTGGCCGATGTTCAGCTTGATGTCCGCGTCGCACATCGCGAGCGCTTGGGCGTCCGTGTTGGCAGCGATGAACTCGACGCCGCGCAGTCCTGCGTCGACCATGCGGCTGACCGCGTTCGTGCCGCCGCCGCCGACGCCCACGACCTTGATCACTGCCAGATAGCTTCCGCTGCTCTCCATGATGGTTCTGTCCGAACCCTTCAGTAGAAAATTAGGGTTAGCAGCATACAAGCTGCGCAACCGCCGGGATGTGCACGTTATGCAGGGATCTTCGCCCTGTCAACGACGGTCGCCAGTTCCGCAACGTTCGTTGCAGAACGGCCATCTCTCAACCACTGGCTGAGAATAGCCTTCGCTCGACAGTAACCCTCGAGTTGAGGCTGATGCTATGGAATGTGCAGCTTCGAGTGCTAGCCGGACGCTTCTTCGCCTGAGCTTTCGCTGTGTTCGCCAGACGCTTCCGTGCTCTGTTCAGCTTCGCTCGCTGTAGCGCCTGCAGCCCCAGAGGGTTCTTCTTCTGACGTCGATTTCTGTTCCGCCGCCGCACCGCCGCCCGCCGCCGCAGCGAGGCTTTCAGTCAGCGATTTGCTCGATTCAGTGCCGCTCGCAGTCGCGCCTTCAGCACCCGCTTCAGCGCCTTCGAGCGCAGGCGGCACTTCGTGGAATCCCGCTGCTGGACGTTCTGGCAGGCGCACGTCGACGTACGTCGCACCCGCTGACCCGGCGTCAGCGAGCACACGCGCCAGCGACGCCCACTTCGCGTGCGGTCGCGATGCGTCGCCAAAGTACGCCTGCAGCCCACCCGCCATCACGAGCGTCAGGCCCTTCGGGCCGCTGTATGCACGCTGCACCGACTTCACCAGCGCCGTCGGTGCCGCTCCCAGCACTGCCAGCTGTTCGCGCACGCCCGCATCGAGCACGTGCTCACCCGGCGTGAGCGGAGTCTTGCTCGTCAGCGTTGGCAGCGAGGCTGAGGAGTGCCCCGTGCCCAGCACGACGCCGTTTGCCGCCACCGCCGTCTTCACGCCGCCCGCGCTGAGCATCGCCACAGCCGGCTGTTCGATCACCCTGATGCTGAGCCCGTGGGGGAAGCTTGCGTGGACACGCAAGTCGCCCACCGCCGGATAAGACGCAACTGCAGCGCGCAGCCGTGAGGTCTGCACGTCGAGCGTGCTCATCTTCTTCGCTGCACTTGCCAACGCCGCATCGATCGCCTGCGCATCAGCACCATGCACGCCGCTGACATGCACGTGCTCGACAGAGACGAACGACGATTGGCGCAACCACAGCCAGCCACCAGCGAGCAGCGGCAGCGCGATCAGCGTCGCAATCATCGCGATGCGCGCCCGCTTGTGCGCGCCGAGGAACGTCCAAAGCCGTGAAAGCAGGCCTGCGAGCGTCGACGGCGCGCGCAGCAGCACTGCGATCGCAACGTCGATCGGGTTCGCCGCCGCGCCCGTCGGGCGTCTGCTGCGGCTGTTGTGCGCGCGCTTCGGCCGCGCTTTCGTGCGTGTCTGCGGTCGAGTGAGGCTGCCGATTCCCAGCCTGCCGGCGAACGAGCGATCCATCGACCTCTTCCTTCGACCTGCAGGGGCGAACCCCTACAAGCTCAAAGCCAAGGCATTTTCACCGCGCCGAGCGTCTGCACCTCCGGCTCGAGCGTGACGCCAAAGCGCTCCTGCACGCAACGGCGGCCCTCAGCCATCAGCTCGACCACATCAGCTGTCCTCGCGCTGCCCGTGTTCTCGACGAAGTTTGCGTGCTTCGGCGAGAAGCGAGCTCCGCCAACCGTCAGTCCGTTGCAGCCCGCCTCTGACAGCAGCAGCCCAGCACTGCGGCCCTCTGCGCGCGGATCGTCAGGGTTCTTGAACGTCGAGCCAAACGTCTTGATCCCCTGTGGCTGGGCCTCGTGGCGCCGCTCGCGCAGCTCTGCAAGCGCCGCCTTGACGACCCCTGGATCCGAGTCGTAGAGCGAAAAACAGGCTCGCGCGACGACTTCGCCAGGCGCGATGTTCGAGTGCCTGTAAGCGAACCCCAGCTGCTCAGGCGTGCGTCTTTGCGAACCCGCCGCCGTGACGATCTCCGCCCACTGCAGCGTGCGCGCCAGCTCGCCGCCATACGCGTTCGCGTTCATCCGCACCGCGCCGCCCACCGTGCCAGGGATGTTCACACCAAACTCGATTCCCGACAGCCCAGCCCTCGCAGCGCTCGCCGCGACCGCCGGCAGCCGCGCGCCACCACCGCACACGATGCGTGGTGAGTCCAGCTCGATCTGCGCCAGCTCGCCGTCGAGCTTCAGCACGAGCCCCTGCACGCCCTCGTCCGCAATCAACAGGTTCGAGCCCGAGCCGACCACGTTGACAGCTGCCCCAGCGCCCTGCGCCCACGCGAGCAGCTCGCGCAACTCCGTCTCGCTGCGCACGCGCGCGAAGAACTCAGCGTTGCCACCCGTCCTGATCGTCGACAAGCGCGCGATCGGAAAGTCCTCGCGCAGCGTCTCCGGGCGGTCCGCGCGGGGCGGCGAGTCGCTCGTCACTCGCGCTCCCCGTCCGCCGCGTGCTGTCCGTGCCGGCGCGTCAGCATCGGTGCGAGCTCGTCGACGTCGCCTGCGCCCATCACCACGCACACGTCACCCTGCCTGAGTAGCCCGCGCAGCACCAGCTCAGCGTCTGCGAACTTCGCCAGCCAGTAGACAGGCCGTCCCGCTGCCGCATCGGCCGTCGCCTCTGCGATCAGCAGGCCGCTGACCCCCGGGTGATCCTCCGCCCGCTCGCGAGCAGGGTAGACGTCGAGCACGACGACGACGTCCGCCAGCGCGAGCGCCGTGCCGAACTCGCGTGCCAGCAGCGCCGTGCGCGAGTAGAGGTGCGGCTGGAAGACTGCGACCACGCGCTCGTGCGACAGCGTCCGCGCGCCCCTGAGCGTCGCTGCTATCTCCGTCGGGTGATGGGCGTAGTCCTCGTAGACCTGCCCACCGCGTCGTCCCTCGCCGACCAGCTGGAAGCGACGGCCAGCGCCTTCGAAGCCCGCGAGCCCTTCGATCGCGCCCGTCAGCTCAGCTCCTGTGAGCTCTGCCGCAGCGATCGCGCCTGCTGCGTCGAGTGCGTTGTGCGCGCCCGGAACGTTCAGCCTGACCGCGTGCCCATGCCAGTCGAAGCACGAGCCGCCTCCCAGCAGCTCGAGCGCATCGGTGTCATACGCCACGACCGGCCCCTCGCGCAGCGCGAGCAGCTCCTGCTGGTTGCAGATGACCGCCTGCGAAGCGCCCGCCAGGAACTGAGCAAACGCCTCGCGCAGCTCTGTGAGCGATGAGAACGTCGCGTGGTGGTCGAGCTCGACGTTCGTCAGCACCGCGATCTCGACGCTCAGGCTGAGCATCGAGCGATCAGACTCGTCTGCCTCGATCACCAGCCACTCTCCAGTGCTCCAGTGCGCGTTCGGCAGTCCGCCGCCGATCGGCGCGCCGATCAGCCAGCCAGGGTCCATGCCAGCTGCGCGCAGCGCATGCGCGAGCATCGACGCAGTCGTCGTCTTGCCGTGCGTGCCAGCCACTGCGATCGTCCGCCGCAGCGCGCTCAGCTCAGCGAGCAGCTCAGCCCGCGGGCGCTCTGGCACTCCACGTTCACGCGCCGCTGCGCGCTCGACGTTCTCAGCTGGGACCGCCGATGAGTAGACGAGCTCGACGCCCTCGCCCGCCGGCACGTTTGCCGCGTCGTGACCGATGCTCGCGTCGAGCACGCCGTCCGCTCGCAGGCGCTCGACGTACGGGCCGCTTGCACCGTCAGAGCCGCTCACCTCCGCGCCAAGCTCGCGTGCAGCGCGCGCGTACGCGCTCATGCCCGCGCCGCCGACGCCGACGAAGTGCAGACGTCGGCCGACCCACAGACGCTCAGCTGCGCTCATCCGCCGGCAGCCTCCAGCAGCTCTTGCGCGCCCTCCCCCGCCGCATTCGGACGCGCCAGCGAGCGCGAAGCCGAAGCCATCGTCGCGAGCGCCGTGCGGTCTGCGAGCAGCTCTGCGACCTCGCGCGCGAGGCGTGCCGGTGTCAGCTCGCCGTCAGGGATCACGACTGCAGCACCCGCCTCAGACATCCAGCGCGCGTTTGCGCTCTGGTGATCGCCTGAGGCGTGCGGATAAGGCACGAGCACCGCAGGCACGCCGTGTGCTGCGATCTCGAACACCGAGCCGCCCGCGCGCGCAACCGTCAGGTCGGCCGCCGCAAGCGCGTCGGCGAAGTCAGGCTCGTCGAGATAATCGCGCAGGTCATAGCCCCGCGGCAGCCCACGGCTGAGCAGTTCGCCGTAGTCGCGTCGACCAGAGATGTGCAGCACGTGGAAAGCGCTTCCCGCAAATGCCTCCGCCGCTGCACGGTTGATCGAGCGCGCGCCGAGCGAGCCGCCGAACACGAGCACACACGTCTCATCGGCGCCGATCCCCAAGCGCTCGCGCGCCGTCTGCTCGTCGCGCGCCTGCGCAGGGATCGGCCGGCCCGTCACGCGGTAGCGCGCGCCCTCGCGGCCACGCAGCGGGAACGACAGGCACACGCGGCGCGCAAACGGCGCCATCAGCCTGTTCGTCAGGCCGAGGTGACTGTCCGCCTCGGTCAGCACCAATGGGATCCTCAGCGAGATCGCTGCCAGCGCGACAGGCCCAGCGACGTAGCCGCCACCGCCCATGACGGCATCTGCCTGCAGATGCTTCAGCAGCTTGCGCGCCCGTGGCACAGCGAGTGCCGCACGCAGCAGCGCGCGCAGCGCCTTCAGCGGGTTCTTGCGGCTCAGCCCTTCGACCGAGATCGAGTGCAGCGCAAAGCCCGCAGCCGGGACCAGTTGCGCCTCGGCGCGCCCTGCGCCGATGAACTCGACCGCGGCGCCGTCAGCCCGCAGCGCGTCGGCCACCGCGAGCGCCGGAACGACGTGTCCCGCCGTCCCGCCTGCTGCGATCACGATCTTCAAGCTCTGACTCACCGTCCCATCGTGCCGATTCGCGTGAGCGCGCGTCGGCAGAGCGTTTGCGCGGGCCCGGCACTGCGCGCACGTGCGCCGTGCCGCCAGAGGCCACGTTGAGTAGCAGGCCCATGCCTGCAAGCATCACGATCAAGCTGCTCGAGCCGTATGAGACGAACGGCAGTGGCACGCCCGTCAGCGGCGCCAGGCCGAGCACAGCGAACACGTTGAGCAGCGCCTGCGAGACGATCAGCGATGTCACGCCGACTGCGATCAGCGCGCTCTGCAGGCTGCGTGCGCCCTTCGCCGCGCGCAGGCCGGCGTAGGCGATCAAGCCATAAAGGAACAGCAGCGCGCATACGCCCACTGCGCCGAGCTCCTCAGCAACGACAGCGAGGATGAAATCCGTCGGCGCCTCAGGCAGATAGAAGATCTTCTGCACCGACTGGCCAGGGCCGACGCCGAACAGGCCGCCAGAGCCGATCGCGATCTGGCCTTGCACTGCTTGAAAGCCGCTGCCCGAAGCGTGCGCCCACGGGTCCAAGAACGACGTCAGGCGAGCTCGTGCGTACGGTTTGACGATCGCGTACAGCGCCACGAGCGCGAAGGCACAACCGCCCACGATCAGCAGGTTTCGCATCGGGATGCCCGCCGCGACGAGCAGCGCAGTCGTGATGAATGCGATCACCATCGCCGTGCCCAAGTCCGGCTGCGTGACGACGAGCAGGCAGGCGCCGCCGACGACGACGAGCAGCGGGTTGACGAGCTCACGCAGGTCGTTGACGCGTTGCGGACGCTTGGCGAGCAGCGTCGCTGCATAGAGAACGAGCGCAACCTTCATCAGCTCCGACGGCTGGAACTGGAACGGCCCAGGACCGATCCAGCGCCGCGCGCCGTTGACGCTGACGCCGACGTGCGGAATGTGCACCGCCAGCACGAGCACGAACGATGTGATCAGCAGCGGCGCTGTGACGCTCTGCACTTTCGCCACGCCATCGCGCGCAAGCACGCGCATCAGCACGAGGCCGATCGCACCGTAGATCAAGTACTTGATGAGGTAGCCGCTGCCGTTGCCCTGGCCCTGCAACAGCGACGTCGCCGACGACGCGCTGTAGACCATCACCGCGCCAAACGCCAGCAGGCAGAGCGTCGCCGTGATCAAGATGCGCTGCTCCAGCGGCTGACTGGCAGCTTTCGTGCCTTTGCGCCCGCCGCGCTTGCCCCCTCCTCGAGGTTTCGACGTCGCCCGAGAACCGGCGCTCCGTGCCGCGGCTGAAGGCATCCCCGCTGACTTCGCTGCGCGTCCTCCTATCCCTGCAATTTCTCGACCAAAGCACGAAACCGCTCGCCACGGGCCTCGAAGTCAGCGAACTGGTCGAAGCTCGCGCATGCCGGCGAGAGCAGCACCACCGGGGCCAAACCATCAGCCAGTGCACGCGTCGACGTCGCATCGTCATCTTCCTGCACCGCTTTGCTTGCCGCGTCCAGCGCGTGCTCCAAATCGCCGCATTCGAGCACTGGCGGCCCGATGTTGCGCAGCGCCGCAGCGATCGTCTGCGCGTCTTCGCCGATCAAGTAGACCGCCGCGCATGCTTGCTGCACCGGCCCCCGCAGGCTCGTGAAGTCTTGGCCCTTGCCCTGCCCGCCGAGGATCAGATGAACTGGGCGCCCTGCAAACGCGTCGAGCGCGACGAGCGCGCTGGCGACGTTCGTCGCCTTCGAGTCGTTGACGTAGAGCACCCCGTCGAGCTCTGCGATCTCCTCCAGACGGTGGGCCACACCGGCGAACGAAGCGAGCCCCGCGCACACTGCCTGACGGCCGATCCCCCGCGCGAGGCAGACGGCGGCAGCAGCCATCGCGTTCTCCACGTTGTGGCGGCCGCGCAGGCGCATCTGCTCGAGCGCGATCAACGGCCGCCCCTGCCACCACAGCTCGCCGTCGAGCTCGAACAGCGCCGCTGACGAGTCCCAGCCGAAGTCGACCCGGCGCGCGTCTCCCCCGATCGGCGCCGCAGCCCGGTCCGCCGACGCTCCCGCCCAAGCGATGCGTTCGTCGAGATCTGCCGGGGTCACCGCGACATCCGCCACCCCCTGCCGCGCGAAGATCTCGAGCTTCGCCGCAGCGTACGCCTCGAGCGTGCCGTGCCTGTCGAGGTGGTCCGGCGTGATGTTCAGCAGTACCGCCCCCTCCGGCGCGAACTCCAGCGTGTCTTCGAGCTGGAACGACGACGCCTCGCAGACGACCGTCGCCTCCCCGTCGAGCGTGGCGATCAGCGAGCTGAGCGCCGTGCCGACATTGCCTGCAACTGCCACCGGCAGGCCAGCCTCGCGGTGGATGTGCCCGATCAGCTCGACCGTTGTCGTCTTGCCGTTCGTGCCCGTCACCGCGATGAACTCGTTCGTCAACAGCCGCCACGCGAGCTCGAGCTCGCCGAGCAGCGCAATCCCGCGCTCGCGCGCCGCCGTGATCACCGGCGCAGTGGCCGGCACGCCCGGACTCTTGACGACTGCCCCCACGCGATCCAGCAGCGCGGCTCCATCTCGATCGTCAATGAAAATCTCAACCCCTGCCTCTTGCAGCGCGCTCGTACCAGGAGGCGCACCCGCGTCCAGGCCGAGCACCTCCTCTCCGCGCGCGCGCAGTGCCAGCGCCGCGGCGACGCCCGAGCGCGCCAGGCCGACGACGAGGTAGGGGCCAGCCGGGAGAGCCGGGCGCTGCTTCACCTCAGCCGATGCTCTGGCGGTAGATCGTGAAGCCGATCGCGCAGCAGATCGCCGCGACGATCCAGAAGCGCAGGATGATCTTCGTCTCAGACCACGCGCGCAACTCGAAGTGGTGGTGGATCGGCGCCATCAGGAAGACCCGTTTTCGCGTCGTCTGGAATGAGATCACCTGGATCGCCACCGACAGCGCCTCGATTACGAAGATGCCGCCGAGCAGTACGAGCAAAAGCTCCGTCTTCGTCATCACAGCAAGCCCCGCGATCGCCCCGCCCAGCCCAAGCGAGCCCGTGTCGCCCATGAAGATCGTCGCCGGGAATGCGTTGAACCAGAGAAAGCCGACGCAGCCGCCGACGAGACAGCCAGCGATCATCGCCAGGTCATCCTCGCCCGTGATGAACGTGATGCCGATGTATGCCAGCAGCACGATCGCCGCGCACCCTGCCGCCAGGCCGTCCAGCCCATCCGTCAAGTTCACGCCGCTCGTCGTGCCTGCGACGACGAAGTAGATCAGCAGCGGGTACGCCCAGCCGAGGTCGATTTGGTAGTCGACGAAGCGCAACCTCAGCGTCGGCGCGAGGTGCGCCTGATACCTGGCGATGTACCACAAGCCAAGCGATATCCCGATCGTGATCAGCAGCTTCGTGCGGCCGCGCAGACCCAGCGAACGGCGCTTCACGAGCTTCGTGTAGTCATCCGCAAAGCCGAGCAGCGCGCACGCGACCATCGCCCCGAACACGCCCACCGAGCGCCAGTCGTAGTTCGTCAAGATCAGGAACGGGACTGAGACCGCCAGCAGGATGATGATCCCGCCCATTGTCGGCGTGCCGGCCTTCTGGTGATGGCCCTGCGGCCCGTCCTCGCGAATCTGCTGACCGAACTCGCGAGCCCGCAGGAACTCGATGAACTTCGGGCTCAAGAACAGGCAGATGAGCAGCGCCGCCGTGCCGCCGAACAGGATCCGCCCCATCAGCCCTCCCGCGCCGCCACTGCACCGAGCGCCTGCGCCACGTGCTCCAGCCCGACACCGCGCGAGCCCTTCACGAGCACCGTGTCGCCCGACTGCAGCAGCGTGCCGAGCAGCTCTGCCGCCGCGCTCGCGTCCGCCACCGCATAAGACTCGCCTTCGAACTCCCTGCGCATCTCCGCCGCCAGCGGACCGACCGTGAGCAGCACGTCGACCCCCTGCTCCGCCGCGTGCAGCCCGACCTCCCTGTGCAGCCGCTCCGACTCGCCGCCGAGCTCGAGCATGTCGCCGAGCACCGCCACGCGTCGCGCCGGCGCCGTCCGCGCCAGATCATCGATCGCCGCGCGCATCGACATCGGGTTGGCGTTGTAGCAGTCGTTGATCACCGTCACCCCGTCCGCCAGCTGCAGGAGTTCGCCGCGCAACGCCGAGAAGCGCACGTGCAACGGGCCACCCGGCTCGACGCCGAGTGCCAGCGCCGCAGCAGTAGCCGCGAGCAGGTTGCGCAGGTTGTGTGCTTGGGAGAACGATGGCTGCAGCTCGAGCTCGCGCCCATGGGCGCGAATCAGAACGCGTCCGTCGGACAGCACCTGCGCCAGGGACACGTCGGCGCGCTCGCCGAACGTAACCGTTTTCAGCTCCGCCCGGAGGTGTGGCTGCAACAGTGGGTCTCCAGCTGGGACAACCACCGTGCTCCCTGGCGCCAACCCTGCGATCAGCTCCGCCTTCGCTGCAGCGATCGCCTCGAGCGAACCAAGCAGCTCCAAGTGCACCGGCCCGACGTTCACGATCACGCCCACGTCCGGCTCCGCGATCGCCGTCAGCTCTGCGATCTGACCAGCGCCGCGCATCGCCATCTCGAGCACGATCGCCTCCGTGCCCAGTGGTGTCGCCAGCAGCGCCAGCGGCAGGCCGATCTCCGTGTTGTGGTTCTGCGGGCTCGCCACCGTGCGCCGCTGCGAGCCCAGCAGCGCTGCGAGGATGTCCTTCGTCGACGTCTTGCCCGTCGAGCCAGTGACGCCAACGACCTTTGCTCCATTCGCGCCCAGCTCTCCTCGCCATGCGCGCGCCAGCGAGTGCAGCGCCATGAGCGGATCAGGGTGCACGAGAACGACACCGCCGTCCGCTGCCGCGCGTGCCAACTCAGCGTGCTCAGGCGCGACCAGGACGCCCCAAGCCCCAGCGCGCAGCGCTTGCGGCGCGTGCTCGCCACCGTCGACGCGCTCACCGCGCAGGCCGACAAATAGGTCGTTCGCAGTCACTGTGCGCGAGTCGACTGCTGCTCGCGACGGTCCTGCCGAAGGGCTTGCGGCCGGCGAGCCCTGCTCGAGTGCCTGTGCCCCGGCCGCCCGCGCGAGCTGCTCAAGCGGCCACTCCCTCACGAGCTTCCCCTGCGCACGCGCAGCGCCTTGCGCGCAACCGTCGCGTCATCGAACGGCACCTTGCGCCCGCCTGCCAGCTCCTGACCCTGCTCGTGGCCCTTGCCCGCTATCACCAGCACGTCGCCTGCACGCGCTGCAGCAATCGCCTCGTCGATCGCCGTCGCCCGCTCAGCCACCGTGCGCACCGCAGCGTGATCTGGCGCGCGCGCGACGCCCGCCATGATCTCCGCGATGATCTGCTCTGGGTCCTCTGAGCGCGGATTATCCGAAGTGACAATCGTCAGATCCGCGAGTCGCGCAACGATCTCGCCCATCAGCGGGCGCTTGCTGCGGTCGCGGTCGCCGCCAGCACCAAAGACGCAGAGCACGCGACCGCCTGCGCCATTCGTGGTGTCGGCGCCGTCAGGGCTCCCAGCCACGCTGTCGTGCGCAGAGGCGATCAACTCGCGTGCAGCGTTGAGGACGTTCTCCAACGAATCTGGCGTGTGCGCATAGTCGACCAGCACCGCGAAGTCCTGCCCCTCCTCGACCGGCTCGAAACGTCCAGGTACGGCGACGCCGCGTTCGAGCGCTGCGAGCAACACATCCAGCTCGCCACCCAGCGCGCGTGCTGCCGCCAGCGCACCGAGCGCGTTGGCGATATTGAACCGACCTGGCATCGGCAACCGCACCTGGCGAGAACCGTCACCCGTGCGCAACTCGAACGAGCAGCCTGCGAAGTCGCAGCTGATCGCTACCGCCACATAGTCGGCCGCGAGCTTGTCTGTGTTCGCAGGTTCGTCCGCCGTCCCAGCGCTCGAGTCGCCCCCGTTGCCCTTCGCATCCTCCACGAGGAACGTCAGCGGCGCGTCGAGCTCCGCCGCGAGGCGCCGTCCATAGGGATCGCCGACGTTGATCACGCTCGCTGTCGGGCTGTGCTCTGCGAACAGCTTGCGCTTCGCCAGAAAGTAGTCCTCCATCGTGTCGTGGAAATCGAGGTGGTCCTGCGTCAAGTTCGTGAACACCGCCGCTGCGAAAGTCGTCTGATCGACACGGCCGAGCTCGAGCGCATGCGATGAGACCTCGATCGCGCACGCGCTGTCGCCGCCGTCGAGCATCGCCCTGAACACCCCCTGCAGGTCGATCGCCTCTGGCGTCGTGCGTGTGACCTGCTGCTCCTCGCCGCCGACGATCGACGTGACCGTGCCGAGCAAGCCACACTGCTCCCCCATTGCCTCGAGCAGCGCGCGCAGCAGGTAGGCCGTCGTCGTCTTGCCGTTCGTGCCCGTCACACCGACCACACGCAGCCGCGCCGTTGGATCGCCATAGAAGCGGACAGCAATCGGCGCCATCACGGCACGCGCCGAGGACACGAGCAGCTCCGGCACGCCAAGCCCTAGCGGCCGCTCGACGACGAGTGCCGCAGCGCCTGACGCGACGGCTTGCGGCGCGAAGGCATGACCATCGACCTCAAAGCCGCTGACGCAGAAGAACAGCTCACCGCCACTCACCGCGCGGCTGTCGTAGGCCAAGCCCGTGACCTCGACAGCACCTGCATCCTGCTCACCCAGGCTGACGTCACCGGCGGCGACGCTGCCCAGGCCGGCGGTCAACTCGTCAAGCCTCATCGGCCGGATGCTATCCGGGCGGGATGTGCAGGTAGGGCAGCGCGAAGCTCATGATCTGCCCAAACGCCGGCGCCGCCACCGTGCCGCCGAAGATCGACCCAGACTCCGGTTCATCGACGATCACCGCCGTCAGCAGCTTCGGGTCGGAGGCAGGGGCGAAGCCCATGAACGAAGCCACATAGCGGCTTTTCGAGTATTCGCCCGTTTCCTCATCGACCTTGCTCGCCGTGCCCGTCTTGCCCGCCAACTGGTAGCCAGGGATCGAGACCTCGCTCGCCGTGCCACCCGGCGCGAGCACGCCCTCGAGCATCTGACGCAGCGACGCTGCCGTCGCCGTCGAGATCACCCGATGGCCAGCCGGCTCATGCTGCGGGTCGTCGCCGACCTTGGCGATGATGTGCGGCGGGCGCAAGATTCCGCCGTTGGCGATCGCCGAGTAGGCCGTCGCCATCTGCAGCGGCGTGACGAGCTGGCCCTGGCCGATCGGCAAGTTGCCCATCGACGAGCCCGAGTACTTGCTCACTGGCAGGACCTGCCCGATTTCCTCACCCGGCAGCTCGACGCCCGTGCGCTTGCCAAAGCCGAACTTGCTGACCCAGCTCGAGAAGTCGTCCTTGCCCTCGAGCGCGCCGATCTTGATCGCGCCGACGTTGCTCGACTGCGCCAGGATCTGTGCCGTCGTCAGCGTCTCATCGCCGTGTTCTGTGTCGTCGTGGATCGTGCGGTCCGCCACCTGGATCTGATCTGGAATGAAGAAGCTCGACGTCGGCCTGACCAGCCCCTGTTGCAGTGCGCCCGCCACAGTCACCGCCTTGAACGTCGAGCCAGGTTCGTAGTCGAAGCCGACCGCGCGGTTCTCCAGCGCTTCTGGTGACGATGCGCCAGGGTCGTTCGCATTGACCTGTGGCCAGTTGGCCATCGCCAGGATCGCGCCCGTGTTCGGGTTCATCACGATCGCAGTCGCGTCTTTCGGATTGAACACGCGCCCAACCGCGCCAAGCACTTCTTCGGTGCGCTGTTGGATGTTCGCGTCGAGCGTCAGCGAGATCGGCGTGCCCGGCTGCTCAGCGTGTGCTTCGTTGATCGAGACAGGTTCGCCACGTGCGTCGCTGACGACGTGGCGTTGTCCAGCATGCCCATGCAACAGCGCGTTGCGCGAATACTCGAGGCCTGACAGCCCGTTGCCTTCAGTGCCGACGACGCCGAGCACCTGCGCCGCGAGGTCGCCGCGCGGATAGACCCGCTTCATCACCGGCGCGCCCGAGATGCCTGCGATTTTCAGCGACAGCAGCTGATGAGCTTGCGTGGCCGGCAGCGAGCGCGCGAGGTAGACGAAGCCGCTGTGCTCAGAGAGCTCGCGCAGCACCTCATCCTGAGGCTTGCCGAGCAGCGGCGCGATCTTCTGCGCCGTCTGCAGCGGGTTCGTCACGAGATATGGCGTCGCTGAGATGTCCTGCGCAGGCTCTGAGACCGCGAGGTCGATGCCGTTGCGATCGGTGATCGCGCCGCGCTGGGCGGGGACCGTTTCATACGTCAGCTGCTGCGTCGCAGCCGCTTTGCGCAGGCTGCTGCCCTCGAGCGCACCGAGATACAGGGTACGTCCACCAGCGAGGATCAGCAACAGGAAGAACAGCCCGAAGATGCCGCCGATCCTGCGCTGGACGATCGCCACCCGCTAACCCCCAGTAGAGCTTGCCGAGATGCCGCCAGAAGGTTCCGCTTCGGCTTCGCCCGCCGGGGCGCTTGCTGGGGCTGACGACGAGGATGCTTCGCTCGATGACGATTCGCTCGATGGTGATTCTTCGGCTGAGGACGGTTCTTCAGCAGCGGCGCTCGAAGCGCTTGCTTCCGGCGAAGATTCTTCGCCGCTCGACGATTCAGAGGACGATTCGGATTCGCCCGACTGACTGCTCGCCTGTGCTTCGGCTTCAGCGACGCTCGTTTCGTGCGCCTTCGCTGCCGCGTGCGCCGCACCGGCAAGTGCCGCTGCGGCCTTGCCAACGGTGGCCTGCCCGCCAGCCGAGAGGAAGCGCACCGCTCCGATTGGAGCCGACGCCATTCCGAGCTTCGCCGCGCCAGCCTGCAACCGCGTTCCGGCGGAAAGCTTCGAGTTTTCGATACTGAGCGTCGCATTCTCACGCTGCAGCAGCGCCTCGTGCTCGAGCGCTCTGCCGATGCCGCCGTTCAGCTTGAGCAGCCCAAGTTGCAGCGTGACGATGCCGATCAGCGCAAACGCGACGAGTCCGATCCACGCGCGACCACGAATCAGGCGATCGAGCAGACGGTGCTGCGCGAGGCCTTCGAGCAACGAGAGCAACCCCACGACGAGGCCAGCCTGAGCTGGGGTTGGGGCTACGCTGCTCGCAGCTCGTGCCCGCGGCGGAGCCTTGGTCGGGCGGACTGGGCCCGAGACGCGACGAGGACCGCGCGGAGCGCTCGGACGACGGGGTCTGACGACAGGAGCCGTTGCGGCTGTCGGCGGCGTCATCGCTCAGCCTCGCCCTCATCGCCTTCGTCGGTCAACTTCACTGCCGCGCGCAGGCGCGCTGAGGACGCGCGTGGGTTGCGCTCGACCTCCTCCGGCGAAGGCACGATCGAACGGCGCGTCAGCAACGTCGCCTGCGGCTCGCGGCCACACGCGCAAACGGGCAGGTCTGGCGGACAAACGCAACCCTGCGCGCGCTCTGCGAGAAACCGCTTGACGCGCCTGTCCTCGAGCGAGTGGAAGGAGATGCCAGCGATCGTGCCGCCCTCGCGCAGCAGACTCCACGCCAGCGGCAACGCGCGATCGAGCTGGTCGAGCTCGTCGTTGACTGCGATCCGCAATGCCTGAAAGGAGCGCTTCGCCGGGTGACCGCCTGCGAAGCGAGCCGGCGCTGGTATCGCCGACTTGATCGCCTCGACCAACTCGAGCGTCGTCTCGATAGGCGCCTGTGCACGCCTGCGCACGATCGCTCGCGCGATCGCCCCCGCATGACGCTCCTCGCCGAAGTCGCGCAAAGCACGCGCCAAGCGCCGCTCGTCCCATTCAGCGACGAGCTCACGCGCGCTCAACTCCTGCGCCGGGTCCATGCGCATGTCGAGCGGAGCCTCGTATGAGTAAGAGAACCCGCGCTCGCGTGCGTCTACCTGCATCGAAGACATTCCCAGGTCGAAATACGCCGCATCGGCGCGCACCCCTTCGCGCGCGAGCAGATCGAGCGCCTCGGCATAGCTCGCGCGGATGAAGCGAACTGTGCAGCTGACCTCTTCTGCCAGCCGCTCGAAGCGCTCTTCGGCGAGCGGGTCGCGGTCGATCGCGATCAGCATGCCCGACGCGCCGAGCCGCTCAGCCACGAGGCGTGCGTGACCACCGTCGCCGAACGTGCAGTCGATCACCGTCTGGCCGGGCTTCGGGTCGAGCAACTCGAGCAGCTCGTCCGCGAGCACAGGCACGTGGCCGTGGCCGACGGCTGCAGCAGGCGCGTCGCGATTGCAGCGCTCGCGTCCGCTCGCCTGCTGCGCAGGGCTCGACCGCCGCCCGCGCTGGGGGCGTCGCTGGGATCTACTCATCTCAAGCAGTGTCGTCGACATGCGCAGTGATCTCCGCGACGCCGCTCAACAGCGTCGGTCGGTGCTCGTTCCAGGCGTCCCTGCTCCACAGCTCCAGGCGATCGCCAGCACCCACGACGACGACCTCCTTGTGCAGTTGCGCGTGCTCCGAGAGAAACCCAGGAACCATGATCCGCCCAGCAGCATCGAGGTCAGTGTCCTGGGAGCTGCCGTAGAAGAAGCGCTCCAGCTCAGCGCGGCGAGGCGACAGCGGTGGCAGCTCAGCCAGCGCGCGGCGACTGTAGCTCTCGTACTCCTCCGGACGCCACACGCCGACGCATGGCTTCTGGTCGACAGGCATCGCCATCACGACCCCCTCCGCCAGAGCAGCGCGGTAGCGCGCCGGGACTGTGAGGCGGTTCTTTGCGTCGAGCGTGTGGTCGAACGTGCCACGAAAGGGGGCCACTTGGAGAGCTCCGAAATTGATTACCGAGCCGAGGTGGAGGAGTGGGAGGAGCCCCTCCACCCCGGCTCGCTGGGGCGAAGATACCCCACTTCCCCCCACTACGCAACCCCAATTGCACATTTTCTCCCACAATGACCTCTCTTCGCCGTCGAATCTAGGAAAACACCTGCTCAGCGAGCACTTTCAGACTCGACGCCACAACTACGACACGAACCGCAAAGCTGCAAGCGGACGTGCAGATCGCGCTCCTGCCGGCTGCCTTGCAAGAGAAGAGATCGCTCTTGGCGGCCAGGCCGGCACCGGTTCTCTGCGTGCTTCGTAACTCAGGCCGTATCGCTTGCAGTACACGTTGCGCCGCAAGCGCAGCCCCGCAGCCACGTCAGCCGCTACGATCGCCCGCGATGTCTCTAAGGCTCAGGCTGTCGCTGTTCGCACTGCTCGCGCCAGCAGCACTGATCGGCGCCGGCTGCGGATCAGGCTCAACTGGGACGACAGTCGACCCCGCCAGCGCAGTACCCGCGTCGGCTGCGCTCTACGCGGGCGCCGTCGTGCGGCCAGAAGGCGCGCTGCAGAAGGCAGCGCAGACGGCAGGGAGCACGCTCACCCACCAGCGCGACCCCTATCTGCGCCTGCTCGGCGCGCTGCAGACGCCCGGCTCGCCGCGCCCAGACTTCGAGCACGACGTCGCCCCCTGGCTGGGACCACGCGCAGGCGTCTTCCTCAGCTCAGTCGGCTCGAACGCAGGATCGAGCGAAGCTGCCATCGCAAAGCTGCTGACGCTCGTCGAGCAAGGCCTGCTCGGCACGACTCCCAGCACTGGCTCGTTCCCCTTCGCTGCACATTCAGTCGAAGGCGCGATCGTGCTCGACACGCGCGACGTCGCAAAGGCGCGATCGTTCCTGCAAGCGCTGGCCAAGCGAGCGAAAGCACAGACGAGCAGCTACCGCGGCATCTCCTACCAAGTTGCCAGCGGCATCGCCTTCGGCGTCGTCGCACGACTGGCCGTCATCGGCACAGAGCCGGCGCTTCACAGCGTGATCGACACCGCCTCTCACGGAGGGCTCTCGCTCGCCCACTCGCCTGGCTACGCGAAGCTCCAGGCGGCTGCACCCACCGGCACGCTTGCGCACATCTACGCCAACCCGGGCGCCATCAGCGAAGCGACCGGCGAGAAGGCAAACGCGCAGGGCGTCGGCTCAGTTCTGTCGCTGCTCGGCGGTCAGCGCCTGCTCAACGTCTCGCTGATCCCCTCGAACACGTCACTCGCGCTCGACATCGATGCAGCAGCACCCGACAGCGGTGCCGGCTCAGCCGGTCTGCTTTCAGCGAGTCCCGAGGCTTCGCAGATGCTCGGCGAACTGCCCGGCGAATCCTGGTTCGCAGTCGGCCTGGGCAACGTCGGCAGCACGCTTGGCGCCAACGCTGATGCATTGGGGAGCATCGGCTCCCTTGGCAGTCTGCTGACAGGGACGACAGCTCCAGCCACACCCGCCGCCGGCCTCAGCGTCCCCGGTCTGCTCGAAGGCCTGCTGAAACCACTGAGCGTGCTCGGCGCCGGCACGGCCGAAGCCAAGCGCGACTTCACCAGCTGGATGGGCTCAGCTGGACTGTTCGTCTCGGGTACCGGCCTGCTCGAACTGAAGGGCGGTGTCGTGATCGACTCGAAGGACCCAGTTCGCTCGCGCGCGGCAGTGCCCAAGCTTGCAGCCAAGCTGCGTGCCGATGGTGGCTCCGTCCAGCGCATATCGATTCGGGGAACCGAAGCGGCGGTCGCCGCTCACCTCAGCGGGCTGCCAGTCGTGCTCGACATCGCCGATGGACGCGATTCGAGCGGCGCCGTCAAGTTCGTCATCGGGATCGGCGAACAGTCTGTCGAAGCGGCCCTGAGCCCTTCGAGCACCCTGTCAGGGGCCGCCTCCTACGGCACAGCGAGCGCTGCGCTCGGAGAAGGTTCGCACCCCAGCGTGCTCGTCGAATTCCCAACGCTGCTCGGCTTGCTCGAAGGCGTGGGGCTGAGCGAAGACCCGACCGTCGCGCCGCTCGTTCCCTATCTGCGCTCGCTGACCACGCTGTCTGGCGGCGGCACGAAGCTCAGCAGCGGGATCGAACGCTTCCGCCTCGTGCTCGGGTTGCAGGGAAGCGGCTGAGCCGCGATCGAGCGTCCCGCTCGATCGCGATCCTCAGCCGATCGAGAAGGCCTTGTAGAAGCTCGTGTGACCGTCGCTGACGCGGTCGACGCCATAGCGATCCAACGTCGTTTCGCCGCTCGAGAGCATCGAGTAGCGACCGAGCACCGAATCGCGATTGGACGTCTGCAGGAAGCGGTCGATCACGGTCTGACGATCGTTGCCATGATCGCCTGCGCGACGGATCGCGTCGAGCACAACGCTCATCGCCTCATAGCCATACAGCGCATAAGGGCCCGGCCGACCGCCGAACTGCCGGCGATAGTCAGCAAGCGCGCGTGCGGCCTGAGGCGGATAGTCGGCGAGCGGGAGGATCGGCGTCGTCAGGTACGTCTGCGCAGCCGCTGGGGCGCCGATCGCTTCCAGGAACGGCGGTTCTGCCAGCGCGCTCGTCCCGAGCAGCAGCAAGTGCGGATCGGCTTCGTGCAGCGCTTGCCACAGCGCAACAGCTCCCGGCTGCGCGCCGCCAGCGAAGAAAACGGCATCTGGCCTCTTCCGTTCGATCTTTTCGACCTCCCCGGCATACGCATTCGTCGTCGGTGAGCTCGTCGCGATGCTGTCGTGACCAACCAGCGTGATCCCCGCCTGTTGAGCATCGCCCGCGACGATTTCGCCGAGTGGAACCTCGAACGGGTCTTGGTCGTCGAGCACGTAGAGCCTGTGCACCCCCAACGACTGCATCAGCTGCACCTGAGCGCTCGCCTGCGCCGGATCGCCTGGCTGCAGACGGCCAAAGTTGCGTTTGCCGCTCGGGTAGAAGCGCTCTGGCTCGTCCTGTCCGGCGTCGAGCGCCGAAGTAAGCCCGACGTAAGGACTCGCAGGGCTGACCTGCAGGATCCCGGCTGCATTGATCAGCGGCAACGATACGGCCGTCGCCGCAGAGCCAAGCTCGCCGAGATAGGCGATCGTGCTCGTGTCCTGCGCTGCTGTCTTGGCGTTCGTCGAAGTCGCTTCAGGATCGAGCCTGCCGTTTTGCGGGTTGGCGTCGTCGAGCGAGACGTAGCCAACCTTGAACTGTCCGACATGGCCTCCAGCCTGCGACAGCGCCAAGCGCTCACCGTCGACGATTTCAGCCGAGATCGCTGCGTCAGGTCCTTGCAGCGGCAGGCTCGAGTAGACCGCCAGTTGGTTCCCTGTCGCTTCAGAGGCGCCAGAGACCCCTACCCCGCCGCATCCCGCGAGCACCACCGGTGCAACCGCGACGAGGGCGGCCAGACACAGCCAGCGCACACGCACCGACCGGGCTAGCTGCGACGGCCGGGGAGGTAGCCGGAGAGGATCTTCAGAGAGGCCCCGACGAGGATGATCACAGTGGCGAGCATGAACGCGTCGAAGCCCTTCGCTCCAAGCGCCCACAGCACGATCCACACGACCAGCCCGGCGGTGACGGTGAGGATGAATCCCATGCCGCGCGAATCCTAGCTTGCCTACCGCCCGTCGGTCGCGGCGAGGCCCGCAGCGAGCTCAGCGACGAGCGCGCCAACCGCGCCAGCCGGGTCCTCAGACTCACCTGCCGCGCGCACGAGCCTCGTTCCCACGATCACGCCGTCAGCTCCTGCTGCAGCCGCTTGAGCGGCCTGCTCGGGCGTGCTGATGCCGAAGCCAAGCGCGATCGGAACGCTGCTGCTGGCCTTTGCGCGAGCGACGACGTCAGCAAAGCGTCCCTGCAACGCATCGCGCTCACCGGTCGTGCCGACGACGGAGACCGTGTAGAGGAAGCCGCGCGCGGCAGCGCCGATATCGCGCAAGCGCTCGTCTGTCGTCGTCGGCGCGACGAGCTGCACGAGCGCGAGGCCGTGTCGTTCGCAAGCAGCACGCACGCCGTCGGCCTCCTCGAGCGGCAGATCGGGCACGATCAGCCCGCATGCGCCCGTCTGTGCAAGCCGCTCGACAAACGCCTCCTCGCCAGGCGCGAAAACCATGTTGGCGTAGCACATCAGCACGACCGGCACGCTCGCAGACAATGCTCGTGCCACCTCGAGCACGCCGCCGACACTCACCCCAGCCGCCAAGGCGCGCGTCCCTGCTTCATGAATCACCGGGCCGTCAGCGAGCGGATCGCTGTAGGGCACGCCCAACTCGAGCAGATCGGCGCCAGCGCGTATGCACGCGTCGCCGATCGCTATCGACTGCTCGAGCGTCGGGAAACCGGCCATCAGATATGGCATCAGCGCAGCGCTTCCGCGCGCACCGGCGAATGCGTCGGCGATTCGCTCGACGCCCAGTCGTGCCTGCTGCGTGCTCATTCGCCGGCGAGAACCTCGGCGAGATCCTTGTCTCCACGCCCCGAGAGGCAGACGAGATCCAGCTCGCCGTCCTGCTGCGCGAGCACCCAAGCGAGCGCATGTGCCGTCTCGAGCGCAGGGATGATTCCCTCGTGACGCGCGACGCTCCTGAAGGCCTCTAGCGCCTGCGCATCGGTGACGGCGACGTAGCGGGCGCGTCCGCTGTCGCGCAGCTGTGCGTGCTGCGGACCAGTGCCTGGATAGTCGAGGCCAGCTGAGATCGAATGCGCTTCGACGATCTGGCCCTCCTCGTCTTGCATCACAGCCGAGCGCGAGCCGTGCAGAATGCCAGCACGGCCGCCGACCGTCAGCGGCGCCCCGTGGCGCGGCGTGTCGATTCCCTCGCCGCCCGCCTCGACACCGATCAGCTCGACCTCAGCGTCGTCGATGAACGCAGCGAACGTGCCGATTGCGTTGGAGCCACCACCAACGCAGGCGATGACTCGTGCCGGCAACCTTCCCTCGACCTCCAGCAGCTGCGCGCGCGCCTCGTCGCCGATCACGCGCTGCAGGTCGCGCACGAGCGCTGGATACGGAGCCGGGCCGACCGCCGAGCCGATCACGTAGTGCGTGTCCTGCACGTTCGTCACCCAGTCCCGGATCGCCGCAGAGGTCGCCTCCTTGAGCGTCTGCGCACCCGCGGCGACTGGACGCACTGTTGCCCCCAGCAGTTCCATCCGCTGCACGTTCGGTCGCTGGCGACGGGTGTCCTCGACGCCCATGTAGACCACGCACTCGAGATCGAGCAGCGCGCAGACTGTCGCCGTAGCGACACCGTGCTGACCTGCACCCGTCTCGGCGATGATCCGCCGCTTGCCCATCCGCCGCGCCAGCAGCGCCTGTCCGAGCGCGTTGTTGATCTTGTGCGAGCCAGTGTGGTTCAAGTCCTCGCGCTTGAGGTAGATCGGGCGTCCGAGCTGAGCGGACAGCCTGCGCGCGCGGTAGAGCGGGCTCGGCCTGCCTGCGTAGTCGCGCAGCAGTCCCTTCAGCTCAGCCTCGTAGGCCGGATCAGCGCGCGCCTGCAGCCAGGCCTGCTCGAGCTCCGCCAGCGCCGGCATCAACGTCTCCGGCACGAACTGGCCGCCGTACGGGCCAAAGTGATGCTCAACTGTTGCGCTTCGCATCTCGCTCACGCGCCGGCGCTCGCGGCTGCACCGGCCGCCTCGACGTCGATCTCCTGCGGCGGCGGAGCGGCAGTGCTCGCAACGGCGGCAAAGAAGTCCCTCAGCTTGCGCGGATCCTTGTGCCCAGGCGCCGCCTCAGTTCCGCTCGCCGTGTCCACGGCATACGGCGAGGTCACAGCGATCGCTTCCGCGACGTTGTCGGCCGTCAGGCCGCCTGAGAGGATCAGCGGCGTCTTCGAGCGTCGCGCGCTGACGAGCGTCCAGTCAAATGTCTCACCAGTACCGCCGCGCAGGCTCTGTCTGCCCGGCTCCTTCGCACGTGCGTCGAGCAGATGGAAGTCGACGTGGTAGCGCTCGAGATCGCGAATGTCGCCTGGGAGCGAGACCTGCGCCGCCTTGATCACCCTTGCCCCAGTACGCCGCGCCGCCTCACCGCAGAACGAAGGACCCTCGTCGCCGTTGAACTGCAGCAGCGTCAGCCCAACCGCCTCACTGCGAGCGACGACCTGCTCGAGCGGCGCATTGACGAATACGCCGCACAGCTCGACCTTGCGTCGCATTGCTGCGGCGAGGCGTTCAGCCGCCTCCAGCGAGCAGCTCCGAGGGCTGGCCTCGTAGAAGATCATCCCCAGCGCCCATGCTCCCAGCTCAACCGCCAACTCAGCATCATCGGGATTGGTGATCCCGCAGATCTTGACCACTGGCGGCGCCTTGCTCATGCCCCAACGGTAGCGAGGTCACGCCCCGCCGGACCCTACCCTTCGGGCGTGTCTGGGTTCGGCACCGAGTTCGGTCGGCTGGCGAGCTTGACGCTCACCGTCTTGTGCTCGTAGCCACCTTTGCCGTTGCCGCGCAGCAGACCGACCGAGATCGTGTCACCCGGCTTCTTCGCCGCGATGTCATTGGCGAGGTCTTCCGAGCTCGTGACCGACCTGCCGTCGATCGAGACGACGATGTCGCCGCCGACCGCCACCTGGCCATTTTCAACGCTGCCGTTGACCGTGCCGCCGCGGATGCCTGCCTTTTCGGCCGGCGTCCCCTTCTGCACGCTCTGCACGAGCGCGCCGCTTTTGACCGGAAGGTTGAGTGCTGCCAGCGAGCCATCGATCGTCAACGACGTCAGCCCGATGTAGGCACCACGCACGGTGCCGCCTTTCTCGAGCTGGCTGATCTCAGACTTGGCCGTGTTGATCGGCACCGCAAAGCCAATGCCGACGCTGCCGCCGCCCGAGCCGCCCGTCTCGATCTGCGAGTTGATGCCGATCACGCGCCCAGAGTCGTCCAGCAGCGGGCCACCGGAGTTGCCTGGGTTGATCGGCGCGTCCGTCTGCAGCACGTTGTTGATCGCAAAGCCGTTCGGCGCCGTTATCTGACGCTGCAGCGCCGAGATCACGCCCGTCGTCAGCGTCCGTTCGAGGTCGAACGGGTTGCCGATCGCCAGCACCGGATCGCCGACCTGGACGCCGCTCGAGTTGCCAAGCGTGAGCGGGTGCAGCTGCAGGCCGTCTGGCTGGATACGCAGTACGGCGAGGTCGTTCGAAGGATCCTTGCCGACGACCTGCGCGTTGACCGTCTTGCCCTTTTCCAAGCTGACTGTCACCTTGACGGCGTTCTCGACGACGTGGTAGTTGGTCAGCACCGTGCCGTTGTTGTCGATCACGATGCCCGAGCCCGTCGCCTGTCCCTGACGCTGCTGTTCGCCGCCGCCGAAGAGGTTGAACGGCGATTCGCTCTTTTGCACGATCGTCGAGGTCACGAAAGCGACCCCAGGCGCGTCTTTGACGTAGATGTCGTGCGGCGTCAGCCCTTGGCTCTGCTGCGAGGCGTTGGAAGGCGCGATCGGTGCCGCCTGCACCGTCGTGATCGTTTTTTCGCTCTTGCCCAACCCGCCCGTCGCGGCTACGACCGCGACGACGACCCCGGCGCCGAACAGGGCCGCGATGAAAGGGATGAAAAAGGAGCGCTTCATTTGCTGGTCAATGATCGGTACGGCCTATGAAGGCGAAATAAAGCCTACTGTCGCTGTCTCTAAAAGCTCGAGCAGCCAAACCTAAAGGCGCGGCTGGACGTTGAGTGGGTTTCTGACTGGCCAACCTTGGAGCTCGCTAGCCAACCCGGCCTCGCCAGGCAACCCGGGACTCAAGACTCACTGAGCAGCACGCGCAGCGCGCGCTCCGGGTCTGGCGCGCGCATCAGCGACTCGCCGACGAGCACCGCATCGACACGTTCGCGTTCGAGCAGCTGCAGCTGCTCGGCTGTGGCAATGCCCGACTCGGAGACCACGACGACGCCGTCCGGAATCGCGTCACGCAGCAGCAGCGTGCGCTGCATGTCCACCGTGAAGTCACGCAAGTCGCGGTTGTTGACTCCGATCAAACGCGCGTCGAGCTCGAGCGCACGGTCGAGCTCCTCGCGATCGTGCACCTCGACGAGCACGTCGAGCCCAAGCGCACATGCCTTCGCGTGGAGGCTGACGAGATCGGGGTCAGAGAGCGCAGCGACGATCAACAGCACAGCGTCCGCCTCAGCGAGACGCGCCTCGAGCAGCTGGTACTCATCGACGATGAAGTCCTTGCGCAGCACAGGCAGCTCGCAGAGGCTCCGCGCAAGACCCAGATCGTCGAGCGACCCCCCGAAGTTGGGTTGCTCTGTGAGCACCGACAGGGCGCTCGCACCGCCGCGCTGATACGCCCGCACAAGCTCGCCGAGGTCTGGCTCTTCGCGCAGCGTGCCCGCCGATGGCGAGCGGCGCTTGAACTCGGCGATCACTGCGACGCCCGGCTTTGCAAGCGCCGCCGCGAAGCCACGCGGCCATTGCTCGGCAGCCTGCGCACTCTCCGCTGCAGCGGCGCGGCGCTCCGTCTCCGCAATCGCTCGTTGGAGCTCCGCGAGCGACAGCAGCTGCCTGCGTTGCTCGATTTCCGCTCGCGTGCTCACGAGAATCCGCTCGAGCACAGATGGCACTGTCGTGCTCACCGCGCCACCTCGGCAGGAGCATTGGCGTCGCTGGCACGCACGAAGCCCTCGAGCGCGCGCGCCGCCGCGCCATCGGCCAGCGCACTCCGCGCAGCTTCGACGCCTTGCGCGACCGAGTCAGCCAGGCCGCCAACGTAGATCGCAGCTCCAGCATTGAGCACCGCAAGCTCGACGCCTGCCGGCGTCGCGACGACTGGCGAATGCTCAGGCTCCGTTGCGATGCCGAAGATCGCTCGCGTAACGGCGGCATTCTGCTCAGGCGTGCCCCCAGCGCAATCGCGCTCGACCACCTCTGGCGCGAACTGCTCGACGCCGACGTCAGCGGGCACGAGCGTGTAGCGCGAGATTTCCTCACCGTTGACCTCGATCACTTTGGTCGCTGAGGCAACCGACAACTCATCGAGCCCGTCCTCGCTGCAGACGACGAGCGCGCGATCGACGCCAAGCCGGGCGAGCGCACCAGCAATCGTCTCGACGAACGTCGCGTCGGACACCCCAATCAGCTGTCGACGTGCGCCGGCGGGGTTCGTCAACGGCCCGAGGAAGTTGAAGATCGTACGCACTGCCAGCTCGTGCCTCACAGGCACGACATAGCGCGTGGCCTGATGGTGCGCCGGCGCGAACATGAAGCCAAAGCCAGCCTGCTCGATGCAGCGCGCGACGCCTGCAGGCGTGAGGTCGATCCGTGCGCCGAGCGCCTCGAGCACGTCAGCCGAGCCCGACGAGCTGGTCGCCGAGCGATTACCGTGCTTGGCGACTGCACAGCCTGCGCCGGCAGCAATCAGCGCAGCCGTCGTTGAGACATTGAACGTGCGTCTACCTCCGCCCGTCCCCGCCGTGTCGAGCAGGTCGTCGCGTGTCGTTGGGACGTGCGCAGCGAGCTCACGCATCGTGCGAGCGAGCCCCGTCAGCTCATCGACCGTCTCGCCCTTCGTGCGCAGCGCGATCAGAAATGCAGCGATCTGCGTCGCAGAGACGTCGCCGTGCATGATCTCAGCGAGCACAGCCGCCGTCTCATCTGCGCTCAGGTCACGACGAGAGGCAAGTGCGTCGATCGCGCTCGTGAGAATCGCATTGGCCATCAGCGCTCGCCGAGGAAGTTCGCCAGCAGTCGCTTGCCTTCGGCGGTCAGTACCGACTCGGGGTGGAACTGGACGCCCTCCGCCGGAAGCTCGCGGTGGCGCACGCCCATCACCACGTCCCCCCCGCGCGCCGATTCCTCCAAGCAGTCGGGCAACTGCGGGTCGACGACGAGCGAGTGATAGCGCCCGACCGTCAATGGCGAGCTCACGCCGGCAAAGATCGTGCGACCGTCGTGCTCGATCGTCGTCGCCTTGCCGTGGACCGGATCGTGCAAGCACACGCGGCCGCCAAATGCCTGCGCGAGCGCCTGGTGTCCAAGGCACACGCCGAGCGTCGGTACGCCTGCCTCGGGCATCCGCCTGACGAGCTCGAGCGTTATCCCAGCCTCGTTGGGCGTACAGGGCCCTGGTGAGACGACGCAGCGATCGTATGAATCATCGAGCAGTTGATCGACGGTTGCGCGATCGTTGCGCACGACACTGACCTCAGCGTCGAGCTCGCCCAGATACTGGACCAGGTTGTACGTGAACGAGTCGTAGTTGTCGAGCACGAGGACTCGCACGCTACGGCCAATCCGGTTGATCGCACGCGAGCTCGATTGCGCGCATCGCTGCAGTTGACTTCGCAACCGACTCCTCGTACTCGAACGCCGGTTTGGCGTCGGCGACCGTGCCACCCCCAGCTTGAACGTGTGCGACGCCGTCCTTGACGACCACTGTGCGTATGTGAATCGCCGTATCGAGATCGCCCGCATAGCTGAGGTAGCCGATTGCGCCGCCATAGCCCCCGCGCTTGATCGGCTCGAGCTCATCGATGATCTGCATCGCGCGAACCTTCGGTGCCCCGGACAGAGTGCCCGCCGGCAGCACCGAGCGCAGCGCGTCCATCGCCCCCACATCCGCGCGCAGCGTCCCCGATACAGAGGAGACGATGTGCATCACGTGACTGTAGGTCTCGATCTCCATCAGCTCGTCGACTGCGACCGTGCCGTACTCGCACACGCGCCCGAGGTCGTTGCGCCCGAGGTCGACGAGCATCATGTGCTCCGCGCGCTCCTTCTCGTCGGCGAGCAACTCCGCAGCGATCCGCCGGTCGTCCTCAGGAGTCTCGCCGCGATGACGCGTGCCCGCGATTGGGCGCGTGCTGACTTGGCGGTCGTTGACCGTGAGCAGCGGCTCAGGGCTGGCGCCAGCGACCTGGAAGTCGCCGAAGTCGAGGTAGTACATGTACGGGCTCGGGTTGACCGTGCGCAGTCCGCGATAGATCGAGAAGGCCTCGATCGGAACGGGCGCCGACCAGCGCTGTGAGGGTACGACCTGAAACGCGTCGCCGGCGTAGATGTACTCGACGATCCGGGCGACCATCGCTTCGAAGCGCTCACGCGACATATTCGAGTGAAACTCAGGATGCGCACGGCGCCCTGGAGGGCGCTCAGGGCGCGGAACCGGCCCGGCGAGTCGCGTGCGCACCTCGACGATCGACCGCACAGCGGTCGCATATGCCTGCTCGACATCCGACTCAGCGTCCACGTCGGCGTTGGCGAGAATCGTGATCGTGTGCTTGAGATGATCGAAAATGACAAGCAGATCACTCAGCATCAGGGCCATGTCCGGTAATCCGAGCGTGTCTGGGTTCGCGTCCGCGAGCGGCTCGACCGTGCGCACGAGGTCGTAGCCAAAGAAGCCGACGGCTCCTCCAGTGAACGGAGGCGCCTCATCGCCGGCCGGAGCCTGATCGAAGCGCGCAACCTGCTCAGCAGCGAGCGCATATGGATCGCCACCATCATCGAGTGACCAGCGCAGCACGCCACGCGGTTGCACGCCGATGAACGAGTAGCGCCCAACACGCTGGCCCTGCTCGGCCGACTCGAGCAGGAAGGCCGGCTCGCCTGGCGCCAGCTCGCGCAGCTTGAGGAAAGCGGAGACCGGCGTCTCGCAGTCGTCGATAAAGCTGTGCCGAAGCGGGATCAGGTTGTGGCGTTCGGCGAGTGCGCGCACCTCGGCGAGAGGCGGCTCGACTCGCAGCGCATCCGTCAGCGCGTCAGCTGCGACGCTCATCGAGCACCCGCTCGGCATCGGCAATCGACCGCCCCCTGCCGTGCATCAGCACGAGCAGGTGGTAGATGACGTCAGCTGCCTCTTCGTCGACACGCTCGTCGGACTCCTCGCGCGCGGCGCGCGCCACCTCCTCGGCCTCCTCCATCACCTTCGCACCGACGAGCTGGGGGTCATCGAGCAGCTCGACCGTGTAGGAACCCGCTGGGCGCTGCTCAGCCCTCGCGCGAATCGTTCGCTCGAGCTCGGGCAGCACCTCCCCCGGAGACGCCGGCGTCAGCTCCCCGCGGTGAAAGCACGTGCGCTCGCCCGTGTGACAGGCAGGACCAGCCGGCTCCACGAGCGCGAGCACAGTATCTGCGTCGCAGTCCGTACGCAGCGCACGGACGATCTGCACGTTGCCGCTCGTGGCCCCCTTGTGCCACAGCTCTTCGCGCGAGCGACTGTACAAGTGCAGCTCACCCGTCTCCCGTGTGCGCGCGAGCGCAGCCTCGTTCATGTACGCGAGCATCAGCACCTCACCACTGCTCCAGTCCTGAACCACGCAGGGGACGAGGCCGCGCTCGTCATAGACGAGTAGCGCGTCGATCGGCCCCCCTGGCGCTGCCGAGCTCATCGCACGATTGTAGGTCGAGCCATGCGCGATCGGTTTGAGACAGACTCAGGCCGACGATGGATTCCGTCTTCGATCGTGAACTGCTCGTGGTGAGCGGCAAGGGTGGCGTCGGCAAGACGACGATCGCCGCCGCCCTCGGGCTGCTCGCCGCCGCGCGCGGCCTGCGCACGATCATCGTCGAGGTAGGCGAACAGAATCGCCTCCGCCAACTGTTCGATATACCGACCACGGAACCCGGATCGGAGGTCGAGCTCGAGCAGAATCTGTGGAGCCTGTCGCTCGATCCTGACCAAGCGCTGCTCGAATGGCTGCAGTCGCTCGGAGGGCGCGTCTCAGGCCGCGTGCTGGCGTCGAGCAGCACCTTTCACTACTTCACCGCTGCCGCCCCCGGGGCGCGAGAGCTCGTCACGATGGTCAAAGTCTGGGAGCTGACCCAGCGCAAGGACTCGCGCGGACGACGGCGTGGATACGACCTCGTCGTGCTCGACGCGCCCGCGACGGGACACGCGCTCGGAATGCTTGACTCACCGCGGACATTCGGCGCGATCGCGCGCGTCGGTCCGATCGCCGCTCAGACCGACCGGCTTGGCCAACTGCTCGAGGATCCGGCGCGCTCCGATTATCTAGCAGTTGCTCACGGCAGCGAGCTGGCCGTCACCGAGACACTCGAGCTGCAGCAGCGGTTGAGCGAGCAGATGGGACGCGACCTGCGCGCCGTGCTGGTCAACGGCATCCTGCCGCAGCGGTTCAGCCCTGACGAGCTCGATCGGCTGACTGCGCTTGGACGCCGTGACGCCTCGTCAGAGCGCTCGGCAACCAGTTCGAAGGCTTCGGGCCGGAGCACCGACCGCGTTGCTGCGACGATCCGCTCAGCCGCTTCAGCAGCTCAAGCGGTGTCTGATCGCGCACGCTCCCAGCAAAACCAGATCGCGCGCCTGCGTCGCCGCGGGTTCGGCGTCATCGGCGTGCCCTTTCAGTTCAGCGCCGGCCTCGACCTCGCCGCCATTCGCCGAATCGCCGGGCATCTGGATCGCAGACTTTGATTCGACCGACACGCAGACACAGAAAATCCACGCCCTCACGGCGTGGGCGTGTCGGCAGCGCCGCCCAGCTCGCAGACCAGCTGCTGCTAAGCGATGAGCCGGTACTTGCGGGTGCCCGAGTTGCGCTCGAGCAGACCGACCGCCAGTAGCGTCGTGACATATCTGTGAGTGGTGCTCGTGTTCATGTCGAGCATTCGCGCAAGTTCAGCAATCCCGAGATAGCCACCGTCCGATGGAAAACAGGACAGCACGAGCAAGCCCGACAGCAGCGAGCGTGAGAGTCGGCGGTCATCCATCTGGGCCGGGTAAGCCCACTCCTCGGAGTTGAGCGACAGCGGCCACTGCGGATCCTTGACTGCAGAAAGAAGGACCGACAGCGTTCCGCCTTGTCCTGCGCTGCGCACGACCTGGTCAACCTGCGACTTGGAGAGCTCTATCAGCACCGCGTCGCCGCCCGGTTCGCTCTCGGTGCGAGCCGAACGTCGCGAGGGACGTTCGGCTCGCTGCCACTGGCGAGACGACGCGGCTTTGGATGCGGTCCCCGAAGAACCCGCCTTAGCACGCCGCGAGCGGCGTGGCTTCTCTCTCCTTGCGGGCAAGACCTGGGTTCCGTTGTCATCCGTCATCGCGTTCGATAGATGATGCCCACACGTCGATCTCACGCAAAGGCTGTTCTGAATATTCAGTTCTGACTAGTTCTTGCAATATGGGGATATTTCGATCCATCAGGCTCGTTGCGCGAACGCCAGCCGCCACACCCGCAGCACCGGGAGCAGCAGCCTCGTCAGGGATCCACCGGCCTGCGCGAGATCGGCCGTACTTGCGCGCAAAGCCGGGGCGCGCGCGCTTTCCTTCGACAGATACATCGCGACCATCGATGCAGCGATCACCGCGTGCCGGTGACCGTGCCGCAGCCGGCGCGCCTCGAGTGCCGAACGCGTCACGAGCTCGCGCATGCGCTCACCCGCAAGCTCCTCGCTCTCGTAGTGGGCGATATACCGATGATCGCCATTGGCGACGTCTTCGGCCTGATCCACATAGCTGTCGAGCATCGTCGTCGCAGCCGACATCCACGGAAAGTACGCAGCCCGAGTCCGCTGCACATCGGCATCTGAGCACGCCGGCTCGGCAGCGAGCGCCAGAAAAGCGTGGATCGTCAGCGATGCACTCGCAGCGCCGCTCAGCTCGAACCAGCTCAGCCGTCGCTCGCCCGAGAACTCACGCGCCGCCCACGCTCGCAGCGCTTCGTCGCGCCCGCCCGGATCGAGATCGTGATTGAGGGCCAGCACCTGTGCCCGGCGAGCCTCACACAGCACGAGCGGACGGATGCGCCCGTAGGAGGGAAGCGCCGCGCAACCGCGGCGACACGCCTCGACGAGCATGCGCAGATAGCCGCCGTCGTCCTGCCACGGGTGGTAGCGGTAATAGTCAGAGATCGGGGCACCTGGGTCGAGTGCCTCGACGAGCGCCATATGCAGTTGCTGCCCGTTGACCGTGCCCTCGCCGGCCCCACGCTCGTTCAGACAGTCGAGGAAGTCCCAGATCAGCTCGTAGGCAACGAGCAGGCGCAGCAGATTGACATCCCGATGGCGTGGCAGAATCCAGAAAAGGGCCGCGCCGTCAGTGTGGCCGCGCTTGTGTTCGATCGAGCTGAGAGCGTCCTCGCGGATCGGGGCATCCGGGATCAGCCGCGCCCGCTCTCTCCAGATCCGAATCTCGCGTGACACGGCCGGCAGACCCCAGAGAAGCTCCCGCAGGGCGGCCGCCAGAAGGACCCAAACCTGCCGGGGAGAGAGTGGTAGCGGATTCTGCATCTATCCATGAGTCAGAACTTTCCCGGATAGTAGTTGTGGCATCGGTCGTCTCCGCGAGCACAAACGATCACTCCTGCAAACCGACCGTAGGACGCACGCGCGCCGCCAAATAGCCTGGCGCGGCGACGATCGCGACGGCCACTGCTGTGATCAGCGTGAAGCTGCCGAGCGCGTCGAGCAGCGGCGATGCTTCGATCACCGGAAAGCCGTTGACAACCGAGAGCGCCCTGGTCAGCAACAGTTGGCCATAAAGGCCGAAGACCGCTCCCAGCGCGCAGCCGACGCCGAGCAGAATCGAGCTCTCCCACAGCAGCGCTCGCCACAAAACGACGCGACTGAAGCCATCGACCTTCATATCGGCGAGACGCGCCCTGCGCTGCCAGATCATCGCGCCCATCGCAGCCGCCATGGCAAGCACTGCGGCGATCAGCACAAGGCTCCTGATCTGGGACAGACGCGAGAGTCCCTGGGCGGCCTGCGCGTAATGCCTACGCTCCCGCTGAACTGCCGTTTCGACGCGCAAGGCGGAGCCGGCGCCGAGCACCCGCCTCGCCTCCGCAGCGACCGCAGCAGCCGAAGCGCCGGGAACCAGCGCAAGCTGATACGCGCTGGGGTCTGGACTTCCCCACGCCCGCTGATAGTCCTCGGCATTGAGCACAACGGCTCCAGGCGACCATCCCAGGTTCGTGCTGAGGGCCGCCACGCGCATGCTCGTCGGCTGTGGACTCGGCAGCGTGAACGTTTGACCGATATGCAGTCCGTATTCGTCGGCGATCGCGCGTGAGACAACGACCCATCCGCCGCTGCGCAGCCTCCTGTCCGTCTGCGCAACTCCCCCCTGCACCAGCTGGCTGGCAGCGATCGGATGGGCATCGACGCGGGGCGGGGCGAGCACCCAAACCCGACGAGTCCCCCAGTCGAGGAAGCTGCCGCGATACAGCGACACTTCGCGAACGCCCGCGAGCGCTGCCAGCATCGGACGAGCAGAGCCTTGGAACGAGGTGGTCGCAAAAGAGTTCGCCGCACCAGCAGGAGTGATCCAGATGGGTGCGGCAGAGTCGATGCCGTGCGCCGACGCATCCAGGCCGCGCTGCAGGCTGCTGCGGGCGCCGAGGATCGAGACGCTGCCGAACACCGCGATCGCACCTGTCGCTGCGATCGCAAGCGACCTGGTCCGATTGGAGCGTGACCGCAGCTCGATCAGCGCAAGGTAGGACGCAGCCCCAGAGAGCCGACGCTGCAGACGCTCCCCCGCTCCCACAGCAAGCGCGAGCAGCCCAGGCAGGAACAGCAAAAGCGCAGCCGTCAACGTCACGACACCGACGATCGCCGCCTGTGGCGCTGCGAGCAGAATCACAGTCGTCGCGACCAGACACGCGACAGCGGCGACCAGCAGCCAGTGGACGCGGCCCGCTCCTGCCACTGTCACCGGCGACCTGCCGCTTCGTAGCGGACGCTCGATGATCGCCGCCCGCAAGGGTACGAGCACGCCCGCTCCAGCCGCCAGCATCCCCCCAGCCACGGCAAGCGCGATGCTCGACCAGCTGACCACCCGTTCGCCGCCGACCGGGAAGGCAAACGACAGGTACCCAGGGTTCGAGCTGAACAGAGCAACCGAAAGCAACTCGCCCAGCAACAGGCCACAGACCGACGCGATCACGCCGAGCACGAGCGCATCGAGCATCAGCACTTGGACGATCATCTGGCGCGTGTATCCGTCGAGACGCAGGTCCTCGATCAAGCTGCGGCGCTGTGGCACGGTGAGCATCAGCGCGTTGAATGCGAACAGAAAGCCGACCAGTGCGCTCAATGCCGAGAACAGACCTGTCGACTGGTCGACTGGTCCAGCGGCGCGGCGAAACAATGTTGTCGTGAAATCGGCCGGGCGCACATCCAAGCGGCCAGCGGCGAGCCGCCGAAGCTCACCCCGCACAATCCCGTCGAGCCGCGGGGACGAACGGACATAGATGCTCGTCAGTCGACCAGTCAAGCCGGCGAGTCGCTGCACGGTCAGCAGCGGAGACAGGGCGATCGGGCTGTCGCCGAGCGACCCTGCGCCGGCAGACGGAAGCTGCGGCACGAGCAGCGCTTGATTGGCTCGCGAGCCGATCTCGAGCGTGACCGGCCTGACCGAGGGAACGCCGACGTCCCGAGCAATCGCAGCCGGCACGGTGAATACACGCGCGCCCCCCAGCGGAATACTGCCCAGGTGGCGGGCGATGCTGCCGCCGAGACGGGCCAGCTGCGGATCCGTCCCGACCAGCTCGACCGATCGTTCGCCAGTGGGACCGACCACGTTGGCACTCTGCTCAACCACTGGCGCCACCGCTTCCACGCCACGGAGCCGTCGGACTTGCGAGATCAGCCGTTCATCGAACCCATGACGGTCGCGCGCAGCGAGCTCGAAGCGCATCTGACCGACGATCCCGCCCGTCAGGCGCTGAACTGAAGCGTCGAGACTCGTGTTTGCCACCTGAGACGCGAACAGCAAGGCGACCCCGATCGCGATACCGAGCACGGCGAACAGTTCCTGCATGATCCGGGCGCGCAGGCGCACTCGGTACAGGCGCACGATGCTCGACACCCTCATCCGCGCCTCCCGGTCTCGGTCAGCTTGTCTTCAGCGACGCATCGAGCTGGTCCACTTCGTGCTCCGTGAGCTGCCCGTCGCGCAGCGCAAAAACCCGGTCGGCAAATGCGGCCGCCTGTGGATCATGCGTAACGAGCATCATCGAGACACTGCGCTCACGACATGTGGCCGACAACAGCTCGAGCACTTGCCTTCCGCGAACGCTATCGAGGTTTCCGGTTGGCTCGTCGGCGAGCAGCAGCCCGGGCTCTGTCGAGAGGGCGCGAGCGATCATCACGCGCTGGCGCTCGCCGGTCGACAGCTGCTCTGCGCGGTGGCTGGTGCGCTCGCCGAGACCGAGCCGCTCCATCAGCGGAATCATCCGCCGTCGTGCCTCGCGCGCCCCTATATCCGTGCCCATCAACTTCAGCGCAGCATTGTCCAATGCACTCGCACCGGGGATCAGGTTGTGGGTCTGGCGCACGAAGCCGAGCTCGTGCAGGCGATAGCGAGCTGCATCGCTGTCGCTCAGACTCGAGACGTCGAAATCGCCCATCCTGATCACTCCAGAATCGGGCCGCAACAGTGCGGCGATCAGCATCAGCAGCGTCGTCTTGCCCGAGCCACTCGGTCCATACAGCGCGACGAACTCCCCCGAGCTCACAGACAGCGAGACCCCGTCGACAGCACGAATCGGAGAGCCAGAGACTGCGGGAAAGTGCTTGACGAGCTCGTGCAACTCGAGCACTAGCCGCTCACTTCGCGCCACGTCGACATCTCGTCCAGCGATGGCAGATCGCGCATCTAGGCGGAACGTTGAATGCCAGGAAAGTCGATCACATTGCCCTGGTCTGCATCATCGCCGTGCTCGCCGTCATGGGCGTCGGGAGGCATTAGCAGCTGTCCGCCGCTCAGCGCACGCAGCTGATGCGAGCGCACTGCTGTCTGCATGTCGGGAACTGTCATCAGCACCGCCAGCTCGGTCTCGTCAACGAGTGCCCGCAGCAGGAGCAGGATCTCCTCGCGCTCGCGCACGCCGAGATTGGCGGTTGGGTCATCGATCAGCAGCAGGCGCGGTTCCCGCGCGATGCCATGTGCGATCGCCACGAGCGCCCGCTCGCCGTCCGAGAGGCTCTCCCAATGCTGGCCTGCGCACTGGGCCATGCCGACCCTGCGCAATGCCCGATCGGCGCGTCTGCTCGCCTCGCGCTGACCGTGTTCGACAAGCAGCGGGAGCGCTACGTAGTCGAGCATGCACAGCTCGCTGCGCGGCCCCGAACGCCTGACCCAGCCGACCTCGCCACGGCGCAGCCTGGCGTGACTCCGTTCCGAGAGCGAAGCCAGATCCTCGCCATCGAAACGCACGGTGCCGCAGTCGGGCGTCTCCAGGCCGGCCGCGATTCGCAGCAGCGTGGTCTTGCCTGCGCCGCGACGACCCCAAACGCCCATCGATTCGCCCGCGCGGAGCTCGAGGCAGGCGCCCGAGAGCACACGCACCTCCGACGGCCCCCGCCAGTAGCTCTTGCCGACAGCATCCAGCGAGAGCAGCGCGTCAGACATCAGATCCTCCGCAGTCGGTCCACCTGTGCAGCGGAGCTGCCAATCGCAGGCTCGTGCTCCTCGCGCAGCTGTTCGAGAAGCTCGCGCGCGCTTTGCAGCCATTCGATCCGCGCGTTCCAGAATGCGATCTCAGCCTCCGACGCCAGCACGCCCATGAGCCGGGACCAGTCGCGCGCAGAGCCAGGTACTTCTTCGGTCACCTGCCTGAGATCGCGCAGCCTGCCCAGGCAGACAAGTTCTTGCCCACCGATCATCTCGATCAGTCGCGGCACGTTGCGCGGGCGGCACAGGGCGATCTTCATGTGCAGCTCGTCGCGCAGTGGCGGCATCGGCGACGGCCCAAGCATCCACGTCTCGAAGTGGTCGACACCCTCCTCGGTCGCCTCGTAGATCGTTCGCGGCGCCGCGCGGCGCGCTGGCCCAGGTCCGAACTCGCCGGCGCTGCGGACGAGCTCGTCGCGGCTCAGCTGGTCGAGTGCCGAGTAGACGCCCGAGGGCGCGAAGCCCGAGGAGCCAAAGCGCTCATCGAGGCGTTGCGCCAGCTGATACCCATATCCGGGACGCTCGATGACGAGTCCCAATACCGCGTGCTTGGCCGACATTCTCGCCCTTCCTGGTCAACAGGCCTCTCCGTCAAAAGGTACTCGAATCGGCGACTTGCTGCATTCCAATCATGCCATGAATCAGACCGAGTGGAATTGTCGATCCAGTCGACGCCCCGCGCCTATCGGAAACCGCGCTCCCGGACCGGTCGCCCGACCTAGGTTATCCCGAGACGGTCGAGCAGGCCATCGTCGGCGCGCCAGTCACGACGAACGCGAACGGAGAGGTCGAGGTGCACTTGACCACCCAGCTCACGCTCGAGTTCTCGCCGCGCAGCCACACCGATCGCCTTGATCATGCTTCCTCTCGCCCCAATCAGGATCCCCTTCTGCGATGCGCTCTCCACCCAGATGAGCGCACGCACGCGAGTCAAGCCGGGGCGTGTCGATTCGACCTCCTCGACGACTACCTCCACTGCGTGGGGAACCTCCTGAAAGGTGCGACGGATCACTGCCTCTCGCACCAGCTCTGCCAGCAGCACGGTCTGCGGCTGATCGGAGATCGCCTGCTCGCCGAACATAAACGGCCCCTCCGGCAGCTGCCTGCCGAGATGCTCGACGAGCGCACCAACGCCATTGCCGGTGCGCGCCGAGATCGGAAACAACTCCGCGCGAGGGTCGAGCTCGGCTGCCTCCACGAGCGCAGCGGCGATCGCGCCACGCGAGAGCCTGTCGACCTTGTTCAACGCGATCGTGACCGGCACGTCAGCCTCTGCCAGCGTCCCTGCAATGAAGCGGTCGCCAGGTCCGATGCCCTGCTCGCCATTGAGCACGAGCAGCGCGACGTCGGCGTCCTGGAGCTCCTGCTGCACCCGACCCGCCATCCTCGTCGTCAATGCGTCGCGAGGGCGCTGCACGCCAGGCAGATCGACGAGCACGATCTGGCGATCGCCACTCGACAGCACCCCACGGATTGCTCGTCGCGTGGTCTGAGGACGGTCAGACACGATCGCCACCTTGTTTCCAACCACCGCGTTGACGAGTGTCGACTTGCCGACATTCGGCCTGCCGGCCAGCGCGACAAAGCCACTGTGTGTCGTCAACTGGCCTCCCTGGCGAGCAGTTCGCGCTGCAAAGCGAGCATCTCGCCGTCGTCGGTCTCGTGATCCATGCCAAGCAGATGGAGCACGCCGTGCACTATCGCCTCGCGCACATCGGCAGTGTGCTCGAGGCAGATGATCACGTCGCCCAGCTCACGTGCTCCCTCGAGCGGCTCGGCACCATCGATCGGAAACGACAGCACGTCGGTCGGCCGTGGACGTTCGCGATAGCGCCCGTTGAGCTCCGCGATCCGTCGCTCGTCGACGAACTCGATGGCCAGATGACCTTCGTCGACCCCCGCCGACGTGGCAGCGCTCGTACAGAGGCGCCGGACCTCCTCCAGCGGCGGTATCCGACCGCCCCCCGAGGACGCTTGCCCCGCAAGCAGCTCGACCTCGATCATGCTTGGCTCAGGCGCGACGGTCGGCCGACCTGAGACCAGGCGCCTCGCGCGTCGCGTGCACGTCATAAGCCTCGACGATCCGCTGAACCAGCTTGTGGCGCACGACATCCTCGCCGCCAAAGCGCACGAACTCGATTCCCTCGATCTCATCAAGGACATCGCCGACCGCAATCAGCCCCGACTGCTGCTCGCGCGGCAAGTCCACTTGCGTGATGTCACCGGTCACGACCATCCGCGAGCCGAACCCGAGCCGTGTGAGGAACATCTTCATCTGCTCAGGCGTCGTGTTCTGTGCCTCGTCGAGGATCACAAAAGAGTCGTTCAACGTACGTCCACGCATGAATGCAAGCGGAGCAATCTCGATTACGCCACGCTCGATGTGCTGCGAGACCTTCTCCGGGTCGAGCATGTCGTGCAGCGCGTCGAACAGCGGACGCAAGTAAGGATCGACCTTCGCCATCAGGTCTCCCGGCAGGAACCCCAAGCGCTCACCGGCCTCCACAGCAGGACGCGTGAGGATGATGCGATTGACCTCGTGCCGCGACAGCGCCGCCGCCGCCATCGCGACGGCGAGAAACGTCTTTCCCGTGCCTGCCGGCCCGACGCCGAACGTGACCGTGTTGTCTCTCACGGAGTCGACGTAGCGCTTCTGGTTGACCGTCTTTGGCGCGACACGCAGCCCACGATGGCGCCATACGACATCCTCGAGCACGCGCGCCGGCGACTCGTGGGCATCGAGTGCCCCGGTCACCGCAGTGATCGTGCCTGGACCAATCTGATGTCCACGTGCGATCAGCTCTGAGAGCTCACGCACGACACGCTCACCGGCGCGCATCTCGCTCTCCTCGCCGTCGAATGTGAGCACGTTGCCGCGCAGAAAGACCTTGCAGTCGAGGTGCGCCTGCAACGCCCGCAGCACTGCGTCCTGACTCCCCGCCAACTCGACGGCGACATCGTTCGGTAGCTCGACTTGCGTCCTCATCCTTGAAGTGACGCCCGCACCAATCCAGAGACCCGCTTGCCGTCGGCGCGGCCATCGACGGCCGCCATCGCCTGCTTCATCGCTTGGCCCATGTCCTTTACCGACTGCGCCCCGCTGTCGCGCACCGCCTGCTCGACGATCGCCTGCAACTCAGCGTCACGCAGCTCAGCGGGGAGATAGGCCCCGATCAGCTCTGCCTCGGACTTCTCGCCGCTCGCCAAGTCTTCGCGCCCGGCCTCGCTATAGGCCTTGGCCGCCTCCAGGCGACGCTTACGCTCGCGGCGCAGCACGGCGAGCTCATCGTCAGAGCCCTCCTTGCTGGCCTTCTGCAGCTCCGAGAGCACGAGACGCAAGGCGCCGACGCGCTCCTTCTCGCCCGCACGCATCGCCCCCTGCAGATCGCTCTTGATCTGATCGACTATTGCCATCCCTATCTCAGGATACGCGGCTGCGCCGATGATCTGGCACGCGAGCGAATAAGGTGACGCACGTGAACGAGTCGCTCTATGCCGACGCCCTCGGACCGTTTCTCGTAGAAGTCGCCAAGCTGCGGCCGGCAGAGGCAGAAGTGATCGATGCCCACACGCATCTCGGACTCGACGAGGATGGCCGTTCGCTCACGCTCGCACAGCTGCTCGCGCAGCTCGACGCCGCCGATGCGCGCAGGGCATGCGTGTTTCCGCTGCACGACCCTGACCGCCAGCCCTCCTATCGCGTGCCCAACGACCGCGTGCTCGGCTGGGCCGGTGAAAGCGACGGACGCCTCGTGCCGTTCTGCCGCCTCGATCCTGCGGAAGATCCAGTTGCAGAGGCAGAGCGCTGCCTCGCAGCTGGTGCGCGCGGGATCAAGCTGCACCCACGGGCCCAGGCTTTCCAGTTCGACGGCGCAGAGATGGACGCTGTGTTCGCGCTTGCCGAAGCAGCCGCCGTGCCGATTCTGATTCACGCCGGACGCGGGTTGCCACCGCTTGCCGATGGACTCGCCGACCTTGCCCTGCGCCATCCCGGGGCGCCCTTGATCCTTGCCCATGGGGCGATCTGCGATCAGGGGATCCTGACGACCCGGCTGGCCGAGCACCCGGCAGTCCTGTACGACATCTCGTGCTTCTTCCCGCTCGACGTGATCGAGCTGTATGCGCGCGTCCCCGCCGAGCGCATCGTGTTTGCCTCAGACCCCCCATATGGGATGCCCGCGACGACGCTCTACCTCGCTCTGCGCCTTGCGCAACAGGCAGGACTAGACGACGACGCGACCAGGGCGATGCTCGGCGGGACGATGGCCGAACTGCTCGACGACGGCAAGCTGCCCCCAGCCACGCCACCCAGACGCGGCGCGTCGATCACGCTGTCCGGGAGGCTCGCTCGCGTCTATGGCTACGCAAGTCTCGTCGGGCCAGCGCTGTTCACGGGGGTCGTCGAGCAAGCCCATGCAATGCTCGACATGGCAATCGCCGCGTGTCGTGACCCGCAGCCAGGTTCCGACGGCGAAGCGCTCGAGGCGATCGGCTCCGCGCTTACCGCAGCGCAGGTGCTCGTCGGCGAAGAGGATGGCGTGCGCGCCTCGATCGACCTCGTCTACAGAGCGATTGTTCGAGCCGCAACTGAGGTAGCCGACGCTTAGAACGCGGCGCGAGCTCAGCTGCCGGAGCTATCGGATTAGAAGCCGCAGCCCCCGAGACGTCATGCGGCGCGATCAAACGGCACGAGCAGAAGCGCAGCCCATTCGCCGCCTTGCAGCCTGCGACGCTCGCGCATGCCCAGATTCCTTGCGAACGCGTCAGCGACCTCGTCCACCTGCTCGAGCAGCAGCCCACTGGCGACGAGCTGGTGGGGCGCGACAGGCAGCGACTGCGAGAGCTCGAGCAACAGCGGGCGCAGCAAGTTCGCCAACACGATGCCCCCCGGGAGCGTCGCCGCCGGCAGTTGCTGAGTGCGCAGGTCAAAGCGCTCGACTGCCACGTCGACGCCGTTGATCAGCGCGTTCGCGCGTGCTGCCTCGACGCTCTCGGTCTCGTGGTCGAGTGCAAGCACGGGCGCAAACCCGAGCATCGCTGCAGCGATCGCGAGTACCCCTGAACCCGTGCCAACATCGATCAAGGGTCCGCGCAGCGGTTCTGACGCAGCGACCCCGAGCAGCAGCTCCAAACAGAGCCTCGTCGTCGCGTGCGCTCCTGTGCCGAATGCTTGACCCGGGTCGATCACGATCTCGTGCAGCGCCGCAGATTTCATCGGAGCTTCCCACGGCGGCCGCACGTACAGACCTGACACCACGGCCGCTCCATCGCTCGACGCCGGCGCCTCGAGCAACAACGGCCGATGAAACTGGCGCCAACGCTCTTGCCAATCGTCAGCCACCTCGCTCGTCGAGATCTCCACGAGCGCATCGCCGGCCGCCGCCTGCAGGTCGGGCAAGCTCGGGAGCTCCCCCGGAGCGCCATAGACGGCGTACTCGACAATCTCGCCATCGCTGAGCGACTCCTCAACACCTGTCGGTGCCAGCTCGAGCAGTTCAGCCAGAACGAGCTCGGCGTGTGCGCAATGCACACGCACTGCAAGGCGTATCACGCAGCTTGACTGCCGAGCGCGCGGCGCAGCTTGGCGAACATCGATTCCTCTGAGCGAAGATTCTCATCCGTCAGCGTTCCGCTCAGCTGCTCGAGCAAGCTTCGCTGCTCGTCGCTCAGACGGCGCGGAATGAGCACGTTGACGACCACGCGCAGATTGCCCCGCCGGCTGCGCCCGAGCGACGGCATGCCCTCACCCCTGACCGTCAAGATCTCCCCAGGTTGCGTTCCTGCCTCGAGCTCAACGGTCGTTGTGCCCTCGAGTGTCGGCACTTCAAGCGAGCCGCCCAGCGCCGCCTGCGGCGCTGGGACGTCGAGCGCAGTGATCAGGTCGTCGCCTTCGCGGACGAAGCGCTGGTCCTCGGCGACGCGCACAAGGACATAGAGATCGCCAGCTTGCGCCCCCAGCTCACCCGCATGTCCACGTCCACCGAGCCGAAGGCGCTGGCCGTTGGCGATCCCCGCTGGCACTTCTACATCGATCGTGCGCTTCGCAGCACGTCTGCCACGTCCGCGGCACTTACGACACGGCTGCTCTGGAACACGACCATCGCCCTGGCAGACATCACATGGGACCGTTCTGACCATCTGCCCGAACGGCGTGCGCGTCGCAGCCTGGAGCTGGCCCGCCCCTCCGCAACGCTCGCACGTGTTGATTGCCGTGCCTGGCTCCGCTCCGTTGCCGTGACAGTGCTCGCAGCGGTCGACAGCCTCGTAGCTGACCTCGATCTGCGCTCCATGCGCCGCTTCGAGCAAGTCGATCTCGACGGCGACCGCCACGTCGCCGCCCGGCATTGGTCCCGAACGACCACCGAACGAGCCGCCTGTGCCGCCACCGAAGAACGCATCGAACAGATCGCCGATCGAGCCGAAGCCGTCGAAGTTCGGTGCGTACCCTCCTGAGCGCAGGCCTTCATGGCCATAGCGGTCAAAGGTCGCCCGACGCTCCTCGTCGGAGAGGATCTCGTAGGCCTCCGCGGCCTCCTTGAACTTCTCCTCCGCGTCGGGGTCGTGCGCGTTGACGTCTGGATGCAGCTCGCGCGCAAGCTGGCGGAAGGCTTTCTTTATCTGCTGTGTCGAGGCGTCGCGCTCAACGCCAAGAACCTCGTAGGGATCGCGCGGCATGCTCGGCGCGTCAGCTCGTTGCATATGCGTCTTCGACGAAGCGCGAGAGCTCGTTGGCCGCCTCGCGCACGGTCACGATCGCGCCCGCGTAGTCCATCCTCACTGGCCCAATCACCGAAACGGCCCCGAGCTTGCGCTGGGCGAGCCCGTAGCTGGTCGCAACGAGCGCAAGCGAGCGCATTGCCGGGATCTCGTTCTCCTGCCCGATCCGCACGTACACACCCTGCTCGCCAAGCGCAGCACGCAGTACGCGCAGCAGCGAGACTCGCCGCTCGAGCAGGCCGACCAGGCCCTCGAGCTGCGCAGCGTCATCGATCTGCCCGGCAGAGAAGAGTCGTGCCGTGCCATCCACGTAAAGCTCGTCCTCCCCCTCAGAGGCAAGGTCGCCGAAAGCCGGCATCAAACGCTCGAGGAATGCCAACTCGACCGCGGAGAGACTTGGATCGAGCAGGCGCTGTTGCAGCATCCTTGCACCAAGCCCGAAGCCCGCGAGACGCTCACGCAGATACTCGCCTGCCCATGCGAGCAGCCCTGGGTCAACTGGGCGGTCGAAGGTTGCAAACAGCTTCGACACTCCCCCAGTAGAGGTGATGACGACAAGCATCACCACTTCCGGCTGGAGCGTCAGCACCTCGATGTGACGGATCGTCGCCGAGTTCAGCGACGGCGCAGAGACGACCGCGAGCAGGTTGGTCATCTGCGAAAGCGTCTCCGAGGTCGTCCGCATCGCCTGCTCGACCTCCCTACGGATCAACGAGAGCTCGAGTCGACGACGCACCTCCAAACCCCGACCAGAGTCGAGCATTCGATCGACGACATACCGGTGCCCCGCGTCCGTCGGCACTCGACCTGCCGAGACGTGCGGATGCGCGAGCAGACCCTGCTCCTCGAGCAGGGCGAGTTCGTTGCGAATCGTCGAAGGTCCGCAATCGAAGTCAGGGCTGGCAGCGATCGACCGTGACGCGACCGGCTGACCGGTGCGCAGGTAGTCGTCCACCACCTTGCACAGGATCTGCTCCTGTCTGGAGGTGAGCATCATCCAATTGTAGGCGCGGGCGTGACGCCCGCCCGGCCCCGCCTCAGAGCGCGAGCTCGGCCTCTGCGTTGCGGATGATCTGCTTGCCATCCTGTTCAGCGACCGTGTCGACGAGCGCGCGCTCGGAATCGGCCTCACGCACCACACCGGTCACGACGATCTCCTTCTCAGGCATGCCCATCCCGCGGAACTGCACCGCCAGGCGCTTGAGATGTGCCGGTCCACCGGCCGCCTCGGTCTGTGCTCGCGCCACCTGCGCCATCGTCCAGAGCCCGTGCAGAATCCTGCCGGGCAAGCCAACGGCGCGCGCAAACTCCTCGTCGATATGGATTGGATTGAAGTCGCCCGACGCTCCCGCGTAACGATTCGTGAGGTACTTGTCCGGGGTGATCTGCAACTGCGGAATCTGCTCTCCAGTCTTCAAGTCACTCATCAGCTCACACTCCCCGCACGATGTTGGTCCAGGTGCCGCGACAAACCTGCTCGCCGCGCTGATTGACGGAGACCGACTCAAACACGTAGAAGCCACGGCCGTCCGCTTCGGAGATGTCCTTGACGCTCGCCGTCGTCGAGATCTCATCTCCCGCCACGACCAGCGGTCCCCACTCGAACTCTTGACCCCCGTGAACCATCATCGCGAAGTTCAGCTCGACCTCAGGATCGAAGATCGGCGGCCCAACTGAAGGCGCGCTGTAGACGACCGCGAACATCGGCGGCGCGACTACGTCCGCGAACCCTGCCGCACGCGCGGCCTGTGGGTCGAGGTGCAGCGGATTGGTCTCACCCACAGCGAGTGAGTACTCCTTAATCTTCTCCCGGCCCACGGCGTACACCACGGGCTCATACGTCTTGCCGATAGCTTGTTTGTTGACGGGCACTTGGCTCCTCGAGGTTGCAGGGGAGGCTGGCTGGCGCGCCAGTTTACGCACACGAGACGAAGACGCCGCGCCTCCCCCGACGCAGACCGCCCAAGCGATCCGCATCGAGGGCGCGACGGTTGGCTGACAGCTGGCCGCTCGCCAACTAAAACGTCACGTCGAGCTCGTCGGCGCCAACGCCGACGAGCTCACCAAGGTCGCCACCCTCTGGCTCGGGCTCTGGCGCCTCCTCGTGCCCTCGGCTGGTTGGCGCATCGAGAAACTGGACCACGTCCGCAACGATCGCCACGGCTTGCCTTCGCTGCTGCTCGGCGGTTTCCCACTCGCGCCACTCGAGCTTGCCGTCGATGCCGATACGAGTGCCCTTCGTCGTGTAGCGAGCGACGCTGTCCGCGACTGCGCCGTAGACGTTGACGTCGAAATAGTTGGGCCGCTCAGAGGTCTGCCCATCAGCGTCACGACGGCTCGAGTTACACGCAACGCGCAAGCTGGCCGCACTTCGGCCCGATGGCAGGGAACGCAACTCGACGGCACGAGTAAGACGGCCCACAAGGACGACCCGATTTATCGAGAACTGTGACATTTTCTGCTCTCCGTGTTAGTTCAATGACCCCGCGAAGAACGTTAGGCGCCGCTTGAGACGCAGCTCTCGCTCGGCGTCAGTCCTGCTTCACTCCGCCAGAGAGTCGAGCGATATGACCACAACCGAAGCCTCGGCCTGAGCAACGGCGACGGCGCGCTCGACCGCTCGTCGAACGGCTGGGGGCGCCAGGTAGACCACGCCCTCGACGTGACGCGATCGAGCCCAGGCACGGCAGATCTCCGCCAGGCGCTGCGGCGCCTTGACCGTTAGCTCGACCTCGATCGCGATCGGAAGCTGACCCTCCAGGGCCGGCACAACCACAACGTCAGGTCGATGCACGAGCTTCCCACGAGCGCTCTGCCATGCGATGACCGCACTGGCGAATGGGGCCCGCGAAGTCCGCTCGCGAAATCGCAAGGCCGGCTCGCCAATCACCGTGGCGTCGGGGTAGCGATGCTCGAGCGCCGCTGCAACCCAAGCGCACACGATCATGTGCTGCGCGCCAGATGGGCTCACGCTGCAAGGCTCGATGCCTTCGATAGCGGCAGCGCGCAGACCGACACGCGTCACCGTGTACAGCGCCTGTCCTCCTGAGAGCGGCTTGTGTCGCAGGAGCTGTCCATCATGCGCGGCTGCCGCAAGCGAAGCACGCGCTGACGCAACCGTCACAGACGAGCGACACGCGAGAGCATCAGCAGTAGTGGCTCCCAATCCAGCCACCCACGCCAGCAGCTCTGCCCGTGCTGGAGAGATTCGCAGTGGCCTCATCGAACCCGCTCCTCTCGCTCAGAAAAGACTTTGGCGAGCTGCGTGCTCCCCTTCGTGCCGAACGTGATCGCCGCAACCCGACCAGGCGCCAGATCCGTCACGTCCTCGACACTCAGCAGCCCTTCGCTGGTCCGCGACCTGCTGAGTCGACCACCGTCTTGGCGTGAAGTACGCCAAGCTCCCCTGGTCCCTGCCAGCTTGCAGATCAGCTCGGCCGACGCCGGTACAACCTGCCGATGAGCAAGCAGGACGGCCAGATTGCCCAGCACCTGCTCGAGCAGGGCCTCACGACCGGGAAGCCGCAAGTCGGCCAGCTCCTGCGTACCCAGCACCAGACTGAAGCCGGCCGAGCGGGCACGACCAAACAGACGTACCACCTGCTCAGCGGCGAGCGCGGAGAACTCGTCGATGACGACAACGGTCGGATGGGCACACGCACGGCCTGAAGCAACCGTCGTCTGCAGGTCCTGCACGATCGCTGCACCGAGCATCTGCGTGAGCAGCGGGCGTCTGTCCGCTTCGAGGTCGAAGTAGACGATGGCGTGCTCCTGCACGGCCTCGAACAGATCGAATCTCCGTGCAGATGCGTCGCCCGACTCGAGCCATCTGGCGAGGTCTGACTCGGCAAGGATCGACAGCCGATCCCGCACTCCCGCCACATCGCTCAGCTGCCTTGGGGTCAGCGAGTCGAGATACGCGTAAACGACCCTCGCCGAGGACTCCGGCAGATTTCGGGTAAGCACCTCGAGCGCGCCAGGCTCGAGATTCGCCGCGATCGTGGACAGGCTCGTCTCGATACCGCTAGCCCTCAATGCGCGAACCACATGACCGAGGAAGCGCTGTGCCTGACGGAGGTAGTGGGGCTCGGTGAAGCGCTCCCCGGCAAGCACCTTGTCAGCGACCTCAGTATCGCTGCCGCGAGCGAACGGGTTGTAGGTACAAGGCCCCTGCGGGGTCCACTCGATCAGCTCTCGATCCACGCGCTGGGCCACGCGCATCATCGCTTCGCGCATCGCATGATCACCCTTTGGATCGATGACGATCGCGCCCATCCCGCGTTCGACTGCTCGTGTCGCGATCCATGTCTGCGTCACGGTCTTGCCCGACCCAGTCGCACCGACGAGCAGTGCGTGCGTGCCACCGCGAGCGCCACCAAGCGGGATCGACACGAGCCGTCCGCGTCGCGCACGGCCGATGATCAGCTGCTCTGCGCGAAACCAGCCAGACGCTCCCGTGGCCCGACGCCACCGCAGCGCGAGCGCGTTGATCGCCGAGAGCAACACGTCGACTGGGCCTACGCGCAGCTTGGCCGCTCGAGCGAGATCGGCTCCGGCGTCCAGATCTTCCCGTTGCCACCGCCTGCCGCGAAGCAGTGCGCCAAGACTCGCTGCGAGCACGACCGTCAAACAGCCGCCGAGCATTGGGCGGAGCCACGGTGCGACAAGGGTCGCGCCGAGGAGCCAGCTCCAGTGCAGACCTCGTGCTCTCATCACGCGCGCCACGAACATGCCGAGCACCAGTCCGAGCACGGCCTGAGCTGTGACGCCGGTGAGGCGGTGCAGCACGTGGTCAAACTGCACCGCGGCCGCCGGAAACAACTGCGATCGGGACATAACATCCCTCCTTTCTCGCCCGCCGACCAACGCGCGCCGCAAGGGCGAACGCGATCGCAGGCATTCGTTGCTTAACGAACGACGGCGGATCCATTGGATCCGCCGTCGGTTGCTGCATCTACATCCGCGGGTCAACGCCCGCCGAAGCTTCTTCCTCGTGACTTAGACCTCGGGTGGGTCGAGGCTCAGTCCGCTTCCACCTCCCGGGGACTCAGACCAAGTCCATCGCGCGCGATCAGTGCGAGCACATCGCTGTGTATCCACGGCGTCAAGTCTCGTCTGCCGCCCTCGGGCAGCAAGCCGAGTCGGCGAGCGAGCCAACTCGTCTCTCCGCTCTCGTTGCCTGTGGCGTCGCGCTTTATCCGCCCGCAGCGCATCGCAATCTCGCTCATGCTCTGTCCGCGGCCAATCGCACCCACAGCAGCCGCCCGAAGCGCCCGGTTGAGGACGATCGGGCTCTCCTGCAAGCGCGCGAGCTCAGCTCGCAGGACAGCCGTCGAGACCGTGTCGTCGCTGCTGTGCAAGGCCAGCGCATGCTTCGTCAGCCCGATCACGGGCTCGTAGCGTTCCAGTCGAGCGACCGTTTCGCGCACACTCTGCGGCCGTGGACCTGACTCTGCGCTCCGGCACCAGCGCAGCTGTGGAATCGACATATCGCCGGCCACACGCTCGATCCGATGCTCAAATCCAAAGCGATCGCGCAACGCGTCGGGACTCGCGGCCGTTGACCGCAACTCCTCTTGGTCGGCCCCGTCGACGTAGGGGACCGAGCACAGGTCGGCGGAGCTGAGCAGTCGGCATCTGCAATCGCCCCGCTGCAGCCGACGCAGGAAACTCCGGCAGACGAGTGCCGCGTTCTCTGGCGGCTCGTCGGGGGCGAGATGCGCCAGCAGTCGTCGATCTCCGAGCGTGACCGCGTCTCGATCAAGCACGAGCACGCTCGCGCCTGCCCCCGCTATCGCGATGATCTCGCGAGCACGCCCGCAGTCGTTCTCGTAGCGAGCCAGCGCTGGTCGGGCATCACAGGCGACTCGACGTCGTCTGCTGCTGCGCGAGACCTCAGCGCGACGCTTGCTCGACCGAGCGCGATCGGCGTCGCAACCCGAAGAGCGCAAATCGATGCGAGGGGTCTGCGAAGTGGTTGGGCTCATGGCTGCTCCTAATCCGTGTTGGGCTGCACCAACCATCTGGGCACAGCGAATCGCCGCCGTTGTAAGCGCATGCAAGCGACGACGTCAAGTTGGTTCGACGAGGACTTCGAGGCGCTCTTGAGCACGTCCGAGAACCCCGTAGGGGGTCTCGGAAGCAGCGCGAGATCGCGTGCGGCTCGGCGCCAACTTGACGCGAAAACGCTCGTGGGCCATCAGCGCCGAGTCAGCCGAGCCAGCTGCAGGGCTCGGTCGCATCGGCTGCAGCGCTCAGACTGCGGTCAATCCAGTTTTGGGCGGGGATCAGGCAAAAGGGAGGTGACAACGTAGCGATCGCGCACGAGAGCGCCATCCAGCACAGCCGCACCCGTTGCCCGCAGTTGCAGTCGCCTCCGAATCCCATCCGAAGACCCGCGCTCCCCGGCCCGTCGCCATGCAGTTGCGCCCGTATTGCCGTGGCACCCAACTGCGATGAACCAGCACCAACACGCATGGGAACTGCACTACGGGCCGACCCAACTGCACGATCGAGCCAGGCGACGCGCTGACCTCGGTGCGCCTAACCGATGTTGCCGAGCAAGCTGCGCCGCTCGACCGAAAGCTCGCCGGAAGCCGGATCGCCGTGACTGCTCGACACGCGCACAGAGGGTGGCACCGGCGGCACGCACCATGCCTGCTCCGCGTCCTCGTGAACGTCCCGCTCAGCCACGAACACGACCTGTGACCTTCCCACGTACTCCCAGTCGCGCGGATACTCACCGGCATAGGCGCGGCACGCGACCAGCACCTCGTCGGCGTGCTGAGCGCAACTGCGTGCGTGCGAGCGGTCACGACAGACGAACACAACCAACGGGACAGCCTCGTGACGCTCGCCGTAACGTCGCACGAGCGTTGACCAACCAGTCAGGAAGTGGTCGTAGCGCCGCAGCTTCGCAGCTGCCGCACCCCTGGAGGGACGATCGCTGAACTCGACGAGCACGTCTAACCGCAGACCAGCGAGCTCGACGCGAGCATCCGGTCGAATGGTCTCGAAGCGCTCGAGCTCGACAAGCTCACCGCTGGCACCATCGGCACGGAGAAAATCATGCGCCACGCGACCCCCTGGCAAGCGTAGGTCTCCTGGCTTGAGCGGCGCGTGTCCACCCGAGGGCGAGCGCGGAGGTGTGAGCACCGTTTCGACCGGTCCATTTATGCGGGCAAGGCCCTCTCGATCCAGCTCGGCGAGCGCCAGCACCGAGCCGGCGACATGGACGTCGTGTCGCGCCTGGCGCAGTCGCGATTGATCTCGACTGTCGATCAGCCGCTCATCGCGGTCGACCTCGGCGCTTGAAAGCTCGGAAGCGTGTTCGATGGATGGTCCACGACTGTCAAGTCGCTCGACGTCAGCCAACAGCTGCAGACCGGCTCGGCTGATTACGTAACACATCGGAACGCCACCGCCATCGCGGCGGTGAAACTGGAAGCGCTCGACGAGACCGGCATCGGACAGCCGCTTCAGCCGTCGCTGAGTCGTCGTCATCGCCCGGTCGCGATTGAAGCGTCGATGCAGCTGGCTGCTTAGGACGTGCCGCAGCCGAGCGATCAGCTCGAGTATGTCTAGATCGAGCGGGTCGGGGCGAAGTACGACTGGCACCGCGATCGGCTTGGCCCAACGAACGCTCTGTGCAAGATCGAGCTCGATCAGCTCGCGATAGCTGTCACACGGAGAATCAGGAGTCGCTGCTTGTCGCTTCCGTCTGTCCAGCCCGTGGGACACGCTGGGTGCAGAAGCTCCTCGACGTGCGCTATGCCGAGGAGGCGAGGGCGCCCTGAGCGGCCCCTGCCGGCCGCGGCCACGCCGGGCAGCGCCCGATGCGGGCCCACTCTCCGTGACCGAATTCCCGCTCGAGGCGTTGCTCGCGCGACGGTCCTGCCAGTGCGGTTGACGCAGGTCGGTCAAGTACCGGCCACCGCGGCCGGCTTGACGGGCTGCGTGCAGGGCGAGTCGCTCACGGTCGATGCGCAGTGGAACGGTGCGTGCCAAAAATGGTGACTGGCGGCCTTCTCGTGTCGTCCAGCTCGCGATCGCGTGATGCTTGGGCAGGTACAGCCTCGCGTCAGGACGTGCAAGCTTGGACAGGTGGGCAATGCCAGGGCGGACAGTGTCAGAGAACTCCGCCATCGTCAGCGCGACGGCGTCTCTGGCGTCGCGGGCGGAAGCGGTCGCGAAGTACACGCGATGCGCAAAGAGCGCATCGAGCTGATCGCGTACCTCTGGTTCGATCCACTGCGCATCTGACTGCCAGCATGCGACGGTCTCCAATCCGGCCGACCGCTTCAATGCAATCGTCTCCGCGAAGCCGCGATTGAGCACGAGAGGTGCCTCGTCGACCTTCAACGCCACCGCTGTGCGCCGATCGGCGCTGAGCAGGTCCTGTTGGCGAGCCAATGCAGCATCGAGCATCCCGACCAGCAGCTGCATCAGAACCGAGGTGTTACCGGCACCCATCAGTCCGAGCGCCCCCTTCACGACCAGCACCTCGTCGTTTGCGATCACGCGATCGAAGTCGACTCTCAAGGAGTCGTTGAGCAGCACTCGCTTGATCGAGGCCGAGTTCAGCAACCGAGCAAGCTTGTTGACCGGCGCATCCAGCTTCGCGGTCGTCACCCCACGTGCGTCAGCCAGTTGAGCGGAAAGCTCACTCGTGAAGAACATCGAGATCTCGCTCAGTGCCGGCAGCTCCCGTACCCGCGCCCCGACAGCCCGTCGATACGCATAGCCATCCTCGCCAACCGACAGCAGCCGGGCTGCGTCCCACAGCGAAGACCTACGGTCATACGCGAGCACAGCAATGATCGCATTGCGCAAGTAACGGTCTGATGAGGCGCGAATGTCAGCGTCGCTGAAGAGGTTTCGAAGCGCCGCCACCACGTAGTCGGCGATCACGTCAGCAGGTGCGTCGACGGCGAGCGGGTTGAAGCCACAAGTAGGTCTGGCGAAGTCGAGCAGCGTGCAGGTACGGGATGGCTCGACGAGACTCACCGCCGCATCGGCAGCATCTCCCTTGGGGTCGAGCACGATCACTGCGCAGTGTTCACGTCGGAGATCCTCGGCGACCGTGGCGATCAGATAGCTCGACTTGCCCTGCTCCACAGCTCCAGGGACAGCGGTGTTCTGCCGACGCAACTCAGGCTCGATCGTTACCGCCCCCAATGCATCCTGCAGAGCTCCCTGCCCATCGCGTGGGCGCATGATTCCCGGAGGCGCCGGAGCGAGCGGCAGCGAGCTGCGTGCAAAGGGAACCGTCAAGTAGTCGATCGATGGCAGGTGCCAAATGCTCGCCAGCTCGCCAGCGGCGAAAACAGCGCGCGAGAAGCCAGGCAACGGGTTGCCCTCGCCTCGCTCGAGTCGCTTGCGATAGAGACCGAGCAGGCCGTGACGAATCCCGGTCCCACGCTCGACCAGACGGTTCTCTGCCGCTTCCACTCGCAGCTCAGAGGCGACGTGCTCGCAGGTGGAGCGCTCGGCGGCCACGACACGGAGGTCGACGAAGAACAAGGGCGCATGCTGCACCTCGAGCCCACCACGCAGCTCGACCTCCTCGACCATCGACCGGTCGTGGGGTATTGGATGCGCATGGCGCTCGCGTGACACCTGCAGCTCGCGCCGTTTGAAGTGCCGCCGAGCTATCCGCTCGAACACGATCGGAGCAGGCGCCAGCGCGAGCTGCACGGTCACCGACTCCCCAGCTGCCGCCATTAGGGTGATAAGTCGATTCATTGCCGGCTCACGCTCGTGCTCGAAGCGATCGAGCGAGTTCACACGTCGCGTGAAGTCGTAGTCCTTCTTCAGCCGCAGCAACTTCGCCGTTGCCCAGTGCATCGCAGGCTCTGCCTGCGCGAGGCGACAGTTTGGATAGGCCGTGCGCAGTGCAGCCTCAACCATCCGCTCGCTGCCGACAGGACAACTCACGCCGATCCACGCAGAGTCGACGTCTTCCGTCGCACCGTCTCGCCTACGCTCGTAATGCACCTCCAGCGCGATCGACGGCTGGCCGAACAGAATCCGCCGCCACCACCTAGACAGCAGCCGCTTGTGAAGAGCCATGTGCATTCGGACGATTGCCTCAGCGCTCGCCTGGTCAGTCCTATGGGCCTCGATCCTCATCCGGGCATAGCGCCGTTTGCGACGCGCGATCACACGTGTCGACAGCGTGCCTGCACCGAGGAGGAGGCACAGCAAGGCGAAAGCCCCGAGCAAGCTCAACCCTCCAATCGGCGCCCAATCCCAAGCGCGTCCGCCAAGTCCAAGAGCCTGACGAAATCCCTTGGCGACAGTGGCGATGCTCAGCTGCCCGTCGCCGCCACGCAGCAGCCTGCCGGGGCCACCGTCGAGGAGCCACGCAAGGCAGACGCACCCTGCCAGCAGGGCGAACAGGCCAAGCAGTCGCCACAGTAGGAAGCGCAGCACTCTCCGCCCCCTCCGACGGAGGGCAGAGAACGGGACGACTCAAGCGCCGCTCAGGGCGCCCGGGCAGCGAGCTGGTCTCAGCGAGGGCGCGTCGCGCGCTCGACGCGAGTGCCGCGCTGAGTCAGATGCCAGGCGTTGGAACCGCCCTTCTCCTGACCGTCACCCGTGTTCTCGACCAGCTCCAGTCGAGCAAGGCGAGCGAGCAGCTTGGAGATCTGCCCCTGGTCGGCCACCCCTGAGCGCTCAGCGATCTCGCGGTTGCTCGCGCCCGGGTGTTCGCCGATCACGACGAGCACACGAACCGTGCGATAGGTCAAGCGCATGCTCAGCCCCGCCATTGGATCGCGCGTGCGAGACAGCACAGGTTGCGCATCGCTCTTGCGCTGCGTTTCTGGCGCCGGTCGGCTCAGTTCTCGGCTCGCAGCGCGCGCCCCGAGATAAGGCAGCACAACGATGTTCATCAACGATCCCAGCAGGCAGGAGAAGCGTTCTGGTCCCTCTTCGAGCGCTCGCGTGTGCAGAACTGCCAACACCGCACCGACGACGCCTTCAGCTGCCACCTCTGGGGGTTCGCGCACAGCGCTCGTGACGAAACGACCGCGATCGACTACCTCTGCCAACTCCTCGAGCACCTGCGCGCGACGCTCGAGCACTCGCGGACCCGCACCCAAAGCCTCGACAAGGCAAAGCCTCGCGAGCGCCGGCTCCTCATCAAGCGTTACGAGCAGCTCGGCAAGACCAGCGCGAATGCCATCGCGCCAGCCCTCTTCACGCTCGTAGGCTTCACGAACCGGCTTGGCCACCTGAGAGACAGCCTGCTCGAGTGCAGCCAGGAAGCAGTCTTCGCGGTCAGCGAAGACGTCATAGAAGGTCTTGCGCGAAACTTTGGCCCGGCTGATCACCTGGGCGACGGTCATGCGCCCGTAGCCAACCTCCTCGACGGCCTCCAGTGCCGCAGCAAGCATTCGACTCCGTTGAATCTCAGTGACCCTTCCGCGGGGCAGTCCACTCGATCTTGAGCGCCGCCGCCCCGGCGCAGTGCGTGTCTGGTGAGCAAAGGCCATTTCTTCCTCGCGTTCGTACTATTCGACTGTAAGAAAGGTGTTCTTGCCCACTTATGGCGCGAGCGCGGCCCCTGCTTCATCCCCAAGAAGCGCCGCCACCCACGGGTTGCCTACAAGAGATTCAATGATCCAAAGCGTTAAGTCGAGGCGCGTCTCCAACTTTTCCCCCGGTAATTCGACCAACGGAGCACCGCGTCAGCTAGATCTCTGGATCCAAGTCGTTCCCAAGCTCTCAAACATCAGTGTCTACCGCTAATGCCCATCGAAGTGAGACATGGTCCTACTTTGCGCCGTTCCGCTGCCCTCGCCCAGCGTGGATTGAGCTTCTTCCCTAAGCTCCGCAAATGTCGTCAAACCGACTGCGGCTCGTACCGCTACTCGCGCTCGTCGCAATCGGCGCACCCACAGCCTGCCCGACGTCCGCGTCGGCCAGGTCCTACGGCAAGCTGATCGTCCGTCGGCACGCGGCGCCCGTCGCCCCGCTCGACGTCCGCTTCGATCACGTGCGCGCGCCAAGCGCCTTCCTGCTAGTCGTCAGCGAGCCGAGCAACCAGCAGCTGAGCTTCAAGTGGTCCGTGCACTGCGTCGGCGCCGCGCCCAAGGAAAGCGGCGGTGCATCTGGGCGCGCGAGCGTTGTCAGCGGACACTGGGTCAAGCGCGTGCAGACCACATGGATCAAACACCCCGTCAGCTGCTCAGGCACGATCGAAGGCTCGACAGCCACCAGCCCCGTGCTGGTGCGCATCTTTGCCGCCTGAGCCCCACAGCACAAACGCCCCGCTGCACTCACCGGGGCGTCTAGTCAAGCAGTACCGCTACCGGGATTCGAACCCGGGTTTCCGCCATGAGAGGGCGGCGTCCTAGTCCCCTGGACGATAGCGGCGCACAAGCGACTGCGACGAGGCTAGCAAAGCATTCGGAGCAGATGCCCGATGACACTCCGCTCGCCTCCCCTTTGCCGACAGCCAGACCCACACCGGTCCACGTTGCCGCAGTGGGCATCTGCGATATCTTCGCCTCCACCCCACGCGGATGTGGCGGAATTGGTAGACGCGCACGGTTCAGGTCCGTGTCTGGGAAACCAGGTGGAGGTTCGAGTCCTCTCATCCGCATCGGGCATCTGCGCCAGCAACCTCGCTGGACTCTAGAAACGCAAACGGCCGCCGGATCACCGGCGGCCGTTTCGCAAAGCGTTGCTGTTACTTCACTCAGCGCTCGTTGCGGCGCTGGCGGCGCTGGACCGTAACGATCGAGAAGCCCATCGCCAGCAGGAGCACCCCTGCGCCGATCGTCCACCGAAGGTCGAAGCCCGTGAACGGAAGCGTCGACGCTTTCTTGGCCGTCGGTTCACTTGTCGTGCTTGGTTCCGTCGAGGACGTTTCAGGTGCCGTCGTTTTCGTCGGCGTGCTGCTTTCTTTCGACGGCGAGGTACCAGTTGCCGGTGCAGGCGTTGGTGTGCTCGTGCTCGTGCTCGGTTTGTTGTTGTAGTTCGACAAACCTTCTTCAGCTGCAAATGCCGCCGTCGGCACCACGAGCGCCATCGTCAGAGCAAAAGCGACCGGCAGCACCACGAGCTTGCGCAATGCGCTTGATCCCTTCTTCTTCGGTGCTGCGCCTGCTTTTTGTGGCCTACTCGAGGCCATGACATCGGTCCGAGTCATGCCAACCTCCCGTTGATGGTGTGGGTGAACGCTCCAGCCCTTTAGGGCCTCTTGCCCTTCGTCGGGCGATTCTAGTCACAAACTTTTGTTCCTTGTTCGCCGTTTTCAGGCTTGAGCCTGCCTGATAGAGCGAACAAGTATCAGCTGTACCGGTCGGCCAGGCCGAACAGTCGCAACCGATTCCCGCCTATCGACGCCACGATTCGGGTACTTGAGCGATGGGCGAGAGCGTGCCTGATCGGTCGACCCGCTGGGCGCGCCTACAGGCGAACGCGACCTTCCAAGGCGTCTTCGCTCAAGCTCGCGCGCAGCACCTTCTTGTCGAACTTGCCGACGCTCGTCTTGGGAATCTCGCCTAGAAATGCGAACTCGTCGGGTAGCCACCACTTCGCCACGCGACCGCGAAGATGCTCGAGCAGGTCCGGGGCCGTCGCCTGTGCGCCATCGCGCAGGACGACGCAGCACAGAGGCCGCTCCGCCCAACGCTCGTCGGGCTTGGCGATCACGGCTGCCTCGACAACGTCTGGATGGGACATCATCTCGTTCTCCAACTCGACCGAGGAGATCCACTCGCCACCCGACTTGATCACATCCTTGGCGCGATCTGTGATCTGCACGAAGCCGTCGTCGCCAAGCGCCGCGATATCCCCCGTGCGCAGCCACCCAGCGTCGAACTTCTCATCGCTCGAGTCGTCGTTGAAGTAGCGAGCAGCTATCCAAGGTCCACGCACCTCTATCTCGCCTGTCGACTCCCCGTCCCAGGGAATCTCTTCGCCGTCATCGCCCATCAGGCGCAACTCGACCCACGGCAGCGGCCGGCCCTGCTTGGCACGAAGATCCCAATGGTGCTCGTCGTGCTCACCTTCGTCCGGTCGTGAGAACGTCGCAACCGGGCTGGTCTCCGTCATGCCCCAAGCGTGGAAGATGCTCACGCCGTGACGCTCCTCGAAATCCTTCATCAGCTGACGAGGTACAGCCGAACCACCCGATGTCGCATTCGTCAACGAGGAGAGGTCGACGTCCGGATGCTCATCCGCGTAACGCAGTAGGTCGGCAAAGATCGTCGGCACGCAGCCCATCAATGTCGGGCGCTCCGCCCCGATCAGTTCTGCCAGCGGCTCCGCC
>OUNM010059582.1_pt1 | contig 102313 bp, 99 predicted proteins | sample 1769961 | NCBI WGS metagenome assembly OUNM01 (sample SAMEA3914820, study PRJEB12502) | metagenome | biome: forest; material: soil | place: USA | collected 2012-03-12 | depth 0.3 m
CCCGGCTTGACCCGCGCGGGCGCCTGGCCGTCAATCGATGCCTCGATTCCTGGAGACAAGCCATGCAAAGACGCCACGCCCTGGGCGCCGCGGTCACGGGTCTTGCCGCGGCCGGTTGCGCCAGCACCACGACGGCCGCCCCGGCGGCTTCGCCCTTCACGATTGCCCAGCCCTCGGTGCCCATTGCCGGCAGCGCCGAGGTCTTCCCGGTGCGCCGCATCTACTGCATCGGCCGCAACTACGCGGCTCACGCCCGCGAGATGGGCTCCGACCCGACGCGCGAGCCACCCTTTTTCTTCCAGAAGCCCAGCGACGCCGTTCAGTTCGTCGCGATTGGCAAGACGACCGATCACCCCTACCCGCCGCTGACCAGGAACTACCACTACGAGCTGGAGCTGGTGGCGGCGCTGCACAAGGGCGGCCGCAATGTGCCGGTGGAGAAGGCGCTGGACCTCGTCTATGGCTATGCCATCGGCCTGGACATGACCCGCCGCGACCTGCAGCGCGGCATGGGCGACCAGAAGAAGCCCTGGGAGATCGGCAAGAGCTTTGACCGCTCCGCACCCATCGGTCCCATCCACCGCGTCGCTCAGGTCGGGCACTTCACGCAGGGCGCCATCACGCTGAAGGTCAACGGCCAGGTCAAGCAGGACGCCAACCTGAACCAGATGATCTGGAACGTCGCCGAGCAGATCGCCCAGCTGTCCCAGGCCTTCGAGCTGATGCCCGGTGACATCATCTTCAGCGGCACGCCGGAGAACGTGGGGCCGGTACTGCCTGGAGACCTGATGGAAGGGTCGATTGCGGGCCTGCCGCTGTTGAGCGTGAAGGTGGTGGCCTAAGCCGGCGCTCCGCCAGATGTAAACGGGCCTCAGCCTGGCGGCGTCAAGCTCCATTCGCTGCCCCAGGGCGAACCCAGCGCGCCGGGGTGCACCCTGATCCATACCGTGGTACCCGGCCTCAAGGTGGGCGCAGTCCGGAAGCTGACGTCGGAGGTAGTTCCCTCTATCCCGCGTTCCAGCCGGCCCTTGGCGAAGCTCCCTCGGCGGGTATGGCTCGTGGTGACAACTGACGCTTGCAACCATTCACCGACGCTGCTGTCGTGCCTGCGGTTCCACCATTCCAAAGTAAAGCCGCACGCCATGGTCCAGAACGGAAGGGCGAACAAGATCGCAATCAGCCAATCCGTCAATCGCTCCCACCGGGTGCCGGCGCCAGCGGCAAGAAAGGGCAAGACCAGCAGCAGCAGCAGGAACATCAAAGGCAGCCAAACTAGAGGTTGGCCGCCGACAACGACCGGCGCACTATCCACCCAGCGTGCAACCACAAAGGCAGCGACCAGACCACTCGCCAGGGGAAGGCTATAGCGCCATTTACGCAGTTCCGCCTTGCCTGCGGCGGGAGCCATGCTCAGGCCGTCCCACCCACCGTCAGCCCATCAATCCGCAGCGTCGGCTGCCCGACGCCCACCGGCACGCTCTGGCCTTCCTTGCCGCAGACGCCGACACCGGTGTCCAGGGCCATGTCGTTGCCGATCATGCTGACGCGGGTCAGCGCGTCGGGGCCGTTGCCGATGATGGTGGCGCCCTTGACGGGGTACTGGATCTTGCCGTTCTCGACCCAGTAGGCCTCGCTGGCCGAGAACACGAACTTGCCGCTGGTGATGTCGACCTGACCGCCGCCGAAGTTGGTGGCGTACAGGCCCTTCTTGATCGACGCGACGATCTCCTGGGGGTCGTCCTTGCCGCCCAGCATGTAGGTGTTGGTCATGCGCGGCATGGGCACGTGGGCATAGCTCTCGCGACGGCCGTTGCCGGTCGGGGCGACCTTCATCAGGCGGGCGTTCATCGCGTCCTGGATATAGCCCTTCAGGATGCCGTCCTCGATCAGCACATTGCGCTGGCTGGCACAGCCCTCGTCGTCAACGTTCAGCGAGCCGCGGCGGTCGGGGATGGTGCCGTCGTCCAGCACGGTCACGCCCTTGGCGGCGACGCGCTGGCCGATGCGGCCCGAGAAGGCGCTGGAGCCCTTGCGGTTGAAGTCGCCCTCCAGGCCGTGGCCCACGGCCTCGTGCAGCAGCACGCCGGGCCAGCCGGGGCCAACGACGACGGTCATCTCGCCGGCCGGTGCTGGGCGACTCTCCAGATTCGTCAGCGCGGCATGCACGGCCTGCTCGACATAGCTGGCGATCATCTCGTCGGTGAAATAGGCCAGGCCGAAGCGGCCGCCGCCGCCGCCCGAACCCACTTCGCGGCGGCCATTGCTTTCGGCGATGACCGTGATGGACAGGCGCACCAGCGGGCGCACGTCGGCGGCCAGCGTGCCGTCGGCGCGGGCGATCAGCACGACCTCATGCTCTGCGGCCAGGCCGGCCATGACCTGGGCGACGCGCGGGTCCTTGGCGCGGGCCATCTTCTCGGCGCGCTCCAGCAGCGCGACCTTGGCGGCGCTGTCCAGGCTGGCGATGGGGTCGGCAACGCCATACAACTCACGGCTGCCGGCGACGTGGCCCTGAGACGGCACCTTCACCTTCCTGCTTTGGCCCGCCGCGGCGATGGTGCGCACGGTGCGCGCGGCGTCCAGCAGCGAATCCAGGGAGATGTCGTCGGAATAGGCAAAGGCCGTCTTCTCGCCGGCCACGGCGCGCACGCCCACGCCCTGGTCGATGCTGAAGGACCCGCTCTTGACGATGCCCTCCTCCAGGCTCCAGCCCTCGGCGCGCGTGGTCTGGAAATAAAGGTCGGCATCGTCGACACGATGCTCGGTGATGAGGCGCAGCGCCTGCGAGAGCGAGGCCTCGGTCAGGCCGAAGGGCTCCAGCAGTTGCGAGCGGGCGGTGGCCAGGCGGGCCAGGGTGGGTTCGACGGCGATCATGGACCGATTCTAGAAAGCCTCGCGTCAGGAGTTGGAAGACATGGCATTGCTTCTTTACCCAGATCCTGTCGGCCATGGTTACAAAGGCTTCGTTGTGGACGGGCCCTGCAACCCAACACCCACAAGGAGCCCACGATGAAGACCTCCCACAAAGCCCTGATCGCCCTGCTGACCCTGGCTGGCGCCAGCGCCTTTGCCCAGACCCCGGGCACCAACACGCCGCGCATCGACAAGCGCGAAGCCAACCAGCAGGCCCGTATCGCCCAGGGCGCTGCCAGCGGCACGCTGACGGCCCATGAGACCCAGCGCCTGGAGAAGGAGCAGGCCCGGGTCGACAACGCCGAGGCTAAGGCCAAGTCCGACGGCACCGTGACCGCCAAGGAACGCCGTCGCATCACGGCCATGCAGGACGGCGCCAGCCGCGACATCCACCGCAAGAAGCACAACGCCCGTGCCGCCAGCGCACCCGGTTGAAATGACCCCTTACCGCCGCTAACAATTACGTCTTTGGCAAGGCCCTGCTAGGGATGTTGGCGGGCACCGGGCCCGGCCAGCATGCGACGCATCGGTATCGAACCGGAGCGCCGCATGAAGTCCTTGCTGATCGCCACGCTGGCCCTCGCCAGCAGCACCGCCGCCCTCGCCTACACCCAGGTCGGCTCCGGCTACAGCCAACCCGTTTTTCTGACAGCGCCCGTCGGCGACTCGCGCCTCTTCGTCGTCGAGAAGGGCGGCGTGATCAAGACCCAGGACAGCGGCGGCACGGTCTCGACCTGGCTCAATCTGTCGAGCCAGGTCGACACGGCCGGCGAGCGCGGCCTGCTGGGCCTGGCCTTCGATCCCGGCTTCGCCAGCAACGGCCGCTTCTATGTCGACTACATCGACAAGACAACGCTGAACACCGTCGTTGCGAGCTACACCGTCAACGGCTCGGGCGCGGTCGATCTGTCCAGCGCCAAGACCATCCTCACCGTCACCCAGACCGGCGGCTTCAGCAACCACAAGGGCGGCTGGATCGGCTTCAGCTCGGCCGATCCGGGCAACCTCTACATCGCCACGGGCGATGGTGGCAGCGGCAACGATCCCAACAACAACGCGCAGAACCTGAACAGCAACCTCGGCAAGCTGTTGCGCGTGACACCCAATGCCAACGGCGGCTACACCGTGCCGGCCAGCAACCCCTTTGTCGGCGTCGCCGGCAACGACGAGATCTGGGCCTATGGCCTGCGCAACCCCTACCGCGACAGCTTCGACCGGCAGACGGGCGACCTGTGGATAGGCGACGTCGGCCAGGGCGTGCGCGAGGAGGTGGACTTCGCCTCGGCCGCCGCGGGCCTGGGCCGCGGCGCCAACTACGGCTGGCGGGTGCGTGAGGGCACCATCGCCACGCCTGGGATCAGCGATCCCGTGCCACCCAACCTGACGGGCCCGTTTTTCGACTACGGCCACGTCGAGGGCGCGAACTCCATCATCGGTGGCTACGTCTATCACGGGACGGACGCGAGCCTGAACGGCAGATACGTCTTCGGCGACTTCGGCAACGGCTATATCTGGAGCCTCAGCGGGAGCACGGCGACCCGCCTGGAATCGCCCTTTCCGGGTAGCACGCTGACCAGCTTCGGCGAAGGCGGCGACGGCTCGCTCTACGCCGTGGGCATCAACGGCAACATCTATCTGCTGGCCGCCGCCGTGCCCGAGCCGGCCCCCGCCCTGCTGCTGGCCCTCGGCCTGGCCGCGGGCAGCCTGCTCACTCGTCGCCGCCGCGCTTGAGCCTGAGGCCGGCGTCGTAGAGGCGGTTGCGCGGCGCGCCGCTGATCTGCGCCGCCAGCGCCACGGCCTGCTTCAGAGGCAGTTCGGCCGCCAGCAGGGCCAGCACACGCAGGGCCTCGGCCGGCAGGTCATCGTCGGCCGCGGCCTGGGGCGCGTGGGCATGCAGCACGAGGACGAACTCCCCGCGCTGGCGCTGCGAGTCCGCCGCCAGCCAACCCGGCAGGGTCGCAGCCTCGGCCGTGTGGACGGTCTCGAACTGCTTGGTCAGCTCGCGGCCGACGGTCACGCGCCGCGCTGGCGCCAGTTCGGCCAGCAGGGCGATGAGGTCTTCGATGCGGTGCGGTGCCTCGAACAGCACCTGGCTCTGGCTTTCCACGGCCAGCACGGTCTGCAAAGCGGTGCGCCGTTCGCCGGCCTTGGTCGGAAGGAAGCCAACAAAGGCAAAACCCGTCGCGGCGGTGTCGCCGGCCACGCTCAGCGCCGTGGCCGCGCTGCTCGGCCCGGGGAGCGGCAGCACGCGGTAGCCTGCGGCCACCACCTCCTGCACCAGTACGGCGCCGGGGTCGGAGATGGCCGGCGTGCCGGCGTCCGACGCATAGGCCACGCGCTCACCCGCAGCCAGTCGCGCGATGACGCCCGCGCTGCCTTCGCGCTCGTTGTGCTGGTGCACGGCGATCAGCGGTTTGTGCAGGCCCAGATGCCGCAGCAGGCCGCCTCCCTGGCGGGTGTCCTCGCAGGCCAGGGCGTCCACCAGCCCGAGCAGGTGGATGGCGCGCAGGCTCAGGTCGGCGAGATTGCCGATGGGGGTGGCGACCAGATAGAGGGTGGCGGCCGGATACTGCTGGCCGCCGGCCGCGGTCGCAGCGGCCTGCCGCAGCAGTGACTGATCGGAAATGGCAATGTTCAACTGGGGCTCTCGATCAAAACCGGATACCAAGACGCGCGGTGACGCGGCGGAAGACGCCGCGCTGGCGCATCTTCAAGCCGCCGGCCTGCGCCTGCTGGAGAGGAATTATCGAGTCGGCGCCGGCCCCAACCGTCGCGCAGGTGAGGTGGACCTCATCATGACCGATCGCGACGGTACCCTCGTGTTCGTTGAAGTGCGCGCCCGCGCCGACGATTCCCACGGCGGCGCGGCCGCCAGCGTCACGAGCCGAAAGCAACAGCGCCTCATCTACGCCGCCCAGCGCTACCTGCAACGCCACGCCAGCCCGCCGCCGTGCCGTTTTGATGTGGTCGCCATCGATGGTGACAACCTCACCTGGCTGCAAGCGGCCTTCGATGCGGGTTGAAATCAGGCCCCCACACTCGCCGCTGCGAGCTCCCCCCGAGGGGGCGCGTCAACCCTTCAGAGCGGCCGTGCGGGTTGACCCTATCATTCGCGCCGCATGATTGAACAACGCATACAACAGCAGTTCTTCGAAAGCGCCGACCTGCTCTACCAAGCCGCCGAGCAACTGGCCCGGCCCCTGGCGATGGCCGCACAGATGGTGGTGGACGCCATCACTGGTGGCAACCGCATCCTCTGCGCCGCCCAAGGCCTGGCCAGCATGGACGCCGACTACCTGGCCGCCCGCCTGGCCGGCCGCTTCGAGCAGGAGCGCCCCGGTCTTGCCGCCTGGAGCCTGGCGGCCCAGGCCCGCGAAGCCGCCGGCTTGGACCTGGCCCGCCTGCTGCAGGCCCACGGCCACCCGGGTGACGTCCTCATCATGATCGAGCCGCTGCGTGAGCAGCGCGACGCCTGGCAACCGGCCCTGGCCGTGGCCCACGCCCAGGAGATGAGCATCATCGCCCTGACCGCCCAGCCGCCCGGCGCCGCCGACGAGTGGCGAGGCCTGCTGCAGGACACCGATATCCAGATTCGCGTCAGCCACGGCCGCGAGCCGCGCGTTGTCGAGGCCCAGCGCGTGCTGCTGCATGCGCTGGCCGACGCCGTCGACCTGCAACTGCTCGGCAGCGACGAATAACCTTTTCGATGGAAGCCCGATGAAAAAACTCACCCTGTCCCTGACCGCCGCCGTCCTCGCCAGCACCCTGGCCACCGGCTGCGCCCCGCTGCTGATCGGCGGCGCCATGGTGGGCGGCGTCAGCGTCGCGACCGACCGCCGCACCTCGGCCACCCAGCTGGAGGACGAGACCATCGAGTTCAAGGCCGGCGCCCGCATCCGCGAGCAGCTGGGCGACAAGGTCCACGTCAACATCAACAGCTACAACCGCGTCGCGCTGATCACCGGCGAGGCGCGCACCGAGGCCGATCGCGAGGCGCTGGAGCGCATCGTCGGTGGCGTCGAGAACGTCACCCGGGTGGTCAACGAGACGGCCGTCACCATGCTCAGCGCCATGAGTGGCCGCTCCAACGACGTCGTCCTGAAGAGCAAGGTCAAGGCCTCGCTCATCGACGCGCCCGACCTGCTCAGCAATGCCTTCTACGTCGTCGTCGAACGTGGCGAGGTTTTCCTGCTGGGCCGCGTCACCGAACGCGAAGCCAACCGCGCCACCGACATCGCGCGCGGCGTCAACGGCGTCAAGAAGGTCGTGAAGGTGTTCGAGATCATCAGCGAAGACGAACTCGCCCGCATCACCCCCAAGAAATCGTAAGCCCCTCGCCCGGCGCAGAAGGCGCTGGTCGGTCTTGCAGACCGCGCTGTGGCAGTGCCACAGCTCTTCGGCAGGCCCATGCTGCCCACTGGGCAACATGTGTCCGGCCGAAGCCCCCGAGGAGACGCCGATGCCCACGGGCGATGACCCATGAGCACATCGGCTCAAGCGCACCTAGGGAGCGGCCCGGCGCCGCGCTTGACTCAAATGTTCAAAGCCTCTTGATGAGGCTGGATGTGTCCCAGCGCTTGCCACCCATGGCCTGCACGTCGGCATAGAACTGATCCACCAGGGCCGTCAGGGGCAGGCGCGAGCCGTTGCGGCGCGCTTCGTCCAGCACCAGGCCCAGGTCCTTGCGCATCCAGTCCACCGCGAAGCCGAAGTCGAACTTGTCCTCGACCATGGTCTTGCCGCGGTTGTCCATCTGCCAGCTCTGGGCTGCGCCCTTGCCGATGACGTCTAGCACCTGGGCCATGTCCAGGCCTGCGTTCTGGCCGAAGCGCACGGCCTCGGACAGGCCCTGCACGACGCCGGCGATGCAGATCTGGTTGACCATCTTGGCCAGCTGACCCGAGCCCGCGCCGCCCAACAGGGTCACGGCCTTGGCAAAGGCCAGGGCGATGGGCTTGGCCATGTCGAAGGCCGCCGCGTCGCCGCCGCACATCACTGTCAGCGCGCCATTCACGGCACCAGCCTGGCCGCCGGAAACCGGGGCGTCGATGAAGGCGATGCCGCGCTGGGCGGCCTCGCCATGCAGCTCGCGAGCCACCGCGGCGGAAGCCGTGGTGTGATCGACGAAGACCGCACCCGAGGTCATGCCCGCCAATGCACCGGCATCGCCCAGCACCACCGAGCGCAGGTCGTCATCGTTGCCGACGCAGCAGAACACGAACTCCGCGCCCGTGACGGCCTCGGCCGGCGTGGCGGCAAAGCTGCCGCCGTATTCCTCGGCCCAGGCCTTGGCCTTGGCCGTCGTGCGGTTGTAGACCGTGACCTGGTGGCCGGCGCGCGCCAGATGGCCGGCCATGGGGTGGCCCATGACGCCCAGGCCCAGGAAAGCCACACGGCGAGGAGAAACGGCTTCGTAGGTGCGGGTCATGCTCAAAGGATGGTCAGGTGTTCAGTGCCGGTGGCGAGGTCGCCGGCGCGGGCGCGCTCGCTGTTGAGCTTGATCTGCAGGCGCAGATCGTTGACCGAGTCGGCATTGCGCAGCGCGTCTTCATAGGTGACCTTGCCGGCCTCGTACAGGTCGAACAGGGCCTGGTCGAAGGTCTGCATGCCCTGCTCGCGGGAGCGCTTCATCAGCTCCTTGATCTCGCTGATCTCGCCCTTGAAGATGAGGTCGGAAATGAGCGGCGAGTTCAGCAGGATCTCGACGGCGGCGACCCGGCCCTTGCCTTCGCGGCGGGGCAGCAGGCGCTGGCTGACGAGGGCGCGCAGGTTCAGCGACAGGTCCATCAGCAGCTGCTGGCGGCGGTCTTCGGGGAAGAAGTTGATGATGCGGTCCAGGGCCTGGTTGGCGCTGTTGGCGTGCAGGGTGGCCATGCACAGGTGGCCGGTCTCGGCGAAGGCCACGGCGTGTTCCATGGTCTCGCGGTCGCGCAGCTCGCCCATCAGGATGACGTCGGGCGCCTGGCGCAGCGAGTTCTTCAGCGCGGCTTCCCAGCTGTCCGTGTCCAGGCCCAGCTCACGCTGGGTGACGATGCAGTTCTTGTGCGGGTGCACGAACTCGATCGGGTCCTCGATGGTCACGATGTGGCCATAGGTCGTCTCATTGCGCTCGTCGATCATCGCAGCCAGCGAGGTGCTCTTGCCCGAGCCGGTGGCGCCCACGACGATGACCAGGCCGCGCTTGTGCTGCACCACTTCGCGCAGCACGACGGGCAGGTCCAGCGACTGGATGGTGGGCAGTTGGGATGGAATCGTCCGCAGCACCAGACCGACCTGGCTCTGCTGGATGAAGGCATTGACGCGGAAGCGCCCGATACCGTGCGGCGAGATGGCGAAATTGCACTCCTTGGTGCGCTCGAACTCGGCCGCCTGCTTGTCGTTCATGATGGACCGGGCCAGCTGCAGCGTGTGCTGGCCGGTCAGCGGCTGGGGCGAGACCTTGGTCATCTTGCCGTCCACCTTGATGGCCGGCGGGAACTCGGCCGTCAGGAAGAGGTCGGAGCCCTTGCGCGACAGCATCAGCCGCAGCAGGTCGTTGATGAACTTTGATGCCTGATCGCGTTCCATGGTGTTTGTCCTTTTGCCGATCAGCCGGGGAAGTTTTCGGGGAACTTCGCCTTCGCACGGGCTTCCGCAGGCGAAATGATGTTGCGCCTCACCAGGTCGGTGAGGTTCTGGTCCAGGGTCTGCATGCCCTGGGAATTGCCGGTCTGGATGGACGAGTACATCTGCGCAATCTTGTTCTCGCGGATCAGATTGCGGATGGCCGACGTGCCCAGCATGATCTCGTGGGCCGCGACGCGCCCGGTGCCGTCCTTGAGCTTGCACAAGCTCTGCGAAATGACGGCCTGCAGCGACTCCGACACCATGGCCCGCACCATTTCCTTCTCGGCGGCGGGGAAGACGTCGACGATGCGGTCCACCGTCTTGGCGGCCGACGAGGTGTGCAGGGTGCCGAACACCAGGTGACCCGTTTCCGCAGCGGTCAGCGCCAGGCGGATGGTTTCCAGGTCGCGCATTTCGCCGACGAGCACGCAGTCCGGGTCTTCGCGCAGCGCCGAGCGCAGCGCATTGGCGAAAGAGTGCGTGTGCGGGCCGACCTCCCGCTGGTTGATCAGGCTCTTCTTGGACTCGTGCACGAACTCGATCGGATCCTCGATGGTGAGGATGTGGCCGTATTCGTTCTCGTTGAGGTGGTTGACCATGCCGGCCAGCGTCGTGCTCTTGCCCGAGCCCGTCGGGCCGGTCACCAGCACCAGGCCGCGGGGCCGCAGCGCCAGTTCGGCAAAGACCTTGGGCGCGTTGAGCTGCTCCAGGCTCAGGATCTTGCTCGGAATGGTCCGGAACACGGCGCCGGCGCCACGGTTCTGATTGAAGGCATTGACGCGGAAACGCGCCAGGCCCTGGATCTCGAATGAGAAGTCAACTTCCAGCGTCTCCTCGTACATCTTGCGCTGGGAGTCGTTCATGATGTCGTAGACCATGTCGTGGACCGCGCGGTGGTCCAGGGCCTCGACATTGATGCGGCGCACGTCGCCGTGCACGCGGATCATCGGCGGCAGGCCGGCCGAGAGGTGCAGGTCGGAGGCCTTGTTCTTGACCGAGAATGCCAGCAGCTGAGTGATGTCCATGATGTTCCGTGGAGTGCTCGTTTCATTATGGCCATCTCGGATTCCCTCCAAGCCGTCAAAACCCGCATTGCTGAGGCATGTGTCTCAGCCGGCCGTCCACCCAACGAGGTACAGCTCCTCGTCGTCAGCAAGACTTTTCCGGGTTCGGACGTGCGGCAAGCCTTCGCCGCCGGCGCCCGCGCCTTCGGTGAAAACTATGTCCAGGAAGGCCTGGCAAAGGTGGACGAGCTGGCCGACCTGCGCGACCAGATTACCTGGCATCTGATCGGCCCGCTGCAATCCAACAAGACCAAGCCCGTCGCCGAACAGTTCGACTGGGTGCACAGCGTGGACAGGCTCAAGATCGCCGAGCGCCTGTCCGAGCAGCGCCCGCCCGACCTGCCGCCGCTGAACGTCTGCCTGCAGGTCAATATCAGCGAAGAGGCGAGCAAAAGCGGCCTGGTGCCGGCCGAGGTCGCGCCGCTGGCCCGCCGAGTCGCCGCCCTGCCCCGGCTCCAGCTGCGCGGCCTGATGGCCATTCCGGAACCCGGCCCCGGCGCCCTGGCCCAGCACCAGGCCATGGCCGCGCTGTTCGAGGCGCTGAAGGCCGAAGGGCTGGATGTGGACACCCTGTCCCTGGGCATGAGCGCCGACCTGGAGGACGCCATCCGGGCCGGCTCGACCATGGTGCGGGTCGGCACCGCCGTCTTCGGCGCGCGGTGAGCGCCGAGCCGCCCCGCTACCGCCGGCTGGCCGACGAGCTGGCCCGACTCATCCACAGCGGCGCCCTGCGCCCGGGCGACCGCCTGCCCTCGGTGCGCCAGACCCAGGCCAGCCGCGGCTGCAGCGCCGCCACCGTCTTCGAGGCATACCACCGCCTCGAATCCCTGGGGCTGGTGCGGGCTACCGAGCGCTCCGGCTATTTCGTCGCAGCGCTGACGGCGCCTGCCACCCGGCCGGCGACGAATGAAGCCCAGCCGGTGGCCGTCAGCGAGCTGGTCTTCCAGCTGCTGGGCACGGGCGGGCACGAGATCCATGCGCCACTCGGTTCGGCCTTCATCAGCCCCGAGCTGTTCCCGCTGGACGCCCTGCGCCGCTCGCTGACCGCCGGCGGCCGCGCCATCAAGCCGGCCGAGCTGACCCAGCAACTGCCCGGCGGCCACGAGGGCCTGCGCCGCCAGATCGCGCTGCGCTATCTGCGCCAGGGCCTGAGCATCGCGCCGGACGAGATCGTGCTGACCGACGGTGCTCTCGAAGGGCTGAACCTGTCGCTGCAGTTGCTGACCCGCCCCGGCGACGCGGTGCTGATCGAGTCGCCCTGCTTCTACGCCGCCCTGCAGGCCCTGGAGCGCCTGGGCCTGCGCGCCGTCGAAGTGCCTGCCGATCCAGCCGAAGGCGCCGACCTGGCGCGCATGGCGGCACTGATCGAACGCCACAGTCCCACGGCCTGCTGGCTGATGACGAGCTTCCAGAACCCGCTGGGCAGCCTGATGCCGTCCGGGCAAAAGCGCGCCCTCGTCGCCCTGCTGGAGAAGCACGGCATCCCGCTGATCGAGGACGATGTCTACGCCGAGTTGCAGCACCAGGGCAGCCCGCCACCGCCCGCCAAGGCCTTTTCGACCCGCGGCGAGGTGCTGCATGCCGGCTCCTTCGCCAAGACCCTGGCGCCGGGCTACCGCGTCGGCTGGGTGGCCGCCGGCCGCTTCGCGCCGGCGCTGCGCCGGGCCAAGCTCAGTCAGAGCCTGTCGGGCTCCTGGCCGGCCCAGGCAGCCGTGGCGCACTACCTCGAAGGCGGCCACTACGACCGCCATCTGCGCGCGCTGCGCCGCAGCCTGGCCGCCCAGCAGCAGGCGCTGACGGCCGCCGTGCGCCAGCATTTCCCGCCGGGCACGCGCATCAGCCAGCCCCAGGGCGGCTATTTCATCTGGGTGGAGCTGCCAGCCGGCCACGACACCCTGGCCCTGCAGGGCGCGGCTCTGCTCCAAGGCATCAGCCTGGCGCCCGGCCCGCTGTTCTCGGCCCAGGGGGCCTTCCGCACCTGCCTGCGTCTGAACAGCGGCCACCCCTGGACACCGGCGCTGGCGGCGTCCGTCGCGCGCCTGGGCGAACTGATACGGTCGCAGACGGCCTGATCTGCTCCTTACCCAGCGGCCGCCGTCCAGGCAAGATGCCGGCCATGTTCTCCCCGATCCGCCTGCTCGCCGCCACGCTGGGCCTTCTCGCCGCCCTGGCGGTCCAGGCTCAGCCCGTGCCCGACACGCTGGCGCAGCGGGCCCTGGCCTGCACCGGCTGCCACGGCAAGGAAGGCCGCGCCGCGCCGGATGGCTACTACCCGCGCCTGGCGGGCAAGCCGGCCGGCTATCTCTACAACCAGCTGCTGAACTTCCGCGACGGGCGGCGCGACTACGGCCTGATGAGCGAGCTGATCGCGCCGCTGTCCGACGCCTATCTGAAGGAGCTCGCCGGCCATTTCGCGTCGCTGGACCTGCCCTACCCGCCGCCGCAGAAGCCCGCCCTGCCGCCCCCCGAACTGGCCCGGGCCGAGGCGCTGATCCGCACCGGCGACACCGCGCGCAAGCTGCCGGCCTGCACGGCCTGTCACGGCCAGCGCCTGACAGGCACCCAGCCGGCCATTCCCGGCCTGCTCGGCCTGTCGCGTGACTATCTGAACGGCCAACTCGGCGCCTGGCGCAGCGGCCAGCGCCGAGCCCAGACGCCGGACTGCATGGCCCAGATCGCCAAGACCCTGAGCAAGGGCGAGATCAACGCCATCACGCAATTCCTGGCCGGCCAACCCCTGCCCGCCGATCCGCATCCGGCGCCCAGCCTGGCCGCACCCGCACCCCTGCGCTGCGGCGGCGTGCAGCCATGAAGCGCCTGCTGACCGTTCTTGCCATGCTGGCCGGCTTCGCTGTCGCCGCCGGTTGGGGTCTGCTCGCCTGGCAGCGCGGCATGGGCGACGCGACACCGCGGTCGACCGCGCCCGTCAACCTGGAACGCGGCGCCTATCTCGCCGCCGTGGGCAACTGCGCCGGCTGCCACACGGCCCGCGGCGGTGAGCGGCTGGCCGGAGGCCGCGCCATCCCGACGCCCTTTGGCACGGTCTTCTCGTCCAACCTGACGCCCGACGCCAGCGGCCTGGGCGGCTGGAGCGCGGACGACTTCTGGCGCGCCGTCCACCTCGGACAGAGCCGCGACGGCCGCCTGCTGGTGCCGGCCCACCCCATCGTCAATACGACGCTGGTCACGCGCGCGGACGCCGATGCCTTGCACGCCTGGCTGCAGAGCCAGGCGCCGATCGCCGCACCGCGCCGCGAACACGAGCTGCGCTGGCCTTTCGGCAGCCAGTTCGCCATCGCGGCCTGGCGGGCGCTTTATTTCAAGCCCGGCGCCTACCAGCCCGACCCGGGACGCGACGCCACCTGGAACCGCGGCGCCTATCTGAGCCAGGGGCTGGCGCATTGCAGCGCCTGCCATGCCGGCCGCAACGCCCTCGGCGGCGACGGCGGCGCGGCGGACTTCCGCGGTGGCCTGCTGAGCGGCCTGGGCTGGGTGGCGCCGTCCCTGCACGATTCCGCCGAGGCCGGCGTGCAGCGCTGGGCCGACGCGACCCTGCAGCGCTGGCTGCGCGACGGCCACGTCGACGGCCATGCAGCCCTGGGCCCCATGGGCGAAGTCGTGCTGGGCAGCACAGCGGCGCTGAACGATGCCGACCTGGCCGCCATGAGCAGCTATCTGCGTGCGCTGCCCGAACAAGCCGTGGCGCGGCCCGAGCCTGCCGAGCCCAACCCGCGCCGCCGCCTGCGCGGCGCTGGCCTCTACCGCGACCATTGCGCCGCCTGCCATGGCGACAACGGCGAAGGCCGGCGTGACGACAGCGGCGCTGCCGCCTATCCCGCCCTGGCGGGCAGCCGCACCCTCACCCAGGCCAGCGCCGCCAACTTGATCCGCATCATCGAGCGCGGTGGCTTCGCCCCTGCCACGCCCGGCCACCCGCGCCCCTATGGCATGCCGCCCTTTGCGGGCGTGCTCGACGCCGAAGACCTGGCCGCCCTGGCCAGTCATCTGCGCCAGTCCTGGGGTCACCGGGCCGGCGAGATCGATGCCGTCGAGGTGCTGCGGCTGCGCGCCGCCGCGGCCCAGCACTGAACGCTGGGGTGCTGGAGCGGCGCGTTGCCGCTCTGTAAACCCGTTGCAGGCAAGCCCCGGGGGGTGGGAGCCGACGTGAACGTTTTCACGCAAGCCTCCTGCAAGCATGAAGCAAATGGTCACAGGTCGCGACACACTGCGCGCCGGCCCCTGGGTAGGGCCGCAAAAACGAGGCCAAGAGGCCTACAGTCGTCGTTGAATTGACGAGCGGCAGCCCGCCGCCGACACCCGAAGATCACCGGACAAGGACCAACACCGCATGAACTTCCTGACGCAACTGCGCATCGGCCAGCGCCTTTTGGTGAGCTTCGGTCTGCTGATCGTGCTGCTGATCATCATTGGCTTCTTCGGCGGCAACACCGCCAACCGCCTGGCCAAGGACCTGGATCGCACTGCGAATTCCAGCCTGGTGAAGATCGGCGCGGCCAACGGCCTCGAGAGCCAGGTCAACATCATTTCGCGCGCCGTGCGCGATCTGCTGCTGCTGGACACAGCGGGTGCCATCAAGAAGCAGAAGAAGGCCATCGCGGACGCGGTGGCTGAAGCCGAAACCCAGCTCAAGAGCCTGGAAGACGCCGTCTCCGACGATGCCGAGAAGGCCACGGTTGCGGAAGTGCGCGAGCGCAAGACCAAGTTCCTGGCCGCCCTGGACAAGTTCCAGAAGGTGCAGACCGACGGCACGCCCGACGAAGCCCGCGAAAGCCTGATCACGGACGTGCGCCCGGCGCAGGCCGCCCTGCAGGAAGGCTTGAAGAAACTGGTCGACATGCAGTTCGAGAACGGCCGTCAGCTCGCCACCTCCGGCGGCGAACTGGCCCGCCGCGCCGTCATGCTGACCCTTGTGCTGGTCATTGCCGCCGTGGCCCTGGGCGTGGGCGGCTTCCTCGTCATCTCGCGCTCCATCGTCGGCCCGGCCCGCAAGGCCCAGATGGCTGCCGAAGCGATTGCCGCCGGTGACCTGACCCAGGACATCCAGGTCGAAGGCCGCGACGAGCTGAGCCAGATGCTGCAGGCCATGAAGGACATGCAGACCGCCCTGTCCGGCGTGGTGCGCGACGTGTCCACCGCCGCCAGCGAAGTGGCCCAGAACTCCGGCTCCATCGCCGACAGCAACTCCAACCTGGCCGAGCGCACCACGCGTTCCGCCGCCAGCCTGCAGAACACCGCCGCTTCGGTCGAGGAGATCGCCTCGACGCTGAAGGGCGCCAGCGAGCTGACCCGCCGCGCCGCCGGCATCGCCATCACGGCCCGCCAGTCGGCCAGCAACGGCGGCGCCGTCGTCTCCAAGGTCGTCGAGACCATGGAAGAGATCAGCGCCTCGTCCAAGAAGATCGGCGACATCATCGGTGTCATCGACGGCATCGCCTTCCAGACCAACATCCTGGCCCTGAACGCCGCCGTCGAAGCTGCCCGTGCCGGCGAACATGGCCGCGGCTTCGCCGTGGTGGCCGCCGAAGTGCGCGCCCTGGCCCAGCGTTCCGCTGGCGCCGCCAAGGAAATCAAGGTGCTGATCCAGGAATCGACGGTCAAGGTCGAGAACGGCACCACCCTGGTCAACAACGCCGGCGTCACCATCCGCAGCGTCGTCGACGAAGTCAACAACATGGGCCAGCTGATCGAAGAGATCTCGCACTCGGCCCAGGAGCAGGCCACGGGCGTGGGCGTCGTCAACGGCGCGATGAACGAGCTCGACAAGGCCACGCAGCAGAACACCAGCCTGGTCGGCGACCTCAGCCGCTCGGCCGATGCGCTGCGCGACAGCTCGACCCGCCTGATCGAAGCGGTCGGCTTCTTCCGCGCCGCCTGACCCCCATCACCCACTTCCCGAGGCTCGCCATGTCATTCCTGCGTTCCGCCACCGTCCTCGCTGCCAGCCTGATGCTGGCCCTGGCCGCCCAGGCCACGCCCAAGGTCGTCAAGAAGGTGCCGCCGGAGTTCCCCGCCGAAGCCACCAAGAAGGGCATCTCTGCCGGCTCGGTCAAGGCCAAGCTGACCATCGAAGCCGACGGGAAAGTCAGCGACGTCGAGATCGTCGAAGCCGAACCCAAGCGCGTCTTCGATCGCGCGGTGAAGTCGGCACTGATGGAGTGGAAGTTCGAGCCGGGTGAAAAGGGCACCCACGAAGTCAAGCTCGTCTTCAAGAACGAAGACTGACACAGGACAGCAAGGCCGTCTGCGCGGCCTGGCTCGCCTGTTTCAGGACTTGCGCCCCTGCAGGGCGCAAGGCAAGCGCGAGCACCACTCAGCGCTTGAGCACCGGCAACTCGGCCCCTCGGGCATTGGGCTGCCACCAGTGCATCCCGCCCAGCACCAGCATGATCGTGACGACGGCGCCCGTGACCCACAAGGTCAGGCGCCGTTTTTTCTGGGCCTGGCGAGCGCGGATCCGCGTGCCACCGGCCGATTCGCGCAGCGCTGTATTCAGCTGGTTGTGTGACAGGCGCTTGAGATTGACAGCCTGCTTGCGCCCGTCACGCCCCGTCACAATTTCAAAGCTCAGCGGCTCATCGGGCCGCGGGCCCTCACCGTCGGTCGGGAAGGCGGCCAAGCCGACGAACACTTCTTCCTCACCACCCACCGGCTGGATGGCGCCATAACCCGCATCGTGGTTCCAGGCGCTCAGCACTCCTTCGAATCTCATATTGACCCCAACAACTACCCCCAGATCTTGGGGGAGAACGGGGGCACGCCCGAAACCGGATGTAAGCCCCCGACAATCCGCCCTTCCTCATTCCAGCCCCTTCAGCGCATGCCCATCAACTGGTTCCCCGGCCACATGAATTCCACCCGCCAGGCGATCAAGGATCGCGTCAAGGCGGGGCTGGACGTGGTCATCGAACTGCTCGACGCGCGCCTGCCGGGCTCCAGCAGCAACCCGCTGCTGGCGGCACTGACGACAGGCCGCCCCTCGCTGAAGGTGCTGAACAAGCAGGACCTGGCCGACCCGGCTCAGACCGTCGCCTGGCTGGACTTCTACAACGCCCAGGCGCACACCCGTGCCATCGCCCTGGATGCGGGCGAAAAGGCGCCGGCCCGCGCCCTCATCAAGGCGTGTCGCGAACTGGCTCCGCTGCGCGGCGACATGCACAAGCCGCTGCGTGTGCTGATCTGCGGCATTCCCAACGTCGGCAAGAGCACGCTGATCAACACCCTGGTCGGCAAGCGCGCCGCCAAGACCGGCGACGAGCCGGGCATCACCAAGCTGGAACAGAAGTTCGTGCTGGAGAACGGCTTCTACCTGTTCGACACGCCCGGCATGCTGTGGCCGCGCATTGCCATCGAGCAGAGCGGCTACCACCTGGCCGCCAGCGGCGCCATTGGCCGCAATGCCTTCGACGAGGAAGAGGTGGCGCTGGAGCTGATCGCGGTGCTGAAGCGCCACTACCCCGAAAGGCTCAAGGAACGCTACGGCCTGGCCGAGCTGGGTGCCGATGACGCGGTGCTGGAGGCCATCGGCGTCAAGCGCGGCGCCAAGATCCGCGGTGGTGCCGTGCAAATGCACAAGGCCGCCGAAGCCGTGCTGATGGATTTCCGCGGCGGGTCACTTGGCCGCATCACGCTGGAGACGCCCGAGGAGATGAGCGCCTGGCGCCGGGCCGCCGCCGAGGAAGAGGAACGCAAGGCTGCTGCGGCGGAAGCTGCTCGCCTGGCTGACAAGGAACGCCGCAGCGGCAAGCGAGCGTCGTCCAGCGGCGACGCGTGATTCCCCGCCCTTGACCGGCAGGCGAGCCCGCCTATGCTGGGCCGCAACAGAACGACGGAGACACCATGAGCCGACTCTCCCTGCTCGACCTCGCCTTCTTCATCGCCGAGAGCGAGGCCAGTCCCAAGCATGTGGCGGGCCTGCACATCCATCAGATTCCCAAGGGTGGCGGCGCCAATTTCGCCAGGCAGCTCTACGAGGAGTTCCTGACCCACACCGACGTGCAGCCGCCCTTCGATGCCGTCATCAATTTCGTCTCGCCGACGCTGATGCCGAGCTGGAGCCAGGCCGAGTCGGTCGACCTGACGCAGCACGTCTTCTTCCACAAGATGAAGGCCGGCCACAACGACCGCGAGGCCTTGTACGCCCTGGTGTCGGAGCTGCACGAGCCGGTGCTGGACCGCAGCCGCCCGCTGTGGGAAGTGCATGTCATTGCCGGCCTGTGGGACAAGCAGTTCGCCATCTACTACAAGATGCACCACGCCGTGGCCGACGGCATCACGATGACGCGCTGGGGCGTCGAGTCGTTGCGCACCACGCCCGAGGACGACACCGTCACGCCGGTCTGGACCTTCGACCACACCCGCCGCGGCGGTGGGCTGAAGGGCAAGAAGCGGCTGGATCAGGCCGTGGCCGGCACGGTCTGGAAGCAGTTGACCGCCAACAGCAAGCGCGCCATAGGCATCGGGCGGCTGACGGCCATGCTGGCCCTGGAAGCCGTCAAGCTGACCAAGAACGCCATCGCCCTGCCCTTCATGGCCAGCGGCAACACGCCCTTCACCGGCAATGCCACGCCGGGACGCCAGTTCGCGACAGCCGCCGTGCCCATGGCCCGCATTGACGCCATCCGCAAGGTGTCGCGCGCCACGCTCAACCACGTGGCCCTGACCTGCCTGGACGGCGCCATGCACCGCTACCTGGCGGACGAGGGCATCGAGCTGGACCGCCCCATCACCATCCAGATGCCGGTCAATCTGCGCCGCGAGGGCGAGAAGGCGGCCGGCAACAAGATCGGCATCATCCTGGTCGACCTGTCGCCGCCCACCGACGATGCCTATGTGCGGCTGCGCAATGTCGGCTACTCGCTGCGCAATGTGCGCGCCATGATCGACGCTGTCGCGCCCGAGGCCGTCGAGACCTACACCATCCTGACCGGCCTGCTCGGCCAGATCGCCGGCATGTTCAAACTGGCCGACATGGTCACGCCCATGGGCAACACCCTGGTGTCCAACGTGCCGGGGCCGGCCGAGCGGCTCTACCTGAAGGGCGCACCGCTGCTGGAGATGCATCCGGTCTCGACGCTGCCGGCAACCCATCTGCTCAACATCACGCTGTTCAGCTACGCGGGCACGCTGTATTTCGGCCTCATCGCGACCGACGCCCTGCCCAATCTGGGCCGGCTGGCGACCTACGTGGAGGAGGAGATCGCGACGCTTGAAAAGGCCGTCGGGCTTTAGCTCACCGCGGCGGCGGCGGCGGGGCCTTGATCTCGTTGCCCATGCGCTGGGCCGACTCCATGGCCGCCTTGTAGTCTTCCTTGCTCATGCAGCGGCGCACCTTGCGGTTGGTGCCCGTGGCCGCCTCGTAGAAGCAGACCACGTCGGTCTGAGGACCATCGGCTTGAGGGCTTTCGGCCTGGGCGACCTGGACGGAACGCTGCTGCGGCTCCGGAGCCTGCGCCGCGCAGGCGGACAGCAGGGCCAGCAAGGACAGCACGCTGGTGAACTGAAGGGCAGACCTCACGACGAACTCCCTGATCGAGCGAAAGCGCGAATGTAGCCTCCCGTCAGCTGGCCGACGCGCCCTGGCATCATCAAACAAACCCGACCCCATGCCCCTGCCCCTCTTCGAATCCCCCTGGATGAGTGCCGAGCACCGCCTGCTGCGGGACAGCGCCGCGCGCTTTTTCACCGAGCGCTGGCTGCCGCGCGCCGCGGGCTGGCGCGAGGCCGGCCTGATGGAGCGCGACACCTGGCGCGAGGCCGGCGCCCAAGGCCTGCTGTGCGCGGCCGTGCCGGAAACCTGGGGCGGCAGCGGCGGCGATTTCGGCCACGAGGCCGTCATCGTCATGGAAGCCGCGCGGGCCAACCTGGGCGGCTTCGGCGGCAGCGTGCATTCGGCCATCGTGGCGCCCTATCTGCTGCATCACGGCAGCGAAGGACACAAATCCCGCTGGTTGCCGGCGCTGGCGAGCGGTGAGCGCGTCGGCGCCATCGCGATGACGGAGCCCGGCACGGGCTCGGACCTGCAGGCCATCCGCACGCGGGCGCGGCGGGAAGGCGAGCACTACGTCATCAGCGGCCAGAAGACCTTCATCACCAATGGCCAGAACGCCGACCTCATCGTCATCGTCTGCCGCACCGGCGAGGCGCCCGGTGCCAAGGGACTGTCGCTCATCGTGGCCGAGATCGACGCCGGCACGACCGGCCTGACACGCCGGCGCCTGGACAAGATCGGCCTCAAGGCTCAGGACACCAGCGAGCTCTTCTTCGACGAACTGCGCGTGCCGGCCGCCCATCTGCTGGGCGAGCGCGAAGGCCTGGCGTTTGGCCAGCTGATGGGCGAACTGCCGCAGGAGCGCCTGGTCATCGCATGCCAGGCTGTCGCCATGATGGAGCGGGCCCTGGACGACACCGTCGCCTATGCCAAGCAGCGTGAGGCCTTTGGCCAGCCGATCTGGAACTTCCAGAACACCCGCTTCGTGCTGGCCCAGACCCAGAGCGACGTGCTGGCGGCGCGCGCCCTCCTCGATGCGGCCATCTCGGCCCACCTGAGGGGTGAACTCGATGCCGCCCGCGCCGCCCTCGTGAAGGCCTGGTGCAGCGACCTGGCCTCCAGGCTGACCGACGCCTGCCTGCAACTCTTCGGCGGCTATGGCTACATGCTGGAGACACCGATCGCCGAACTCTGGGCCGATGCCCGCGTGACGCGCATCTATGGCGGTACCAACGAGATCATGAAGGAACTGGCCTCGCGCTCGATGTGAGTTTTTTGGGGCCGATGTCGAAATGGCGGGCACGCCGGGCGTCATTGTCGGACGGTGCATGTCGCGCCGTTCGAACCCAACGAGGAGATTCCCATGGAATACATGCTGCTGATCCACGCCGACCCCGTCGCCTTCGCGGCCCTCAGCGAGGCCGAGAGCGTCGCCGCGATGGCCGCCTACACCGCCTACGCCGAGGCCCTGTCCAAGGCGGGCATCGATCGCGGCAGCAACCGGCTGAAGCCCGGCGACATGTCGACGACGGTGCGCGTGCGCAACGGCAAGACCGAGGTGCTGGACGGCCCCTTCGTCGAGACCCGTGAGCAGCTGGGCGGCTACTTCATCGTGGACGTGCCCGATCTGGACGCCGCACTGAGCTGGGCGGCCCGTTGTCCCGGCGCCAGCCATGGCACGGTGGAAGTCCGCCCCGTCTGGGACATGGGCGGCCAGTGACGCCCGCTGCCGCCGCGGAGCAGGCCGCGCGGCGCAGCTATGGGCGCCTCGTGGCCTTTCTGTCGGCCCGCTCGCGCGACGTGGCCGGCGCGGAGGACGCGCTGGCAGGCGCCTTCGAGACCGCCCTGGCCCGCTGGCCGCTGGACGGCGTGCCCGACAACCCCGATGCCTGGCTGCTGACCGTCGCGCGCCGCAAGACGGTCGACGCCTTGCGCGAGCGGCGGCGCGGCGACGAAGCCGCCGCCTGGCTGGAATGGCTGGCCGAGCTCGAGACGCCGCCCGATGCGCACGGGCTGCCCGACCGGCGCCTGGAGCTGATGTTCGCCTGCGCTCACCCGGCCATCGACGCGGCCGCCCGCGCGCCGCTGATGCTGCAGGCCGTGCTCGGCTTCGACGCCGCGACCATCGCCGCGGCCTTCCTGATGGCGCCGGCGGCGATGAGCCAGCGCCTGGTGCGCGCCAAGGCCAAGATCCGCCAGGCGGGCATCGGCCTGCAAGTACCGGCGCGCGACGAGCTGGCCGACCGTCTCGGTGCGGTGCTCTCAGCCATCTACGCTGTCTACGCCGACGCCTGGACCGACGCCGCCGGCACCGACCCGCGTCGCCGCGACCTCGCCGAAGAGGCCCTCTGGCTCGCCCGCCTCGTCGCCTCGCTGCTGCCACAGGAGCCCGAGGCCCTGGGCCTGCTCGCGCTGATGCTGTACTCCCACGCCCGCCGTGCCGCACGCCGCGACGCCGACGGCGTCTATGTGCCGCTGACGGCGCAGGACCCGGCGCGGTGGGAAGGCAACCCCATCCGCGAAGCCGAAGGCCTGCTGCACCTGGCCAGCAGCCACGGCCGCCTGGGCCGCTACCAGCTCGAGGCGGCCCTGCAATCGGCCCACGTCCAGGGCCGGCGCAGCGGCCAGGTCGACTGGCCAGCCATCGAACGCCTGTACGCCGCGCTGTGCGAGCTGACCGGGTCGCCGGTCGCGGCGCTGAACCACGCCGTGGCGCTGTCGCACACGGTCGGCGCCCCAGCCGCATTGCAGACCTTGGACATGCTGCATGCACAGTTGTGCGACTACCAACCCTACTGGGCCGCGCGAGCCGAGCTGCTGGCCCGCTGCGGCCGCGAAGGACAGGCGCGCGACGCCTGCGAGCGCGCCATCGCGCTGGAAAGCGACGAAGCCGTGCGCGAATTTCTGCGCCGCCGCGCCGCGACTTGGGGCTCACAATGAAGTTCGCCAAGTACCCGCCAGGATCCCCGATGTTTGATGCCTACCTCTACGACCACTGCCGCACGCCGCGCGGCAAGGGCAAGCCTGAAGGTTCGCTGCATGCGGCCACGCCGATCTGGCTGTTGCGCGGCGTGCTGCAGGCCCTGCAACAGCGCACGGGACTGGACACCGCGCTGGTCGATGACGTCGTGCTGGGCTGCGTGACACCCATCGCCGAGCAGGGCGGCGACATTGCCCGCATCGCCGTGCTGGACGCCGGCTGGTCGCAGACGGTGGCCGGCGTCACGCAGTCGCGCTTCTGTGCCTCGGGGCTGGAGAGCGTCAACCTCGCCGCGGCCAAGGTGGCCAGCGGCTTCGAGAAGCTGGTCGTCGCGGGCGGCGTGGAGAGCATGAGCCGAGTGCCCATGGGCAGCGATGGTGGCGCCTGGCTGCTGGACGAACGCGTCGTCAATGCCATCGGCTTCGTGCCGCAGGGCATCAGCGCCGACCTGATCGCGACGCTGGAGGGTTTCACGCGCGAGGAGCTGGATGCCTACGCGGCCCGCTCCCACCAACGCGCTGCTGCGGCTCGCGCCGAGGGCCGCTTTTCGAAGGCCCTGGTGCCGGTGCATGACCCAGCCGGCGTCCTGCTGCTCGCCGCGGACGAGACCATCCGCCCGCAGACGACGGCCGAGACGCTGGCCACGCTGAATCCAAGCTTCATCAAGCTGGGCGCGAAATTCGACGGCCTGGCACTGAAGAAGTACCCGCAGGCCCCCACCATCGAGCACCGCCACCATGCCGGCAATTCATCCGGCATCGTCGACGGTGCCGCGCTGGTGCTGGTGGGTTCCAAGGCCGGTGGCGAGGCGGCTGGCCTGAAACCACGCGCCCGCATCCGCGCCGCGGCCGTGACGGGCAGCGAGCCCACCATCATGCTGACCGGCACGACGCCGGCCTGCCAGAAGGCGCTGCGCCAGGCCGGCATGCAGGCGAGCGACATCGACCTGTGGGAAATCAACGAGGCCTTTGCCGCCGTGCCGATGAAGACGGCGCGCGACCTCGGCCTGGACCTGGATCGCGTCAACGTGAATGGCGGCTCGATCGCGCTGGGTCATCCCCTGGGCGCGACCGGTGCCATGCTGCTCGGCACCCTGCTCGACGAACTCGAGAGGCGCGACCTGCAGACCGGCGCCGTGACCCTGTGCGTGGGTGGCGGCATGGGCATCGCCACCCTCATCGAAAGGGTCTAGAGGCGGATCCAGGCGCCGGCATGCAGATGCCAGCGACCGCCGCGGTTTTCCCAGCGGTGGGGCTCGTAGCGGTAGCCTGCGCGCGGGCGCTCGTAATAGCCCGGCACCCAGTGGTGGCGGCCCCCGGTCCAGCCCCAGTAGCCGCCAATCCAGACCGCACCCGGATAGGGCGCCACCGGCACGACTTCGGCATAGGGCGCCGGCGGCGCTGCATCAACGACGATGGTCGAACCGCCGTCGTAGTAGCCGGCCCGGTGGGCGGGCACGACCACGCAGGCCGACAGCAGCGCGGACGAGGCCAGAGCAAGCACCAGAGTCAGTTTTTTCATTGGAATCTCCAGGCCGCAGCGGGACGACGGCCGTTGTCCAGTCTGAGGCACCCGGTGCGGGTGGCTCAGACCCAGTTCTGCTTATCGGGGGCCGGGATGGTCGTAACCGCCGCCGCGGTAATAACCACCATCGCGGTGTGAATAGCCACCGTCACGGTAATAGCCGTGGCGGGGCGGCACGACGATGCAGCCCGAAAGCAGGGCCGCGGAAGTGATCAGGGAGATGGCAAGGGCCAGGCGTTTCATGGGTACTACTCCAGGCCGCACAAACACGGCCGTACGCCACTAACCCTTGGCAGCCCCGGTTGGATGACGCGACGTCACAGAGGGTTACTTGGTTGCCGGTTTGTAGAGTTGCTCCGCATCCTGCGGATAACCATCGAGGAGGCGTTAGCAGACGTTTCCTGCGGCTTATCATCCGCGCGCGCAATCCAGCGTAACCGGCGTCATGAGCTCCGTTGATTCCATGAAACACCTCCTCCTCTCCTCCCTGATGGCACTCGCTCTGGCGGGTTGCGCTTCGGCCCCCGCCACCACCACGGCCGCCAACGACAACAGCGTGATCTGCGACAAGGAAGTGCCGACGGGCTCGATGCTGTCCAAGTCCAAGTGCCGCTCGGCCGAGCAGCGCGAGGCCGAGCGCCGCAGCGTCGAAACCGTCAACGAGTCCGTGCGCACCCAGCGCTCGGCTCCTATTGGCAAGGGCGGGGCCTGACGACCCGCGCTCCGCTGTCATCTGACTGGCAGCGTCAAAGGCGCTCGCGCCGCACACCCAGCAGCGCCAGCATGCCGATGGCCAGCACCGCAGCCGTCAGCCACAGTGCTGCATCAAAGCTGCCGCTGGCCTCGACCATATGCCCGGTCAACGCGGGAGCGCTGACCTGGGCCATCCCATAGCTCAGCGTCAGGCGGGCCATCGCCTTGCCCGGATTGGCGGGTGAACGCCGGCCGACAAGAGCCAGCGTCAGGCTGACGATGCCGATGAAGGTCGCTCCGTAGAGCAGGGCACCGACCAAGGCCGCCACCAGGCCCTCGGCCAGCAGTTGCAGCAGCAAGCCCGCGATCTGCGCGCCGAAAGCGATCAGCAGCGCGCCGACATCGCCGGCGCGCCGCGCGATGCGATCCCAGATGAAGACGGCCGGTGTCGCCGCCAGGCCGACGAGCAGCCAAGCCCAGGGCCCCTGCCCCGCCAGCAGGGGCTGCTTTTCGACGATGGCAACCACGAAGGTGCCGTTGACGACGAAACCCCAGCCGGCACAGAAATACATCGCCACCATCAGCGCCATCCAGCGTCGGCTGGGTGCCTGCCCCGCGGCTGACTTGACGGCCGGCGGCGGCACCGGCGGGCGCCAAGCCCAAGCCGGCAGCAGGAAGGCCAGGCCCAGCAGCGCAAAGCCCTGCCACTGCATCGCCCAGCCCAGTTCCAGCCGGGTCATGGCCATGGCGCCCAGGGCCGACACGACGATGCCGAAGCCCAGGCCGATGAAATAGATGCCGAGTTCCGGCCGTCGTCCGGCGCGGATCAGCCAGCCCTGCACCAGGCCCGAACCCAGCAGCATGCCGGCCGAGCCGCACAGGCCGCCCGCATAGCGCGACAAGGCCCAGACGCCGAAGCTGGTGCTCCAGCCCATCAGCGCCGTGATCAGCAGCGCCAGCGGCAAGGCCCACACATACAGGCGCTGGCGCCAGGCCGGGCTCTCGATCCAGGCCACCAGCAGCGCACCGCTCATGTAGCCGGCGTAGTTGATGGCCGCCAGCAGGCCGCCGTCGGCCACGCCCAGGCCGGCCTGGGCATGCATCTGCGGCAGCAGCGGCGTGTAGGCGAAGCGCGCCAGGCCGATGGTCAGCACCAGGGCGCAGATGCCGCCCAGCAGCACTTGCCAGGCTTGCAGACGGGACTCGGATTCGGGCATGGCCGCAGGATAAGGGCGAGTCGGGCATACCCCAGGCCCCGGGGGGCTTGCAAAGCAAGGCGGCGAGCCCAGTTGCGGACCATGCCGCTGTTCATCTGCTTCTGCCTCGTCCTGCTCGCCGCCGCCGGCATTGCGCTGTGGCCGGCGTGGGTGCGCCGCCGCCGCGAACGCATCGCGAGCCGACCCTTCCCCCCTGCCTGGCGCCGACTGCTGCGCCGCCACGTGCCGCTGGTGTCGCGGCTGCCGGCGCGCCAGCAGCTGCGCCTCAAGGGCCTGATGCAGGTCTTCCTGGCCGAGAAACCCATCCTCGGCTGCCGCGGCCTTCGCGTGACCGACGAGGTGCGCGTCACCATCGCCGCCCTGGCCTGCCTGCCCCTGCTGGGCTCGGCGCGTGGCCTCTACCCGGAGCTGCGCCAGGTGCTGGTCTACCCCGGCGCCTTTGTCGTCGACCGGCCCGTCACCGAGTCAGGCGGCGTGCTGTCAGACCAGCGCCGCGTGCTGGCAGGCGAAAGCTGGAGCCAGGGCCAGGTGCTGCTGGCCTGGGATGAAGTCAAGCGCGGCGCATCAACGCCTGGCGACGGTCACAACGTCGTCATCCACGAGTTTGCCCACCAGCTGGACCAGGCCGGCGGCCGGGCCAACGGCGCACCGGCCCTGCCGACGGCCGAGGCCTACCGGCGCTGGTCGACGGTGATGCAGAACGAGTTCGATGCGCTGCGCTGGCGGCTGGCACGCGGCGAGCCGGGGCTCATCGATCCCTATGCGGCGACCGACCCGGCGGAGTTCTTCGCGGTGATCAGCGAGTTGTTCTTCGAGCGGCCGATCGAATTGGCAGCCGGGCACCCGGCGCTGTATGCGGAGCTGAGTTCCTACTACCGGCTGGATCCGGCGTCCTGGAACTAGGAGCCCAAGGGGTTCAGAAGCCCAGGGAAGCCAGCAGGTCGTCCACGTCGTCCTGCTTGAGCGCCTTGTCAGGCGTCTGCACGCCGCCCAGTTCGGCGGACGAGGCCGCCGAGGCCGGGGCCGGCAGGGAGGCCACCAGATCCTTGAGCGGCGGCTCGGCGCGCTCCAGCATGCGGCTGACCTTGTTGATGACCTGGCCGGAGAGATCCTGGAAGTCCTGCGACATCATGATCTCGGTGTGCAGGGACTTTTCGCGCGCCGCAAAGCTCGCGGCGTCGGAAGCGTAGGCGGCGCACAGCTTCATCAGTGCGCGGGCGCGGTCGGGGCTGATGTTGCTGGACAGGGCCAGGCGGTTCAGCGCGTCAGACAGCTCGCGGCCTTTCTTGCGCACGGCCTCGGCGTCGTCGGCGGCGGCTTCCACCAGGTTCAGCACCTTGGTGGCGGCCTGCTCGGTCATGCTGCGCACATAGGCCAGCCGCTCGCGGGCGTCGGGCAGCTCCTCGACCACATCGTGCAGGACCTGGGCGGCGTCGGCCCGGATCATGGCCTGAATGGATGCGTCGGACATCTGGAACTCCCTGGAATGGGCCCCGGCAACAGCGACGGGACCAGGGCAGTTTAGGACTGGGGGGCATTTGCGCAAATGCCGGACAACGGGCCGAACGCGGCCTTTGTCACACCATCATGCAAACGTATTCAGCGTGTCGACAGCAGCACACGCAGGGCCGTGACCTGTGCCACATCCAGGCGCCCGGCGGCTTCGGCCAGGGCGAGCTGGCGCAGACCGAGGGCACGCAGGAGGTCGTCCTGCAGGCCGGCTTGGGCCAGCGCCTCCAGGTGGCGGGCCAGCACGCCGGCGTCGCCACGGGCGATGGGGCCGGAAATGGCGCCGGCCAACCCACGGGCATGGGCGGTATCCAGTGCGCCACGGGTCAGTGGCGCCAGCGCGGGCAAGGCCTGCTCGGGTGCCAGCCCGGCCGCGCTCCACAGCGACTGCGCCTCGGCCAGCACGGCCAGCACACCGCTGGCGGCCAGGTTGGCGGCCGCGTGATAGGCCGCGCGGGCCTGGGCGCTCATGGGCGAAGGCAACATCAGCGGCACCATGCCGAGCGCCTGGGCGAGCGCCTCCAGCGCCGGGGCATGAATGGCGTCGGCCTCGATGCCGACATGCACGCCCGTCAGGCCGACATCGCCGGCCAGCAGTTTCAGCGGGTGAAAGCCCGCCCGGACCAGGGCCGGGCTCAGGGCCGACAACGGCGTCGCACCGCTGCAATGCAGGGCGACCTGGCCCGGACGCCAGGGAAGGCTGGCAGCCGTGGCGGCGATCCGGTCATCGGGAACGGTCAGCCAGACCCAGTCCGCCGCTCTGGCGGCGGCCACCGGCCCCAGCTCGCCGCCGACCGGCGCGCGCCGGCCGATGACGACCTGCTGGCCGACCGCGCGCAGCGCAGGCACCAGGGCCTGCGCCAGGCGACCGTAGCCAACAACCGCGTGGATCATGTCTGCCTCTCGGCCGCCGAGTACGGCAACCGGTCTCCCAAGGAGACGAGGGCCGGCTCGGGAGCGGCCCAGCGCTCGGCCCTCAAGGTTTGACGAACTTCAGCGTCATGCGGTCGCTCTCGCCGATGGCCTGGTATTTGGCGCGGTCCTTGTCCTTGAGGGCATAGGTCGGCGGCAGGGTCCAGACGCCATCCGGGTGGTCGGCCGTGTCCTTGGGGTTGGCATTGACCTCGCTCTTGCCCGCCAGCTTGAAGCCCGCCTTCTCGGCGAACTGGATGACGGTGGCCTCATGTACATAGCCATTTGGCGCCTTGGGGTCCTGGGTGCGCGAGGCCGGCAGGCGGTGCTCCTCGACGCCCAGCGTGCCGCCCGGCTTCAGCGCCTTGAAGGCGGCGTCGAACACGGCCTGGGCCTGACCGCCGTTCATCCAGTTGTGCACATTGCGGAAGGTCAGGACTGCGTCGGCGCTGCCGGGCGGGGCGATGTCGAACTGGCCCTTGGCGGGGTCGAAGCTGGTGATCTTGACCTTGCTGTAGACGCCCATGGAGTCCATCTTGGCCTTGAAGCGCACGCCACCGCCGTCGGCGGCGTAGAGCTGGCCGCCATCGCGCAGATAGGGGGCGAGGATCTCGGTGAACCAGCCGCCGCCCGGGACCAGCTCGACGACGGTGTCGGTGGGCTTGATGCCGAAGAAGCTCAGCGTCTCGTAGGGGTGGCGGTAGTTGTCGCGGGCGACATTGCCGACCAGGCGGTTGTCGGCGGCGACAGCAGCCTTGAGCGGGTCGGTGGTTTGGGCTTGCACGCCGGCGGCAGCGGCGAGAGCGAGGGTGGCGATCAGCCAAGTCTTCATGGGGGGTGTCTCCTGGTGGAAGAAGCAGTATCCGGTGCGTGTCGGCCGCTGTCCAAGCTCAGCGACGGAATGCCAGTGAGGCGAGACCAAACAGGGCCAGGACGGCGCCAAACAGGCCCAGCCCCTTCAGCACCGGACGCCGGGCCGGCACAGGGTCAGTGCGTGGCCCAGCCCATCCAGACGGCCAGCGTGTCGAACAGCGCCGTCATGGCGAGGATGGGCAAGGGCAGGCCCAGCAGCGTGCCGATCATGTAGTCACGCAGTTTCACGCCCGACAGGGCCAGCGCGTAGTTCAGCGTCGGCGCCGTCTGGAACACCGTGCGCAGCAGCACGACGCTGCGCACCGGATGGGCGTCCAGTCGGGCGAGCAGGCGGCGCGACAGCCGGTTGTCCAGTGCGCGCAGCGCGTCCGCACCGAGGGCGCGCACGACGGCGAAGGTCACCGCGCAGGAGATGCAGGCGGCGACATAGGTCGTCAATGCCCCCCACACCGGCCCCAGGGCGAACACCGCGGCGGCGAGGAAGAAGGCACCGGGGATGTGCGCCAGGTTGGCCAGGGTGAACAGCGCCGTGAAGGCCAACAGGCCCCACAGCCGGTGGCGGGCAAAGCCGTCATGCACGGCCTGCAGGCTGATCTGCTGGCGCAAGCCGGTGACCTCGACCAGGGCCCACAGCCCGGCGACGAAAACCAGGATCGCCAGCCAGCGCCAATGTTGACGTGTGGGCGCGGGGGTGGCGGTCTCGGTGGGTTTCAACGCTTGGGCTTGGGCGGCTTCCTGGAGCCCGAAGTATCGGCGGGTGCGACGACGCCCTTGACGGCGGCCTGGGCCAGCTTGAAGAAGACGTCGGTGTTGTCGATGACGCCGGTGAAGGCGAGCGCCCCGGGGCCATAGGCCGACAGCGGCACGTCGGTGGCGGTGTGCACGGCCGACTCGCCCGGCACCTGGCCGGTGACGAGGTAGTCGCCCAGCGCATCGTCGCGCTCCTGGGCATTGGCCGGGTACCACTTCAGCGGCGCCTCGCTGGCGAAGGGCTGCTGGACGTCGCGCTGCGGCGTCTTCTTGGTGCGCCAGTCTTCGTAGCGGTCGGCATTGGCGCCATAGCCCACCAGCAGGCGGAAGTCGATGTCGGTCGTCTCGGGGTAGCCGTCGGCCGCGATCTTGTAGTGCGGGAAGCCGGCCTTCTCGTAGACGCCCACCACCTGGTTGCGCAGGTTGGGCACGCCCTTCTTGGCGGCCAGGTCGACCAGGGCCTTGTCCGTGACCATGGAGCCGCCGATCAGGGCCGCGCCGGAGCATTCATGGTCGGCCGTCACGATGACGAGGGTGTCGCCCTGCTCGGCCGCGAAGTCCTGGGCCACGCGCACGGCGCGGTCGAACTCCAGCGTGTCCAGCATCCAGCGCTCGGTGTCCATGTTGTGGGCCTGCTTGTCGATGGACGCGCCCTCGACCAGCAGCACGAAGCCCTTGGGCGAGCGCTTCAGCACGCCGATGGCCTTGGCGGCCATCTCGTCCAGCATGGGCTGGTCGGGCAGGCCGAAGTCTTCGACGACGCTGCCGCCCTGCAGACCGTTCTTGTCGGCGCCGCGGCGGCCGTTGATCTTGTCCAGGGCCACGTTCATGTTGGAGAAGGCGAACAGGCCGAGCAGGGGCTTGGCGGCGTCGGCCTTGTCCAGGTCGGTCTTGGTGGCCGCGTACTGGAAGCCGGCGGACTGGAAGGCGCCGATCAGGTCGCGGCCCTTGTCCAGGCCGCCCGCGGACACACCCCAGCGCTTGACGATCTCGGCCGTGTGCGGGTCGGTCGCCGAGAACGCGTAGTCGCTGCTGTCGGTGCGCGCCGAGCCCGGCGTGCCCGCCGGCAGGAACCACTTGCGGCCGCCGCCCATCAGCACCGTCAGGCCGGTATGGGCGCGGTCGTCGAAGAACTGGTCGACGATGCCGGTGCCGGCGCCACGGTTGCTGGTGTGCACGGCATTGCCGGCCGGTGTGGCGTCGAAGACATCGGCCGTCGTGACGACGCCGAGCTGCTTGCCCTGGGTGCGGTGCAGGTACTCGGACAGGTACTCCACGCGCGGGTTGTCGAAGGCATCAACCGTATCGTCGGGAAAGACGCCTTCCTCGTTGTTGTTGTTCTTGTTGCCGCTGACATAGCTCGTCATGCCCGGCGACGAGTCGGTCACGATGGAGTTCAGCGACGAGGTCTTGACCAGGGCCGTCGCCGTGAAGCTGTCCATGGCCAGGGGCTGCAGGGCCTTGCCCTGCGCATAGCCATGCACGATGCGCGCAGCGGTGCGCTGCGAAGCGCCCATGCCGTCGCCGAGCAGGATGATGATGTTCCTGACCTTGGGGCCGAGAGCGGCGGTGAAGGGCACGACCTCGAAGTTGCCCTTGGCGACGACCTTCTGGCCGTCGGCCTGGGTGGCTTCGACGCTGAACTCATGCTTGCCGGCAACCTCGCTGGAGACAGCCCGCACCGTGGCGATGGCCGTCTCGGCGGCCAGGCCCTTGGTGCAGCCGCTGGCGCAGTCGCGCAGCGCGACGGTGGCCGCCAGCGGCTTGCCGTCGATGAAATAACGCGCCGCGTTGATCTTCTGACCGGCGTCGGGCTTGACCGTTGCCTGCAGGTCGAAGCGCTGGCCCGGCAGGAAACGGGCGATGACAGGGTCGGCGCGGCCGCTGGAGAAGAGTTCGCTGGGTGGCGTGAGGCGGGTGACGGCGGGTGCAGCCACGGCAGAGCCGGCAGAACCCGCGGCAAGGGCGGCAAGAAGCAGGGTGTGTTTCATCGAAGGTCTCGGTGCACTCAATGAGATGAGGAGGCGGCGGCCAGCGCCTCGGGCGCGAGGTGCAGGCGGATCCAGCTGACGCGGCCGGTCGCATCCTCGGCGGCGCCGTACTCGAGGCGGCCGGTCAGGGCGAGCGGCCCGGGCTGGTGAGCGACAAAGCGCGCGCGCTGCGACTCGGGCAGCAGCACGGTGACGGTGGAGGCCGGGAGGTCATCGGCATCACCGTCGGCATGCTCGGACATCGAGACCGGCCGCGGCGTCAGCAGAAACTGGCCGGCCTGGGGCTGCTCGCGCTGCACCATGAAACCCACCAGGCGCACCTCGTGGCCGGCGGCGGCCTTGAGTCGGGCCGTGGGCGCCAGCCCGCGCGGGCCGATGGGGGAGGCGAAGAAGTCGGAGAAGCCGATCTCGACCGGCGCGACCGGCGCGGCCGGCGCCGTCGCCGGCAGCAGGCTCAGCGCGCCGGCAAGCAGCAGGAAAGGCAGTCGCATGCTGGCCCTGTCAAAAGGGCAGCATGCTCCCGCGAAGCTGTGTCAAATCGATGACGAAGCTCAATAGCCCAGCGCCAGGCCCGAGTTGCGCCGCGGGTCGTTGGCGCCGTAGTAGCGGTTCTTGCCCACCGGTTTGCCGCCCAGGCGCGGTGCGCCGACCAGGATGCTGGCCAGGTGATTGGCCGGCTGCGGGTCGGCGAACTTCTGGCCCCAGCCTTCGAGGATCTTGCGCGTGTCGGGCGACAGCGCATTCACCTCCAGGTTGGTGGCCTCGGGCAGCCACTGCTGGTGGAAACGCGGCGCGTCCGTCGCCTCCTGCACGTCCATGCCGTAGTCGATGACGTTGATCATGGTGTGCAGCACCGCCGTGATGATGCGGCTGCCGCCCGGCGTGCCGACCACCATCACCGTCTTGCCGTCCTTGGTGACGACGGTCGGGCTCATGGACGACAGCGGGCGCTTGCCCGGCTCGATGCGGTTGGCTTCACCCTGCACCAGTCCGTAGAGATTGGGCACGCCGACCTTGGCGGTGAAGTCGTCCATCTCGTCGTTCAGCAGCACGCCGGTCTTGGCGGCCGTCACGCGCGCGCCGAACCAGTCGTTCAGCGTGTAGGTCACCGACACGGCATTGCCCCATTTGTCGACGATGGAGTAGTGGGTCGTGTTGCTGCCCTCGTGCGGCGACACGCCGGGCTTGATGTCCTTGGACACGCCGGCCTTGCTGGGGTCGATCACCGCGCGAAGCTGGGCCGCGTAGTCCTTGCTGAGCAGGCGCTCCAGCGGGTTCTTGACGAAGTCGGGGTCGCCCAGATAGCTGTTGCGGTCCACATAGGCGTGGCGCATGGCCTCGATCTGGTAATGCACCGCCTGGGCCGAGCGGAAGCCCAGCTCCTTGAGCGGATAGCCCTCCAGGATGTTGAGGATCTCGCAGATGATGACGCCGCCAGAACTCGGCGGCGGCGCCGAGACCACGTGGTAGCCGCGGTAGTCGCATTCCACCGGCGGCAGTTCGCGGGTCTTGTACTGTTCGAGGTCGGCGGGGCTCAGGATGCCTTTGCCGGCCTTGCTCGACTCGATGAGGGCCGCGGCCACCGGCCCCTTGTAAAAGCCCGCCTCGCCTTTGTCGCGGATGGCCTTCAGCGTGGCGGCCAGGTCCTTCTGCACCAGCTTCTGGCCGACCTGCCAGGGCTCGCCCTTGTTCAGGAAGATGGCCGCTGTGGCCGGGTCCTTGCGGAAGTCTTCCGTGGCCGTGACCAGCATGTCGATGTCGCCCTGGTCCAGCACGAAGCCCTTCTCGGCGTAGTGGATGGCCGGCGTGATGACGGCGGTGCGCTTCATGGTGCCGTACTTGGCCAGCGCGTACTCCAGGCCCGACACGCTGCCCGGCACGCCCACGGCGAGATGGCCCTTGGTGCTCAGGCCCTTGATGACATTGCCGTCCTTGTCGAGGTACATGTTGGCGGTCGCCGCCAGCGGCGCCTTCTCGCGGAAGTCGAGGAAGGTCTTGCGGCCATCGGCCAGCTGGATGGTCATGAAGCCGCCACCGCCGAGGTTGCCCGCCGCGGGGTAGACCACCGCCAGCGCATAACCGACAGCCACAGCGGCATCCACCGCATTGCCGCCGTCCTTCAGCACATCCACGCCGACGCGCGTGGCCAGATGCTGGGCCGTGACCACCATGCCGTTCTCGGCCGCCACCGGGGCCTGCGAGGCTGCCTGTGCCCACCCCGCTGCGAGCAGCGCGATCGTCACCACCAAGGAACGCGATTCCAAGAATTTCATGCAAGAACTCCATCCAGGCCGTGGGCGCCGACCTTACTGTGCCGCCAGGCGCTTGCCACTCCCCTGGATCGCGACATCATGAAACACACCGTTAAAGTGATGCGCCCATGAGCAGCACCTTCCGTCTCACATGCGTCACGTCCTGACCACGCTGCTGCTGGCGGCAGCCTTCGCCAGCGCTCAGGCCCAGGAGGGCGAAGCCGAGCTCTTCGACCGCGCCGTGGCGCATCTCGAGGCGGGGCGCCATGCGCAGGCCGTGCCGTTGCTGGAGGCGGTGATCAAGGGGTATCCGGACAACCGCAGTGCGCTGTGGAACCTCGGCATCGCCTACGCCGAGGTGGGTGCACACCGGCAGGCCCTGGAAACCTGGCAGCGGCTGCAGAAGGCCGAAGGCGCGAGCGTCCCGCTGGCGGCCAAGGTGATGCAGGCGCACCAGGCGCTCGGCGAACTCGCGGCCCGCGACCAGGACAGGCTGGCCATCGTCTCGCTGTGGCGCCAGTTGCCCGAGAAGGATCGGCAGGCCGTGAGCCGCTTCTGCCGCGAGCAATACACCGTGGGTGGCGAGAAGGTCCTTGCCTTCGAATACTTCGAACCCGCATCGCCCAATCGCGTGTTCTTCCGCTTCGTCGTGATCGGCGACGACGGCGATGGCAAGGACGTGCTCGACATCGCCAGCCTGGACTCGACGACCAACATCGCCCGGGAACACGGTGCCATCGGCCCCGACGCACGCCTCTATCACTTCGAGCGCTACACCGGGGGCAACCATCTGACGTATGCCCATCTCAAGGCGCTGCCAAGCTACGAAGAGGCGCGGGCGCTGGTGGGCGACGCGCTGGCCGGCAGGACGAAGTCCATCTCCGGCTCGAGCACACGCTGACAGACGGTCACGGCCCTGCCCCGGATGCCGAGGGCGGCTCAAGTGAAGATTCACCCCGAGAGTCCCGGCTTGCCGGGGCATCTCTGGTGAAGACACCAATCAGTCGCCCCCTGGGGCGCCGGCAGAATGCGCGGCAAAGTCCCAGGGAGATGTCAATGTCAGATGCAGCAGACCAGCGCTTTGCACCGCCGCAGGCCGATGTGGCCGATATCGCGTCGGATGAAGTCGTTCTGGCGGGTCGTGGCATCCGCTTCTGGGCTGCCGTCGTCGACGGCATCCTCGTCGCCTGCGTGATCTGGATCGTGTTCATGATTCCCGCACTGCGAACCTTGCTCGATGAGCAGGAGAAGGCCGCTGCAGGGAGCCTGTGGCACTGGAATCCGCTGTCCCTGATCGTCGGCCTGCTGGTCTTCCTCGCCGTGCAGGGCTGGCCGCTGGTGACGCGGGGGCAGACCGTCGCGAAGATGATGTTCAAGCTGCGCATCGAGCGTACTGACGGCTCCAAGCCCGAAGCCTGGCGCCTGCTCGGACTGCGCTACGGCGTCGGCATCCTGATGAACGTGAACGCCATCGTGTCCATGATCTACGGCCTGGTCGATTCGCTGCTGATCTTCCGCGAGTCGCGCCAATGCCTGCATGACTCGATCGCCGGCACCCGGGTGATCAAGCTCTGAACGCGCCGCAGACGGCGTCGCCAGCGCGCATCGACACGCTGGCCCTCGTCGAGACCCCCGAAGGCATCGGCCTGTCGCTGCAGCCCGCGGGTCTGGTGGCCCGCACCATGGCCTTCCTGCTCGACCTGCTGATCCGCCTGGGCATCGACCTGGTCCTCGTCATGCTGCTTGGCAGCTGGGGGGGCCTGGGCGGTGGCCTGATCCTGATCGGCCTGTTCAGCGTGGAATGGCTGTATCCCATCGTGTTCGAGCTGAGCCGCTGGGGCGCGACGCCGGGCAAGCGCACCCTGGGCCTGCGCGTGGTGATGGACACCGGCCTGCCCATCACGCCGGCGGCCTCGTTCACGCGCAACCTGCTGCGGGTGGCGGACTTCCTGCCGCTGGCCTATGCCTTTGGCATCGTGACCATGCTGTTGAACGGCGAATGCAAGCGCCTGGGCGACCTGGCAGCGGGCACCCTGGTCGTGCATGCCAATCCCGTGCTGCTGCACGACGCGCCGCCACCGGCCGACAGCCTCGCGCCGGCCCGCCCTCTGACGGCGCGCGAACAGGCCGCCATCCTGTCCTGGGCCGGCCGGGCCAAGCGGCTGACACCGGCACGCTTCGAGGAGCTGGCCCTGCTGGCCACGCCCGTGCTGCCGCCCGCGCAGGCCGACGAAGCCAAGCGCACACCGGTCGAGCGCCTGCTCGGCGTGGCGCAATGGTTGATGGGGAGGCGCGCTTGACGCCCATGCGCTTCGAGGCCGAATACGGCCCGCTGTGGAAAGACTTCGCCGAGCAGCTGGCCGAGGCCAACGCCGGCAAGCCTGTCGACGCCGCGCTGCTGGCAGCGCGCTACCGGCGCGTCTGCGAGAACCTGGCCCTGGCCCAGTCGCGGGCCTACCCCATCCATCTGGTGGCGCGGCTGGAGGAACTGGCGCAGAACGCCCACCAGCTGATCTACCGCCGACAGGACTACGGCCTGCGTTCGCTCGGCCGGCTGCTGCGCACCGAGCTGCCCCGCGCCGTGCGCGCCCAGGGCCGCTATGTGCTGCTGGCGCTGGGGCTGTTCGTGCTGCCGCTGGTGCTGGCCTATGTGCTGGCGCTGATCGGGCCTGACTTCGCGCTGCGCCTGCTGGACGCTGGCCAGCTGCGCAACTACGAGTCCATGTATGCCGACGGCAAGCACTCGATCGGCCGGCTGCGCGAGGCGTCTGGCGACTGGCAGATGTTCGGCTTCTACATCTTCAACAACATCGGCATCGGCTTTCGCTGCTTCGGCGCCGGCATCCTGGCCGGTGTGGGCAGCGCCTTCGTGCTGGTCTACAACGGCCTGCTGATCGGCGTGACCGCCGGGCATCTGGTGCGCGTCGGCCTGGGGCACAACTTCTGGCCCTTCGTCGCCACGCATTCGGCCTTCGAGCTCACTGGCATCGTGCTGTCCGGCGCGGCGGGCCTGCGCATGGGCCTGGGCTGGCTGGCGCCAGGCCGCATGACGCGGCTGGAAGCCCTGCGCGTCGCCGCGCTGGCGGCCGTGCCCCTGGTCTACGCGGCCTTCTTCCTGCTGCTGGTGGCAGCGGCCTTCGAGGCTTTCTGGTCCTCGGCCGCCTGGATCGCGCCGTCCGTCAAATGCGGCGTCGCCGCCCTGTGCTGGGCCCTGGTGCTGATGTGGCTGCTGCTGGGCCGGGGGAGGACGCATGCGCGTTGAAGGCCTGGCCATTGCGTTGCGCCCGCGCACCCAGAGTGAGGCCTGCGACCTGGGCGCGGCCCTGGTGCGCGGCCACGCGGCCTCGATCTGGCGCTGCTTCACGCCGGTCCTGCTGGTGGTGGCGGTGCTGGCACTGTGCACGGTGGACACCTACGGCGGCATGCCGGTGCTGATCCTGTTCTGGCTCAAGCCCTGGCTGGACCGGGTCCTGGTGTTCGTGCTGGCGCGCGCGGTGTTTGGCGAGGCGACGCGCTGGATCGACCTCTGGCGCGCCCGCCGTCTGGTGATGGGCGGGCAATTGCTGCGCACCCTGCTGTGGCGGCGCTTCTCGCCATGGCGGGCCTACACCCAGCCCATCGAGCAACTCGAAGGCCAGCGGGGCGCCGCGCGGCGCAAACGCGCCAAGCTGATGCTCAACGACAACCGCGGCGCGGCCACGGCCCTGCAGACGGCCTTCGCGCATGCGGAAGCGGTGCTGACCTATGCCCTGGTGGCGCTGCTGTGGTGGTTCGCACCCGAGAACCGCAATGCCGACGTCTGGGACTGGTTCTTCAACCCCGGTGCCCACCCGGCCGGCCAGCTCGCCCTGAACCTGGTGCTGGCGTCGAGCTATGTGGCCGTGGTGCTGTTCCTGGAACCCTTCTACGTGGCGGCAGGTTTTGCGATGTACCTGAACCGGCGCGTGGCGCTGGAGGCCTGGGACATCGAGCAGGAGTTCCGCCGTGCGTTTGCTTGACGCTCGCATCCTGGCGGCAGCGCTGCTGCTGGCCGTCGCCCATGCCGGCGCCGAGCCCGAAGCGCCGGCGGTCTCCGCGGCCACGAGCGCGAGCGCCGTGCGGGCCGCAGCCAGCGCAGTGGAGGCCGATCCCCTGCTGCCCGGCACGGAGAAGACCAAGACGCTGCGCTTCAAGAGCGAGGACGACGGCAAGAAGCAGCTCAGCAAGGACGACACCAAATGGTGGATGGACCTGCTCGGCAGCCTGTCCACCGGCATGCGTGTCGCGGTGTGGCTGGGCGGCGCGGGCCTGCTGATCTGGGTGCTGCTGCGCCTGCGCGACTGGCTGGGCGGGCCATCCGGCGCGGCCCCGCTGGCAGCCCTGCCACCCACCCATGTGGGCACGCTGGACATCCGCCCTGAAAGCCTGCCCGCCAACATCGGCGCCGCCGCGCGGGCGCTGGCGGCTCGCGGCGAGGAGCGCGCCGCCCTGTCGCTGCTCTACCGCGGTGCCCTTTCCCGGCTCGTGCACGGGCATGGCGTACCCATCCGCGCGGCCAGCACCGAAAGCGAATGCCTGACGCTGGCGGCGCCGCGCCTGGCCTCGGCCTCGCAGGCCTTCCTGGCGCAACTCGTGGCGGGATGGCAGACGGTGGCCTATGCGCGCCGCCATCTGGCGCCTGAAAGCCTGGAGGCCCTGTGCCAGGGCTTCGACACCGCGTTGCCCATGGCCAAGGCCGCAGCGCAGGGGGCGCCGGCATGAGCCGCGAACGCCTGGTGTGGTTGCTCGGCGTGCTGGTGCTGGCGGTCGGCGCCTGGTGGCTGTCGGTCAACACCGAGTGGGTGGACGAGGAGCGCCCCCGCGCCGCTCAGGGCGAGGCCGTCAACAACCCGGTCTATGCCACCACACAGCTGCTGCGCCGCCTGGGCATGAACGTGCAACGCCTTGAAGCGCTCGGCGCGATGCCCCCTCATCAGGCACGCCTGGTGCTGCTCTCCAGCGACTGGGAGCTGATGCCCGAGCGGGCCGAGCAGCTGCGCCAATGGGTCCTGGGTGGCGGTCATCTGGTGCTGATGCAAAAGGACGACTGGGAAGACACCGCGCTGGCGAAATGGGTGCCTGTCGACGTCGTCTACGTGAAGGCGGCCGACCGGCCCAAGCGGTCTCAACCGGTCCCGCCGGCCATCGCTTCTGCCACACCCAGCCGGACGGACCTGACGTCCACGCCGCCGCTGTGGGGCGACACCGACAGGATCACCAGCTGCCAGGGCTTCGACCCCGCCTGGTTCCTGCGCCCCAGGCCGGGCCAGGCCGCGAGCTGGACGCTGGCCCGCGCCGACGGCACCCATGACACGCAGGCCGTCGTGGCCCGGCAGGATCAGGCGCTGCAGGCCCTCAAGGCCCAGGACGGCAAGCCCGCCCGGCCGGCGCAGTCCGCCCTGCAGGTGCTGCGCATGCCCCTCGGCCAGGGCAGCGTCACGGTGCTCAACACCGGCGGCAACCTCTTCTTCAACGGGCCCGCACTGCGCTGCGACAACGCGCTGCTGCTGGCCGCCGCCTTGCAGGCCGAACCCGGCGCCACGGCCTGGCTCTATCTGCACGAGAAGCGCGAAGCCCTGCTGCCCTGGCTGTGGCATCGCGGCTGGATCGCCATCGTCATCGGCGCCCTCGCGCTGGCCGCGGCACTGTGGCGGGCCGCCATTCGCTTCGGCCCAAGACTCGCCCCGGCACCGCGGCTGCGACGCTCCATCTCCGAGCAGGTGCGGGGCCTCGGCGCCTACCTGCAAAGGGGCGGCAGCGAGGCCTTGCTGGCGGCCCAGCAGCGCGCCCTCGACGAAGCTGCGACGCGAACCCTGCCGCGCTTCGCCCGCCTGCCGGCCGGCGAGCGCGCGCGCGCCGTCGCGGCGGCCACCGGGCTGGCGGCCGATGAGCTGGCCAGCGCCATGACCGCCCGCTTCTGCACCCGCGCCGAACTGCCGCGCCGTCTGCAATTGCTCGAAGCCGCCCGGCGCCAGCTCCACAGCTCCACCGCAAAGACATCCGAAGGAAGGCATCCGCCATCATGATCAAGCCCGAGGAAATCAAGCTCGCCACGCAGTGGCTGCACGCGCTGCGCGCCGAAGTCGGCAAGGCCGTCGTCGGGCAGACCCAGGCCGTCGAGCAGATGCTGGTGGCCGTGGTGGCCTCGGGCCATGTGCTGGTCGAAGGCGTGCCCGGCCTGGGCAAGACGCTGCTGGCCCGCGCCCTGGCCCAGGCCCTGCGCCTGCAGTACGCGCGCGTGCAGTTCACGCCCGACCTGATGCCGGCGGACGTCGTCGGCCACAGCGTGCTCGACGACACCGGCGCGGGCCTGGGGCGCCTGCGGGTGCGCAAGGGCCCCGTGTTCACGAACCTGCTGCTGGCCGACGAAATCAACCGCGCGCCGGCCAAGACCCAGAGCGCCCTGCTCGAGGTGATGCAGGAGTACCAGGCCACGCTGGAGGGCGAGACCCTGCCGCTGCCGCGCCCCTTCCTCGTCATGGCCACGCAGAACCCGGTGGACACCGAAGGCACCTACCCGCTGCCCGAGGCCCAGCTCGACCGTTTCCTGCTGCAGATCCGCATCAGCTACCCCACGCATGACGAGGAGGCGGCCATGGTGCAGCTCGTCACCACCGGCCGCGCCGGACATGAGCTGCCGCTGGAGGCGGTGCAGCCGGTGCTGGACGACGTGCACGTGCTGGAACTGCAGCGCCTGTCCGGCCTGGTGCATGCCGACGCCAAGGTCATCGACTACGCGGTGCGCGTGGTGCGGGCCACGCGCAACTGGCCGGGGCTGGAGGTGGGCGCCGGCCCGCGCGGCAGCGTGGCCCTGATCCGCACGGCACGCGCCATGGCCCTGATCAACGGTCGCGACTTCATCACGCCCGACGACGTCGCTGCACAGGCCCTGGCCGTGCTGCGCCATCGCGTCACCATGGCCCCCGACGCCCAGATCGAAGGCCGCGATCTCGACGAGATCCTGCAGGCCGCCCTCGACAGCGTGGAGGCGCCCCGGCTTTGAAACCCGCCGCCCGTCGCGTCGTCCTGCCTTCACGCACCAGCATTGCCGTGCTGGTGGGCCTGGGCCTGGCCGCTGCTCTGGCCCTGTGCTTCGGCGCGCCGCTGACCATCGTGGCGCCGTCGGGCCTCGGGTTGCTGCTCGCCCTGCTGGCCGTGGCCGCCCAGGACCTGTGGCGCAGCCTGAAGCTGTGGCGGCTGAGCGGCCTGCGCGTCGAGCGGCGCCTGCCCGCCGCCTTTGCCATCGGCGCGGCCACCGAGCTCAAGCTGGACCTCGTCAACCCGGGCCGACTGGCCTGGCGGCTGCAGGTCTTCGATGAGCTGGACCCGGTCTTCGACTTCGAGGGCCTGCCGCGCCGCCTCACGATCGAGGCGCAGAGCCGCAGCAGCCTGAGCTTTCACGCGACGGCCCGCCAGCGCGGCATCGTGAGCCTGGGCGTGACGCAACTGCTGTGGCGCAGCCGCGCCGGCCTGTTTGAGGTTCGCGAGCGCCTGGGCGAGGCGCGCAGCCTGCGCGTCTATCCCAACTTCGCCGCGCTGGCGCGCTACGCCTGGCTCAGCGGCGACCGGCGCCTGGCGCAGATCGGCATCAAGAGTTTTGTGCAGCGCGGCCAGGGCACCGATTTCCGCCAGCTCGCCGAATACCGCCGCGGCGACCCGCTGCGCCATCTTGACGCCAAGGCCTCGCTGCGGCAGCGCCGGCCGGTCGTGCGCGAGTACCAGGATGAGCGTGACCAGTGCGTCATGTTCCTGCTCGACTGCGGCCGCCGCATGCGCGCCGACGAGCAGTCGGCCGGTGCCGGCGAGAGCAGCCATTTCGACGACGCCCTCGACGCCCTGATGCTGCTGGCCTATGTGGCCCTCACCGAGGGCGACGAGGTGGGCGCGATGACCTTCGGCTGCGACGAGAGCGCACGCCGCGACTGCGCGCCGCGCAAGGGCATGGGCACCCTCAACGCGCTGATGAACAAGATGCACGATGTGCAGCCGGGCGGCCACCACTCCGACTACCTCGGCGCGGCCGAGACCCTGTCGCGCCGGCTGCGCCGCCGCTCGCTGGTCATCATCCTCACCAACTTCCGTGACGAGGATTCGCCCGAGCTGCAGCCGGCCCTGCGCCTGCTGCGCCGCCGCCACCTCGTGCTGCTGGCCAGCCTGCGCGAGACGGCGCTGGGCCGCATCGCCGCCCAGCGCATTGCCGGGCCCGACGACGCCGTCGACGTGGCGAGTGCCCATCTGCTGTCCCAGGCCCGCCACGACGCCTTCGCCCGCGTGGTCGACCACGACAAGCTGTCCATCGATGTCGAACCCCGTGCCCTGGCCGCCACGCTGGTGAACCGCTATCACCAGGTCAAGCGCGCCGGGCTGCTGTGAGCTTTTCCAAGGAGGATCCCATGACCGAACCGACGATGAACCAGTACGCCCCGCCCCGCGCCCAGGTGGAGGATATGCAGACCACCACCGAGGTGGGAGAGCTGAAGATGTTCTCGCCCCAGGGCCGCATCGGACGGCTGCGCTACCTAGCCTATGGCGCCGGCGCCGGCATCCTCTACAACATCGCCATCAGCGCGTTGACCATCGGCCTGGCCGGGTCCAACGCCCTGTTCGTGGCCATCATTGCCCTGTTCGCAGTGATGCTGTGGTTCAGCGTCATCACCGGCATCAAGCGCTGCCACGACATGGACATCAGCGGCTGGTGGTCGCTGACCCTCATCATTCCCGTCATCGTCTTCGCCTGGATCTTCTGGCCCGGCAGCCGCGGCGCCAATCGCTTTGGCGCACCGCCGCCGCCCAACACCCTGGGCGTCAAGCTGCTGGCCTGGATCATGCCCGTCATCATGATCATCGGCATCCTCGCCGCCATCGCCATCCCGCAATACAAGAACTACAGCGACCGGGTCCGCGCGTCCCAGAGCGCGCCGCCAGCCAGGTGATGGCCGAGCCCGACAGCAACCGCTACGCGCCGCCGCAGAGCGCGGTCGCCGATGAGGCGGCGGCGGCGACCCCCGCCGCCTTCCCCGCGGCATTCATCCTGCGCTGGCTGCTGGCTGTGGCGCTGGTGGTGCACGGGCTTCTGCGCACCTTGGGCCTGGTGCTGAACTGGCGCTATTTCGCCGACAGCATGATCATCGACCCGAGCTACAACCCGTGGCCCTGGCTGGCGCTGGAGCTGAGCGTCGTGGCCACCGGCGTGCTGCTGGCCAGGCGCTCGGTCTGGCTGTTCGCGCCCCTGCTGCTGCATGTCGGCCTGTTCCTGCGGCAGGTCTACCCGGAGTTGAGCCGGTCTTCCATTGGCGGCTACATCTACCTGAACTGGGCGGGGGAGTTGCTGGTGTTCGGCTTCTGTGCCTGGCTGTTGCTGCGGCGCGGTCTGAAGTAGACCTTTCGCCCCGGACCGGCTGTTCCCTCGAACGGCCGGTTTGAGGGCATCCCCGGGTGTGGCTTTCGCAGCGACTCCCTGGCATCCTGCGCGTCCTCATCGACCGTTGGGAGCGCCCATGCGCAGGATTGTTGCGATCGTCGTGGCCGGACTGGTGGCTGGCGCGCTGGACATCCTGGCCGCCTTTGCGAGCTATGTGTCGCAGGGCGCCACGGTCGAGGGCATCCTGAAGTACATCGCCAGCGGCCTGCTGGGTGCGTCCGCCCTGCAGGGCGGCATGGCAATGGTGTGGCTGGGCCTGCTGTGCCATTTCGTGCTGACGACAGGCATGGCGAGCGTCTTCCTGCTGGCGGCGCAGCGCCTGCGGGCGCTGACCGTGCATCCCTGGCTCTGGGGCAGCGTCTACGGCGTGCTGACCTGGGTGGCCATGGTCTATGTCGTCGTGCCGCTGTCCGGCGTCGTGGGCTGGAAGCTGCCCGAAGGATGGAGCATCGTCAGCGGCCTGCTGTCGCACATCTTCTACGTCGGCGTTCCCATCGCGCACATCACGCAGTGGGGCCTGCGCGGCCGCAACGATTCCCGCTGAAGCGACGCTGCTCCTCTCGACGCGCGGGTCAGCTTGCCTGCGCATGGAAACGATTCCAACAAAGTCGCCAACGCAACGCCCGTAGCGCCCCGCCCCTTTTACAGGTTACCCAGGCACGGTTGACAAGCGCCTGCGCCGTCTCGGATACTGAATTGGAACCGGTTCCATTCAAATAACGGAGACAAGACGTGGCAAAACAATGGTTCATGGACGGCGCTACCGCCCACCTGGGCATGTCCGCGCGCGGCGCACTGCTGGGCGGCCTGATGGGCGCGGCCCTGCTGTCCGGCTGCGGCGGCAGTGGCGGTTCGCCCGCTCCTGCCCCGGCCCCGGCCCCGGCGCCGGCCCCGGCCCCGGCGCCCGCCCCCAGCCCCAGCCTCACCCAGCTGAAGACCGATGGCACGAAATGGGTCGATGCCGGCGGCAAGCAGGTGCTGCTCAAGGGCACCAACCTGGGCAGCTGGCTGGTGCAGGAGTTCTGGATGCTGGGCCAGGGCGGCAACGGCGTCACCGACCAGTGCACGCTGGAAGCCAAGCTGACCGAGCGCTTTGGCTATGACGAGAAGGAACGCCTGATCAAGCTCTACCGCGACAGCTGGATCACCGAGCGCGACTGGGACCAGATCAAGGCCCTGGGCCTCAACGTCGTGCGCCTGCCCATCCTGTGGAGCGTCATCGAGGACGAGAAGAAGCCCAGGACCCTGCGCGCCGACGCCTGGAAATATCTGGACTGGAGCATTGCCGAGGCCAAGAAGCGCGGCATCTACGTCATCCTCGACCTGCACGGCGCCCCCGGCGGCCAGACGCCCAACGACCACACCGGCTGCGCCGGCCAGAACAAGTACTGGACCGATGCCGACGCCCAGGAGCGCACGCGCTGGCTGTGGCAGCAGATTGCCACCAAGTACAAGGACGAGCCGATCGTCGCCGCCTTCGACCCGCTCAACGAGCCCTGGGGCTCGACGGCCGAAGCCATGGTGACGCGCGTCGAGGACCTCTACAAGTCCATCCGCGCCATCGACGACAAGCACATCGTGCTGCTGCCCAGCCATTACGGCAGCATCGACGGCTACGGCAGCCCGACCGCCAAGGGCTTCACCAACGTCGCCTTCGAGATCCACCCCTACCCCGGCCTGTTCGGCGACCGCCCCGGCGACACGCCCTACATGGTCCACCGCGACTGGCTGCGCTGCGGCCCGACCGGCACCACGGGCGTCTGTGCCTACAACAAGCAGGTCAGCGACCTGAAGATCCCGCTGCTGGTCGGCGAGTTCCAGCCCTGGCAGGGCGCCGGCCTGGACCTGGGCGGCCAGATCGGTCGCGCCACCTACGACACCTACGCGAGCTATGGCTGGGCGTCGACGTCCTGGTCCTACAAGCTGGTCAGCCCCGCAGGCGGCTCGGGCAAGGGCACCTGGGGGATGGTGACCAATGCCGCCAACACCAACTCCGACACCGGCGTCGGCCTGGTGGCCAAGGCCAGCACCTGGGACTGCGCCGGCTGGGACGCCAGCTTCGCCAATGCCTGCGCGGTCAAGGCGCCGACCATCAAGGTCGGCGGCACGGGCCCCAAGACCTATTACTTCGTCATCAAGAGCGGTGCCTCCGCAGGCAGCAATCCTGACGTCACCTTCGACAAGATCAGCATCACCAACACGGCCACCCATGCCGAGGTCGTCACCAACGGCGGCTTCGGCTCCAACGCCGGTTGGACGACGCTGACCGTCAGCGGCAAGCTCGGCCTGGACTTCAACTACGCGGCGGCAGGCAAGACGCCGACCGGCAGCGAAGGCGGCGTGCTGCACGTGACCCGGCCCGACGGCATCACGGGCGAGATCAACGGCGGCGTCTACCAGGCCATCATGCTGCAGGGCGGCCAGACCTATGCGCTGAACGGCGTCTTCAAGGACAACGGCAGCGCCAACACCTGGGCCGAGATGTATCTGCTCGACAAGGAGCCGGTGCAGGGCAAGGACGTCATCGACATGAACGGCAAGGTCGACTTCACGGTCGCCACCGTCGCCGAGATCGAGACCCTGTACAAGTCCTACGCCACCCAGACCCTGGAGGTGCACGCCGGCCTGGCCCAGTGGATGACGAGCGCCACGGCGCCCGAGGTCTTCCAGCTGCCGGCGCGCCCGGCCAACCTGAAGCTGGCGGAAGGCGCAGGCGGCAACGCGCTCACGTGGGACGCGAGCGCGGATGCCAAGGTCACGGGCTACAGCGTCTACCGCGCCAACGGTGCCGGCGGCAACTACACCAAGCTGGCCGAGAAGGTCACTGCCAACAAGTACACGGACAGCACGGCCGTCAACGGCACGACCTATTTCTACGCCGTGACGTCGTTGACTGCCGTCAACGAGAGCTATTACAGCGACGCCGCCAGCACGGTCATCCAGGCCGTGCCGGTGCCCGCGACGCTGCAGGCCGAGGCCTTCACGGCGATGAGCGGCGTCGAGCTGGAGAACTGCAGCGACACCGGCGGCGGCCAGGACGTCGGCCACTTCGATGCGGACGACTACATCGAGTTCAAGATCAGCGTCGCCACCGCGGGCAGCTTCACCCTTGACTACCGCCTGGCCACCGCCAATGGCAGCACGGGCTTCGAGGTCTGGGTGGATGGCGCCAAGGCGGTGGACGTGATGGCCGTGCCCAACACCGGCGGCTGGCAGACCTGGATCACCAAGACCAGCGCGCCCTTCGCCATGACGGCCGGCAACCACACGCTGCGGCTGAAGTCCGTCGGCAAGGAGTGGAATATCAATTGGTTGAAGGTGAGCGCGCAATAAGGTGTCGGGTTGCTTTTGCGAAGAGCCTTCTGACCCGATGCAGTGCCGCGGGAATCCGCCCCGCGAGGGCGGGTAACTTTCTTCTGACGCGCCAGAAGAAAGTCACCAAAGAAGAGCGCTAACGCAATCCGCACTCGAGCGGTGGCATGCGCTCGCGCTGCTCGGAACTGCGTTGTGCCTACACGCGACCCGCTGCGCTCTCGCTGCTGTCCCTATGACGAGCATCACTGATCGTCGCTTCACCACCGTTAACGCCGGCTGCACGCCGGGCTCATCAGGAAATACCGAACAGCCGCGTCGCCCGAGCGACGCTGTATTTGGCATTTCTCGTGAGCCCGGCGTGCAGCCGCGCGTTCAGCGGCATGTTGGTCCGATCTTTGGTGCTGGTCATAGGGTCAGCAGCGAGAGCGAAGCGGGTCGCTTCTTCCCGTTCAACAAGCGGCTGTCGCCATGCGCAACGAAGGCCTGTGGTGCTGGTGTGAACTCAGGGCCGCTTCTTTGGTGACTTTCTTCTGGCCCCGCAGAAGAAAGTTACCCGGCCGCCGGGACGGACTCCCGGCAATGCAGCGAGCAGATACACGCTACGTCAAAGCATCATAGTCAAAAGTCAAAAAGGCTGATCGCCCTGCACCGTCGTACGGTGCAGCCTCCGCCGCAGATGGTCAGGACACCCAGCCGCCAAATGCATCACCGACCGGTTGTCCCAGAACACCATGTCATGCGGCTGCCACTGATGGCGGTACTGCAACTCCGGCAGCGTGGCATAGCGGAACAGCTCCTCCAGCAACGCGCGGCTCTCGCTATCAGGCAAGCCCACGATGCGCGTCGTGAAGTGCTCGCTGACGAACAACCCCAGCCTCCCCGTCTCAGGATGGGTGCGCACCACCGGCTGCACGGCCGGCTTGACCTGGGCGACCTGCTCGTCGCTGAGCTTGGGGCGCCAGGGACTGCGTTCGCGCAACTCCTCGTACTTGGCGAGGTAGGAATGCTCGGCCTTGAGGCCCCGCACCCGCGCCTGCAGTTCGGGCGGCAGCGCCTCCCAGGCCGCATGCTGGTCGGCGAACAGCGTGTCGCCGCCCTCGCTCGGCAGCTCCTGGGCCAGCAGCAGGGAGCCCAGGCTGGGCTTTTCCTTGTACGACAGGTCCGAATGCCAGAAATGGCCCGCATCGCCCAGGCCGACCGGCTGGCCGTTCTCGACGATGTTGGAGACGATGAGGATCTCCGGGTGGCCCTTCAGGTGGAACTGGTGCAGCACATGGATCTCCAGCGCACCGAAGCGGCGGCTGAAGGCGATCTGCTGCTCCGGCGTGATGCGCTGGTCGCGGAACACCAGCACATGGTGGTCCAGGTGGGCGCGATGGATGCGGCGGAAGTCCGCTTCGTCCAGAGGCTGGTTCAGATCCAGCCCCACCACCTCGGCGGCAAAGCTGCCGGGCAGCGGGCGGATCTCCACGCGGGTGACGGTCTCGATGCTCATGCTCTGGCCAGGCGGCGCACGACCGACACGAAATGGTCGATCTCGTCGCAGGTGTTGTAGAAGGCGAATGATGGCCGAACGGTGGCCTCCACGCCAAACCGTCGCAGGATGGGCTGGGCGCAGTGATGGCCGGAGCGCACCGCAATGCCCTCCTCCGCCAAGGCCTTGCCCACGGCCGCCGTCTCGTGGCCGGCCAGCACAAAGCTCAGCACGCTGGCCTTGTCGGCCGCCGTGCCGATGAGGCGCAGGCCCGGGATGGGGCGGATGGCCTCGGTGGCGTAGGCCAGCAGGTCGTGCTCGTAGCGGGCTATTGTGTTCAGGCCCACGCGTGACACATAGTCCAGCGCGGCGCCCAGCCCGGCGGCATCGGCGATGTTGCCGGTGCCGGCCTCGAACTTCGCCGGTGCCGGCTGAAACACGGTGCGCTCGAACGTCACGTCGGCAATCATGTTGCCCCCGCCCTGCCAGGGCGGGATGGCGTCCAGCACTTCCTTGCGGCCGACGACGGCGCCGATGCCGGTGGGACCGAAGATCTTGTGGCCGCTGAAGATGAAGAAATCGCAACCGATGGCCTGCACGTCCACGGCCAGATGCGAGACCGACTGAGCGCCGTCCACCAGCGTCGTCAAACCCTGGCGCTGCGCGATGCCGACCAGCTCCTGCACCGGCACCACCGTGCCGAGGGCATTGCTGACCTGGGTAACGGCAAGCAGCTTGGCGCGCGGGCTCTGGATGAGCTTCTGCGCCTCGCTGAGGATGACCTGGCCGCTGTCGTCCACCGGGATCACGCGCAGGTATGCCCCCTTGCGGGCCGCGAGCTGCTGCCAGGGCACGATGTTGGCGTGGTGCTCCAGGTGGGACACGACGATCTCGTCGCCCGCGCCGACGTTCTGCTCACCCCAGGTGTTGGCCACCAGGTTGATGGCTTCGGTGGCACCGCGCACGAAGATGACCTCGTCGGCCGAGCGTGCGTTGACGAAGGTCGCCACCGTCTTGCGGGCACCTTCGTAGGCATCCGTCGCGCGCGCGGCCAGCGTGTGGGCGGCGCGGTGGATGTTGCTGTTCTCGTGCTCGTAGAAATGGCTCAGCCGGTCGATGACGGCCTGAGGCTTCTGCGTCGTGGCGGCGTTGTCGAACCACACCAGCTGCTTGCCGTTGACGCGCTCCGCCAGGATGGGGAAGTCGCGCCGGATGGCATTGACGTCGAAGGGCACGCGCTGGCCTTGCCGCTGGTGCTTGTTGGGCAGTTCTCCCGCGTGATGGCCATGGGCGCCGGGATGGCGCTGCAGGTCCAGCACATACAGCGAGGACTGCGCCGTCGGCTCGACGAAGTAATAGCCCGACGGTACGGCTTCGCGCTGCGGCGGCGCGATCTGCTGCGGCATACCCAGCAGCTGGCTGCCGGCGCGGCCGTCGATGCCGGGCACGCTGGTCAGCAGCACGTCGGGCACGCCGTTGCCAGCCTGCGCATGCGGTGCGCGGGCGGGTGACGGCCTCGCAAGTGCGGCGACATGATCCGGGCCGGTCGGCGCGAGATTCAAGCCGGGCGCCGCGGCGCCAAAGCCGCCGAACTGCGTCGTGGTGGCCTGGGGCAGCGGCCCGCTCGGCAAGCCGGGCGGCAAGGGGTTCGCGGGCACGTTCAAACCACCGGCGGACTGCACCGGCTGCGCCGAAGGCAGCGAGCCGGCATTCAAGCTGCCGAACAGCTCATTGGCCAGCCGTTCCAGCGCCGCCACATCGAACGGGCTCTCGGCGAAAGGACTCTCGACCACGTCAGCGGTAGGTGTCAGGGTACTCATGGTATTTGCCCACTTCCACGTCTTCGAGCACGGCCAGCGCATCGTCGCTGTGCACCGCCAGCGAGCAATACAGGCTGATCAGGTAGGAGGCGATCGCGTTGCGGTTGATGCCCATGAAGCGCACCGACAGGCCCGGCCCCTGTTCACCCGGCAGGCCCGGCTGATAGAGGCCCACGACGCCCTGGCGCTTGTCGCCGACACGCAGCAGGATGATGCTGGTCTTGCCGTCGTTGACGGGCACCTTGTCGCTCGGGATCAACGGGATGCCACGCCAGGTCAGGAACTGGCTGCCGAACAGGCTGATGGTGGGCGGCGGCACGCCGCGGCGCGTGCATTCGCGGCCAAAGGCGGCGATGCCCAGCGGATGGGTCAGGAAGAAGGCCGGCTCCTTCCAGACCTTGCCCAGCAGGTCGTCCAGGTCATCTGGCGTCGGCGCACCGGTGAGGGTCGAGATGCGCTGCTCGTCGGCGACATTGGCCAGCAGGCCGTAGTCGGGGTTGTTGATGAGTTCGGACTCCTGGCGCTCCTTGATCGTCTCGATGACGATGCGCAGCTGCTCCTTGATCTGGTCGTGCGGGCTGCTGTAGAGGTCGGACACGCGGGTGTGCACGTCCAGCACGGTGGCCACCGCGTTCAGGAAGTACTCGCGCGGCGCAGCGTCGTAGTCGGCGAAGGTGACGGGCAGTTCGGCCTCGTCGCGCTTGGCGCAGGCGACCTTGACGGCCTCGGGATCGGCCACCTTGTTGAGGCGGTAGATGCCGGCCTCGACCGGGATCCACTGCAGCAGATGCGTCAGCCAGCGCGGCGTGATGGTGGAGAGCTGCGGGACGGTCTTGGTCGCGTTCGCAAGCTGCCGCGCGGCGGTGTCGCTGAGCGCGAGTTGGGGAGATTCAGCCATGGGGAAAGGGCTCCTGGGGGCGGGGGTGGGGTGAAGAGATCAGGCGGTGAAGGCCTGGAGGGCTGAGTTCGGATCGGCCTGCGAGGCGGCCTGGGAGATACGGCTTTGCGGCGGCAGGCTGCGGGTCAGCCAGACATTGCCGCCGATGACCGAGCCGCGGCCGATGGTGATGCGACCCAGCACGGTGGCCCCGGCGTAGATGACGACGTCGTCCTCCACGATGGGGTGGCGCGGCTGGCCCTTGTGGGCATGACCGGCTTCGTCGGTGGGGATGCTCTTGGCGCCCAGCGTGACGTTCTGGTAGATGCGCACGCGCTGGCCCAGCACCGCCGTTTCGCCGATGACGACGCCCGTGCCGTGGTCGATGAAGCAGCCTGCGCCGATCGTGGCGCCGGGGTGGATGTCGATGCCGGTCTGGGCATGGGCCAGCTCCGAGATGACCCGTGCGATCAGCGGCAGCTGCAACTGGTAAAGCCCATGCGCCAGACGGTGGCTGATCAGCGCATGCAGACCCGGGTAGCAGAGCAGCACCTCGTCAACGCTGCGCGCCGCGGGGTCGCCCTGGAAGGCAGCGATGACGTCGCTGTCCAGCAGCTCGCGGACGGCGGGCAGGCGGGCGGCGAAGCGGGCGACGCGCTCGGACGCCTCGTTGAAGGGTGGCGCATCGACGCCGCGCAGCCGCGCGTCGTGGCCCAGCTCCAGCGCCACCTGCTGGCGCAGCCGCGACAGCGCCGCACCCAGGGTGTGGCCGACGTAATAGTCCTCGCCCTCGGGCTGCAGGTCGGGCGGGCCCAGGCGCATCGGGAACAGCGCGCCGGCGAGTTGCTGCACGACGGTGGCCAGCAGCTCGCGCGACGGCAGCTCGCGGCCGCCAGCGTCCCAGCGCCGGTGCTCCTCGCGCCAGCGCCGGCGGGCACCGCGCAGCGCGCTGACGATGCCCGACAGCTCGTCGAGCGGATCCGCGGCGCCCATCAGTCTTGCAACCACGGCAGGCCGTGGAAGCGCCAGCCATTGGAATGGCCGCGCTGCCGGTGCTCGTCGCTGTCGCCCTCGAAACCTTCCTGCACATTGAAGACGTTCGTCAGGCCCGCCTTGGTGGCGGCCTCGGCGGCCAGCGCCGACCGCTTGCCGCTGCGGCACAGCAGCAGCACCGGCAGCTCGTTGCCGGACCTGGTGCCGACCTTGGCTTCCAGCTCCTTGGCAAAGCGCGGGTTGCGGTTCAGCGAGGTGCCGGTGGCCCAGGCCACATGCAGGCTGCCCGGCACATGGCCGACGAAATGGCGCTCCTCGGTGCTGCGCACGTCGACGAGGACGGCCCGGCCCGCCTGGACCAGGGCCCAGGCGTCACGCGGCGCGACGCTGCCTGCGAAGGGCAGCGCGGCGGCCTGGGCGGCCTCGCGGGCGCGGGCCAGGACTTCGGGTTCTTCAAGGGCAACGGTGCTCATGTCGGCTCTCATGCGAAAACCGAACAAGGCTAGGGTTCAGCGCTTCATCGGCAAACGAAGCAAAACAGGGACAGTTATGCGGTTTGCAAACAAGGTCGCGCGCTTCGGGTCTGCCCAAGAAAAAGCCCTTCGGCCGGCGTACCGGCTGAAGGGCTGAATCCACCCTTGCGGGAGGAGGAGACAGCCTCGACCTTAGCGCCCGCAGCCGCGTTCGAACAGTCAAGTTGGCGACTGAATCGATAACCAAACATGCATGGGTCATGAGCCGCGGTGAGGCCGCAACCCCACCGCTACCGGGTCATGCCCGAGGGCGTCCCCAAGCGTAGGGAGCGAACGCCGCTCACCTGGGTAAACCTGAGCGCAGCACTCGACAGCGTTGCCGAATCTTCAGTCGGGGGGCAACACAGCTTCAATCGAGGGACATTCATGATTTCCAACCCGAAACGCCGGGCTCGCGCAGGGCGGCGCATTGCCTGGTTGCTGGCGCTGGCAACAGGCCAGGCCACGGCAGCCACCACCGTCTATGACAGCTTTGACACGCCCGGCTATTCGCTGGCCAGCTACAACGCCAAATGGGCCAACCCCTATGGCCTGGGTGAAATGACCTTGGCGGACACACGCGACGTCTCGGCCGGCAACTTCAGCATCAAGGCCCCGGTCTTCCAGACGGGCTTCGACTTCAGCGTCTACGACCACCTCAAATACATCGCCACCAGCACGCAGTCCTTCGCGGTGCCGACGGGCGGCTCGCTGACCTTCTCGTCCACCATCAGCGCCACGGCCTACAACACGCAAGCCACCGGCCGCACCATCCACGGCAGCTACATCCAGAGCGGTCTGCCCTACACGGCGACGGCCATGGAAGGCCAGCAGGCCGGCGCGGTGATGAACATGATCGACTTCTCGACCGGCCAGCTGTTCGACTGGTTCGTCTCCGGCTCGACCGCCTTCACGCTGATCGAGCGCCTGCCCTCGTCGGTCACCAACCCGGCGCTGTCGCCCAGCGATCCGAACTACGTCGGCATCGACAAGATGTATACGCAGATCATCAAGCAGATCGACATCGGGCCGGGACCGCATGTCGCGTCCATCACCTACAGCGACGCCGGCAGCGTCAGCTACTTCCTCGACGGCACGCTGGTGTCCCAAATCGACAACGTCGGCATCCCTCTCGACAAGCAGGGCGCCAATTGGTCCGGCGTCTACCCGTCCTACGGCCCCGGCGAGGCTCTGAGCGGCAAGATCCACAGCATGACCATCGGTCACGGCCTGTTCACCCTGCTCGACGCCTTCCCCTTCCAGCACCCCGACCGGCCGGACCTGGCCGTCTCCATCCCGGTGTCGGAGCGCCTGTTCGGCCAGGGCATGGACGCCAGCTTCGACAATTTCACCGTCACCGCGGTGCCCGAGCCCGGCAGCTGGGCCTTGCTGGCGGGCGGGCTGCTGCTGGTGGGCTCGATCGCGCGGCGGCGCCGGCGCTTCGCGGCGCCAACATAAGGTAACCACCCCGTCACGGGCCAGGGGTCAAGATGCAAGCCACGCATCAGGAGCCCCCCATGACCGCCAAGAACACCCTCTGCCTGTGGTTCGACAAGGAAGCCGTGGACGCCGCGCGTTTCTATGCCGAGACCTTCCCCGACAGCAGCATCGGCGCCATCCACCACGCGCCCGGCGACTACCCCGACGGCAAGCAGGGCGACGTGCTGACCGTCGAGTTCACCGTCTTCGGCATTCCCTGCATCGGCCTGAACGGCGGTCCCGTCTTCAAGCACAGCGAGGCCTTCTCCTTCCAGATCGCCACCGACACCCAGGAAGAGACCGACCGCCTGTGGAACGCCATCGTCGGCAACGGCGGCCAGGAGAGCGAATGCGGCTGGTGCAAGGACCGCTGGGGCCTGTCCTGGCAGATCACGCCGCGTGCGCTGACCGATGCCTTCACCGACCCTGACCCGGCCGCCGCCAAGCGGGCCTTCGAAGCCATGATGACGATGAAGAAGATCGACATCGCGAAGATCGAGGCGGCACGGCGCGGCTGAACGCTGGGGCCGGGCCTCAGAATCCCTGCCCATGAGATGTCCCCTCGCCGCCGCGGGCCTGCTGGCCGCCGCCCTGCTGGCCAGCTGTGCCCATGGACCCGAGCTCGAGCCCGCGCCCGTCGCCGAAGCCGACGCGGCCGTCGAGCGTTTCATCGCCCAGGGCCAGTTGCCCGGCGCCGCCGTGTGGATCGAGCGCCTGGGGCATGGCAGCCACCACCGCGCCTACGGCCGGCGTGCCGTCGATCCGGCGCCCGAGCCGCTGGACGAGGCCACTGTCTTCGACGCCGCCTCGCTGACCAAGCCCGTCGTCACCGCGACGCTGGTGCAGCTGCTGCGCGAGCGCGGCCAGCTCGACATGGAAGCGCCGTTGCAGCGCTATCTGCCGGGCTGCGGCGGCGAGGACAAGGCCGGCATCACGCTGCGCCTGCTGCTGACGCACAGCTCGGGCCTGCCCTCGGGGCTGCCGCGCAACGGCGCCGGCGACTGGGCCGGCAGGGAAGACGCGCTGCGCATCGCCTGTGGCCTGCCGCTGGCGGCGCCGCCCGGCACGCAGTTCCGCTATTCCGACGTCAACTACATCCTGCTCGGCCTCATCGTCGAAGGCGTGGGCGGCGCGACGCTGGACCGCCTGGCCGAGCAGATGCTGTTCAAGCCCCTGGGCATGAAGGACAGCGGCTATCTGCCGCTGCGCCGCATGGACGCCAGGCGCATCGCGCCCACCGAACGCCTGGCCGACGGCCAGGTGCTGCGCGGCGAGGTCCACGACCCGACGGCGCGCAAGATGGGCGGCGTGGCCGGCCATGCGGGCCTGTTCACGACCACGGCCGACCTGGCGCGCTTTGCCCGCATGCTGCTGGGCGGCGGCGTGGCCGAGGACGGACGGCGCCTGCTGTCGGCCGACAGCGTGGTGCTGCTGACCATGCCCCAATCCCCGGCCGAGGTCGCCGAGAAGCGCAGCATGGGCTGGGACATCAGCTCGCCCTATTCACGGCCCCGCGGCAGCCTGTACCCGCCCACCAGCTTCGGCCACACCGGCTTCACCGGCTGCGCCTTCTGGCTGGACCCGGCCAGCCAGAGCTTCTTCGTGCTGCTGTCCAACCGCGTCCATCCCGGCGCCGGCACCAATGTGCTGCCGCTGTATGGCGAACTGGGCACGCTGGCGGCGCGAGCCGCGGGCTTGTAGCGCGGCTTCAGTCGATGTCGCGGGAGGGCAGCTGCGCGGCGGCGCCCGACGAGGTCTTGCCGTCGAGCACGCCGCAGTCATGGTCCTGCACATCGTGCTCGGCCGAGCCGCTGGTGCGGTCGCCGCTGTCCCAGCGCGTGGCCATCAGCACAAAGCCCGGCTTGCCGCCGTTGAAGACCATGCCGACCACGCTGATGCCGACGAGGCTCATGTCGGCGGCAGCGCCCGGTACCTGGGCCACCACCTCGGCGACGGGATTGATGCCGTCCAGTGTTTCGGCGTCGACCCGCCGCACAAACCAGCGGTGCCCCAGCCAGCCGCCCTGAAGCGGCGCCCAGTTCGTCGGGATGTCCGCCTGCGCGGCGGCGAGGCGGCTGCGCAGCTCGGGCCGCACGCAGGAGATGTGGATGTGCAGCTGGTCCTGACTGCGCCGCGGGATGGGGTTGAGCGCCAGGGAGACCGTGTCGCGGGGCAAAGGCTGGCCACGCAGCCTGTCCAGCAGGTCGCGCGACCTCCAGGCCTGGGCGAAGAAGTTCGGCGTGTCGGCGTTCAGCAGGACCGGGCTCTCGATGCCGGGGATGCGCGCCGTGGGCAGCAGCAGGTACTGCAGCACGCCGCGGCGGTCCTTGATCAGGGTCCAGCCGTGGTCACGGTCCCCTGGCAGTTCGACGCGGGCGCAGGGCGGTGGCATCTGCGCCGCACCGGCCGCCGGCACGCAGGTCGCTTCCGTGAGCTTCCAGAGGGCATCGCGATCGGCCAGCGCCGGGCCGGAAGCGGTGGCGAACGTCAGCAGGGCCGCTGCGAAAAAGGTCGTGTTCATCGTCGGAAATGGCAATCTGACTGGATAGTACAGATTGCCGTCGCCGCCGCGAAGCCGCCCGTTTCGACCTCTAGACTGCCTGCCAACCGAAGCGCTCACGCGAGCAAGGAGACAGCATGTTCAATCACATCATGGTGGGCAGCAACGACATCGAGCGGTCCAAGCAGTTCTACGACGCCGTGCTGGGTGTGCTCGGCGCCGGCGAGCCCTTGCGCAATGTCGCGGCCAGCGGCCATGTGCGGCTCTTCTACCGCCATAACGGCAACACCCTGGCCATCAGCGAGCCCATCAACGACGAGCCGGCCTGCTTCGCCAACGGCGGCACCATCGCCTTCAAGTGCGATTCGCCCGAACAGGTGAAGCAGCTGCACGATGTCGCCCTGGCCCATGGCGGCACCTCCATCGAGCAGCCACCGGGCCTGCGCGAACACAGCCTCGGCAACTTCCACCTCGCCTATGTGCGCGACCCGGACGGCAACAAGCTCTGCGCCATCTGCCGGATGCCGGCATGAGCCTCAACCGGCGACTCGTCCTGCAGGGCCTGCTGGCCGCCACCACCGCGCCCGCCTGGGCCGGCAGCGCCCCGCGCATCGCCAACCCGGGCGTGCAGCTCTACACGGTGCGGGAGGAGCTCAAGCGAGACTTCCGCGCCACGCTGGCGCGCATCGCCGCCCTGGGCTATCGCGAGGTCGAGTTCGCCGGCTACTTCGACCAGTCGCCCAGGGCCCTGCGCCGCCTGCTCGACGACCTCGGCCTGGCCGCGCCGTCGGCCCATGTGGGCCAGAGCCTGCTGGGGCCGGAGGGCGAGCGCCTCATCGAGGCCGCCCGCACCCTCGGCCACCGCTACCTGGTGCTGCCCTGGGTCGACCCCGCGCAGTGGCGCGACCTCGACGGCTGGAAGCGCCGCGCCGAGAGCTTCAACCGGGCCGGCGAACTCTGCCGCCGCGCCGGCCTGCAGTTCTGCTATCACAACCACCATTTCGAGTTCGCCACGCTGCAGGGACAGCGGCCCTACGACCTGCTGCTGGCCGACTGTGACGCCGCCCTGGTGCAGATGGAGCTGGACCTGTGCTGGGCCGTTGCCGCGCGGCAGGACCCGCTGGCGTTGATGCGGGCCCACCCCGGGCGCTTCCCCCTCGTCCACCTCAAGCAGCTCAAGGCCCTGCCGCCGCTGAGCGGTGGCGACGTGCTCAGCCTCAAGATGGACGATGCCTTCCAGGTGATGACCGAGGTCGGCCCCGGCGCGGTGGACTTCGCCGGCCTGCTGGCCGACCCGGCCAGCGCCGGCATCCGGCACTTCTTCGTCGAGCACGACCAGCCGGCACAGCCGCTGGCCAGCATCGAAACCAGCCTGCGCTGGCTGCGGACACTGACGCGGTGAAACCGCCGGCCGTCGGCTTCTGGGAAGCCCTGCGTTTCTGGCTCAAGCTCGGCTTCATCAGCTTCGGCGGGCCGGCGGGGCAGATCGCCATCATGCACACCGAGCTGGTCGAGCGGCGCCGCTGGATCAGCGAGCAGCGCTTTCTGCATGCGCTGAACTACTGCATGCTGCTGCCCGGCCCCGAGGCCCAGCAGCTGGCCACCTACATCGGGTGGCTGATGCACCGCAGCTGGGGCGGCCTCGTCGCCGGCGGGCTGTTCGTGCTGCCGTCCCTCTTCATCCTCGTCGCGCTGTCCTGGGTCTATCTGGCCTTCGGCAAGCTTGCCGTCGTGGCCGGGCTGTTCTATGGCTTGAAGCCCGCGGTGACGGCCCTGGTCGTGCATGCCGCCCACCGCATCGGCACGCGGGCGCTGAAGAACGGCTGGCTGTGGGGCATCGCCGCCGCGGCTTTCGTCGCCATCTTTGCGCTGGACGCGCCCTTCCCTCTCATCGTGCTGGGCGCCGGTCTCATCGGCCACTTCGGCGGCCGCCGCGCGCCGCAGGTCTTTGCGCTGGGCGGCGGCCATGGCGCGGCCAAACAGGGTGATGGCCCGGCGCTGATCGACGACGACACGCCCACGCCGCCGCATGCCGTCTTCACGCGCGCACGCCTCGCCCGCGTGCTGGTCATCGGCCTGGGCCTGTGGGCGGTCGCGATGGCCGGGCTGGTGCTCGCCAGCGGCTGGCAAGGGGCCCTCGCGCAGATGGGCTGGTTCTTCACCAAGGCCGCGCTGCTGACCTTTGGCGGCGCCTATGCCGTGCTGCCCTATGTCTACCAGGGCGCCGTCGAGAACCACCACTGGCTGACCGGCACGCAGATGATCGACGGCCTGGCTCTGGGCGAGACGACGCCGGGGCCGCTCATCATGGTGGTGGCCTTCGTCGGCTTTGTCGGCGGCTGGACGAAGCAGCTCTTCGGGCCCGACGCCCTCTTCCTGGCCGGCGCGGCGGCGGCCAGCGTCGTCACCTTCTTCACCTTCCTGCCATCCTTCGTCTTCATCCTGGCCGGCGGGCCCCTCATCGAGTCCACCCACGGCAAGCTGCAGTTCACCGCCCCGCTGACGGCCATCACGGCCGCCGTCGTCGGCGTCATCCTGAACCTGGCGATCTTCTTTGCCTGGCATGTGCTGTGGCCCCAGGGCCTTGGCGGGCGCTTCGATGGGATCTCGGCGCTGATCGCCGTCGGCGCCGCCATCGCGCTGTTCCGCTTCAAACTGGGCGTGATGCCGCTGCTGGGGCTGTGCGCGGCGTTGGGCTTGCTTGCGACCGCGCTCTAGATCCAGCGACCCCTGTTCGCGGCAAGCAGCACGACAAGGGCGAGCGCTCCCATGGCGAAGAGACCTCCCACCAGCAACAGCTCCCACCTCCGCGCGGGCGCCCGGGGTGAAGCAAGCCTGCAGAAACTGAACGTCCCCAGGACCAGAGCCAGCATTGCCAACGCCATCGCCACCACCGTGCAGGCGAAGAACAGCGCCACCATGCCGTTTCCGCAGACGAATTGGCCTTCCCGTGCACGCTCGGCCGCGAACTCCGAAAAGCGCCAGTTGCCGTAGGCCCAGAACGCCACCGGAAACCAGGACAGGGTCGCGAAGACCCAGGACCAGGCGCGGACCGTCTTGAGCTGGGCCACGAGGGTCATGAACGGCGCCGGCCTCAACACTCAACCGTACTGACGGGCACGCAGCAAAGCCCGCGCCGCCGCAACGCGCAACTCCAGCGCCACCGTCTCGTCGTTCAGTACGCTTTGCAGGAAGGCCTTCGGATCGACGTCCCGGCCCGAGGGCTGCGCCACCGGCGCGACGGCCGAACCCGGTGGCTGCAGCTGCCGCAGCGCGGCGTCGAAAGCCGCCGGCTTGATGCTCTCCAGCCGCGCCAGCAGGTCGGCCTGGCCGTCGTTGCCTGGCGGGATGTCCAGCCACGGCGTGTCGGCAAACACCGGCGCGAGATCGGCCGCGACAAAGGCCGACCAGTTGCCCGTGCCCGCCTGTTCCGCGGGCACCAGGGCCGCCGCGGTTGGAGGATTCAGCCGCAAGCGCGTGGCGGGCACGAGGCCGGCCAGATAGCGCGACTTGAGGCCAGCGAGGAAATCAGCCGCGCGCGATGCGGCCACGGGCTGCTGCAGCGAGAACCACAGTTGCAGCGCGTCGGTGCCGGAAACGGCGATCGCCGGCGCCGGCAGCGCCAGGTCCAGTTGCACGCCGCGCCAGACCTGGCCCAGCGGCTCCCAGTCGGCCGGTCCGGCCAGCTCCATGACCAGGGCGCGCACCTGTCCGGTGGCATCGACCAGCCCCTCGGGCAGCAGGTAAAGGCGGTTGAGCTCGGCCTGAAGACGATTCATGGCGAGGCAATCTACCGCAAGTGGCACCCGGGTGAACCCCAGGCCTGAGCTATGCGTTTTCGCCCTTCAGTCATCGCACCCGGACATAGCGCGAGGCCGCACCGCAACACATCCGAAATCACGATAGCTGCGGGCAAAGAAGTCATACGTTTGGCATGTAACCGCTCCGTACCATTTTTTCAGCCGGCCCCACAGAGGGCCGTCTTCACTAGAAAAGTCTACGGAGACCCCATGCCAAAGAACCCCTTCAAGCCGACCCGGCTGGCCCTGCTGTTGCCGGCTTTTGCGCTGCTGCCCGCTGCCGCGCAGACGACGCCACCCAATGACAGCGATGCCAGCAAACTGGAGACCGTCGTCGTCAGCGGCATCCGCGCCTCGGTGCGCAAGGCCCTGGACACCAAGGAGGCCTCCAACAGCATGGTCGAGGTCATCGCCTCGGAGGACATCGGCAAGCTGCCCGACACCACCATCGCCGAATCCCTGGCCCGCCTGCCGGGCCTGTCCGCCGGCATCGACCGCGGCAACGCCAGCCAGATCGTCGCGCGCGGCCTGGGCCCGCGCTTTGTCGGCGCGACGCTGAACGGCCGCGAGTTCGCCTCCTCCGAGCCCGACCGCGCGGTGCGCTTCGAGATGTTCCCGGCCGAATCGGTGTCGGGTGCCACGGTCTACAAGACGCAGTCGGCCGAGATCGTCGAAGGCGGCATTGCCACCACCATCGACCTGCAGACCGTGCAGCCGCTGGCCTACCGCGAGCGCACCATCTCGCTGAAGGCCGACGCCCTCTACTACCAGCTCGGCAAGGACATCCAGGGCGCCAAGAAATACGCGCCGCGCCTGGGCGGCATCTATGTCGACCAGTTCCTGGACCGCACGTTGGGCGTGGCCCTGGCCTTCAGCTACTACGACCAGCCCTCGCTGGAGGACCGCGTCGACAACTGGGGCTTCAACGAGGACCACTCGGCCGACGTGACCGGCGACGGCAAGGTCGACAAGACGCCCTGGGGCTTCCAGAACGGCGTCAAGAAGGGCACCGACAAACGCTCCAGCCTGCTGGGCAAGGTCGAATACAAGCCGAGCGGCGCCGTCGCCATCACCGGTGATGTCTACGCCGCACGCTCCAACATCCTCGAGCCGACCCTGGTGCATGTGGAGGGCAATGTCGGCAACTGGGACGGTTGGCAGAGCGGCAACTTCAGCAAGGTCACGACCGACGGCGGCTATGTGACCGGCGCGACGGTGTCGGGCGTCAACCTCGACAACCTGAACGCGCGCTGGAAGCAGAACATGCGCAACTTCGCCGCCGGCCTGAACGGCAAGTTCAAGCTCGACGACTGGCAGCTCGATGCCGACGTGGCCCGCTCCACCGCCGCCCGCGACACCCTGTGGACAGCGGTGCAGATGAGCATGCTGCAGCCCGGCAGCGTGACCTGGAGCTTCCCGCGCGACGGCTGGATGACCTATGGCTTCAGCGGCGACTCGGGCAACCCATCCGCCTTCTCCACCAATGTCACCGAGCAATGGGGGCCGAGCTATGTCGGCAAGCTGAGCGACTCGCTGAACTCCCAGCAGTTCAACGCCAGCCGCAGCGTCAAGTGGGGCGACATCAGCAAGCTCAAGTTCGGCCTGCGCGCCACCCAGCGCGACAAGTCCTACGTCCAGACCTCGTGGAACTACGCCGGCGCGGCCACCATCCCGACCAGCGCCTTCCAGCGCGTGACCGTCGCCGGCCGGCCGGACTTCATCGAGTTCGCCGAAGGCTTAGCCACCGCTGTGCCCCAATACTTCGGCGCCAACACGCTGAGCGCCGACGGCCGCAGCCCCACCGCCAGCGACCTGGTGCAGAACAGCTGGCGCGCCAAGGAGAGCAGCAGCGCCGCCTTCGCCCAAGCCGACCTCAACGGCAGCGTCTTCGGCGACCTCACCTACCGCGGCAACGTCGGCCTGCGCGCCGTGCACACCAGCCAGACGGGATATGGCATGGAGCAAGTCAACGGCGGCGCGCCCACGCCGGTGTCGGCCGGCACCAGCTACACGCGCTTTCTGCCCAGCCTCAACCTCATCCTCAACCTGGATGCGGAGGACGTGAACCAGCTGCGCTTCGGCATCTCGCGCGCCATGGCCCGCGCGCCGCTGGACGTGATGAACGCGGCCCACACCGTCAGCGTCGACCCCAACGGCGTCAACCCGACCACGGTCTCGGGCGGCAACCCGCAGCTCAAGCCCATGATGGCCAGCCAGGTCGACCTGACCTTCCAGCGCTACTTCGACAAGGACAGCCTCGTCTCCGTCGGCCTGTTCTACAAGAAGCTCAGCGACTACATCGGCATCGCCTCGGTGGCCGGCACCTTCAACGGCAAGGCGGCCTACTACACATCCCAGGTCAACCGCGATGGCGGCAATGTGCAGGGCGTGGAGCTGGTCTACCAGCAGGCCTTCACCGCCCTGCCCGCGCCCTGGAACAGCCTGGGCCTGATGGCCAACTACACCTACAGCGACAGCAACATCAAGGAGAACGGCGACCGCAGCGGCGGCACGTTCACGCCCATCGCCACCAACGGCCTGATGAAAAGCAACGGCGGCCTGACCCTCTGGTATGCCCGCAACGGCTTCGAGGCGCGACTGGCCGCCAACCACCACTCGGCCTACAACCGCGCGCCGACCTGGGACTCGACAGCCTTCCAGCTCAACGGTGCCGAGACCTGGGTGTCGGCCAATGTGTCGCAGCAGATCACGTCCCAGCTGCAGCTGCGCTTCGGCGTCGAGAACGCGACCAACCAGCGCGTCACGTACACCGACCCGCTCAACCCCTGGCACCAGAGCAATTTCCAGTTCGGGCGGCGCTTCAACGTGGGGGTGACGTACAAGCTGTGATGACGCCGGGCCGGGCAGCGCCGGCATGCATTAGCCTTGCCGCATGCTCAGAACGCTCGCCCTGGCCCTGCTCGGCCTTTGCCTGAATCAAGTGGCCCGCTCCGAAGAGACAGCGCCACTGGACTGCCCCCACTGCGGCACCTGGGCCATCCACCTCGCCTCACCTTCCGGCTACGCCGGCGATGAGGCGGTGCTGTCCGAGACCGAAGTCTCATTGCCGGGCTGCGGTGAGTTCGATGCGGAACTGCAGAACCAGCAGATCACGATGCAAGGCCCGCATCGCAGCTACAAGCTCACGCTGGCCCTCAAGCCACGGATGGTGCAGCGGCTTTGCAAGGCCGGCGACTCGACCCGCCTGAGGCTGGAGGCCGTGATCTCCGTGGGCTACCAGGCCGACGGCAGCCTGGGCGAATTCAGCGTCTACAACGACACGTCGCCGCAGGCCATCTACTCGGCGATGGCCTGGAACTACGCGCGCTACAGCCCCTGCGATTCGGGCTCGGCCTACGGCTCCATCGCCTGCCTGGAGCTTTCCAACGCCAAGCTCATCAAGACGCTCGCCTATGAATCGGTCTCCGTCTACGCGGGCAAGAAATCCGGCAGCCAGTTCAACGCAGCGCGCTTTGCCGCCACCACCTTCGACTTCTGCCTGATCCGCGAGCGTGAGAGCGGCTTTGGCGGCTGGCCTACCGTCTGGGCCCTCAATTGCCAGCATGAGCGCCTGCAAGCCAAGCTCGATGAACTGCGAGCCTGGGACGACTGCCGTTCCAAGGCCAAGGCATCGAACTGCAAACCCCCGGACGAGAACTTCGACAAGTCGCCCAAGCAGGATAGATAGGAGCGGCCGCGATAGTATTGGCGCTCCTAACGCCGTATCGGGACGCCATGAAACGCCCTCTCGCGACCGCCCTCCTCCTGGTCGCTGCCCTGGCCTGCTACGGCTTGGGTCTGGGGGCCGACATTGCCCTGCTGCTGATCGCCGGCGCCGCGCTGGAGCTGTGCTTCTGGGCCCGCATGGTGCCGGGTTTCGGCTTGCTGTCGCGCAAGCCCGGGCAGCGCAAAACGCCCTAGCTCGATCCCAAGGTCTGAATGGCCCGCACCAGGGCCGAGAACTCCACCGGCTTGCGGAAGTGCGCCTCGAAGCCGGCCGCCAGCGCCTTGCGCTGATCGACGTCACGCGCAAAGGCCGTCAGCGCGAAGGCGCGGATCTGGCCACCCTGGCTGGCCGGCAGCGCGCGGATGTGGGCCAGCAGCTCGAAGCCCGTCATCTCCGGCATGCCCAGGTCGGAGATCAACAGCTGGGCACCGGAACCCGGCAGCAGCTCCAGCGCCTGGGCGCCGCTGGCGGCGGTCAGCACCTGTGCCCCTTGAAGCTCCAGCGCGCGTGCGACCATGTCGCGCACCGCCTCGTCGTCGTCCACCACCAGCACGCGCAAGCCGGCCAGCGAGGTGCGATCGACCGCGCCGGCCTCCGGCGAGGCACTGGCGACATCGCGCGTGCTGATCAGCGGCAGGGTCACGCTGAAGCGTGCGCCCCGGCCCTCGCCTTCGCTGTGAGCCCTCACCTGCCCGCCATGCAGCTCGACGAGATTGCGCACGATGGACAGGCCCAGCCCCAGGCCGCCGTGGCGGCGCGCCATCGAGCCGTCGGCCTGGCGGAAGCGGTCGAAGACAAAGGGCAGGAAGGCCGGCGCGATGCCGATGCCGCTGTCCTCGACGCCGATCTCCACCGCGTCGTCGATACGGCGTAGCGTCACCCTCACCTCGCCGCCGCGCGGCGTGAACTTGATGGCGTTGGACACCAGATTGGCCACCACCTGCTGAAGCCGCGCGGCGTCGCCCATCACGGCGGCCCCGTCGTCCAGGGTGACATCGGCACCCAGGCGCACGCCGGCGCGCTCGGCCGCCGGCGCCAGCAGCTCCACCGCCGCCAGCGTGAAGCTGGCCGCAGACACCGGCGCCACTTCCAGGGCCAGCTTACCGGTGGTGATGCGGCTCATGTCGAGCAGGTCTTCGATGAGCTGGGTCTGGGCCTTGGCGCTGCGCTCGATGACGTCAATGCCCTTCTTCAGGTCGGCATCCTGGTCGCCGAACTTGCGGCGCAGGATGTGCACCCAGCCGGTGATGGCGCTCAGCGGCGTGCGCAGCTCGTGCGACAGCGTGGCAAGGAACTCGTCCTTCACCAGGCCCGCCTGCTCCGCGGCCAGCCGCGCCGTACGCTCGCTCTCCAGCAGTTGGGTGCGCTCATGGGTCGCGGCCAGCGAGGCCGTGTACAGGCGTGCGTTGTCGATGGCGATGGCCGCCTGCGCCGCGATGCCTTCTGCGAGGCGCTCGCTGCGCTCGGTGAAAACGCCCACCTCCTCATGCCCGAAAAACAGCCCGCCCAGCACCTCGCCAGAGCGGCTGGTCACCGGCACGGCCAGGTAGCTGCGCACCGGCAGATGGCCGGCCGGCTTGCCGTGATGCGGCCCCCACCGGCCATAACGTGGGTCGGCCATCACGTCGTCCAGGCGGATGGTGGGCTCGCCGCGGAAGGTGGGGCCGAACAGCGGCGTGGGCCGCGGGTGGCCGAAGTTCTCGAACTGCTTGCGCTCGGCACCCGACAGCGAATACAGCAGATAGGCCTCGCCGTCGTCGTGCACGCCGTTGTAGAAGAAGGCACCGAACTGCGCCCCCGTCAGCTCGGTGGCCGCATCGGTCACGCGCTGCACCAGGGCCTGGATGTCCAGCTCGGCGGCCAGCGCCGCGCCGGTACGGTTCAGCGTCTCCAGCGTGCGCGCCTCCTCGCGCAGCGCGGCCTCGGCACGGGTGCGCTCCAGCGCCTCCCAGCAGCGCGCGACGACGGTCTTGACGAGGGCGATCTCCTCGGCCGTCCAGTGGCGCGCCTCCTTCTGATGCACGGCCATGCCGGCAACGAAGCGGCCGTCCTTGTGCAGGGGCACGCAGATGACGGACTGGATCTGCGTGAGCCGGTACGCCGAAAGATCGGTGCCGGCCGTGGCCGGGTCGCGGTCCACATCGTGGTTGACATAGGCCTGATCGGCGCGCATCAGTTGCAGCACCGTGTCGCCGAAATCGCTGAAGCGGTAGCTGCCGACGATGCTGGACACGCCATCGTTGAAGTCACCGATGAGGTCGAAACTGTCCTGGTCGTCGCGCACCGTCGCGTAGGCACAGCGGTTGGCGTCCAGGTGGCGGCACAGACTCTCGGCGGTCGCGTTCATGACCTCGGCCGGATCGGTCATGCCGCGCGTGGCTTGGGCCAGGGTGTCCAGGAAGGCCAGGCGGCGTGAGGTCAGCACCTTCTCCGTCGTCTCGGCAAAGGTCACCAGCAGGCCGCGGGCCTGGCCGTCTTCGTCGCGCACGGCGCTGTACGAGAAGTTGAAGTAGACGTCCTCGAGATAGCCGAAGCGGTCGATGGTCAGCTTGAAATCGTCGAAGCCGACGGGCCGCCCCTGCATCACCTGCTGCCACATCGGCCCGATGCGCGGCCAGATCTCGGCCCAGGTCTCAGGCGCCCTGCCACCCAGGGCCGTGCCGGCCTTGCCGCCGAGGATGGGCCGGTAGGCGTCGTTGAAGATCTGGATGAAGTCCTCGCCCCAGGCCAGATACATGGGCAGCTGGCACTCCAGCACCGTCGCCGCCGAGATGCGCAGCGCGATGGGCCAGCTCTCGATCGGCCCGAGGGGAGTCGCCTCCCACGGGAAGGCCCGCACCTGCGCCGCCATGTCGCCGGGAATGTGGGCCAGCGCCCGCGTGGCAGCAGATCGGTCCATTGCGCTCCAAGTTCAGCCCTCGGGGCTCTGCGGAGGGCGGCCGCAGTGTAGGCCGCGCTGCTTCCCCATTCGCAAAGGCATCAACCCATCCTGACGAGTAACGGAACGCTTCGCAAAGTCGGGGCTGCCGGCGGGTCAGGCACTGCAATTGCCGGCTTCCCAGGCCAGCATGAGGCCAAGGCACACACATGCTGGACAAGCCGATCCGTGCCTGACCCAGCAGGAGTACGTCATGAACATCCGCCGATTCCTTTCAGGCCCGACGCCGGTCCGCGCGGCCGTTGCCGTTGCGACCGTGGCCGCGATCGTCCTGCCCCTGACCGCACGCACCCAGACCGCCACCGAGATCTACCACCAGGAGCGCGCCAACTGCCTGGCCGGCAAGACCCAGCAGTCGCAGGCCGACTGCCTCTACGAAGCCCGCTCCGTGCTGCGCGACCGCCGCGCCGGCGGCCTCGAGCCTGGCGAGTCGACCACCATGGCCACACCGCCTGCCGATGCCGGCAGCACGGACGCACTGCCGCCGCGCGCGGACCGTCACTGAGCCCGCTCGGGCTGTGCGCCCCGTTCAGGGCCGTACCATCCGGCCGTCCATGGCTGCACTGAACGGGGCATGAATCTCGCCAGCTTGCGCATCGCATTTCTGCTCGCTGGGGGCCTGCTGCTGCTGGCCTGCAGCGAGTCGCTGCCCCTGCACCTCGGCAAGGAGATCGAGGGGCACGCCTACTGCTGGTCCGGCGCCCGCCGCGACGTCGCCATTCAGCCCGGCACGCCAACGCATCAGGCCCTCACCGCCTGGATCGAGCAGAACCAGGGCGGCTACGCCTTTTTCAGCGCCCTGTCCAAAGGCTGGCCCCGCGCTTCATGACCCGCCGCCTCGCCGCCCTCATCGTCGCCCTGCTCGCCGCCGTGGCCCTGACCACCTGCGGCGTGTTGAGCCGCATGTCCGACGGCCATCTCGACATCGATCGGGCCGAGCTGCAGGCGCGCATCGCGCCGCGCTTCCCCACCCATCACTGCAAGCTCCTCGTCGTCTGCCTGGACCTGTCCAACCCCGTGGTCGTGCTGAACGAGGGCGACGATCGCATCGGCCTCACCGTTGATGCCAAGGTCCTGCTGGGTACGCGCGAGCGCGTCGGCCGCGTCGGCTTCTCGGGCCGGCCGCGCTATGTGCCAGACCAGGGCCAGCTCTTCCTGGACGAACTGCAGATCACGACGCTGGAGCTTTCCGGCCTGCCCGAGGAATACGCCGCCGTCGTGAGGCTGCACGCCCCCGCCATGCTCAAGGCGCAGTTGCAGTCACGCCCCCTCTACACCATCGACACCAGCACCGCCAAGGGCACGCTGGCCAAGCTCGCGGTGCGGGAGGTGAAGGTCGTCAACGGCAAGCTCAGAATCAATTTCGTGCCGTCGTAGCGCTGGCGCACCGCGGCCATCCGACCCAGTTGTCTTTGCATTGCGGGCTGGGCATCATCGGCACCAGCGGTCGCCACTCACCGGCGAGCGCACCGCCACAACCCTGGGAGGCCGATATGGGAATGAGCGTTGCAACGATGACCGGCAACAGCGATGCCGAACCCGTGATGGAGGTCAACACGACGCCGCTGATCGACGTGATGCTGGTGCTGCTGGTGATGCTCATCATCACCATCCCGACCCAGCTGCATTCGATAGGCCTGAATATCGGCCAGGGTGGCAAGCAGACGCAAAAGCCGGTCGTCCACACCGTCGCCATCGACTTCGATGGCACGGTCTCCTGGGACGGCCAGCTCCTGGCCGACCGCGCCGCCGTCGACACCAAGATGCAGGAAGTGAGAGCGCTGGCCGAGGCCGCCCAGCCCGAGGTGCACATCCAGCCCAACAAGCTCGTCGACTACAGCGCCTTCGCCGCCGTGATGGCGTCTGCGCAACGCCACGGGGTCAAGAAGATGGGCGTGACGGGCAACGAGCAGTTCCGCAGCTAGGCGTCCGGCCTACGGGCCGCGCCTCTGCTGGCCTTCGCGATACAGCAGGGCACCGACCTCGCCCAGCACGGCGAGGTCCTCTTCCGACAGGCGTGCTCGACACCGCTCGATCCAGGCGGCCAGGTGCGCCATCGCATCGTCCAGCCCGGCGGGGTCGCCCTGCGCCTCGAGCCGTTGGGCCTTGTTGGCGAACAGCTCGATGATGGGATGAAGCATGCGGAACTCCCTGGCGATCGGACTGCGCCCAATCTAGCGGCGAATGCGCAGCGCGGCATCAGCAGGAGTTGTGAAGCCGGCAGGGCGGAACGGCAAAGTCGGCATCGGCCTGGGACAGGCGCCGCGTGGCGCGCTGTTCGCCTGCGCCGCCGCCGCGGCCGTTCAGCCCAAGCCCCGACCTCGCGGCTCGTCATTCCTGTGGATGCCCGGACTGCCCGCCCCATCTGAAACTTTCCCCATGCCTATCCTCTACTCCCAGAGCCCAGACGACCTCTTTTCCCCGCAGAAGCGTCCAGCGCTGTTCCGGGTCGGGACGCCTGCGCCCAGCGATCTTCAACTCGCCGTGGAAGCCGCGCGGCTAGCCTACTTTCGTTTCGAGAACGCCACGGATCCAGATCCCAGGACCCAGCCACCCCTGCTGCCGCAAACGCCCGAGCCATCGCCGCGCAGCAAGTTGGAGGCTTCGCTGGGGACGCTGGGGTTCACCGAGTTCACCTACATCAACGACCCGGTCCCGACTCTCAAGGACTTGCTGTCTCGCGGCGGCCCGCTGTCCATGCCCCTTGTCTCGCTGCAGAAACTGATGGGCACGGGGGTGACGTCCTCGCCCGGCTTCAATTTTCTCGGGCCGGTGGGCACCGCCATCCATGACCTGGTTGACCAGGCTGCCGATCGCGTCTGGCAAGCCCTGACCGATCTTCCGAAGGCTGATCGCCTGGCCGGCTTCACCGACACGCAGGCCTATGTGGCCTTCCGGCCGAGCGATCGACTGGCAGTGATCGCTGTCCGCGGCTCGCAAGCCAACACGGCGAACGATGTCCTGCTGGATGGTCGATTTCTCCAGGTGCGCGCCGAGGGCTGGACGGGATCCCTGCACCACGGCTTCGCCCGCGGAGCGTCGGTGCTATGGAAGGAAATCTCGAAGTGGCTCGATGCCCATGATGACAAGCCCGTGCGCCTGCTCATCTGCGGACACAGCCTGGGCGCAGCCATCGCCACCCTCGTCGCCGTTCGAACTCACGAAAAACGCATCCCGACCCAGCTCATCACCATCGGCTCTCCGCGCGTGGGAGACCGGGAGTTCGCCACTGACTTCGCGACCAAGGGCGTCAACGCGACCCGCGTCGTGGATCGCATCGACGTCGTGACCCACATCCCTCCCGAAAACGTTGCGTTCCTCGACTACGTGCACGTCGGCAAACCGCTGTTCATCAACAGGAAGGGAGAAATGCGGGACCTGCCCACCGCTGACAACACGGTGAACGAAGGCAGCCTGCATCAACTGGCAACCCAGCTGCTGCTGGGCCCTGGCCTCACCAGCATCCTGCCGGAGTGGCTCGCGGACCACGCCCCGACCAACTACCTGCGCGGCGTTTTCCCTTGAGCGCGGCCGACAGCCACGCGGCTTCCGTGGCAACGACCGCGCCTGTACGGTGGCGGGCATCGAAGGGCTGACGCTGCACGGCCTTAGGCGCTCGTTCAAGTCGCTGCCGGAATGGCTGGAGTTTCCTACTGTGTCGTCGCCCAGCTCATGGGCCAAAAGCCCAGCGCAACCGCCGAGAAGCACTACACCGTTCGGCCACTGGACCTGCTGCGCATGCATCACGAGCGCATCGAGGCCTGGATGTTGGAGCAGGCGGGCGTGGCGTTCGACGCCACCAAGGCCGCAACGTCGCTGCGCGCGATGGTCTGAGCAATCGGCCGCGTGTCAGGCTTTCGGCGTGCTCTCGTCCGTCCGTACGGCAGGGCGGGTCCACAGCGCGATTCCGCCGGCAACGGCACCAATACCTAAGAGCCCGACCACTGCCCCGGCCGCATACGTTCCGTAGGGCTTTGGCAGCCATGAAAGCAGCGCGGCGATTGCGTCTAACTGCGGCGGCAGGAAGAACGGCCAAGTGCCGGTGAAGGCTCGTGCTGCTCCGGCAAGAAGGTAGAGCCCGATGGCAACGCATAGCAGCCCGCCGCCTGCGGTGCCGTTCGCGGGTCGCGGACCGCCATCAGGTTGTTCCATGACGCGATGCGAGACCTAGGAGCGCGGAGACGTTGGCGACGGCATTCCTCAGATTCTCCCGGTCGTAGTCCATCTCATCGGCATCGTCCCAAGGCGTCCTAAGGACCTCGTTGCCTCGCGAGGTGCTGACGATCAGGCGCGGGCACAAGCGAGAGTCTTTGAACTCAATACCCTGGACGTCCTCCAATGGAATGCGACGCCATCTGGCGAACGACAGCCAAAACGGCGCATACAGGTAAATAGCCTGCTCGGTCAGAACGATCCCGTAACTGGTGCCCCGATGGAACGTCGGGTTGTGTGCTTTCCATCGCGCAGCTTCGCTAGGCGCAAGTCGCAGCTTTGTGAAGGGGTAGCTATCCAGCGCGACCACACCGCTGTCCTTCGCCACAACCCGGTCGGCGGTCACGCGGGAATCCCGTCCCAGCCTCGGCGGTCCCAGACCAGCTGGACTCGCCGCCAAATGTCGTCGGCCATCCGACATTGCCAAATGCCCCCGAGAGTCCACGCAAACCGGGGACTCTGCCGCGCCTCGCGCTCAATGCGCTCGATGAATGCATCACCGTGATACCCCAGCAGGTCTTCTATCGGTCCCGCTGCCAAAAGGCCGAGAAATGGCTCTGCACGCGGATCGGCAACAGTGGCAAGGATTCACTTCCAGGCATGCTCTGGATGCTTCCGAACGATCCAGTAGAACTCGTCGAATCCAATCAGTGATTCGTTCTGCTCTCCTTGATTCGCCAGATCGCTTTGCGAAGTGGCCCACGCCAGCCACTCGTCAACGACCTCCTGCACTGGTAGCGGTGATTGCATATCGCTCAGCCTAAAGGACCGTTCGGGAGTTGATATCCCGGCCACGAATCATCGGTTTGCCTCTTGTCGTTCGGCAACATCAGGCCACGTCAGTTGCGCAGGGCGACCCAGAGGACGAGCGCAAGCAGCGCCAGCGGCGGGCCAAGCCAACGCAGCGCATCAACAAAAAGTCGCCGCCGGTGACCGCATTGGCAGCCTCATGTTGCGCCATGATTCTCGTCAGCATGACCGGATCGAACTCGTAGCCCTGGCCTTCGCGTATCTGCCTCGCGGCGGCGCGAAGTTCAGGGGGCGTCAAACCGATGACCTGTTCCCCTGCGTCGAACGGCCTTGAAAGGACCAACGAGCGCGCTGAGTCTTCAGGGGTAGCAGGCAAAAACTGGCAGCTGCCGCACCTCGTCAGCGCGCGCGCCTTGAAATGCCCGCATCGGATACAGATTGCTTGGGGGTTGCGAACCACGATTCAGTTAATGCCGAGGAACCGCATGCTCTGTACGCAGCAGCCAGGCCACAAGGCGTCATCGCCCGCCGCAACTCGGAACTTGGCTAAACAGGCTGGACAAGCGGTCACCCGACGCAAAGCGCCCAGCCAATTGGGCTGCAATCTACTGATTTTGTTGGTAGGCCGTATTGGACTTGAACCAATGACCAAAGGATTATGAGTCCTCTGCTCTGACCAACTGAGCTAACGGCCCCCGGGGAGGAGGCGCGGATTCTAGTCAGCACTGAGCTGACGTTGCCTCAGCGCTGCGACAGCGCCTGCCCCACCATGCGCGACGTGATGTCGACGATCTGGATCATGCGGTCGTAGGCCATGCGGGTGGGGCCGATGACGCCCAGGGTGCCGACGACCTGGCCGTCGACTTCGTAGGGCGCGCTGACGATGGACAGTTCCTCATACGGCACGACCTGGCTTTCGCCGCCGATGTAGATGCGCACGCCCTCGGCGCGGCTGGAGGTGTCCAGCAGGCGCATCAGCTGGGTCTTCTGCTCGAAGAGGTCGAACAGGCGGCGCAGGCTGCCCATGTCGTGGCTGAAGTCCTGCACCGTCAGCAGGTTGCGCTCGCCGGAGACGACGACGCGCTCTTCCTGCTGCTGCATGGCCTCGGAGCCGACCTGCACGGCGGCGCTCATCAGCCCGGCAATCTCGCCGCGCAGTTCGTCGACCTCGTGACGCAGCCTTTCGCGAACGGCCTCGAGCGTCAGGCCCGCGTAGCCGGCGTTGAGGCGATTGCTGGCCTCCTGCAATTCGCCCTGGCTGAGGTCCTGGGCGGTGAAGACGACGCGGTTCTGCACGTCGCCGTCAGGCGCCACCAGGATGACCAGCACGCGGCGCTCGCCCAGGCGCAGGAATTCGATGTGGTGGAAGACGCTGGGCTTCTTGGGCGCGGTGACGACGCCGACGAAGCTGGACAGGTTGGACAGCATCTGCGCCGCGCTGGCGATGACGCGCTGGGGCTGGTCGGGCTGCAGCTGGGCCGTCTCGACGCCGATCAGCCCGGGCTGGGCCGTCAGCATGGTGTCGACGAACAGGCGGTAGCCGCGCGCCGTCGGGATGCGGCCGGCGCTGGTGTGGGGGCTGGCAATGAGGCCGAGCTCTTCGAGGTCGGCCATCACGTTGCGGATGGTCGCGGGGCTGAGTTCCAGGCCCGAGGCCTTGGACAGCGTGCGCGAACCAACCGGCTGGCCATCGGCGATATAGCGTTCGACCAGGGTTTTCAGCAGGGATTTGGAGCGCTCGTCGAGCATGCCCGCATTCTATGGACAGCGCTGTTCCACCCCGGATATGCAAACCCCCTGTGGTGTAATTTGCCGCATGGCCGAGCGCTTCAGACATGTCGCCATCGTGGGCAAGCATCAGGCGCCTGGCATCAGGCCGGTGCTGGAGGAGATTGCCCAATTTTTGTGCAGCCAGGGGCTGGACGTCTCGCTGGAAGCGGACACCGCCCTCAACACCGGCCTGACCGACTACGACGCGCTGTCCAACGACGAACTCGGCCGCCAGTGCGACCTGGCAGTGGTCATCGGCGGCGACGGCACCATGCTGGGATTCGCGCGCGACATGGCCCGCCACGGCATTCCGCTGGTCGGCATCAACCAGGGGCGCCTCGGCTTCATCACCGACATTCCCATCGAGCGCTGGCGCGAGTCATTGGCGCCGGTGCTGGCGGGCGACTACGAAGTCGAGTCGCGAGCCATGCTGGAAGGCGCGGTCTGGCGCGACGGCGAGTCCATCTTCTCGGGCCTGGCGCTGAACGACGTGGTCGTCAGCCGCGGCGGCACGTCAGGCATGGTGGAACTGAAGGTCGAGGTCGGCGAGCAGTTTGTCGCCAACATGCGCGCGGACGGCCTCATCGTGGCCTCGCCCACCGGCTCCACGGCCTATGCGCTGTCGGCCGGCGGCCCCATCCTGCATCCCAGCATCGCCGGCTGGCTGCTGGTGCCGATCGCGCCACACACCCTATCCAACCGGCCCATCGTGCTGCCCGACCTGGGCGAGGTGCGCATGGAGATCGTCGCCGGGCGCGACGCGTCGGTGAACTTCGACATGCAAAGCCTGGCCAGCCTGCTGCACGGCGACACCATCGCCGTGCGGCGCAGCCAGCACCAGGTCCGCTTCCTGCACCCGAAGGGCTGGAGTTACTACGCGACCTTGCGGCGCAAACTAAGGTGGTACGTTTAGATGCTGCGGCACCTGAGCCTGAAGGATTTCGTCATCGTCCCCACGCTGGAACTCGACTTCGAGCCCGGCTTTGCCGTGCTGACCGGCGAGACCGGTGCCGGCAAGTCCATCCTCATCGACGCGCTGCAGCTGGCCCTGGGCGGCCGGGGCGACGCGGGCGTGGTGCGCGAAGGCGCGTCCAAGGCCGAGATCTGCGCCGAGTTCGACACGCCGGCGCATCTGCGCGGCTGGCTGGACGAGGCCGGCTTCGAGGCCGACGCCACGCTGCTGCTGCGCCGTGTCATCGACGCCGCGGGCAAGAGCCGCGCCTGGATCAACGGCGGCGCCGCCACGCTCACGCAGCTGCGCGAGCTGGCCGACCATCTGCTGGACATCCATGGCCAGCATGCCTGGCAGGGCCTGACCCGGCCGGCCGCCGTGCGCGAGCTGCTGGACGGCTTTGCCGGACTCGACACTGCGCCGCTCTCCCGCGCCCATGCCGCCTGGAAGCAGGCCGCCGAAGCGCTGCAGAAGGCCCAGGGCCAGCAGGCCGACGCGCTGCGTGAGCGCGAGCGCCTGGCCTGGCAGATTGGTGAACTCGATGGCCTGGCGCCGGCCGAAGGCGAGTGGGACGAGCTGAACGCCGAGCACGGGCGCCTGTCGCACGGCCAGTCCCTCATCGACGCGGCCAAGTCGGCCCTGGATGCCTTGGACGAAGCCGAGCCCAGCGCCCAGTCGCTGGCCGGCGGCGCACTGGACCAGCTGGAGCGCGTGCTCGATCATGACGCCCGCCTGTTGCCCGCGGTGCAAGCCCTGCGCGACGTGCAGGCCCAGTTGCAGGACGCCAGCCACACGTTGTCGGCCTATCTGCACAAGGCCGATCTGGACCCGAACCGCCTGGCCGAGCTGGACGAGCGCGTGTCGGCCTGGATGACGCTGGCGCGCCGCTACCGCCGCCAGCCTCAGGAGTTGCCCGCTCTGCTGGCTCAGTGGCGTACCGAACTCGCAGCCCTGGATGCGGCGAGCGACCCGGCCCAGCTCGAAGCCGCATTGGCCGCCGCACGCCAGGCCTTCGACACCGAAGCCCAGGCCGCCAGCCGCGCGCGCAAGAAGGCGGCGCCTCAACTGGCCAGCGCCGTCACGGCCGCCATGCAGCAGCTCGGCATGGCCGGCGGCCAGTTCGACATCGCGCTGAACGCGACCGATGGCCCGCAGAGCTTTGGCGTCGAGTCTGCCGAATTCCTCGTCGCCGGCCACGCCGGCAGCACGCCGCGCCCGCTGGCCAAGGTGGCCTCGGGCGGCGAGCTGTCGCGCATCGCGCTGGCCATCGCCGTGACCGCCAGCCAGGCCGCGACCGACAACGCACCCGGCACGCTGATCTTTGACGAGATCGACGTCGGCATCGGCGGCGCCGTGGCCGAGACCGTGGGTCGGCTGATGAAGCAATTGGGCCACTCGGCCACCGGCAATCGCCAGGTGCTGGCCGTGACCCACCTGCCCCAGGTCGCCGCCTGCGCCGACCGCCATCTCGTCGTCGCCAAGGCCATGCAGGGCAGCAGCACCGTCAGCTCGGTCGCCCCGGTGGCCGGCGAAGCCCGCGTGGCCGAGATCGCCCGCATGCTGGGCGGCGAGCGCCTGTCGTCCACCAGCCTCGCGCATGCGCAGGAGATGCTGGACGCGTCCACGGCCACCAAACCGCGCAAGGCGAAGTCATGAAGCTCGACGCCGACCTGCATGGCGATGTGGTGCTGCTGACCGGCATGTCCGGCGGCGGCAAGTCGGTGGCCATGCATGCACTGGAAGATGCCGGTTATTTCTGCGTCGACAACCTGCCTGCCGAGCTGCTGCTGGACTTCCTGCGCCTGGAACAGCAGCGCGGCGAACGGCGCGTCGCCATCGCCGTGGACGTGCGCGCGGCCAGCTCGCTGCCCCTGCTGCTGCCGCTGCTGAAGGACCTGCGAGCCACCGGTGTGCCGGTGCGCTCCATCTTCCTGGACGCCAGCAACGAAGCACTGATGCGGCGCTTCTCGGAGACGCGCCGCCCCCACCCGCTGCGCGAGGACCGCGACACCGGTTTCGGCAACCTGGACGGGGTCGCCGAGGACGGCCACCGCCTGCTGCTGGACGCCATCAAGCTCGAGCGCGAGCTGCTCTACGGCCTCAAGGCCGAGTCCACCGTCATCGACACCAGCCAGCTGCGCCCGGCCCAGCTGCGCGCCTGGCTGGCCGATCTCGTCGGGCCCAATGCCGGCGCCAAGCTGACCCTGGTCTTCGAGAGCTTTGCCTTCAAGCATGGCGTGCCCAGCGATGCCGACTTCGTCTTCGACGTGCGCGTGCTGCCCAACCCCTACTACGACCGCGAGCTGCGCCCGCTGACCGGCCGCGACGCGCCGGTGGCGGCCTATCTGGCGGCCCAGCCCGAGGTCGGCCTGATGATGGGCCAGATCGCCGGCTTCCTGTCGCGCTGGCTGCCCAACTTCGCGGCCGACCAGCGCAGCTATCTCACCGTGGCCATCGGCTGCACGGGTGGCCAGCATCGCTCGGTCTATCTGGTCGAGATGCTGGCGCGCCAGTTCAGCCATCACGGTCACGTGCTCAAACGTCATCGCGAACTCGACGCAAGGTAGCGAAGCCCCTCGTCCAAGGAGTACCTTGGCCGGTCCCCCGAGGGGACGGCGATGCTCGCCGAATCGACCGGCAAGCACATCGCCAGAGCGGCCCGGCTAGGGAGCGGCCCGTCGCTCGGCCCGCGAGAAGATCAGAACAAATATTCTAGACAATGAGTTCTAGAACGTTTATTCTAAATCCATGAGTTCTCCTTCCCCCACGAAGCCGACCGCGGCCGAGCTGGACCTGCTGCAGGTGCTGTGGCGCCTCGGCCCCGCCGACGCCAAGGCCGTGCATGAAGCCCTGCTGCCCGACCGCCCCGATGCCAGCTACGCCACCGTGCTGCGCCAATTGCAGGTCATGCATGGCAAGGGCCTGCTGAGCCGCGACGAGAGCCAGCGCCCGCAGCGCTACGCCCCTGTGCACGCCCAGGACAGGCTGCAGCAGTCGCTGATGAAGGACTTCATCAGCAAGGCCTTTGCCGGCTCGGGCAAGGCCCTGGTGCTGGCAGCCCTGAAGAACCATGTCAGCGCCAAGGAGCGCGCCGAAATCCGCCAGCTGCTGGCCCGCAAAGGGGACGAAGCATGAGCGCCGCGCCGAGCCGCCCCAAGCAAGCTCGCTCCCGCTTGGCGGGACAGGCCGCAGGCCGCAGGGTGCACCCATGAGCCTCGATCTCGCCGTGAATGCCTGGGGCTGGGCCCTCATCAACTTCGTCTGGCAGGGCGCCCTCGTCGGCGCCGCCGTCGCCCTGCTGCTGGCCCTGATGCGCGGCGCCTCGGCGCGCTGGCGCTACGCCGTCTGCGCGGCCGGCCTGGGCCTGTGCCTGGGCCTGCCGCTGGCGCAATGCCTGGACCTCGCGCCCACCGACGCCGAGTTCATCGGTGAGCTGCCGCCGCTGGCGGAGCAGATGCCGGCGCTGGTCTCCGCCTGGGCCCTGGGCACGGCGCTGATGCTGGGGCGCCTGGCCCTGGGGCTGGCCTGGGTCGGCCGCGCGCGCAGGCGCAGCACGCCCGCACCGGCCGAATGGCAGGCCCGTCTGGACGCCCTCGCCCGCCGCCTCGGCCTCAAGCGCGCCGTGCCGCTGCGCCTGCTGCCCGAGCTGGCCGGCCCGATCGCCATCGGCATGTTCAAGCCCTGCGTGCTGCTGCCCGCCTCCCTGCTGTCCCGCCTGCCGGTGGACCTGATCGAGGCCCTGCTGGCTCACGAGCTGGCCCATGTGCGGCGCTGGGACTATCTCGCCAATCTGCTGCAGAGCGCCGTCGAGGCCCTGCTCTTCTTCCATCCCGTGGTCTGGTGGCTGTCGGCTCGCATGCGCCAAGAGCGCGAGCTGGTGGCCGACGAGATCTCCGCCGAACTCCTCGGGGATTCGCGCCGTCTGGCGCTGGCCCTGCATGCCCTTTCTGAACTGGACACCTCCGACATGACGCCCTCTCCCGCACTCGCCGCCCGCGGCGGCGATCTGCTCGCCCGCATCGAACGCCTGCTCGCCCCCCGCCCCCAGGCCACCGGCTGGAAGCTGGCCCTGCCGGCCCTGCTGATCGCCGCCACCAGCTTCGTCGTGCAGGCCAAGGGCCGTGAGCCGGTCGAGCCGCCGGCGCCCGCCGCCCAGGTAGTCGCCGCCGGCGATGAAGTGCCGGCCGCCCAGCAGCTGCGCCTGCCGGTCAATGCCAAGCATGTCGTCGTCATCGACGATGCGACGGGAAAGGTGTTGATGGCCCGCGACGCCGATGCCGTCGTGCCCATCGCCTCGCTGACCAAGCTGCTGACGGCCATGGTGGTGCTGGACGCCAAGCTCGACCCCAAGGAGAAGCTGCGCATCACGGCCGACGACGTCGACACGCTGAAGCACAGCCGCTCGCGGGTCAAGGTCGGCACGCAGATGAGCCGCGGGGCCGCGCTAGAGCTGGCCCTGATGGAGTCCGAGAACCGCGCCGCCGCGGCCCTGGCCCGCACCTTCCCGGGCGGTGAGGCCGGCTTCGACAAGGCCATGCAGGCCAAGATCCGCGCCCTTGGGCTCAAGCACACCGCCATCAGCGACCCCACGGGTCTGTCGCCGGCCAATATGTCGACGGCCACCGAGATGGCGACCATCACGGCAGCGGCGGCGCGCTATGGCGAGATCGAGCGCATCACCAGCGTCAAGAAGGCCACTGTGCCCGTCGACGGTCGCCAGCGCGAGGTGCGCAACACCAACCGCCTCGTCGGCGCCAAGGGCTGGAACATCCGCGTCTCCAAGACTGGCTACACCGAGGAGGCCGGCCGCTGCCTGGCCATGCGCATCCTGAACGGCAAGCGCCCCGTCACCGTGGTGCTGCTGGACGCCGACGGCTCGGCCAATCGCCTGCGTGACGCGGCCCTGATCCGCAAGTCGCTGGCCCGCCAGGCGTCCTGACCGTGCAACGCCGCCACTTGCTCGCGGCCGGCAGCGCCGCGCTGGCCCTGCCTGCCCATGCACTCGACTTCGCGCCATCGCGCCAGCCGGCCGCCATGCGCGCCAGCGTGGACCGCATCGTCGACATCGCCGTCGGCATCCGACCCTTCCGCGCCCAGGGGCCGCGCATCGAGGCCGAGAAGCGCTTCGGCAAGACCGTCGTCCACCACTACGGCCATGGCGGCAGCGGCTGGTCGCTGTCCTGGGGTTCGGCGCAGCGCGCCCTCGCGCTGGTGCAGGCCAGCGGCGCCAAGCCTGGCGATCGCATCGCCGTCATCGGCTGCGGTGCCATTGGCCTGACGACGGCGCGCACGGCCCAGCAGGCCGGATACAAGGTCAGGCTCTATGCCAAGGACAGGCCGCCGCGTGTGCATTCCTCGGCCGCCACCGGGCTGTGGACGCCGGACTCGCGCATCGTCACCGAGGAGCACGCCAGCGAGGCCTGGACGGCTGATTGGGAAGCCATGGCGCGCGCCTCGTTCAAGGTGCATCAGAGCTATCTCGGCCTGCCCTCCGGACCGGTTGAATGGCATGACGGCTATGTCGTCGCCGACGAAGGCTTCGACCAGCCCCTGCCCAGCTATGCAGCCCACGGCAGCGAGCCCGACTACCCCGAGCTGTCATCGCGCATCGCCGACCTGCGTCCGCAGGGCAAGAACCTCACGGCCGACGAGCACCCTTTTCGCAAGCCGCATGTGCGCCGCTTCACCCAGCTTGTCTTCAACATCCCGGCTTATCAGCGCCTGCTGCTGGACGACTTCGCCCGCGACGGCGGCGAACTGGTGCAGCGCGCGTTCCAGCAGCCTCGCGACTTCGCTCGCCTGCCCGAACGCGTCGTGGTCAATTGCACCGGCGACGGGGCCCGCAAACTGCTGAACGATGCCAGCATGACGCCGGTGCGCGGCCAGACGGCGCGGCTGATTCCCCAACCCGAGGTCGACTACGCGCTGATCTACCGCGGCCACAACCTCGTCGTACTGCCGCGCCGCGATGGCCTGCTGGTGGCGGCCATGGGCGAGCACGACTTCGGCAGCGACGACCTGCGGCCCGATCGGGCTCAGAGCGAAGCGGCCGTGCAACGGCTGGCCACGCTGTTCTGAGCTCCGGATGCACAGTTTCACCAGAACGCGTCTCTTCGCCTGCGCGTTGCTCGCACCCGCTGCCGCCTGCGCGGCGAGCGAAGACCAGATCCGCGCCGCCGTCGAGGCCGCCATCCTTCCCTTGATGTCGCGCTACGACATTCCCGGCATGGCTGCGGCCGTGACCGTGGACGGCCGCGCCTACGTCTTCAACTTCGGCGTCACCGCCAGGCAGGCAGGAGCCCCGGTCACGAACGCCACGCTGTTCGAGATCGGCTCCGTGACCAAGACGCTGACCGCAACGCTGGCCGCCTACGCGCAGAGCACCGGCAAGCTGTCGCTGGACGACCATCCCGGCAAATACCTGGCTGCGCTGAAGGGAACGGCCATCGACAAGGCCACGGTGCTGCACCTGGCCACCTACACCGCGGGCGGCCTGCCGCTGCAGTTTCCCGAGGCGGTGGAAGGCAACGCCGCCACCTGGGCCTACTTCCGCGGCTGGAAGCCCACAGCTCGGCCGGGCACCCTGCGCAACTATTCCAATCCCAGCCTGGGCCTGCTGGGCGCCGTCACGGCGAAGGCGCTCAACCAGGACTTCGCGACAGCGCTCGATACGCAGCTGTTTCCCGCCTTCGGCATGGTCCACAGCCATGTCGACATGCCCGAGAGCGCCATGCCGGACTACGCATGGGGCCATCGCGACGGCAAGCAAGTCAGGATGCAGCCGGGGCCGCTCGCCGAGCCCACTTATGGCGTGCGGACGACAGCCTCGGACCTGCTGCGCTTCGTGCAGGCCAACATCGACCCCAGCCCGCTGCAGCCCTCGATGCGCCGCGCCGTCGAGGCCACGCAGGTCGGCCACTTCCGCTCGGGTCCGCTCGTCCAGGGGCTGGGCTGGGAGCAATACCCCTATCCCGTCTCACGCGAGTGGCTGCTCGGCGGCAACTCGGCCGAGATGATCTTCGACGCGCAGCCGGCCGACCGGCTGTCGGCGTCAACGCCGGCTGGACCGCGCCTGTTCAACAAGACGGGCTCGACGGGCGGCTTCGGCGCCTACGTCGCCTTCGTGCCCGCCCAACGGGTGGGCATCGTCATGCTGGCCAACCGGAACTGCCCCATCCCGGCCCGCGTCGAAGCGGCCTGGTCCATCCTGCAGACCTTGGCCCCGGCTGCCGACTGAAGCGGTCGACGCCTAGAAGGTTTCCCAGTCGCCTTCGGACTCGCTCGGCGCGGGCGCCGCTGGCCGAGGCGAAGGTGTGGCTGCGACAGCGGCCGGCTTGGGCTGGGCCATGGGCTTGGGCGCCGGCGCCTTGGCAACAGGCCGGGGCGCCGCAGCCTTGGGTGCGGCAGCAGCCGGACGCGACGCCGGCTTGGGTGCACTGCGCGGCGCGGCTGACACGCCGGCATCGACGCGGAAGGCCGCCACGGCTTCGGACAGCTTGGCCGTCTGCATGCGCATGCTCTCGGCCGCGGCGGCCGTCTGCTCCACCAGGGCGGCGTTCTGCTGCGTGGCCTGATCGAGCTGGCTGACGGCGGCATTGATCTGGCCGACGCCTTCGCTCTGCTCGCGGCTGGAGACGGTGATCTCGCCGACGAGGTCGGTCACCTTGCGCACCTCGTTGACCATCTGGCCGATGGTCTCGCGCGCCGCCAGCACCTGGCTGCTGCCGCTCTCGACCTTGGTGACGCTGTCGCCGATCAGGCTCTTGATCTCCTTGGCCGCCTCGGCGCTGCGCTGGGCCAGCAGGCGCACCTCACCGGCCACGACGGCAAAGCCGCGGCCCTGCTCGCCAGCGCGCGCCGCTTCGACCGCCGCATTCAGCGCCAGGATGTTGGTCTGGAAGGCGATGCCGTCGATGGTGCCGATGATGTCGCTGATCTTGCGGCTGGACGTCGAGATGGCGTCCATGGTCGTGACGACTTCACCGACCGCCGTGCCGCCCGCACCCGCCACCTCGGAGGCGTGGTTGGCGAGCTGGTCGGCCTGTCGGGCGTTATCGGCATTGGCCTTGATCTGCGCCGCCATCTGCTCGACCGAGGCCGCCGTCTGCTCGAGGCTGGAAGCCTGGCTCTCGGTGCGCGCCGACAGGTCTGCATTGCCCTGGGCGATTTCGGCCGCGGCGACATTGAGCTGGTCGCAGCCCATGCGCACCCCCGACACCATGCGCGCGAGGTTCTGCGTCATCTCGTCGAGGTTGGTCACCAGTTGGCCGAGCTCGTCGCGCGAGCTGCTGTGCAGGCGCTGCGTCAGGTCGCCCGCCGCCACCGCCTTGACGGCCTCGGAGGCCTTCTGCACGGGTCCGGTGATGGAGCGCGTGATCCACAGGGCCGCGAACACGCCGACCACCAGGGCCACGACAGAAGCGACGGCAAAGATGAACAGCACGCGGCGGTAGGCGGCTGCCGCAGACTCCGTCGTCGCGGCGGCCAGCTTCTCGTTGTAGTCCCACCATTTGGCGACGTTCTGTCGCAGCGGCAGGAAGACGGCACGGGCAGCCACGTTCAGCTCGCGGGCGGCCGTGCCCTGGGTGGGGTCGGCGGCACTGTCGTCCGAGGCCTTGAGGATTTTTTCCTCGCCCGCGAAATAGACCTCGGCGCCCTCGCGCACTGCCTTCAGCAACGCCCGGTCTTCGTCGTCCGCGACCAGCAGCTCATAGTCCTTCAGGCGCTGCCTGACGTCGTCGCGGGCCTTGGCGATCTGGGCGCCGATCGCCTTCTTCTCCTTGTCGTCGTCCGTCAGGATGTGCTGCTGCTCGAATCGGCGGGCATCGGAAATCCCGCCATCGATGACGTGAATGATGCGCAGCGACGGCAGGATGTTCTCGGGGTAGTACTCGGCGTAGTAGTTGATGGACTTTGCGAGCATCGCTCCAACAAAAGCCATCGCCAGCATCAGCGCCAGCAGCACGGCGAATGCCAGGCCCAGGCGCTTGCCCACACGCAGATTCTTCAAGGCATCCAAGGCTGTCCCCAATTCGTCGTTGTGCTGGGGACTTTGCCCTTTCCGCCTCGGGCAGGCAATGCGCTCAGGCGTGAAGACTGCGCAGTGTCAGCTTTCCGCTGCGTCCGCCTCACTGAGCAACAGGGCCAGCAGCACCGCCGAGCCGATCGGCCAGAAGATGACGACGGCGACGAACCAGGGCCAGAAGCTGCGGCCGGTGCGGCGCACCAGCTGCATCATGAAGACGCAGTGCATGGAGCAGGAAACGATGATGCCCAGGCCGAGGAGGACGATCTTGCCCGCCGGCGGCTCGCCGTCCTGGGTGCTGCTGATCAGCTGCCAGATGCACAGGCCGGCCACGAGCAGGGTGATGACCGCGTACTCGACGCCGCTCTTGATGTGGGCTTTCATGGCCTAGCTTTCCTCGATCATTTTCTTCAGCGGCGCCGGCAGCGCGTAGCTGGCAAGTTTCTCGCGGGCCACCCAGGTGCCCGAGCCGAATCCTTGCAGGCTTCCCTGCGGCGCCTCGGCGCGCAGGGTGTGCAGCACCCAGTCGAAATGGGTCAAGGCATGCTCGATGCGCGGCAGCGTCTCCAAGGTGACATCAGGCAAGGCGGCACGGGCGCCGGCCTCGTCGTCGAACATGGGCAGGGTCCAAAGCCCGGCCCAGACGCCAGTGCTGGGGCGCTGCTGCAGCAAGACCTGGCCCTCGGGCTTCTCCACCCACAGCCACCAGTTCTCGCGGCGACCGCGCTTGAGCTTCTTCGTCTTGATGGGATAACGCGTCGGATCGCCCTCGTGCTGCCCCTGGCACATGGGCTGCACGGGGCAGAGCAGGCATTCGGGCGAGCGCGTGGTGCAGATCGTTGCGCCCAGGTCCATCAGCCCCTGGGTGTAGCGGTCCACGTCCTGCTGCGGCAGCAGTTCGGTGGCGCGATCCCAGAGCTTCTTCTCGGCGGCGCTGCTGGAGAGATCGCCGTCAAAGGCCAGCACACGGCCCAGCACGCGCTTGACGTTGCCGTCCAGGATGGCGACGCGCTCGCCGAAGCAGAAGGCCGCGATCGCCGCGGCCGTGGAGCGGCCGATGCCGGGCAGCGTCTGCAGGCCGGCCGCGGTTTGCGGGAACTCGCCGCCGTGCAGCTCGGCCACCACCTTGGCGCAGTTGTGCAGATTGCGCGCCCGGCTGTAATAGCCCAGGCCCGCCCACTGCGCGAGCACCTCGTCCAGCGTTGCCGCGGCGAGGTCGGTGACCTTAGGCCAGCGCGTCAGGAAACGTTCGTAATAGCCCAGCACCGTGACGACCTGGGTCTGCTGCAGCATGACTTCCGACAGCCAGACGCGGTAGGGGTCGCGGGTGTTCTGCCAGGGCAGGGTGTTGCGGCCATGGCGGCGCTGCCAGGCGACGACGGTCTTGCCGAAGTCCCGGATCAACGCCGTATTCGTCACTTCTTTTGGCATTGCGGGCAGAAGAAGGTGGAGCGCTGGCCCTGCACGATGCGGCGGATGGGCGTGCCGCAACGCAGGCAGGGCTGGCCTTCGCGGCCGTATACCTGGGCCTGCATCTGGAAACTGCCGGCCACGCCGTGGGCGTCGCGGAAGTCGCGCAGCGTCGTGCCGCCGGCTTCCAGCGCCTGCCCCAGCACGGTGCGCACGGCAGCGGCCAGCTTGTCGGCCCGCGGCCGGCTGAGCTTGCCGGCGGGCAGGCGGGGGTCGATGCCGGCCATGAACAGCGCCTCGCAGGCGTAGATGTTGCCGGCGCCAACGACGATGTCGCCCGCCAGCAGGGCCTGCTTGATGGCGACGCGCCGGCCGCTCAAGGCCGCATGCAGGTGCAGGCCGTCGAAGCGCTCGTCGAAGGGCTCCAGGCCCAGGCCGCCCAGCAGCGTCGCCACCGGATCGGCCTCCAGGGCCGACGCCCAGACAACCGCACCAAAGCGACGCGGGTCGGTCAGGCGCAGCAGGCCACGATCCGTGTGCAGGTCGAAATGGTCATGCGCTCCGGGCGCCGGCGTCGTGTCCATAAAGGCCAGCGAGCCCGACATGCCCAGGTGCATCAGCAGGCCGCCGCGGTCTTGCAGCGGAAGCCACAAATATTTACCCCTTCTTTGCGTGCTGCCGACGCGGCTGCCCAGCAGGGTTTCGGGGTCCACGCCCAGGGGCCAGCGCAGCGGTTTTCCCAGGCGCAGACCGGTCACCCGGGCTCCCTGGATGGCATCCGCAAAGCTGCGGCGCGTGACTTCGACTTCGGGCAACTCGGGCATGGGGCCGAAATCATAATCAGGCCCTGTCTGCCGGAGTTCGAATGCCCTTGCCCCATCGCCGCTTGATCGCCGCGGCCGCCCTGCTGGTCGCCCTGCAAGCCCATGCCCAGGAGGCGGCGGTTGCCACCACGCCCGCCGAGCCGCTCACGAACTCGACCATGGACGCCCCGCTGTTCTACCAGTTGCTGATCGGCGAGCTCGAGCTGCAGAGCGGCCAGGCCGGCGTCGCCTTCCAGGTACTGCTGGACGCCGCCCGCCGCACCGGCGACGAGGAACTGTTCAAGCGCGTCGTCAACATCGCCGTCCAGGCCCGCGATGGCGACGGGGCCCTGATGGCCGCGCGCGCCTGGGCGGAGACCGTGCCGACCTCGGCCGAGGCTCTGCAGAATTGCGTGCAGCTGCTGGCCGTCATGAACAAGCCCGCCGAGGTGCCGACGCCGCTGGCCGCCCTGCTGAAGGTGGCACCCGCACCGCAGCGCCCCGGCCTCATCCTGGCTCTGCCGCGCCTGTTCCAGCGCTCGCCCGATCCCAAGTCCGTGCTGTCCGCGCTGGCCCCGGTGCTGCAAACCCAGACCGGTCCGCTCAAGCCCGCCGCCATCTACACCGAGGCGCGCCTGGCCATCAACGCCGGCCAGAACGCACGCGCCCTGGCTCTGGCCCGCGAACTCAACCAGCTCGAGCCGGAGGCCGACGACGCGATGCAACTCGCCGTCGACCTGATGCCTGCTGAGCCCAAGGCCGAAGCCCTGATCACCGAAAGGCTGCAGCAAAAGCCCGAGCAGCACGCGCTGCGCCAGGCCTACGCCCGTGCGTTGATCCTGAACCAGCGGCCCGCCGAAGCCGCACGCGAATTCCGCCTGCTGACGGAGGCCACGCCTGACAACCCGGCGCCCTGGCTGGCTCTGGGCGCCATCGAGCTGGAGCTCAAGCATCCCGCCGCCGCCGAGACGGCCCTGCGCGAAGGCCTGAAGCGCCTGGACATCCCGGCTTCAGGCAGCGATGGCGAAATCAAGAGCCGTGCCGACGGCCGTCAACAGGCCTGGCTGATGCTGTCCCAGGCGGCCGAACAGCGCGGCGATCTCAAGGCCGCCGAATCCGCGCTGCAAAGGGTCGACGGCAACACCATCGAGCTGCGCTACCGCCGCGCCAGCCTGCTGGCCCGCCAGGGCAAACTCGCCGACGCGCGCAAGCTGCTGCAGCCGGCCGCCGACGCCAGCGACAGCGACGCCCGCGCCAACCTGCTGGCCGAGGCCCAGCTGATGCGCGAGCAGCGCGACTACACCGCCTCGCTGGCCGTGCTGAAGAAGGCCACGGCCCGCTTCCCCACCGATCCCGACCTGATCTACGAGCTGGCCATGATGACGGAGAAGGTCGGCAAGTTCGACGAGATGGAAGCGCTGCTGCGCAAGGTCATCGAGATCAAGCCCGACTACCACCACGCCTACAACGCGCTGGGCTATTCGCTGGCCGAGCGCAACCAGCGCCTGCCCGAGGCCAAGCAGCTCATCGAGCAGGCTCTGAAGCTGGCGCCCAACGAACCCTTCATCGTCGACAGCCTGGGCTGGGTCGAGTTCCGCCTGGGCAATCTGCCCGAGGCCACCAAGCTGCTGCGCCAGGCCCACACGGGCCGGCCCGATGCAGAGATCGCCGCCCACCTCGGCGAAGTGCTGTGGGCCAGCGGCGCCGAGGACGAGGCCCGCCGCGTCTTCGCCGAGGCCGCCCAGCGCGAACCCGGCAACGAGGCCCTGCGCGAGACGCTGGACCGCCTGAAGGTCAAGCCGCGATGAGGTTCGCCGCCCTACTCCTCGCGCTGGCCGTCACCGGCTGCGCCCAGTTGCCCCAGGCGCCCCAAACATCGCCTGCCGGCCAGGAATCACGCCTCAGCGGCCGCATCAGCGTCACCGTGGCCGGCGACACCCACAGCCGCGGCACCGGCGGCGCGGCAAGCTTCGAGCTCTTCGGCGGCCCGCAGGCCGGGCGCCTGGAGCTGACCTCGCCGCTGGGCGCCCTGGTGGCCCGCGCCAGCTGGCAGCCGGGTCGCGTGACGCTGCAGACGCCCAGCGACGAGCGCCGCTTCAATGACCTCGATGCCCTGACTCGCGAACTGCTGGGCGAGCCCGTGCCCGTGGCTGCCCTGTTCGACTGGCTGCAGGCACGCCCCTGGCCGGCCGCCCCCCACCAGAAGACCGCCAACGGCTTCGAGCAGCTGGGCTGGCGCATCGAACCCAGGCTGCCTTCCCTGGTCGCCGTCCGCCTCGCCGAACCGACCGTCACGCTGCGCGCCAAGCTGGACAGCGGCGAATGAAGGCCCTGTACGACCTGGCAGCACCGGCCAAGCTCAACCTCTTCCTGCACGTCGTCGGCAAGCGCGCCGACGGCTACCACCTGCTGCAGTCGATCTTCGTGCTGGTCGACTGGGCCGACACCCTGCATGTGGAAGCGCGCAGCGACGGGCATTTGCGCCGCCATGACGTCCTTGGCGGTGACCTGCCCGCCGATGATCTCTGCCTGCGCGCCGCTCGCCTGCTGCAGGCAGAGACCGGCTGCACGCTGGGCGCCGACATCCATCTCGAGAAGCGCCTGCCCGCGGGTGCCGGCATGGGCGGCGGCTCATCGGATGCCGCCACCACGCTGCTGGCGCTTAACCGGCTGTGGGACGTGCGCCTGCCCATGGAAAAGCTGCGGGCCCTCGGCCTCAAGCTGGGTGCCGATGTGCCCTTCTTCCTCGGAGGCGGCCCGGCCTTTGTCGAGGGCATCGGCGAAGTCCTGCACCCGCTGGACCTGCCCGTGCAGCGTTTCGCGATCGTGAAAGGGCCGGCCGGGCTGGCGACAAAAGACATCTTTTCGAGCCCGCTCTTGGCAATGTCCGAAAACTTGGCTATAGTCGCGGGCTTTCCTGCCACGGCAAGAACTGCTGAAAATCTGGTGAACGGTTTTGGTCGCAACGACCTTCAGCCGGCCGCCGAAGGGATCAGCAGCGAAGTGCGAGACGCGTTGCAACAGTTGTCCGAAGTTTTCGGCAACGCCCGGATGACGGGCTCAGGTGCAGCAGTCTTTGCAAGGCTCGCCGGGGAAGGGGAAGATGGCAAGGACGACCAGTTCCTGGCGACATTGCTGAAGGGCAGACCTTCAGGGTGGACCGGTCGAATCTGCCACAGTCTGGCTCAACACCCGCTCGCGGGCTGGGCAGATTGAAAGGTTTAGGGGTGCAGCAGCTCTGCTGTGTCCTGTGTAGGGGAGTCGCCAAGTTGGTCAAGGCATCGGATTTTGATTCCGACATGCGAGGGTTCGAGTCCTTCCTCCCCTGCCAAATTTCTGTTTTTCGCTGAACCGGCTCTGCTTCAGCGAGCCACTGACACCAGAGGCTCCCAGTGCTGCTCAACACGGTTCTCTTCACCGGCAACGCGAACCCGGTCCTCTCCCAGGAAATCGCCACCCATCTCGGTCTCGAGCTGGGCAAAGCCGTGGTCGGCCGTTTCTCCGACGGTGAAGTCGCCGTCGAGATCCAGCAGAACGTCCGCGCCCGCGACGTCTTCGTCATCCAGCCCACCTGCGCGCCGACGAACGAGAACCTGATGGAGCTGCTGATCATGGCCGATGCCCTGAAGCGCTCCAGCGCCCGCCGCGTCACCGCCGTCATCCCCTACTTCGGCTATGCCCGCCAGGACCGCCGCCCGCGTTCCACCCGCGTGCCCATCTCGGCCAAGGTCGTCGCCAACCTGCTGGAAACCGTCGGCGTCGAGCGCGTGCTGACCATGGACCTGCACGCCGACCAGATCCAGGGCTTCTTCGACATCCCGGTCGACAACATCTACGCCTCGCCGGTGCTGCTGTCGGACCTGAAGAGCCGCAATTACCAAGACCTGGTGGTCGTTTCGCCTGACGTCGGCGGCGTGGTGCGCGCCCGTGCGCTGGCCAAGCAGCTGGGCTGCGACCTGGCCATCATCGACAAGCGCCGTCCTGCCGCCAACGTGTCCGAAGTGATGCACGTCATCGGTGAGATCGATGGCCGCAACTGCGTGATCATGGACGACATGATCGACACCGCCGGCACACTCGTGAAGGCGGCCGAGGTGCTGAAGGCGCGCGGCGCCAAGAGCGTCTTCGCCTATTGCACCCACCCCATCCTGTCGGGCCCGGCCATCGAGCGCATCGCCGGTTCGCAGCTGGACGAAGTCGTCATCACCAACACCATTCCGCTGACCGACGCGGCCAAGGCCTGCAAGAAGATCCGCCAGCTGTCGGTGGCCTTCCTGTTTGCCGAGACCATCCGCCGTATTTCCGACGGCGAGTCGGTCACTTCCCTCTTCTCCGAGCAGAACAACAACTTCTGATCGGAATACGTGGCTGTCGCAAGACGGCTTTTTCAAACGGCGCCTGGTCGCGGGTGCCGTTCTCTTTTGGAGAAAACCATGAAGTTTGTCGCTTTTGAGCGCAAGTTGCAGGGGACCGGAGCGAGCCGCCGCCTGCGAGTGGCCGGCAAGGTGCCGGGCATTGTTTTTGGCGCCGGTGAGCCCGTCATGATCGAACTCGATCACAACGCGCTGTTCCACGCCCTCAAGAAGGAAGCCTTCCACAGCTCCCTGCTGGACATGGAGCTGAACGGCTCGTCCACGCAAGTGCTGCTGCGCGACTTCCAGATGCACCCGTACAAGCCGCAAGTCCTGCACTGCGACTTCCAGCGCGTGGACGGCACGACGAAGATCACCAAGAAGGTCCCGATCCACTACGTCGGCGAAGAGACCTCCGTGGCCGTCAAGACCGACCACTGCACGGTCAACCACGTCGTGACCGAGCTGCTGATCACCTGCCTGGCCCAGCAACTGCCCGAGTTCATCGAGGTGGACCTGTCCGGCCTGACCAAGGGCCACAGCCTGCACGTCAACGACATCAAGCTGCCCGCCGGCGTCAAGGTCGTCACCCACGGCAAGCCCAACCCCGTCCTGGCAACGCCGGTCGAGCCCAAGGCTGAAGAAGTCATCGTCGCCGCCGCTCCGGCCGCCGACGACGGCAAGGGCAAGAAGAAGGGTAAGAAGTAATTCTTGCTGGCTTCCAGCCAACATGAAGAGGGCTCCGCAAGGAGCCCTTTTTCATGGGCGACTCAAGCCTTGAAGGTCACCCAGGGCCGCAGGCGCGCGGCGGCCTTGATGAGGCCTGCCTCCTCTTGGGCCTCAATGACGGGGCCAATCGGCTTGTAGGCGTGCGGCGCCTCCTCCACCCGGCGCTCTTCACGCAAGGTGACGCATCGCCAGGCCTGCTGCCGCTCGTCCATGGCCTTCATCGCGCGCATCCTTTGCCGTCGCATCGAGCGACCCGCACCATGGCTGCAAGACCACAGCCAGTCGGCATTCCCCAGGCCCGTCGCCAGATAGGACGCGTCGCCCATGGAGCCGGGGATCAGCGCGAGTTCGCCCGCGTGCGCCGGTGTCGCGCCCTTGCGATGGATGTTCAGCCCCCGCTCCCTCAGCACGACGTTGTGCGGCACGTCGACAACCAGCCTTGACGAACCGGCGCCGACGAGCGCTTCGAGATCCTTGCGGACCAACTCGGCCAGCACGACACGGTTGGCCCAGGCATAACGGGCCGCGGCCCCCATGGCCTGCAGATACTCCTCGGCGAGCTGGCCTTGGAGTCCAAAAAGGCCGCTCGCGGGATGCCTCAATCCCGCCGGCCAGGCCTCCCTGGCCCTGTCCATCCAGGCCTGACCGACATAGAAGCCCAGGTCGCGCGAGCCGCTGTGGATCATGACGACGACATCACCCGCCTTCACGCCGGCCTCGTAGGCCACATGCCGGTCCAGCACCGCGTCGACGACCTGCAACTCGACGAAATGGTTGCCGGCGCCTGGCGTGCCGAGGCTGGGGTCGCGAAACACCGCGTGAGCGTCGCTCCGGTAGGCCTGTGGCACGTGACGGGAATGCCCGCCAAACGAGGCCAGGCCCACGCACCGCTTCACCTCGGCGCGCAGCCGACCCCGGTCGCATTGCGCCCAGATGCCGAGAGGATCGAGGCTGTCCAGGAAGGCATCGGGGCCGTCGTCGAACAGCGCCGTGAATGCTCGCGTCGCAACCGGCACATCACGCCCGTTGTCCAGCGGGCTGCGCGTGAGCCGCTTGATCAGCGCCTCCTTGTGCGGCCCCAGTTGCCCGAGGTTCAGTCCGGTGGTCAGCAGGCGCATGCCGCAGTTGATGTCGGTGCCGACAGAACTCGGGATGACAAAGTCCGCCGACGTGGCGACCACGGTGCCGACCGGCGCAATGGCGCCGGGGTGGAAGTCCGGCGTCGCGCAAGCCTTGCAAACAGCGGCCTCGCCGCCCGGTGCGCGCACGCCGGCGAAAGCCAGCAACTGGCTCACCGCCTTCTCTTCCAGCGGCAGGCTGGCTGGCAACAGGATGGTGGCCTGCGCCGCCTCGTTGTGGACGTGATAGATGCCATCGCGATAGCTGAGCGCGATGCCGTTGCGGGCGAAAGCCCGCTGAAGTCGTTGATGGTTGCCCATGGCTGCAATCGAGAAGCCTGGCCAGGACAGCGCAGGCGAAAGGACACGTCCGGAGCACTCAACCGTGGTTGGCGGTCCGGGAAAGCCTTTCTTGCAGCAGCAGGGTCAAGAAAGCGGCGGCAGTGTAGCCGCCTTGGCGGTCACTGCGGCGGCAGCTTGCCGCCCAGGTTCTTCAGCAGCACATTCGCCGCCGCCAGTTGCCGGTTGCGCGACGAGAGCAGATTGCCCTCGGCCGACAGCGCCGAAGCCTGGGCGGCGCTGACGTTGAGGAAGCTGACGGTACCTGCGCGGTACTGGTCGAGCACGATCTGGAGATTGCGCTCGGCGGCCTCGTAGGCGTCGCGCTGCAGGGCCGTCGCGGCGCCGGACTCGGCGAACTGGACGAGGTTGTCCTCGACCTCCTGGAAGGCCGTCAGCACGGCCTGGCGGTAGTTGGCCGTCGCGACATCGGCCGAGGCGCGCGCCTGGGCCGAGGCCAGCTTGCGTTGCCCGCCATCGAAGATGGGCTGGGCCACGGCCGCGCCGATGCTCCACAGCAGATTGGGCGCCGACACCAGGTTGGACCAGGACGAGCCGCGATAGCCGGCGCTGGCCGACAGGTCGATGGACGGGAAGAAGGCCGCATCGGCAATGCCGATCTGGGCATAGGCCGCGGCCTGGCGCGCGCGCGCAGCGGCGATGTCCGGGCGTTGCGCCAGAAGCGTCGACGGCACCAGGTCGGGCACCGGTGGCAGTTCGGGCAGGCGGGCATTGGGCAGCAGCTGGAACTGCCCCGCCAGCTTGCCGATCTGGGTCGCGATCGAATGCTCCAGCTGGGCGCGATCGGTGCGAATGTCGCTGAGCTGGGACTGGGTGCTGCGCAGCTGGGTGCGGGCCTGCAGCACGTCCGACTGCGCGATGACGCCACTGGCATAGCGGACTTCGGTCAGCTCCAGCGCGCGCTGGTTGGCCGCGACGGTTTTGTCCAGTAGGGCCTGCTGAGCCTCGGCGGTGCGCAGCGCGAAGTAGCTCTGCGTCAGCGTCGCCTGGGCCGACAGGCGCAGCGCGGCAAGGTCGGCCTCGCTGGCACGGTAGTTCGCACCCGCGGCCTTGACGCCTTCGGCCAGACGCCCCCACAGGTCGATCTCCCAGGCCGCGTTGGCGGTCAACGAGTTGTTGGTCGAGACGGTGCGCTGGCCGTTGCTGTTCTCCACTGAGGCCGAGCGCGTCGTGCCGCCGTTGAGGGTCAGCGTCGGGAAGATGGCCGAGCGGCTGGCGGCGAGCACCGCGCGAGCCGACGTGACCTGGGCCAGCGCTGCGGCGACGTTCTGGTTGCCGACGACGAGGTCGGCCTGCAGGCTGTCCAGCACCGGGTCCTTGAACATCGTCCACCAGGCCTCGGGCACGGCGACTTCGGGCGCGACGCGCTGCCATTCGGCCGAGCCTTTGAAGGCTGCGGGCGGCGCGGGTTCGGCGGGTGGGTGCTGGGCCGTGATGGCGCAGCCGGCCAGGGCCAGCACGAGAGGGAGCAGAGCGGTCTTCGACATGGCTTCAGGTCGCGATCTGGAGTGCGGGGGCAGGCGCCGGAGCGGTCTTGCGCTTCTTGCGGCTCAGCTTGTCCATGCAGCAGAACACGACGGGTGTGGTGTAGAGGGTCAACAACTGGCTCAGCAGCAGGCCGCCGACGATGGAGATGCCCAGCGGCACGCGCAGCTCCGCGCCTTCGCCATGGCCCAGGGCCAATGGCACGGCGCCGAAGACCGCCGCCACCGTCGTCATCAGGATGGGGCGCAGCCGCAGCAGCGCCGCACGGTAGATGGCAGCCCCGGCGGACAGGCGCTGGCCGCGTTCGGCGGCACCGTCCTGCGCCGAGATGGCGAAGTCCAGCATCATGATGGCGTTCTTCTTCACGATGCCGATCAGCAGGATGACGCCGATCAGCGCAATGATGGTGAAGTCGGTCTTGAAGGCCATCAGCGCCAGCAGCGCGCCGACGCCCGCCGACGGCAGCGTCGACAGGATGGTGATCGGGTGGATGAGGCTCTCGTAGAGCATGCCCAGCACCAGATAGATCGTCACGATGGCCGCGAGGATGAGCAGGGGCTGGGACTTCAGCGAGGCCTGGAAGGCCTGGGCCGTGCCCTGGAAGCTGCCGCGCACCGACACTGGCGCGCCGCTGCCGGCGACGGCGTCATTGATGGCCGTGACGGCATCCGACAGCGACACGCCCTCCGCCAGGTTGAAGCTGATGGTGCTGGCCGGCGTGCCGCTCTGGTGGTTGACCGACAGCGGCGTGTTGGTCACTTCCACACGCGCCACGGCCGAGAGCGGCACCTGCTGGCCGGCGCTGCTGGTCAGCATCAGCCGGTCCAGGGTCTGCGGGCTCTGCAGCCAGACCGGCGCAAGCTCCATGACGACGCGGTACTGATTCAGCGGGTTGTAGATGACGCCGACCTGGCGCTGGCCGAAGGCATTGTTCAGCGCGGCATCCACGGCGCTCATCGTGATGCCCAGCCGCGCCAGCGCGTCGCGGTCGACGACCAGGGATGTCTGCGTGCCCTTGTCCTGCTGGTCGGTATTGACGTCGGTGACCTCCGGCACCTCGGTCAGCGCGCGGCGGATGCGCGGCTCCCAGGTGCGCAGGTCCTCCAGGCTGTCGGACTGCAGGGTGTATTGCAGCGAGGCATTGGCCTGGCGGCCGCCGATGCGGATGTCCTGCACCGGCGCCATGAAGAGGTTGGCCCCCGGCACCTTGGCCAGCTTGCCGCGCAGGCGGTTGATGACGGCGTCGATGCTCTCGTTGCGCTCCTTCTGCGACTTCAGGCTGATGAACATGTTGGCACTGTTGCGCTGGCCGCCACCGGTGAAGCCGGTCACATTGGCCACGGCCTGATCGGCGCTGACGATGTCACTGAAGGTGCGCAGCTTGAGCTGCATGGACTGGAAGGAGGAGGCCTGGTCGGCCTGCACGCCACCGATCATCAGCCCCGTGTCCTGCTGCGGGAAGAAGCCCTTGGGGATGGTCATGTAGAGGTGCACGTTCAGCGCCACCACGCCGGCCAGGGCCAGCAGGGCGATGGGCTGGTGGCGCAGCGTCCAGCGCAGCGTGCGGCGGTAGCCGCGCATCAGCGCGCGCTGCAGGCCGGCGAGCTTCTTGCCGAAGCGGCCCGCCTTCTTGGCTTCGGCCTGGGGCTTGAGCAGGGTCGCCGCCATCATGGGCGTGGTGGTCAGCGACACCACCATGGACACCAGGATGGCCACCGACAGCACGACGGCGAACTCACGGAAAAGGCGCCCCACGATGCCGCCCATGGCCAGGATGGGGATGAAGACGGCGATGAGGCTCAATGAGATGGAGACGACGGTGAAGCCGATCTCCTTGGCGCCCTTCAGCGCCGCCTCGCGCGGTGGCACGCCGCGTTCGATGTGGCGCGAGATGTTCTCCAGCACGACGATGGCGTCGTCGACGACAAAGCCCGTGGCCACGGTCATGGCCATCAGCGACAGGTTGTCGATGCTGTAGCCCAGCAGGTACATGAAGCCGCAGGTGCCGGCCAGGGACACCGGCACGGCCACGGCCGGCAACAGGGCCGCGCGGAAGCGCCGCAGGAAGATGAAGACGACGACGATGACCAGGCCGAAGGAGATGGCCAGGGTGCGCTGCACCTCCTTGATGCTGGCGCGGATGGTGGACGTGCGGTCCATCACCACGTCGACGTTGATGGCCGGCGAGATGGAAGCGCGCAACTGCGGCAGCAGGGCCCGCACCGTGTCGACGGTCTCGATGATGTTGGCGCTGGGCGCCTTGTTCAGGATCAGCAGCACCGCGGACTTGCCATTGGCCAGGCCGTCGTTGCGCAGGTCCTGCACGCTGTCCTCGATCTGGGCCACGTCGCGCAGGTGCACGGCGGCGCCGCTCTTGTAGCTCAGCACCAGCGGCGCGTAGTCGCTGGCCAGGCGGGCCTGATCGTTGGCGATGATCTGCCAGGTGCGGTCGCCGCTCTCCAGCTGGCCCTTGGGCCGGTTGGCGTTGGTCGCGACGACGGCCGCCCTCACCTGCTCCAGCGAGATGCCCTGGGCCGACAGCTTGTTGGGGTCCAGCTCGATACGCACCGCCGGCAGCGCGCCGCCGCCGACACTGACCTGGCCGACGCCATCAACCTGGGACAGGCGCTGCGCCAGCACCGTGGAGGCGGCGTCGTACATCTGGCCGCGCGTCAGCGTGTCCGACGTCAGCGCCACGATCATGATGGGCGCGTCGGCCGGGTTGACCTTGCGATAGCTCGGATTGCTCGGCATGCCCGTGGGCAGCAGGGCGCGCGAGGCATTGATGCCGGCCTGCACGTCGCGGGCTGCGCTGTCGATGTCGCGGCTGAGGTCGAACTGCAGCGTGACGCGGCTGCTGCCCAGCGACGAGGACGAGGTGATCTCGGTGACGCCGGCGATGCTGCCCAGCGTGCGCTCCAACGGCGTGGCGACCGTGGCTGCCATGGTGTCGGGGCTGGCGCCGGGCAGGGAGGCGCTGACCGAGATGGTCGGGAACTCGACCTGGGGCAGCGGCGCGATGGGCAGCAGCAGATAGGCCAGTGAGCCGGCCAGGGCCAGGCCGCAGGTGATCAGCGCCGTGCCGATCGGCCTCTGGATGAAGACGCGCGACAGATTCATGCCGCCGCTTCCTCCGACTTGCCACGGGCGCGCTTCAAACGCGCCGCGAGCGCCGCAAAGCCCAGATAGATGACCGGCGTCGTGAACAGTGTCAGCAGCTGGCTGACGATGAGGCCTCCGACCATGACGACGCCCAGCGGATGGCGCAGCTCGCTGCCCACGCCCGTACCCAGCATCAGCGGCAGCGCGCCCAGCAGGGCCGCCATCGTCGTCATCAGGATGGGCCGGAAGCGCAGCAGGCAGGCTTCAAAGATGGCGTCACGCGGCGCCTTGCCGTGGTCGCGCTCGGCCTCCAGCGCGAAGTCGATCATCATGATCGCGTTCTTCTTGACGATGCCGATCAGCAGCACGATGCCGATGATGGCGATGATGTCCAGGTCGAGCCGGAAGGCCAGCAGGGCCAGCAGCGCGCCGAGACCTGCCGAAGGCAGCGTGGACAGGATGGTCAGCGGGTGGATGGTGCTCTCGTAGAGCACACCCAGCACGATGTACATCGTCACGATGGCCGCGAGGATGAGCAGCAGCGTGCTCGTCAGCGACGCCTGGAAGGCCAGGGCCGAGCCTTCGAAGCGGGTCTCGACGCTGAGCGCCAATTGCAGCGCATCGACCTCGGCTCGGATGGCCTTCACCGCATCCCCGAGGGAGGCGCCGGGCGCCAGGTTGAAGGAGATCGTCGAAGACGGGAACTGGGCCACATGGTTGACGGCCAGCGGTGCCAGCTTCTCGCTGAAGCGCGCCACCGAGCTGAGCGGCACCTGCACGCCGCCGCTGCCGGGCACGTACAGGCCCTTCAGGCCGTCCAGGCCCTGGCGGTATTCGGGCGCCACCTCGAGCACGACGCGGTACTGATTGCTCTGCGTGAAGATGGTCGAGATCAGGCGCTGGCCGAAGGCGCTGTACAGCGCGCTGTCGATGGCTGCGACGCTGACGCCCAGCCGGCCGGCCGCGTCGCGGTCGATCTCGACATAGGCCTGCAGGCCCTTTTCCTGCTGGTCGCTGGCGACGTCGGCGATCTGCTTGAGGCCACGCAGCCGCTCCAGCACCGCCGTCGTCGCGCGGCTCAGCTCCGCGGAGTCGGGCGAGCTCAGCGTGAACTGGTACTGGGTCTTGGCGATGCGGTCCTCAATGGTCAGGTCCTGCACCGGTTGCAGATACAGCGCAATGCCAGGCTCCTCGGTCGCCGCGTCGGCAATGCGGCGCGCCACCTCGGTGGCGCTGGCACCGCGCAGCTCCTTGGGCTTGAGCGAGATCTGCAGCCGGCCCTGGTTCAGCGTCGTGTTGCCACCGTCCACGCCGATGAAGGACGACACGCTGTCCACCGCCGGGTCCTTCAGCACGCGCTCGGCCAGGCGCTGCTGGTGCTCGGCCATGGCCCCGAAGGAAGTGGACTGGGCCGCCTCGGTGATGCCCTGAAGCTGGCCCGTGTCCTGCACTGGGAAGAATCCCTTGGGCACCAGCAGATAGAGCACGCCGGTCAGGCCGAGCGTCGCGATGAAGACGATCAGCGTCGCGGCCGAGCGGTCCAGCACCCAGTTCAGCATGCGGCCATAGCCGGCGATGGTGTCGTCGAAGGCCTTGCCCACGCGCTTCCACAGCCAGCCATGGTCCTCGTCGTGCTCGTGTTTGAGCAGGCGGGCGCACATCATGGGCGTCAGCGTCAGCGACACGAAGGCCGAGATCAGGATGGAGACGGCCAGCGTGATGGCGAACTCGTGGAAGAGGCGGCCGACCACGTCGCCCATGAAGAGCAGCGGAATCAGCACCGCGATCAGCGAGACCGTCAGCGAGATGATGGTGAAGCCGATCTGCTGCGAGCCGGTCAGCGCCGCGTCATAGGCGCTGACGCTCTCGCCGCCCTCCTCCATGTGGCGGGCGATGTTCTCGATCATGACGATGGCGTCGTCGACGACGAAACCCGTGGAGATGACCATGGCCATCAGCGTCAGGTTGTTGATCGAGAAGCCCGCCATGTACATGACGCCGAAGGTGCCGACCAGCGACACCGGCACCGCGACGGCGGGAATGATGGTGGCCGGCAGGCTGCGCAGGAAGATGAAGATGACGCCGATGACGAGCACGATGGCAAACAGCAGTTCGTGCTGCACATCGGTGACGGAGGCGCGGATGGTGGTGGTGCGGTCGCTCAGCAGCTGCACGTCCAGCGACGCCGGCAGGCTGGCCTGCAACTGGGGCAGCACGGCGCGCACGCGGTCGACCGTGTCGATGACGTTGGCGCCGGGCTGGCGCTGCACGTTCAGGATGACGGCAGAGACCGAGGACTTGCCGGCCTGGCCGGCCCAGGCGGCCAGGCGCAGATTCTCGGCGTCGTCCACCAGCTGGGCCACGTCCTTGAGGCGCACCGCATTGCCGTTCTTGTACGCGATGACGAGGTTGGCGTACTCGGCCGCGCTCTTCAGCTGATCGTTGGCGTCCAGCGTGGAGGCCCGCAGCGGGCCGTCGAAGCTGCCTTTGGACTGGTTGACGTTGGCTGCCGAGATCGCGGTGCGCACATCGTCGATGGACAGGCCGAGGGACGCCAGCGCGCCCGGGTTGGCCTGGATGCGCACGGCCGGCCGACGCCCGCCGGCGATGCCGACAAGGCCGACGCCCGGCACCTGGGAGATCTTCTGCGCCAGGCGGCTTTCGACGAGGTCGTGCACCCGCGTGATGGGCAAGGTCGACGACGACACGGCAATCGTCAGCACCGGCGCGTCGGCCGGATTGACCTTGCTGTAGACCGGCGGCATGGGCAGGTCGCTGGGCAGCAGGTTGCTGCCGGCGTTGATGGCGGCCTGCACCTCCTGCTCGGCCACGTCCAGGGCCAGGCTGAGCTCGAAGCGCAGCGTGATGACCGAGGCGCCGCCCGAGCTGGTGGAAGACATCTGGGCCAGGCCCGGCATCTGGCCGAACTGGCGCTCCAGCGGCGCGGTGACGGAGGACGTCATCACGTCGGGGCTGGCACCCGGATACAGCGTCGTGACCTGGATGGTCGGGTAGTCGACCTCGGGCAGGGCCGACACCGGCAGCAACCGGTAGGCCAGGGCGCCGGCCAGCACGATGGCCAGCATCAGCAGCGAGGTCGCGACCGGCCGCGCGATGAAGAGGCGGGACGGGTTCATTCGGCCGGCCTCACTGAGCCGCGGACGCGGGGCGGTGCTGCTGGAACCAGGCGCGGCGCTCTTCCGGGCTCATGGCCTTGAGTTTCTCGACCATCTCGGGCGGCACGCGGTCCATCCAACGGGGACGGTCACCGCTGGCGGCACTGGCTGCCGGTGGCGTGGCCTCGGCCGTCGATGCTGCAGCCGGTGCCGCGGGCGCGGCGGACCTGGCGCTGCCGGATGCCGGCGCAGACGCGGGAGCGGCATTGCGATGCTGCTGGATCCAGGCCCGGCGGTCCTCGGGGCTCATGGCCTTGAGCTTCTCGACCATCTCGGGCGGCACGCGCTCCATCCAGTTCTGGCGCCCACCACCGTCACGGCCACCGCTCGCTGCGCCAGCCGCCGGCGCCTTGATGACCTCGGCCTTGCCGCCGTCGCGCAGGCGGTCGGCGCCGTCGATGACCACCTGATCGCCAGGCTTGACCTCGCCCTGCACGGCGGTCAGGTCGCCGTCCGTCGCCAGCACCTGCACCTTGCGCAGGGCCACCTGGCCGTCGTTCACCACATAGACGAAGGTGCCCGGCGCGCCGCGCTGCACGGCAGCGGTCGCCACGACGGTGGCGTCCTTCAGCGTGTCCAGCTGCAGGCGCACATTGACGAACTGGTTGGGGAAGAGGCTGCCATCCTTGTTGTCGAACAGAGCCTTGACCTTGATGGTGCCGGTGGTGGCGTCGATGGCGTTGTCGGTGCTGGCCACCCGGCCTTCGGCCAGCTTGTTGCGGCGCTCGCGGTCCCAGGCCTGCACGGGCAGGGCCTGCTTGTCGCCCATCTGCTGGCGAATGCGGGCCAGGCGCGCGTCCGGCACCGCGAAGACGACGGCGGCCGGCTGGATCTGGGCGATGGTCAGCAGGCCGTTGGTGTCGCCGGGGGTGATGTTGTTGCCGAGGTCGGCCTGCTTCAGGCCGGCCTGGCCGGCGATGGGCGCCTGCACACGGGTGTAGGACAGCTGCAGCTTGGCGTTGTCCACGGCCGCCTGGTCGGTCAGCAGCGTGGCTTCGAGCTGGCGCACCAGGGCCTGCTGGGTGTCCAGCTGCTGGCGCGGCGCGGCCTCCTTGGCGACCAGGTCCTTGTAGCGGGCCAGGTCGGCGCGGGCGTTTTCCAGCTGGGCCTGGTCGCGGGCCAGCGTGCCCAGGGCCTGGTCGCGGGCGATCTCGTAGGGCTTGGGATCGATCAGGGCCAGCACCTGGCCGGCCTTGACGGGCTGGCCTTCATGGAAATAGATGGCCTTGAGCTCGCCGCTGACCTTGGCCCGCACGACGGCGGTGTTGGCTGCGGTGATGCTGCCGATGGCGTCGACGACGACGGCCATGTCGCGCTTCTGCACGGCGGCGACGGTGACCGGCTGCGGCCCGCTGCGGCCAAAGCGCCCGCCCGCCGGCCGGCCCGAGCCACCCGCTCCTGAC
>OUNM010208464.1_pt1 | contig 101441 bp, 106 predicted proteins | sample 1769961 | NCBI WGS metagenome assembly OUNM01 (sample SAMEA3914820, study PRJEB12502) | metagenome | biome: forest; material: soil | place: USA | collected 2012-03-12 | depth 0.3 m
CCACCCGCCGACGCATGTGGCCACACGCGCCACGAGTCAATCAAGGTCCCCTATACCCCCCCGGCGGAGGCATCATCCCACGCCTATCCATCCCACCCATGCGCTCCAGCCTCTCAAACGGGCTAAGCATGCCTCCAAACCCACCCATCCCGCCATGGCCGCCCGGTCCAGCATTAGGAGGCGGGGGCGGGCCATCCGGGCCCGGGAATCCACCGTGGGGCGGCATGAAGCCCGGCGGCGGCGGGCCGCCGTAGAATCCCGGTGGCGGCTGCATTTGGCGCGGGGGACCGGGAGGCGGGAGCATGTCTGGAGGAGGCGGGCCGCCGGCGTGCGGGAGTGGCGGGCCAGGAGGGAAATTACCCGGCTGCGGGCCGCCGTGGCCGTGTGGAGGCGGGAAGTTGGGAGGGAACATGCCCGGCATGGGCACGTTGCGGAGCCCGTTGCTCATGAGCCCCGGAGGCGGGATCATGGGCCGTTGAGGGGGCATTTGGCCAGCCGCTGCAGCAGCAGCTGCTGCGGCGGCAGCGGCAGCGGCAGGGTTGACCCCCGCCATGTGAAATGGGTGCATCTGGTGGTCCAAGCCGGGAGGCGGAGGCGGCCGCTGTAGGATCTGAGTTGGTTGCTGGGGCGGCGGGCGGACGTCGGCGTCTCCAGGGTGGAACTGGTTGTCGTCGAGGAACCCCGGCGGGCCGCCCTGACCACGCAGCTGCTGGCGCTGGGAGGCGCTTCGCTCGCGAGGGTAGTCTGGCTCGCGGTCTGGGACGTTGGCGAGGGATACCTGCTTGGTCGGCTGCGGCATGCGGAGCATGAGCTGCTCGGTGCGAGATGGTTCGGGTGCGTCGCGGTGGCTTTGCATAAGACCCACCAGAAAATCCCTGTTACGGTTCAAGGCAGTCATGTTATGCTGATCTGGGCGCGCGTTTGGCTGGCTGGGCAGATGATGCCTCTGAGTGAGGAGATCTTGCAAGGCCTGCTCCGGCCGAGTAGCCGGGGGAGGCGGACCTGGGAGGCCGACGGGCCGTGGGGAGAGAATGTCGTGGATCGAGTATTGCGAGCCGCGCATGCGAGGATCTTCGCGTCTGTCATTGTTCCCGTACTGCTGAAATGGTTCTGGCGACACAACAGCACTCTTTTGCTGCAGCTCTTGAAATGGAGAATGCTCGGGAAACCGGTGCGGGGGAGTTGACTGGGTGGGCGGGCCTCCCAGCGGCAAGCCCGGTCCGACCCCCGACCTCTGGAGCTTTTGAATAAGGAGAGCAAACGCTTCCTTATCGGCGTCGCTCTGTTGAGGAATCATCGGCCTCTCGTCAGGCTGGGCCGCCGCTGCGGGTGTGGGCGGCTCGGTCCTCGCTCGGGTGTCCTCCTGAGGAGCCAAGAATGCCATGAACCTCGACGACTTCCCTCCCTTTGGCTTCGCCGCCGCATCCTTGTTGGTCTCAGCAATGGGTGTGCCGACATCAAGACCGGAGTTCCCGTAGGCGGCAAAGAACTTGTCTGGGCCCTGCTCCACGGCGGGCGCCGAGACAACCTTGTGCGCGGCCTCGGTAACAGTCGTATCGGTAGGCTGTTTATCGAAGGCGGAGCTCGGCTTCTCTTCCGACTTGGAAGGAGCGCCGCCTCCCCTGGCTGCTTTCATGGACTCCATGAACTTTTTAAAGTCCTCCTCAGTATGGCCCTGTCCTTTTTCTTCCAGGGGCTCATCTAGCCACTCGGGGTCGTTCTCGACCCGGCCGTGACGGTCCCGATCCCACCGTCGGTCGTGGGTTCTCTCGCCCCGGTCGCCATATCTTTCGGTCGGTTTGTCCTGGTCAGGTTCGCGGTCGCGCCAGCTCTTGGCCCTGTCAATGCGCTCCCGCTGGGAGATTGGGGGAGCATCATTGCTAGTACCGCCGGTAGCGGCAGTGTTGTCCTTGAACCAGGACTCGGACTTGCCCCGGGCTAGGCCATTCCTGCGGGGCGTCTCAGGTTCGTCGGGTTCCAGGTCCCGTGGACGAGAGTCGAAACCGCGGCTGCGACGGTCTCCGGCCTCGCGATCATCCCGGTCCCGTGGGCGGCGGGTGTCGTCTCGGGGGGCAGCAAAGCGATCGCTGCTGCCGACGCCGCCCATGCGTCCGTGGAAGCGCTCGGCGCCCTCGTGACCAAAGCTCTTGCGTGGCTTCACCGTGCTCCAGCCCTCGTTGTCTTGGTCTTGATCGCCGCGGCGGCGGAAGGCATTGCCTCGGGCATCCCTCGCGTCTCTGCCAAATCTGTCGCCGGCGGGCTCCAAATCGTTGGAGCGGTTGCGGAAATTAAAGCGGTCGGTACGATCCTGTCGGTCCGAGTCCCTGAATCCCTTGTCGACGTCGGCGGTTCGCGGGTTGCGCATGGACGTTGCAGATGCAGAGGCAAAGCTTGTCCGCGGCGGGCCGAGGATTATCTCGTCTGGGTCTGTTGGGTAGCGATGCTGGTCAGCCAAGGCGAAGTGCACAAGCACACACAAATTGTCAGGCGACAGTCAGGCGACCGTCAGGCGGCATCAACCGGCTTGTTCGTGGAAGGGAGGGAGACGTACTGGCCGTGCCTCTAGACCCATTGCGGTCGTGGGTTGGGCGCCTGTTCTCCTGGCCCAGGAGCGCACCGTCGCCGGGCTTGGGTCGGTCATTGGCCGTCTTTTGTGGGTTGCGGAACGTGTCCGGAGGTGCCCTAGGGAACAGTCAGAGTCAGAACGTGGGCGGCGGCAGGGTTGGTGCACGTGTGTGTGTGCGCGTGGAGAGAGGAAGAGAGACATACCCCATCCAATCCTCGGGAGGGGGCAGGGTCGGAGGTCTGACGCATAGCGGCGACTGGCGCAGATGCAGGAGAAACTCTGCCGAGTATCGTTCTGGCATGGTGGAAAACCGAGGAGGCAATGACCATGAACTTCAGGGTTGCGACGTCGCCTGCATGCGATGAGCAGGTTGTGATGCCGGAAAGGGCTTGAGCGGGTGTTGGGCGAGTGTTGGACCGGGTGGTGCGCTGCGGTCTGAGGTTCGAGGTCTGCGGTCTGAAGTCTGGAGTTTGGAGTCTGAAGGGGAGACGATGCAGTCGCTGCTCGGGCCGAACACAAACAAAGGGGCGGGGGGGGTGTGGATGCAAGGATGGATTCGAGTCCCAGAATGAGGGAGGGAGGTAGCAATTCAAAATAGGTGGTGGTCTCGTGGGCCGCAGAGGGCAGAAGGTGTGCGCGATTTGCTGTGGAGGCGGTGGTGAGAGGTATTATTGATGCGTTGCTCGTCGATCGGTTGTGGAAGCTTTGATGGGTTCGGTTTGGTCCAGGAGCAACGGTTAGGTTTTGGGCTGTTGCTGTGTCTGGTGCCGCAGTGCGCCGTGTGTGCAGTGTCTTGTTTGCCGCCTGGGGCTAGCCAAGCGATCGCTCTCTCTGGCCAGGGTTGGGGTGGCGTTGCCGGGGTTGGTTTGGGCGGCCAGGGCAAGGGTGCCTCGCTGGGCAGTGGGCCGAAGCCTCCCCCTCCGCCGGACACCACGCGGAAACGGCTGAGTGGCGGCGGACCAGGCAGGGCGGGGTCGCTGTTCACGGCCTCCTTCTCGCGGTCTCATGCCGAGACCAGCCTTCTCTGTCTCCATTCCGCTGAACACAGTGAAAACCCCCCCCAAAAATATAAAAGAAAAATATAGAACTATCGAAGCAGCCCTGACTTGACCAATAAAGATCGTCTCTCAATTTACCTAACAACGTCACGTTGAGCCTGACGAGAACAGTGGTATCTATGGCGCATGATCCCCATCCAGCCCTCCCCTACTCCAAGCCCTAACCCTCTCCTGGTCACACGTCTCCCATATCCTCCTGCGCAACCCCCCGTAGACGGCCGCCTCGCTGGCATCCGTGCAACCGGCCTGTCTCGCATCGAGCCAGTTGACCGCGCCAAACCTCGTCGTCAACGTCGTGCTGCCCCCTTCGATACACGTCGCCCGGTACAGCAGCCTCAGCACCTGCGACCGGAGCGGCAGCCTCATATAAGGGTTCGCCGCCAGCGCGAGCACCCGCTCCAGCACCGGGCCCTTGGCCCGCTTCTTGTGGAACAGCTCGAGGTCGTGCCGCGTCCGCAGCCCGTCAACGAGGTAGCCCAGCAGCCAGTTCACTTGAGAATAGTACGCGTCGCCGACCCCGGGCTCCTCCGACAGCACCTCGTCGACGAGCGGCAGCCGGTCGAGCGTCCACGTCGGCCCGCGCGTGAGGAACGCGTTGACCTTGGGGTACAGGCTCGAGAGCGGATCCCGCAGCACGTTGAGCGCGTGACAGGCGAACGACGCGATCGGGCTCGGCAGCGGCCCGTCGTGGATGGCGTCGCGCGCCGTCTCGGCGAGCTCCGAGAGGAGCAGCCAAACCTGCTCTTTCTCTTCGTACTCAGACTGCTTGATCTTAGCGGCGGCCTTGAGGATGTTGACGAGCGCTTCTTTTCGTATGCTGGCGTGCTCCGAGACGAGGAGCGCCGCGAGCGACGTCAGATAGCCTTCGTCGACCAGCTCATCCACGGTTTTGGACGCCCACTTCACCAGGGCCGAGTTGTCTGCCTCCAGGCCGTCTTGGACCTGAAGCGTGTTCTCCAACGTCTCGGCGTCCATGCCGGAATCCGATTCGCGCTTCCCCTCCTCCTCGGGTGCCGGATTCTTGGTCTTTGCAGCCCGTGTCTGGGTAGATGGAGGCCACGGGCTGTGCTCGAATTCAAGGCTCGCAGGGACACCAGCCTTTGCAAGCTTTCCCTTGCTATCGGCAAGGTGTGAGACCATTTTCGAAAATATGGAGTTGAGCAATGGCTTGCTCTCCCCGGCCGTGGCAGAGAGCCCCATGTACTTGGGCAAGAAGCGGCCAAGGGCCTTCAGCGTGGCTTGTCCCCCTTCCTTGGCCGCGACAAACGGTAACTGCTCCAGCATTGCCATCGTGACCGGACTTGTGACCGCTTCGCCGAGGTCTTGGCCTGCAGTTTCAGCAGCCTCTTGTATTACCTCCTGCATCTTTTCGACGTACTTGACCGGTGCGTTTGCGCACCGCGTCAGGCAATTATCCAAGAACGGCCAGAGAGGTACGACGGAATCCGCGGAAGATTGGCGCAACGCTTGCAGCGCCTCAAGGAGGGCCAGCAGCCCAGGGTGTTTGTCATCTGCGGGCACCAGCTGCTGCGCCACAGCCACAAAGTTCAGCAGTTTGCGTATTGTTTCCAGCGCGACTCCGCGGGGCGCATCGACGCAGACTTTCAGAAGGAGCGTGAATGGGGAGAGCGACGAGCCCTCGGAAGCGACGAACCAGCGCATGCCGGGGGAGTACCCAGCAATAGCGAGCAAGTTCTCCAGCTCTTTGAGGCTTAATGCAAAGTCCCGAGAGTCGTCCACCTCCTGCGTCGACAAGCGGCTGAGCGATGTCTCGAGGAAAGGAGACACATCAAACTTGGCCATTAAAGCGACTTGCGGAAGCACCTCGTAGCAGAGGCGCAGGAGACGGCTTGCGGCTTCGCGGTGCAGCACGTCGCCCTCGGGGATTGCCCTGTAAGAATTGATCATCTCCTTGATGCCGGGGCTCCTCTGGCAGAATTCGTCCACCAGCCTGCGCCCGGCCTCGGCCCAGATAGCCTTGTTGGAGTGAGCGGGGTCCTGGTGCATTTTGATTGCAGCGTCCAGCTTCTCGATCGCGACCACCAAGATTCGCGTGGCAAAGAATGAGATCATGTTTGACTTGTTCGCCAAACTGCGGGATAACGCCTTTTGGTTCAGGGGAAGAGGGAGGATGTTGTCGATAACGATTGATGTCGGCGGCGGCAGTTCGGGGAAGCTCGACGCGCGGCAGAAGTAGTCTGGAATTGGGAGAGTGACCGTGTTAAAGAGAAAAGCGGCATATCCAATCCATGTCGCTGACAGCTTTGGTTCGAAAGTAAAGGATTTGTTGTTGATGAAGTAGCTGGCCACCAGCTCGGGGGCGACCTTGAAAATGGAAGTGATGAGCTCGCTCTGCTTGACGTTTGACCACGGACGCAGGTTCGGCAGGAAATTCGACAAGGTGTAGTTGCGAACGGGCACTTCGGTCTTGAACTTGTTCATCCAAACGATGGCTTCCAAGCCCAAGTCGTCGAGCTCGGTGGGCGGGATGGCAGCGTTCGGGTCGACTTCCCGGGGGTACAAGCCAGAGTCCTGTCTCAGCACACCGCATGTCGGGTTCGTGCAAGCGGTGATGAGGAAGTTGTGAGCGGTGTCGGAAACAGACGGCTCGCCCTCGACCGGGGAGTCCAAGCGGTACTGGTAGAGTGCAGCCAGGCGAGTGAGGGTGGACGCGTTGAGCAACGCCGCCTTGGCCTCGCGTGGAAGCTTATCGTCCAGCAGGACTTGGCTCCGTAGTCCCTCCAGAAGCTCTCTCACGAGGTACGGCGGATCCTGCTTGACATCGCGCGTAAGGGCAGCCACAATGTCCCGCTGAGAGAGCAACTCCTTTTTCGCCTCCGGATGCAGGAACTTGAGGGCGCCGAGGAAGAAGAGAATGGCGTTGGTACGGGCCGAGGGCCGCTTGGTGTCCTCGGCCTCGTCGCCGATGTGGACAATGCCCATGTTACGTCCCAGCGACTTGAGCATCGACGCCCTGGCGCGGAAGAGAGGCCGGGCGATGGCGCCTCCGTCAAAACTGACGGCCTCCTTCAGCATCCTCAGGGTCGGCGAGATGACGAAGGCCTTTCCCTTGTCGGCGGCCAAGTTCCTGGCAACCAAGTCCTGCTGGCGCTTCTGCAGCAGTGTCCTGCATATGCCGAGGCCGTAGGGGACTGTGTCGAGGGACTGGGAAAGCAGCTTGAGAAGCAGAGCGAGGGCGACCGGGACTGCCGACATGATGTTGTCATTGTTAATCTGGGCGCCGTGGCTCCATGTCTGCATGATATCCGGCAGGTACGTGGCGTTCTCGTCGTCGTCGGCGGGCTTGGTGGAATCGAGGTAGTCCCGGAGGATCCTGGTCCTGTCGGCGTCGGCGTCGGCATTGCTGCTGTCTGAGCTGAGCAGCCCGTCGAGAAAGAGCTTGAAGGATTGCAAGCCTGGTTAGGTTGAAAAGATCAGTCAGCTGGGACGTGATGCCGTCGTCTTGCGCAGACTTACCGTGGCGGGCGCGCACTGGATCCTGGCTGAAGGCGAGCAGCTGCTGCAATTGCCTGCTCGCAAAGATTTCTTCAGACGTCGGTGCTTCGTGAACTATCTTTTGCCTCTTCCGGGACGCAGCACCGCCATCCGGCGCGTGGGAAATGCGTTTCCCCATACTGAAGCTGCTCAATGGCTCCTGGCGCACGCACTGCTGGTCGGCTCTTGCATTGGACTTGGGCGTGCTTCAAGTCCCAAATCCAATGCGCATCCACGGAATTTCGGATATTCTGCAGTGACTGACCGCCTTCTAATCGACACTTTTCTGAGCGATAAGCCGACATCAGAGGGTCCCGTGCCGCAGTGCAGCCCCCCACTTCTGCTCGGTATTGCGGGTCAATCCCACTTCTGATAACTTAACCCCGGGCCGAATGACCCCAAAGAGTCAAGACCCCGCGATTGACCAGGCTCCCAGGCAACAAAACAATTCCTCCCAGAACTGACCCAGTTCCATGCATGGGCATCGGCCGATGAACCAGTGGGAAGTTCAACGAGCTTCCATTCGACGGCCGCTTGGAGGTCCCCTGGCTCCATGCTTGGCGCAGGGTTCTGCCTGACTCAGAAATCGGAAACTGAAAAAAGGATGAAAAACGAAGGCCGGCCTCAGCCGGCCCAGGTCGGTCGCCAGCGGGCCCTTGTCATGGCACATCAGCGTCATCCAAGGATGCTGCATTTGCTCCGGGTCAAGCCCGGATCCAGTTCGGATCAGGGTCCGGAGTCCAGACCGTCTTTATTCATAAGGTTACCACGCAACCTCCTTTCCAGTAGAGTCCCATATTATTTCTAATTCTATGACTTGCTTCCTTGGTCCCGCGTTGAAGTTTTCTCAACGCCAACTCGGACATAACACGCCGTAAAACATTTAGCACACGGTGAACGCCAACGTCATGGTCGTCAATACCGGCCAACCAATCCCGGCCAAGAATTCTCCGGCCTCAGCTACCGGCAGCGCCAGTCATCATGACGTCCAATCACCCTTCGCCTCGTCCTTCCGCTCATCCTCGCCGCTGGCGCAGGTGATGCTGGCGCGGGATCTCGCGGAGTGTTCCGAAGATGAGGAGCACCCGGCAGGCTCGGGTGCCATCGAGGAAGGGGACGGGGAGGAGGACGAAGACTTAGACGCCACACCCGGACCGACACTCTATCGCCGGCCAAGCGGCATCGCCTACGGCACCACTCGTCCGGCGCTCGCAGGGCCAGCTGGACTTGACGACCCGCGTGTGCTGACTCCGTCCGAGCTGACCCGAAGCCGCGACGAGGAACGCTCGCTCCTCCGGGACAACCACATCCTCCCGCCCAAGCATCAACATCACGCCCCGAAGGGGAGATTCGCTGGCCGGGCCACCGGTTTGTACCAGCGGCTCTTTAGCACCAAGGTGCGGCTCCCAACCGGCGATGAAGAGGCCGTACCCGCGCCTCCACGCATCGTGGTTGTCCCGGATGAAACGGCACCTTTGCTCGGGGGGCAGCCTCAGCACGCGGGACACGACAGCCTCAACCAGCAGTGGGACGCGGCCGTCGCGGCAGGGCAGATCAGGACGACGTGGCAGCGCGAGGCCAAGACCATCGCCGTGTACTCGCGCTCGCTAGTCCTCACCTTTCTGCTGCAGTACTCGCTCACCGTGACGTCCATCTTCGCCGTCGGCAAGCTGGGCACCCTCGAGCTGGGCGCCGTCTCGCTTGCCACGATGACCGCCAACATTACGTGTTACGCGCCGATCCAGGGGCTGGCCACGAGCCTGGACACCCTCTGTGCCCAGGCGTTCGGGTCCGGGCACAAACACCTCGTCGGCCTGCAGCTGCAGCGGATGACCTATTTCTTGCTGCTGCTGCTGCTGCCCGTGGCGGCCGTATGGCTCAACGCCGAGCCGATCTTGGCGAGCATGATTGGGAAGGACAGCGCGGCGCTCGCCGCCACTTATTTGCGCATCGTCCTGCTCGGGACTCCCGGGTATGCCGCCTTTGAAGGCGGTAAGAGGTTCGTCCAGGCGCAGGGCTTGTTCCATGTGACCACCTACGTGCTCTTGGTGGCCGCGCCGGCGAACGTCTTGATGAACTGGCTTTTTGTCTGGCATTTTGGCTGGGGATTCGTGGGCGCCCCGTTGGCCGTCGCCCTCACGCAGCTCATGTTGCCCATGCTGCTCTTCCTCTACGTCTGGAAGGTGGACGGCTCCCAGGCGTGGGGCGGCTTCAGGAGGGCCGCTTTGAAGAATTGGGGCCCGATGATCCGGCTCGCTTTGCCCGGCATGATCATGGTGGTGGCTGAGTGGTTTGCCTTCGAGATTCTCACACTCGCGTCCGGGAGGATGGGCGTCGAGTATCTCGCGGCGCAGTCGGTGCTGGTCACGGTGACGGGCACGACCTTCCAGATCCCCTTCCCGCTGTCCATCGCCGGATCGACGCGGATGGCCAACCTGATTGGAGCCAAGTTGGTGGATGCCGCCAAGACATCGTCCATGGTGGTAAGTCTCTCAACTTTTCCGTGCTGCCAAAGCATGTGCTGACGAACGAGGCAAACAGACCATTGTCGGTGGGGTGCTGGTAGGACTGTTCAACGTGACACTCTTGTTCGTGTTGAGGTACCACATACCGTTGCTGTTCACCAAAGACCAGGCCGTGATCGAGCTGGTGGCCAAGACCCTTCCGGTGTGTGCTGTCATGCAGCTATTCGACAGCATGGCGGCCATGTCCCACGGCCTGCTGCGAGGAATCGGGCGCCAGGAATTTGGTGGGTATGCTAACCTGGTCTGCTATTACCTGGTCGCACTGCCTATCTCGTTCGGGCTGGGATTCGGTCTCGACTGGAAGCTCAGCGGGCTGTGGATTGGTGTCACCTTTGGCCTACTGATGTGAGCGCCACTCTATATCCTCCTCTCTAAACTGTGAGAAGACTTTGCTAACCAGCCTGCAGCGTCTCGCTGGCCGAGTATGGGTTCATGTGGTGTGTTGATTGGCACGAGGTAGCCAAGGAAGCGGAGCACAGAAATGCTTCTGGGTGATGAGGCATGTTGGCCGATTACATAGGTACGGATCCGTTCATGGAACTTTCTATGACTATTTACCTAGTCTTTAGCATTTTGGATCCAATGACGTTTGAGGTATACCGGGAGAGTGAGAGCTAGATAGAGGAATCTGTTTGTGTTGGAAACACCCGCGGCGATCGGGGACCGGAAGGCACGAAAAGTTAAGATTTTGCTTTCCGGACGGATATCTTGTGGCATGATGACCCGAAGCCCACAATTGAATAGTTGCCTTGTGCCTCGCTGAAGCCGACAGCTGAAGGCGAACCTCCGTGATGCCTCTCGGGGATCTAAGTCAGGGGCATTTCAGGGGTAACTCAACCGCTTAGTCAGCGGCAGACCCTGTCAGATCAGATGAGGGGAGTGTGGGGCACAGCCCGACAGCCTGGCCAGGTGGGGTTCCAGTGCTGCTGCCGCTGCCGCTGGCCCAGGCCCGGCGATGCCCAGAGCGGAAAGATGTCTTGGGGTCAAAAGGGTTAAAAGTCGGAGGACCCAACAGCGATTGAAGGCCCGTAACGCTATCTTCCCTTCATTCCACATTCTTAGCTCCTCTCTCCACCAAGCGCCAAACGTCAACCCAACCCAAATCCAAGGCGACCACCCAATTGATTCAGCCCGAGTTCGTGCCCACCATGTCGACCACCACGACGGAGACGCGCAGCGTGCCGATCACGGCCGACAACATCCTCCGCCTCTTTCCCGACATCGACACCAGCGGTGAGGCCCTCGAGGGTCACGATGAGGAGCAGATCCGCCTCATGGACGAGGTCTGCATTGTCTTGGACGAGAATGACCTGCCAATCGGGACGGCCAGCAAGAAGCTCTGTAAGTTGCGACACGCAAGACAAGAGCTCCATGCAGCATTCAATATGCGACATGCAACATGCAAAGGCCAAGGCAACGACCGGGAACGTTGTGTGCTGACCAGGGAACTCCGCTGGCAGGCCATCTCATGACAAACATCGACAAGGGCCTCCTCCACAGAGCCTTCTCCGTCTTCCTCTTCAACGACAAGAACGAGCTGCTCCTGCAGCAGCGTGCGAGCGAGAAGATCACTTTCCCCGACATGTGGACCAACACCTGCTGCTCGCACCCCCTGAACGTGTCCAACGAGACCGGCTCGACCCTCCCCGCTGCCGTCCTGGGCGTCAAGCATGCTGCACAGCGGAAGCTCGATCATGAGCTCGGCATCAAGAAGGAGCAGGTGCCCCTGGAAGACTTCCACTTCCTGACCCGCATCCACTACAAGGCCCCGAGCGATGGTAAATGGGGCGAGCACGAGAGTAGGCAGCCCCCACATGCGTCCCGCGCCCTCTTCGCTCTAATGCCAAACAGGAAAATGCTGACAGTGTTGCTTGTCCAGTTGACTACATCCTCTTCATCAAGGCCAACGTCGACCTCGACCCCAGTGAGAACGAGGTGCAGGCCACGCAGTACGTCTCGGCGGACCGCCTGAAGCAGATGTTCGAGGACCCCAGCCTGAAGTTCACCCCGTGGTTCAAGCTCATCTGCAACTCGCTGCTTTTTGACTGGTGGCAGCACCTCGACTCGGGCCTTGAACAGTACATGAATGAGCAGGAGATTCGGCGCATGTAGAGACTCACGGCATCTGGTTTCGCGTGCAGGTGCGGTTGCGGGTGCGGTTGCGGGTGCGGGTGCGGGCGCCGGTACTCCCACGGCGAAGCGTCACCCTCTTTTTTTGATTCAATGCCCGAGATATCCGCTCCGTTCCGCGTCGGCAAGTCAGAAGCCGTGCAAAGAGCCCCATACTACCCTTTTCAGCGCCTTGCATAACACTGGCGGGACTAATAATGGGCAAGGCACGTTCTGCAGGCTAGCATGGAGAAAGATACATAACACGACGGGAGTTTCTGCAGTTCTGATGGGACGTTCCTTCGGGAACGAGACATGCGATGTGACAGATAACAAAAACAAGTCGTGTTGTTGAAACAACAACCCACCCAACACTTTCGAAGTACGAATCCGTCTCGAGTTTCCAGCCCGCGACGCTGCCCCTCTCCAGTCCAGGGAAGATCCAGGATATCACCGACAGCATCACCTGACGGCCTTGCATGGCCCCATGTGCCCGGAGCCGTCGGTGAATGGATCTGTTCCGCCGCGCTGGAAGTTGCCGATCATGATTGGAAGCTGGCATAACTGAGGCTTGCAGGGCCCACACCGCCGAGCATGTCAACTCGGCCTGGATCATCACGTCCTCCCAGGTCGGGCACGTGCAGCAGCGTATCGAGGGAGAAGCTCAACTTCCCTGCCTCTTATGTGCTGGCGTCCTTGGCATCCGGACCCGGCCGCCGCACCCGGAGGCGGAAGACCGACGGCTGCCGCTCGCCTTGGTGACCCCCCCCTGCGGGCAGCCGGTGCTAGCCAATGGATACCGCCGCCCTGACGCCCGAGAGCTCACGGCATCCCTGTCCGACCATTTCCTGACCAAGACATTGGGGCTCCCCTTGTCTGACAACTGGCAATGATAACGCGGGTTGGCGGCAGGCGTGCGCAAGTGCAAACATGGGACTTTGGGCCATCTGCAGTCACTCGACGAGGCGGCCGCAGTTCCATTCTCAGTCCATTCCACGACCCTCCACACACCCCCTCTCCCCAAGCCCGTTACACTTGTCTCCTTCTGTCCAACATGGCTTGGAAATTGTTAGTCAAGCATGGCGCCTACTTATCCCCCCCTCCACCCCCACCTCCCTTTGGTCGTCCTCCTCCTCCAACACTCTCCAATACTTCTCTTGGCTCCAGCGAGAATAGCACAACACCAACGTCGTCAAGGCCACTTACAAGTCCCCCATCTAGGGGGCATTCTTCCCAGAAGGCACCGTGCCTGCTGCTACTGCCGACTTATACCACCTCCCCCCCCCCCCCCTCTTTCCCCCACCCTACCCGCACACAAGTAGCATCCGCTTGGTGTCCCTGTGTGTGTGTGTCTGCGTGTCTGTGGAACAAGACGACCAAGAAGAATCTAGATTAACTATCCCATCAACCACCCGCCCCGATCGACTTCGATCCCCTTCCCACCCCGTAGCCCAACCATTACCCATCCGCAAGAGGGAGTTGACAGCCCAAAGCCGATATTGATGTCTGCTGATATCCGCGCCGCCCTCAACTGCCTGCGTCATCCGTCCAGATTCATGCCCCTCTCGAGAACGCAACTTTCGAGAGTCCATACGGGCGATAGTAACCAGAATATATCAAGAAAATCAAAGTCTGTTCTGCCCTGCCTCCAATCGTCTCCGCAAGACGAGAAACAAGACATGGATTCTAACTGCCAATCGCCATCCACAACTTAGACACTCCAAACCCCCGAAAAGTACCACCAGTAACTACTGCCCAGCATGGCGTCGCCCTTAAGCAGTCCCAGTCCCAGTCCCAGTTCCTCCACCAGTACCAGCGTCAGTACCGGTCCCACCACCATGACCATCATGACGGCCCTCACCAAGCGCCGCTCTCTCGTCCCCGCCCGCTGGAAGGAAACCGTGCGTGTCGTCGGCATGGCCGAGTGCAAGGAGGCGGCGCTCACCTTGGCGCACGCTTTTGCCGCGGACGACTATGCCCGGTATCTTGTTGTCAGCGCCGCTGATGATGATGATGGGACGGATGAGGACGAGGACAAGCTCGGTGGGGTTGTCGGTGGTGCTGGTGAGGGTGGTAGGGATCTGACGGTCGAGGAGGGCAAGTGGAGGCTGCATGTGGACATCTTGACGTACACCGTCGCGTCGCACTGCATGGATGGGCTCGTCACGGCTGTTGGGCCCGAGTGTGATAGCGTGGCACTCTGGTATGTTTGTCTCTGCCTATTTGTGTCTCGTTTTGTTTTCAGTGTCAGTGGGGTTTGGTGAAGACGAGCTGCAAGGAGCTGACAAGAATTGAAACCAACCCCCCAGGATTCCGCCCGGTCGACACCTCGACGGATGGTGGACGCTGCTTCGAAGCGGCATGTGGAGGCTGTACTTCCAGCTCTCCGCCGAGGGCAAGACGCGGCTGTTCCAGGAGATCCTCCCGCTTCTGCACGACACCAAGGCTGCCGTCCTGGGAGAACGGGACCACGAGGCTTGGTATCTGGTCTACCTGGGCACCAAGCCCAACTCGCAGGGCCGCGGCTATGCTGCTAGGCTGTTGCAGGACATGATGGCGCGGGTTAGTTTCTGGCTCTTCTTCCCTCTGCTCCTCTCTTCTCCTCCTCGTGAATGCACCGTGGAGACGTCTCGACCTCGACCTCGACCTGCTGATGAGAAGAGGGACTCTGCCCAACAGGCCGACGCCGAGCACCGACCCATGTACCTGGAGTCGAGCTCGCAGGCCAACAATGCCTACTATGAAAAGTTTGGCTTTGAGGTCAAGCGTGACATCTTCCTCGAGCGCGGAACCGTCCCGGTCCGTCTGTCGGCCATGGTTCGGGAGCCCCGTGCGCCCAGCTCCAAGAAGCCCAAGCCCCTGGTCAAGAGGTTTGGTGGTTTCAAGGGATTGATGGGTTGAGAGATTGAGGGGAGTTGGTAACTGTTCAAGATTGGGTGACGTGTTAGTGCTTTTTTTCTTTCGAACGTTTTCTCCTTGTTCTCTTCTCTGACTTATTTCTTTGGTTGATCAACTCAACCCAATGTACCTGTTAACTGCTCTCTGCATTCAACATGCGAGCTCTGCGTTTTTAGTGTCTGGCAACCCTGGATCACGCCTTCAACAGCGTCCGGGTCAATCTTTCGTGGGACTTTCATCAAGGACACACACACACACCACATCTCTAGGTAGCAAATTTGGCCATAGTCAGTCCTTTCTCCCCAGAACGCCGGCCGTCACAGAAAAGCAAATCTCTAGTCCTGCGGACCTGTATCGTCAACATGACCAAAAACAAAACTAGCAGCATGGCGCCATGGTATCCCTCACGATGCATCCATTTCCCGGGACCCGTTCCCTCCCGCTCGGTTGCCTTCATTCACCCCATCAAAACCAAACCAACCCCGCAGCTGTGGTTCAGATATCCAGGATAGCCCACGTCTCGTCGTCTTCGGTCGTGTAGATGAGCCCATGGCCCAGCAACTCCTCGGTCGAAGTCATAATATCCCGGGCCGAGAGCTTTGTGCCGGCAGCCACCTGGTTGAGGTGCTGGGCGTCGCCGGCTGAGTTGGCCAGGAAAGTATAGATGGTCCGCGAATTCCTCGAAAGGGACGCCAGCCGCCCCTGCTGAGCCGCCGAATCGCTCGCGCCGCCGGCCCCGTACCCGCCGTCCACAAACATGCTGTCCCCGCCGACGTCCCCCTGCTGCTGGCCGCCGCCGGCCGCCTTGATCGTGGTAAGGTGGACGTAGGTGGCCTCGAGGAGGTGGTAGTTGACCTCGTTGAAATCGTCGATGGCGCGGATGTGGTGGGCGCCGATATGACGCTTGCCATTGAAGCTCTGGAGACGGCCATAGACGCGCACGTAAGTGTCGACGGGGAAGCGGGGCGTCGTCTCGCCCTTCTCGGCGTCGATCCACTTCTTGACGTCGATCATACCCGTGCCGTCATCGATGCGGTACGTGAGGTTTATGGCTTGCGGGTTGACGGTGCGCACCTGGCCGACTACGGTCACTTGGGTGATGGGCACGCCGTCGACTTGCAGCTCGGCGCCCGGGTAGGGTTCTTTGCAGTCAACGAGCTGCTTGATGGTCACCGGGCGGAGGGTGTCGTCTGCGTAGCTCTGTTGTGTCGGTTCAAAAGGGTGTTAGAGAAAAATAGAGACGAGATGGGACAATTACGGAGATGGGGATAGAAGAAGAGCACCTTTCTCTCGCCGCCGCTCTGGCTGCTGCCTTGTTGTGATGCGCCCATGAAGCCGCCACCATCTTCCCCGCCCTGCGCGCCGTAGCCTGTTCGTTGGTATCCGCCGTATGACGCTGAGGAAGGGTCAGCAAGAGTACATAGTCTGAAATCAGTCCAGCAACTCACCCATGGTAAACACTCTTCTGGTAGTATGGGCAGGTTGTGATGGGAGAAGTTGGACGCTTCCAGATTTGCGGGGCGAAGTGGAAGACGCGTGCAACGCGCCTGGGCAGAAGCCACTTTAATTGATGTCAACGCGTGCCCCGCAGGCAAGCAGGCAGCGAGTGGACCGTGCACTACTCCACAGGCTCACAGCAACTCGCACCATCAAGAGGTTGCGTCTCCTGCATCTCACCGGGAATTTGAATCCTTCAGTTAAGTATTAGGTAGGGGCCATTTCCGGATGCCTTCTTGACTGTCATTCTGCAAGGTTCCTAACTCCACTAGTTTCTCCGATGGCCCAATCCCACGTTGTGTCCAGTTCTCCTCACAACAGTTACCAAGCGCAGAATACAGAACATACCGTATTATTACAAGACTTGATACCTAATACCAGTATTCTTTACCAAGATTTACACCTCGGCCAGCGATGGCACGCAATCACCCATCCCGTTCTCGTAATTCCGATTGGCTTGGCGTCTTGAGGGGATCAACCACTTCAACGTCAGCGGCTTGAGAGCCGACGGCAGCCATCTCTTACATCAACCGCTGAAACCCTAAAATGCCAATATCGCCCACCACGAACGAAGAGGACAGTCCGACAGGATGCGCTTGCTGCCCTGGGCTGTCGACGCTCACGCAGCCCGTCGACCTTGAGGATAGGGGAGAGTATGAGCCTGCCCGTCTCTTCGATCCGCTTTGTCCTCTTGTATCGAAGCCCCTCCAGGCTCTAACCCCTCTCCCTGTAGTGACGGCCTCTTTGGAAACGTGATTTGCCTCCCACCTATCTTCGGGCCCCTCCTCTTCAGTGATGAACAATGCCGCGACCACTGCGCCAACGAGCGAAGTACCTAATACCTACCCTTTTCTTACACCCACACAGGTGACAGCCACTAACAAACGCCATGTCCACTCATGACAGCCTTCCTCTCCTACCTCCGCCTCTCCATCTCCATGTCCATTGTGGCCGTGGCGATTGTTCTCTCGTTCCACCTGCGCAAGACGGCCACGGAGATCGAGCTGCGCATGGCCAAGCCGCTGGGCGCTATCTTCTGGGTTCTGTCGGTGAGCTGCCTGGGCGTCGGGATTGCGAACTACTTGAGTGTGTCTTGAGTCTCTCTTTTTTATTATCATTTATCTTGTTCAGTTTTGTCACAACCCTCTACCCCATCACAGGTTGAACGGACTAACCAACAGAGTATCAGAAACGGTTAACAAATACAGCCGGCGCGCAGCGATTGTGCAGAGCGGGTGGAAAACGCAGACGGTACCGAACCGCCGTTCCTTGACCCTGTGGCTCTGCCAAGTTGGCGAGGATGCTAGTTGGCTAACTGTACATGCCTCTCCAGGTTATGGGTGCCATCGCCGCGACTATTATTGGGTCGTGTGTGACACTGCTGGTTGTTAACAAGCTGAATGAAGGAGCCGATGCGTAAAGCCCTGCAGCATGGCGCGTTAGTCTAGGCGTTTGGCGTGGTCTGGGTCATTTCAAAACATATCGATTCAAAAACCGGAATAATGATACATAATCCCTCTTCAAACCAAGGGACGATACTCCAACCCACCCCTCTCACTTGACCAATACACACACACCAAAAAACAATGATACAATGCAACACGAACCCATGGATGAGCCCTCCCATAACCGACTCCCTCAGTCCTCCCTCAAACAAAACAAATCCCCCATCGACTTCCTCCCAGCAACAAGCTCCTCAGCCGCCAGCCCCTGACACCCCCCAACAGCCCGTCTAAACTCCTCCGCATACCCCGCGGCAGCTTGATCCAGCCCCTCCAGCGTCGCAGGCCTCCCATCCCACAACAAAAGCGGCATCTCGTCAAAACCCAACAGCCGCCCCCGCCCAGGCAAGCTATCAACCAGCGTCCCGCCCGGCACGGGGACGGGCATCTCCGGGTCGCGCTCCTTGGGCAGCTCGCGCTCGTACTCCTCGGGCGCGCGGTACAGCTCGCTGTGCACGGTGGCCAGGCTCCGGGCTATGGAGATGCTGGGGTAGAGTGTGAAGTAGCCGCGGGCGCGGGCGAGGCGGAGGGCGTGTTCCAGCCACGCGGGGGGTTTTTTGCTGACTTGCTTGGTGGTGAAGAAGGTCGGGAGGGGCTGGGAGGTGCCGTGTTGTTGTTGGAAGGCGAGGAGGTTGGAGACGAGGGCGTGGAGTTCCATCCACTTTTGGCCTGTGAAGAGCGCGGCGTTGCTGTTGGGGGCTTGCCAGAGGAATGAGGTGGGGTCGTTGGTTGAGGGTGGTGAGGATTGTGTGGATTTCGCTTTGGCTGGAGGGGGTGTGAATGGTGTGGAGCCGTCTAGGCCTGATGAGGGTAGGTCCAGGCTGATGCCGAGGAGGCGGGAGTCCCATTCCTGGGTGACGGCTGGCCCTGAATATAAGTAATGAAGCACGGCATACTTGACGTCTGATGAGGCGAGAGTGTTAGCACAAGGACAGCATTGTGATTCCGGAAGGACTACTTGCATTGGAAGAAGTGTGGTGATGCTTGGGCGTTCGGGGATAACACCAGGACATGTGAATATGTCGGGTTGCTGGGCCAAAAAGACTCTAGGAACCGCACCGAGCTCTCCTCTTCGGACAGACGGGTGCGTGGTATCCGGTGCCGAAGAGTGAGCTGCCGGGTCTGGGACGGTAGGTGGTACCGAGCTGGCGGCCACTGGAACGTCTTCAAGAACTCAGTAGCCGCTCGATCAACGTCGTGTGGGAGCTCGATGGTCAGGTGGGGAGTTGGGCCCCCCGAGTAATCGGCCATGGCCAAGGACTTCAGCAGATGAATAAGGCTTCCCGAAGTGGAGGGACGAGCTTGAACAAGTATGTCAACGCTGATCTTGTCCCAGGCTGTGTTTTCATGTTAGCTGTAGTCATTCGGCACGTCAAGTGGTTCCCTTACCCGCCAACGACGAGCTGTCCAGCTTCACGATCCACCCAAGCCGTGAAGGGGCGTGCTCGGGCAATTCGATGAGGGGTATGTCCGAGATTGGGGCCTGATTTCTGATGCTGGCGAGGAAGTAATCCTCTTCCATCCCGGAAGCGTCAACTAGCAGAGCCTGGGGGTGCATATACTTGTTGATATGATCTATTGCCGATTAGTCGGAGATTTTGTCAAGAAGAGCGTTGATGCTTACACAGAGCACGGGCAGAACTCTGTCTCAGCCGCTCAACCTTTGAGGCTGCGGCGAAGTCTGGGCGAGCATCGTGGAATATCACCTCGCAGGACTCGCCAATGCCATTGACGGCACGCAGCTTCTCCATGTCGATTTCACTCCCGCCAAGCAGTGCAAAGTGCACGTAGTTCCTCAACTCCATCCCCATCTGGCAGGCCATGGGCAGGAGCAGCGCCGCACTCTTCAAACTTGCAGCTGCAAATAGGACGTTCTTGTTCAACGGAGCGTTGCCCCCGGTGCTGTAGATAGCTTGGAGTGATGGGAGGAGCCTTTCAAATTTGAGGGGGCCATTGTAGCTGGACGTAGGCGGCGCATTGTCCGATGGTGGTGGAGAATACGGAGGAAGCGGGCGCTGCGGCTTTCGATCTGGCTTCAGCTTCGGCATGGGCCCTGGAGCAGGTGGTTTCTCACTGCCGAGCTCGGGATGATAGACGGGGCGTCTGCGGTCCCGGACGGGGAGATCGGTTGGCAGGTTGCTAATGAACAAGTAGACGAAAACGGCCAGGGCAACAATGACGGCAAGGCGTTTCAGCATCTTGCGTTTGGGGGCTCCCGTGGCAGCGGCCCATTGCGAACGGATCGAGGAGGTCTTTGGCGGCCTGTGGTCGTCGTCCTTCTTCTCCAGCCCCTCTTTCCTAGAAAATACCGATGCCATATTAACATGCATCGCAGCGCCGGCTGTGGCCTCCTCGCTCTCCCGCACACCCCTCCCCTCTTCTCCCGGTGCCGTCCTCCCCTCGACGGAGCACGAATGCGGCTGTGGGCTCTGCCCTGCGCCAACCAGACAGACCGGCACTTTACTTGCCAATGCGGCAATCGGTCATCGTTGGGATGGTCCAGCGGCGGATGCTGTCGAATTTTGATGCATTTATTGAGTGTGCTGCGAGCGTTACGTGTTCATACACTGATGAGATGGCAGTTCATGGATGCCGATTATGTGATACGGTTGAGTTAGCATGGATGGGCTTTGGATGGTGGGGCCGGGACCCAGTTCTGGTGGAGACAAAAGGTAGGTAGCATGCGCTAGGTCTAACTGAGTTAGCTGTATCTACGTACTTTATTCCGTACAGCGAAACGTTCTTTGCACAAGGAGGGGCAGTTATTTTCAGTTTGTGTTTTTTTCCATAAAGTTTTCATCCACACGGCAACCAGGTGTGCTGAAAGGTCCCAACAACGACAATCTAACTGCCAAACTTGCAGGACGGACTCGCATTGTATCCGGAAACATGGGCAAGGCACGGCGGAGCAGAGGGCGCGAGAATCGCTCCGATCCCATCGCAAAACCGGTCAAGCCGCTGTCGGACCCAGAGCTCATCAAGCTCCGGGAGACCACCGTCCTGCCTGTCCTGAAAGACTTGCAAAGCCCGGATCCCAGGTCGAGGACGGCCGCTGCCGGCGCCATCGCCAACATTGTCCAGGATGCCAGAGTGAGGCGGTTATTGCTTCGGGAACAGGTTATACTTCCTCAAAGCCCCCCGCTCTGATTTGAGCATTATCTCTCTTACACAGTCTTCCAGATCGTTCACATCGTCCTCACCGAAACCCTCACAGACAGCAGCATCGACAGCCGCGCTGCGGGTTGGGAAATTCTCAAGGTCCTCGCCCAGTCCGAAGAGGCCGACTTTTGCGTCCACTTGCACAGGCTCGATGTCTTGTCCGCCATCGAGCATGCTGCCAAGGCGGTAGGCATTGTTTACTTTCACGAGACCGCAAGGTGGAGGCTAACTTCACACCAGATCTTGGAGACGCTCACGGCTATCGAGCCTGCCTTCTCGAAGTTGCAGAAGGGCCAAAAGAGCTTAGTATGGGAGATTACCTCTTCTCTGCTCGCCCTCCTCAACCTCCTCGCACTGGCACGGGATGAAATCCTCGAAGCCATTGTCGGGAACCAGACCGTGCTTCGCCTCCTGTTCCGTCTCGCCGCGACAGACATCGCCCCTCAGGAGATCTTTGAAGAGGCCCTCTCCTGCCTCATGACATTATCAGAAGATAGCCTCCAGCTCGGGCAGGCCATGACGAACGACCGGGAAACGCAGTGCTACGACGTCCTCCTGAAGCTCGCGACGGGGACTGGCCCGAGGGCGGTGCTCTCCTGCGGCGTCCTGCACAACATCTTCTCGTCGCTCCAATGGCTGGACCACAGTCCCGGAAAGGACGGCGCGTGCGACGCCGTCATCATTCCTACCTTGGCGCGGACACTGGCCCAAGTCACCCCGAGCAGCGCATCCACCAGCGGCGGTTGGAGCCAGGCCGGAATTACCCAGGTTGCCCTCGAGATCCTCGCATCCATCGGAACCGACTTCCAACAAACCCTTGAGAAAGGTAACCGCGCACCGTCCGGGCCCGCCAAGGCCGACGAGGAGTGGGACGGCTTCGAGGACGCTGATGGTGACGCAATGGACGTTGATAAGGGCTCTGATGCAGAGCCGGAGGAGGAAAACGACGGCGAGGGCGAGGAAGATGACGAGGAAGAAGAAGGCGACGACGACTCGATTAACTCTGATCTCGAAGCCGACATGGACCTCGTGACAGGCGAAGAAGGCTCAGGGGCCGGCGACCTGGGCGACCTGCCAACCCTCCGCGGACTGATCCAAGATGCCGTTCCGCAGCTCATCCGCCTCTCCAACATCCCCATCGACAGCGAGGACGCCCTCGCCATCCAGTCCCACGCCCTCTCCGCGCTCAGCAACATCGCCTGGACCATCTCGTGCGTCGAGTTCGCCAACGGCGAAAACGCCCACATCCGCCACGCGTGGCACCCCACTGCCAAGAAGATCTGGCGCAAGACCATAGCGCCCATCCTTGAGGCCGACAGCGCCGACCTTAAGCTCGCCACCCAGGTCACCAGCTTGGCGTGGGCTGTCGCCCGCGCCCTTAACGGCGAGACCCCCGCTGACGGAGCCCACCGCAAGTTCATCTCGCTCTACCACGCCTCCAAGAGCAGCCAACCCCAACAACAACCAGAACAGCAAGACAGCAGCGAAGCCCAAGACCCATTCCAGGGCCTCGGCGTCAAGTGCATCGGCGTGCTAGGCTCGCTGGCGCGCGACCCCGCGCCCCTTGAGGTCAACCGCGACGTAGGCGTCTTCCTGGTGACGCTGCTCGGGCAGACGACGCCGGCAGCCGACGTGGTCGAGGGGCTGAACCAGCTGTTCGACCTGTACAGCGACGAGGACGCGCCGTGCGACCGCGAGGTGTTTTGGAAGGACGGCCTGCTGATGCACCTTGAGGAGTTTGTGTCGGCGCTCAAGGACCTGGCCAAGAAGATTGACAAGCGCGCGCAGGGCGAGCTGCGGACGCGGACGGACGAGGCATTGGTAAACTTGAGGCGATTTGTGCAGTACAAGAAGAAGCATGCGCCGAAGTGATGCGCCGAAATGGGTGGGTGGAGGTGGGACGGTTGTGGATGGGACCCCCTCTCGAACAAGGGGAAGAGGGCAACTCCTGTGTGCATCTCTGGCTCTGTGAGACTGCAGGCTGTAATGAAAATAAAAGTCAATAATCACAATGTCACATGCGAACCAGAATCACAGACCGTTGAGGATTTGGTTGATATATTGCAAGCCTGGGATCGATGCATATTCTTTGCACGGTCAGGGTCAACTAAATGCACTCTTCTTCCTCTGGAGATCAACTCACAAAAAAATGGTCCCCCAATTCCCAACCTCCAAAACGCCGTGGCACTGCTAGACTTGTTTGTAGCCCCCTTCCGGCCGAAAAACAAAACCGGAGAACAAGAAAGAAGAAGAAACAAGGCCTTGTACAGGCTCACCCGATAGGCTTCAGCTTCTTCTTTTTCTTCTTTTCTGGCCCGTCCTCGGCGCTCTTCCCCCCCTTCTGAAACTGGCGCCAGCTGCTGATGCGCTGGTCGCGGGTGGCCTCCCAGTCCTCCTCGTGCTGGCGCTTCTTGCGGCGCTGCTCAACCTCCTCATCCTGGCGGCGCTGCTCGCGGCCCTCCTCCTGCATCTGGGCTTTCATCTGGCGGCGGCGGCGCTGCTCGTTCTCGATGAGCACGAACTTGGTTTTGTCGGCCCACTTGCGCTCAAAGTCTGCCGTCCTAAGCTCCTCACTATCGACGGTCCACTTGTTCTCGCGCATCAGCAGCATTCGCGCGTCCGCGATCGCCTCGTCCAGCACCGTTCGGTGCTTCTCATCCATCAGCTCTGTCTGGGCCTTCTTGAGCCGGTCGAAGGCGTCGGGCGCGAGCGGGTTCTTGGTCTTGTCGGGATGGATGAGGAGAGACTTTTTGCGGTATGTGGCTTTGATGTCGGATTCGGGCACGCCGGGTTTCAAGCCCAGGACAGCGTAGCTGGGGAGGGACGCGTGTTAGTGGTTGGGTGAGGGGGTTGGTTCTGGGAGGGCGGGAGGAGGGAGCTTACGCATCGAGCCTAAAGGCTTTCAAAATGCGGTCAATCTCGGCATCCTGGTGACGCTGTCAGTATGAAACGGGCGGGCAGCGGACAGCACATGGCGGGCAGCGGGTGGGCGCACCTTGTCCCATTCTTTCGCCTCTGATTCCAGCACCTCGAGCGCATCGCGCGTGTCGACGGGACCGTCATCTGCTGTCGCATCCGTGGCGTCTTTTGTCTCTTTTGTCGCCATCTTCTCTCCGCGCAGCCGGTGTAGTCGCAGGTCAGAACAATTGGTGAGCGGATGTGTAGTTTTGTTGTCTGTTCGCGGGCAGGGGGAGAGGTCGGAGACAGAGAGGAGGGACGAGACCAGAGCCGGGCGGGTTCCCCGAACCGCTGGAAACGCGATAAGCGATAAGGAGTTCGGCCCCGCTAAAATTTGGCATCCTGCGGCAGCGACAGGGAAGCCAGCGCTTCTCGAAAATTTACAAGTGGCAGGCCAGACAGGAGAGCTCCCCATCTGTGTCCCGCCCATTGACATTGATCTGCCAACTTTAGACCTGCGTCTTCGTCTGCAGCACCAACACTCCGCCATGCCGAAGCCAAGACGAGCGGCCTCCCCGGCCTACTCGGAAAACGAGGTTGACATTGCCGGGTCCTTGTTTGCCAACGACGCCGACAGCGACAGCGACAATGGCCGCGACGTCGACAACGGCAAGAAGACGGCTGCAACGGCCGATGCCCTCGACTTTGGAGACCTCCTGAATGCCGCAGATGGCGACTCCGACGACGCCGACGGCGATGCCGCTTTCATTGCCCGGCAGCAGAGGAGTTCCAACCGCAAAACCGGCAATCTCCAGAGCAAGTCGGCGAAGAAGGGCGGCGGCTTTCAGGTCATGGGTGAGTCCCTCCTTTACCGACCTCTACCCCTAAACTGCTCACACAAACTCACCCCGCGTGTCCAGGCCTCAATGCGAACCTCCTCCGAGCCATCAATCGGAAGGGCTTCTCCGTCCCCACCCCGATCCAGCGCAAAGCGATCCCCCTAGTTCTCGAGAGGCGCGACGTCGTGGGCATGGCCAGGACGGGTTCCGGCAAGACGGCTGCGTTCGTCATCCCGATGATAGAGCGTCTGAAGGGCCATAGCGCACGGGTTGGTGCCAGGGCCCTCATTCTGTCGCCCTCCCGCGAGTTGGCCCTGCAGACAGTAAAGGTCGTCAAGGAGCTGGGCAAGGGAACCGACCTCAAGACGGTCTTGTTGGTCGGCGGTGACAGTCTGGAGGAACAGTTTGGCTTGATGGCCGCCAATCCGGATATTATCATCGCCACCCCAGGTCGCTTCCTGCATTTGAAGGTCGAGATGAACCTGGATCTTTCGTCGATTCGATACGTCGTCTTTGACGAGGCCGATCGTCTGTTCGAGATGGGCTTTGCCGCCCAACTCACCGAGATTCTGCATGCGCTGCCGCCATCCAGGCAGACATTGCTATTTTCCGCGACCCTGCCCTCCTCCCTGGTCGAATTTGCGAGGGCCGGTCTGCAAGAGCCCAGCCTCGTCAGGCTCGACGCTGAGACGAAGGTGTCTCCCGACCTTGAGAGCGCTTTCTTCTCTGTTAAGGGCGGCGAGAAGGAGGGCGCACTCCTTCACATCCTTCGCGATGTCATCAAGATGCCCCTGGGATTGCCAGAAGGCGTCGTCGAGGAAGACGACGAAGAGCATTCCAGAAAACGGAAGCGTGGCTCCGACAGGCCCTTCAAGAGGGAGAAGCCAACGGAGCATTCGACCATTATTTTCACAGCCACCAAGCATCACGTCGAGTACCTCGCAAACCTGCTGCGCCATGCAGGTTTCGCCGTGTCGTATGCGTACGGCGCTCTCGATCAAACCGCCCGTAAAACCCAGGTCGACAACTTCAGACGCGGGAGGGCAAACATCCTGGTAGTCACCGATGTCGCGGCTCGTGGTATCGATATCCCGATTCTCGCAAACGTCATCAACTACGATTTCCCCCCTCAGCCCAAGGTTTTTGTCCATCGTGTCGGCCGTACCGCGCGTGCTGGCCAGCGCGGTTGGTCATATGCTCTGGTTAGGGAGTCAGATCTTCCCTATCTCCTGGACCTACAGCTCTTTCTCGGCAAGAAACTGGTGCTCGGCCGAGAGGCAAAGGATCCGTCTTTTGCCCAGGATGTCGTGGTCGGCTCCTTATTAAGAGGCGAACTCGAGAACAACGCCGAATGGGTCAAAAAGGTGCTCAGTGACGACGACGATATCAACGCGCTTAAAGGTGTCACGATCAAGGCCGAGAAGCTTTACATGAAGACCAGGAATTCGGCATCCAGCCAGAGTGCCAAGCGAGCTCGCGAGATCATCGCGTCCAAGGCCTGGACCCAGGTGCACGCCTTGTTTGGAGAATTGGCGGCAAACGCGGAACAAGCCCGTGACAGCTTGCTTTCCAAAATCAGCGGTTTCAAGCCACAAGAAACCGTCTTCGAGATTGGACCCCAGGGCAAGTCGGCGAAGAACAAGGCCGCAGAGGTCATGCGCAACTTCCGGGCACGCGTCGGCCCGCGAAGATCCAAGAAGCAGGATGAGGACACCGACATGGTAGACGCCGACGAGGACGTACCGGCCGAAGCAAATGAAGGGGAGTTTGGGGAGTCTGACGATGAGCAAGGCGGCAAAGACGGCGAAGGCGCTTGGGAGGACGAGGAATCCGAGTCCGAGCTCGAAGTCACAGTCACAAGCAGCGGCAAGTCGACAAAGGGCCAGACTTCATTCCAAGATCCCGAAATTTTCATGTCCTACACCCCACGCACCACCAACGCAGCTGAAGAACGCGCCTACGGCGTGACCTCGGGCGGCACGCAAACCACGCACTTCGTCGAGGCCGCCCGTGATGCCGCCATGGACCTGACCAACGACGACGGCGCCAAAGCCTTCGGCATGCCGACCCGCTCCAAGCTGCGCTGGGACAAGCGGCACAGCAAGTACGTGGCGCGCACCAACGACGAAGACGGCTCCCGTGGTGCCAAGATGATCCGCGGCGAGAGTGGCGTCAAGATCGCGGCCTCCTTCCAGAGCGGCCGCTTCGACAAGTGGCGCCGCGCCAACAAGCTCGGCCGTCTCCCTGGCGTAGGCGAGACGGAAAAGTCCAACCTGGTGCGCAACTTCGCCGGCTCCGCGCCCGGCGGCGGCGGCATGCGCTTCAAGCATCGCCAGGAGAAGGCGCCCAAGGACGCCGACAAGTTCCGCGACGACTACCACGTGCGCAAGAAGCGCGTGGCCGAGGCCAAGGAGAAGCGCGTTGGCAAGTACAAGGATGGCGAAGGCAGCCGCCGGGAGCTCAAGAGCGCCACCGACATTCGGAAGGCGCGGCAGCTGGAGGAGCGGAAGAAGGAGAAGAATGCTCGGCCGACCAAGAGGCCGAGGAGGTGAGCTGGTTTGTGGTGGGGGGCTGTATGTCCGGAGGATATAGATGGCTTGTCACGTTAGATTCAGCCTGCGAATGAGACCTCAGTTTTGGAGAACTCCAAGGTCTTGATGAACATCGCCTCGTAGAAGTGAAATCCTTGGAACCCAAGCTCATGAACACTCCAGGACAAGCATTCTTCGTAGAATCCGTGACGAAAGGAATCTCAACGCCAGGAGCAAAACAGACATTATATCCAATAATGAATCCAATGAGGAGGAAGTAGTACTCAATACAAGAAAGCCTCTCTGCTGCTCGAGCCTTTCCATCATCATCGTCGTCGTCGTCATCACCATCCTCTCTCACCATCCGCCCGCCCACCCATCCACGCTCCCTCGCCATCAACTGCCTCTGCATATACAAAAAACACGCACACACCCCCATATCACATTTCAAATCATAAACGTCATGACTACGCCCTCCCTCCCATGCTGCTGCTGAAACCGCTCCTTCTTCGCCCTCCCAGTCAATGAATGAATGCCTGATAGGCAGACACCGAGATCGCCCATGCTGTTTGTTGTTGTTGTTGTTGTTGTTGTTGTTGTTGCTGCTGCTGACTTGCCCAGCGATCAAAATGCTCAAGAGATATTGAAAGACAGATAGAGAGAGATAGAGAGCGCAACATACCGAGATAGAAAAGCTAGGTAGGTAGGTACTTCCCTCAATATCAAGAGCCAACTCAACAGACGACTAAAGAGAGGAGGATAGCTAACCAAAAATGGAAAAATGAAAAGCAAAAAGAGGAGAGAAACCGAAAACAGACAGACGAAAAGAGGAAAAACCCTCCTCCCTCCCCCTATTGCACAACAGTCGCCATATCTTCCGGCAATCCCGGCTCAACATAATTCACCCACTCCGAGACCCGATGCATGCCCCGTCCCATGCCTCCGAGCCCTGCCAGCACCGACGACCGGGGCAGCTCATACTTGTTGTGCTCGCGGTGAGCGGGCGCCCGCCTCTTGACGTGGGGCGCGCGCGGCGACCCGCTGTTGATGTTCATGTTGTTCATCTCCGCCGCCGCGGCTGCCGCGGCCGCAGCCATGTCGTGCTGCATGGCCGGGTGCGGGTGCGGGTGCGGATGCGGCGGCGGGCCGTGGTGCATCATCATGCCCATCCCCGGTGGGGGAATGGGGTGGCCGAGCGGGTGGGCGTGGGGATGGCCGTGCGGGAGGAGCGGCCCGTGAGGGAGGGGCGGGCCGAACCAATCCGAGGGCGAGGGAGCGGCGCCGAGCATACCGCCGGGGCCGTAGACGTCTTCGTCCATGGTGTGGTGTCTCCGGAGACCGGGTGCGGCAGGAGGGGTGCCGTGGGCGACTGTTGGAGGACCAGGCACCATAGGCGCCATGGGCATGGCTGTTCCAATGTGGGTGGCGGCACGAGAAGGGGGTGGGGGGACGCGGGTGGGACTCAAGGGACCCAGTGGGCCAACAGCACCAATTGGGCCAGCAGGGCCGATGGCGCCGACAGGGAGGCCAGGGGACACGGGGCTTTGCCAGCTCTCCTTCTTGAATCTGTCGGCAAGACGCTTTTCGAGGGCCGAGATCCGCCGCCGGTCAGGTGAGGGAGCGCGCCGCCTTTCTTCCGAAGCCGGCACAGGTCGCTCGAGCGAGGGATAGCGCGTGGGAGGTTGCCACACTTCAGGCGACGTAGGGCGCGACTCTGTTGGGAACGTGTATCGTCTATCGCGAGATCGGGGCCGCTGTTCCTGCGGGAAAGGCTGCCAAGGATCCGGAGAGTGAGCGCGTCGTCTCTCTGGCGTGTAGTTCTCCGTCATATAGTCGTCATATCTGTCTGGAGAAGAATAGCGCCCCCCCCGACTCCGGTGGACTGCAGAGGTATAGTCAAAGCCTGAAGCCGAGCGGTCAAAACCCGGGCGTGAAGGTGGCTCGAAGGCCGAATGGGGTGGAGCCGGCGCTGCTGGTATGGGTGCCTGTGGAGGGGACTGGGCAACGACAGTTGCGGCTCGGCGGTGGTACTCGTCATCCGGAAATGAGGCGTCGTAGTCTCGAGGCACGGGGCGGCCACGACGATCACGGGGCTCACGAGCATCATCGAAATCGTAATCCCTTCTGCTCACGTCAAAGTCGGCCTGGCTGTGATGGCCAAACGCGTCAAAAGAATGCATCCTTCGGGCGAGATGATCGTCCCGCTGTTCGTGTAGTCGACGCAAGTGGGCATCTTCCTCATAGCTTGACGGTCGCAGGCGAGCATTCGCCGCGTGAGGAGGTGCGAAGTCCGAGCGGAGATCACGGTCGCGGGGTGACGAGGGCCGAGAGGCGAATGGATTCCCTCGAGCGTTCATGGGATCGGCTTCGAGCGAGTCATCTTTGAACCACGGGCATTGGCACGTCTTCCATTTCCCTCGGCACACCAAGCAGAATTCGACGCCGCAACGACTAAAAGGGGGAGGGGGGCGTGTCAGTCAAAAGAACAGCGATGCACGCCCTCACCAGAGAAAAGCAGGGGGAGGAAGGATCGTTCTGACCAGATCATGTGGTTACGGCCATCCTTGATTTCGACAGCGGTCTTGCAGCGGGGACAACGCCGCTGAGGTTCGCATCTCCCTTGCTCGGCGAACTGCATAGCCCCATCGTCTCTGGGACATTCCGGTTGGTGGTGCCAGCGGCCGCGGCAGGATCCGCAGACCTTGGTTCGGCAGCGGCTGCATCTGCCCTGCCAGCGGCCGGCCTCGCGGCGCATGTCCTCTGGCTTCATCACTTCGCCGCATCGGCGCGATGGGCAAACGAGGCGGCCTCTGCCGGTGTGCTCCATGTACTTTTCGGTCCACTCCTTCATAAAGTCGGAGTCAAACAGCAGAGCAACAAGCTCGGTGGGGATAGCATCGTTAGTGCAGCATCGTGGTGGCATGTGTTGCTGCGGGTCAGCAAGGGACAAGTTGAACAACTTGCGGATGCACGGATGGCACATGCGGTGGCAGCACTTGAGCTTGGCCGTCTTGCTCACAGGGGTATTGCTGTCCCTGCAGCGCACGCAAACGGTAGTCCTACGGCCACAGTCAGAACGGGAGACGACGCCCTCGGTTACAGGACAAGCACTGACCGCTCGGCTGGCTTTCCCGGGCGCAAAGGGCGCGTGGAGGGCGCAGCAAGCTCGGCAAAGAAGGTTGAGCGCTTCGTGGATGAGCTCAGGCTGTAGGATGAGGCGGCATGGGCCCTCTTGAAAGACGAGGCGGGCCTCGACGGAACATAGACGTCGGACTCATAGTGTCTCCTTGACGGCCGAGCACTAGGAGCGGCAGTATTAGCGCACGGCGGGGTTCAAAGCGCTGCCCGGGGAGCAACAAGTTGCTCCACTTGTCCATTCATTACCTTTTGGATCTCGAACGAGACCTCCGGGTTTCATCCAGGCTCGGGGGACCGGAAACAACAATGTCCCTGGGCCGTCTATAGCGATCCTGCCTGCTGGAAGGGGGGCGGGATAGCGAGCGATGGCGGGCTGACGGTGCGTATCTTGAGATGCCATCCCCTTCCTCGTCTTCGTAGACCATCTCGGGACGCCGGCTCAGGCGTTCTTGCAGCGAGGGATGAACAGCGGGAGGAGCAGATGGCACAGCAGGTGCCATCGGGGCGGGTGGGAGGTGTTTTCCACGGGGCTGGATGACTTGTTCCTCGTCCGAGTCGGAGGTGGCGTCGGTTTCGTCTTCCGAATCGGACACGGAGGTTCTCGGGGAGCGGCGGGACTCGGGGGTCGACCGGTAAGGGTGGGCGGACCGGGGGCTGATCTCGCGGCGAGCTATGGTCTGGCGGCTATGAGGGCGTGAAGGGCCTGAGGGTTCTCCGTTGTCGTCGTCGTCGTCGTCATCGCTGTCATCGTCATCATCGTCCTCCTCCTCGACGATACAGGTTGGGCGGCGATGGACAGGTGGCGTGTCCTGGACGGGCACAGAAGCTTTGGGCACACGCATGCTCTTGGAGCGGCGTGTCGGTGACGGCTGCGGGGCCTTTGCTGGAGCCGTTGCGTCCGAGGCCGTTCCGGAGTGGATGGAGCTGGGGCGTACTGGGCGTTGTCGCGGGGCGGCCTGCTTGGACGACGAGGCTCTGGCGTCGTTGGCGTCGTCGGACGACTCGACAATGTCGATGTCTATATCCCCATGGCGTTTGGAACGAGGCGAGGCACGGGAGCGTGGCTCGCCGGTCCGTGGCCAATCATTCGAGGGCTGGGGCTTCGGCTTCGATTTGGCAGCAGCGTGCTTCTTCCGTCGCGAGCTGCCGGGCCCGCCCTGACGCTGGTCGACGTCGGCCATTCGTCCCGAGTTCAGCCCTGGGGTTGCAGCAGCAGCGGCGGCGGCAGCGGCAGCATTCGGGTCGAGTGCAGCGACGAGTGCGACGGGCAGACAGATGGGGAAGATGGTCGCTGCGGCCGTCGCTGTGTGCCGTCGGGCAACCGCGGCAGCAGGAGGATGGCAGGTTTGCGATGGAGAATTCGGTGTCGGCCAGCTGGTTGAGCCTGGTTGGCCAGCAAGGGGCGGGCCCAGCTGCAGTCGCTGCGGATTGGGCTCGCAGGAGCGGCGTTGAGCTGGCAACCTATGCACGTCGACCACCTGCAGGCCACCAAACCCCGGCTCCCGTAGCCCTGGGTGCCCCGGCAAAGTTGGCCCTGTGGGCGCCTGATGAACGCCCGACAAAGCTAGTGGTTGCAAAATCCAAAAATGTAAAAAAGACGAACGAAGAAAAGAATGGACGATGCTGTGGGCGCCGTCTGTCGGGATGAGAAGCTGCGTGAGGAGGAACGGCAGACGAAGAGGGGAGGAGGAGGTCCAGAGGTCCAGATGAGGGGTGTTGATGAGCTGAGACGGTTAGGGTGTGGGCGCCCTGCGTGGGTTGATGCTCGTCAACGATCTGCGGTTAGTTCGCTCCACAAGTCGATGCCCCGTGAGCAGTCAATCGCCGCGTCCCAATGGCTCTCTCTTCTCTCGAGTGTCTCGTCAAGCTCCCACACTGCTGCTGAGCACCAGCGCGGCCCGGCCAGCTGATGTTTGCCAAAGTGGAATCCCGGGATGCAATGCAGGAGGCCAGCAGCCAACCTTGAGCCAACCTCCTCCGATGCAGCTGACAGCAACAGACACCCAATCGAAAAGGCAATGGCGGGGGCTCCGTGTGATATATCACGTGATTCCCGCGTGCTTGCTCGCAGCGCTGGATTTTGTGCATCCAAAAGCTGAGTGCATGCCGACATCTCAACCACAAATACTCGTGATCTCGGTCCCAGGGCGATGCCAGGGCGATGCCAGCGCAAAGACACGAGGGTCCCTGGGGTAATCTCGTATTGATCACCAGGGACCATGAATCAGGGACCAGATCAGGGACGCGGGCTGCGGGCAGCCCCTCCCCACACGGGCCCTTCCCCGCAATCGCAGCGGGAAGCGGGCCCTGCCGACTCGGCCCCGCATCGGACGGGCCACCGTCAGCGGAGCAGCCCGCGCGCCGCCGAGTCAGTCAGCGCCCAGCACCAACAGAGGGAGCAACACCACAAGGGCATGACAAGAGAATCGGCGGGAAGTTATGTTTTTATTTGCGGGTTTATGTGTTTTTCTTCTTCTTTTTCTTTTTCGTTTTCGTCCCAAGAAAACCCAAGCAAAACAGAGAGAACCAAATTCGCCCACAATGGCTCTCGTTGGTCGCCACTTGTGTCCGCCCGCAAATCTGGCGCCGATCCGCAGCCCCCAGCATGCCGTGCCGTGCGTGCCCACGTGGCGGATCGGACAGCGGATCTCTCCGGCTGCCATACGACACCTTCGGACGGATGCCACATATCCACCTGCGTCCGTGTGGCCGCATCCGACCGGCGCCCCGTGCGTGTGAACCTCGGGCCGGCACCGAAGTTACTTCATTCCCCCGTCGGACTGTCATGCCACGGTAGGCGACTTGCTTCGAGCATAAAACTCATGAGGCCGCCTCCGTCAATCCGCCTATGGGATTGGCTCCACCGCTTGAATCACCATCCCGAGTACGAAATGCCCCGTTGAAACCTGCAAAGGGGAGCCAACACAACAAACGACTAGAAGAAGCCGGTACCTGACATGCAACCTCCATCACTCGGAAATACAACCCTACCTCTCGCTTCAAAACCAAGACAGCCTGCCCATTCGCACCATGGCGTCGTGCACTTGAGTGCTGTGCTTCGGAAACCTCGACCGTAGCCTGCACTCCAAATCGAGCCACCCTAGTGTGGCGACGAGGGTTAGGTGGCCTTTGATAAGAGGATGCCCTACGCGCAGTCGATGACTCTCGAAGAGGTTGTGGCACGTTGTGAGTATGCCCCATTACACACAAAGTACAGAGTATATGTCCGAGAACCACATCCCCGCGCCGCTCGCCCTCTAATGTCACTGAACGAGAACCGAGCCGCGTGCCGGGCGATGATGGCTGGTAAACCTGAGCGCATCACTAACCCGGTCTCATCGCCGTGATTGACGCCGTGTAGGCTCTTCCCGCTTGGATGCAGCTCCGGACTAGGAGCCTAGGTCCGGGCACAAATTATGAGCTTGGAGAATTTCCGGCACGCTTGTTGGCATTAAAAGCACGATGCTTTGTGTTCCAGCATTTCGCCATCCATGACTTGACAGGATGGGGTGAGATTCTGGGAGTTCGTCCATGTTGCGGAGTACCTTGATGGTCCTTCGGTCAAGAAAAGGCGTTCAAACACCGTCTAGTATTGCTTCCACCCAATGCGCGGTCTCGCCACGGTAGTCTCAGTGCAGCAACTGGGTCCGCGGGCTCATGCATCGAATAAATAACGACCACTGACCGATCCGAAGTAATCTGCTCCGGAGAATGCGTCCGAGCAAGCAGTGTATTACCATGCTGCCGTAAGTGCGCGTCTATTAAGTCTAGCCATCTCGGGGCCAATCTCTGGAATGACGGTCGATGACAAAACACCGCTGGGCTTTCGAGAGCGATGGAAACCGGTGTGGGTTCCAGGGCAGACCGGCTCCTTTGGAGGACTGGGGACGAGGCGGCCAGGCTCGTGCAGAAGATAGAGGACATTTGACGGTTGCTTGGGGCAATCCTCTTCTCATGAGCATTCAGCGGAGTCCCCCTGATTCGGCCATGCAAAACCGGGATCAGACAAGTAAACTTGACAGCTTGACATCGGGAGCCAACCGTCCAACAAGTCCCTTTCTTCTTTCGCTTCAGAGCCGAGCGAGTCCAGCCTCGCCTCAGCCCCGGTGGATGTAGCCAGGCCCAGAAGCCGACATACTGTGTACATCACGTCAACGCTACGGAGACCCGTGTAGGAAATGCCGGCTTTCTCGAAGGAGAAGAAGCCCCGGCATCCGCGTATAACGTGCTCCGCAGCGCTCTCCCTCCTTGGTACCTATCACACGGCAGAATCCGTCATCACAAACCCATACTCCGTAGTTGCTCCGTACTGTGCCTTGTCCAGAACAAAGTCGTATGAGCAGCAAACAGCCCACATGTCTTCCCAAGATCTAGCTCCATCCAGTCGAGTCCCCCTCCCCACCCCGGCGCCAGCGACACCCCTCTCATTTCCCAGCAAGTCGGGACCCTCCGAAAACCACTCATCCTATCACCGATTGTCGAGAAACTACCACCACAAAGTCTCAAAGTTCCCCGTTCCAAAATACCACTCTAGTGCGGGTAAGCCGAAGTGCGTCCGATCCCAAGCGTCCGATCATTTCCCGTGGCAGCCACCTTCGCCATCCCCCGTCCCCGCTGCGGTGCATCCCTGGCCGGGGCCCTTGCAGGTGGCGTCGGAAGACGGGCCCGGGAGACGGGGATGAACGAGGGGAAGCTGGCAGGGAGAACTTTGGGGTTCACCCCCACCGCACCGTTGCGGTGGGTCGACCTGACCTGATCTGCACACACACCCACACACAGAAATTTGGAGAGAAGGGGGGAAGAAGAAGCAAGGAAGGAGATAAAAATAGGGAGATCAAATGCCAAATGCCGCCCATGGAGAAATGGACTTGTTTTTAGTTGGGTATTTGTTGAAGAGTGATATTACAAGAATTTGTAAAAGAAAAAGTACAAGTCGCAACAGCAACAAGATGAACGAGAAATCTCGACCAATTTCATGCGGCTTCACCATCAATCCTCTAGATGTTTCATGCTGGCACCCCCGGGATATATCCACCAAGAAAATGAAACAAGACCGAAAAAAAAGAGTAAAAAATCCAATCCAAATCGTGTTCGTAAATGTCCTCAAAAAGGTATTCCGTCCCAACGCCAAACGGTGGTGGTGTATTGCCTGCCAGTTTTGCCCCCCCCCCCTCCCCTTCCGGCCACCTCCCCCCAATTTCCCTAACTGTGAATCAGAACCCAGACCAAGAAGGGCCAAGGTGCAAAAAAGAGGAATGTGCCCCGTCCGGGTGATGTCCACGACGGGGCGCATGAAGAAGTGAATGCGGGGAGCGGGGATGGAAAAGCGGACGCGGCATTTCGGGCCGTGAGAACCGCATCCAAGGTCATCCGCAGCCTCGCTCCAACCCACGGGCAATTTTAACTCGCTCCAGAAGACGCAGGTGTGTAACCCCAGACCGAACTTGCAGATTTCCCCAATCCGCCCGTTTCTTTGAGCCAACCCAGCCCCCCAGTGCAAGGCTGGGTGGCCAAGTCCTAGGGAATCGGCCATCGAAGCGTGGCTGGATCGCCGACACCCCTGGCTTGCCAACTTTTTTTTTTTTTTCGTCGGCGCAGTAGTCGACGCGCTAGACCGTTGGATTTTGGTGTGCACGCCGGAAAACCCGGTCCCCCGTCTGGCCAAAGGTCGAGACCACGGCGTCATGTCGAGTCGTAACGGACCGGGGTCACTGATAAAAAGTTTGTTGTTCGTGCAGGACATGGCCCGGCGGCATTACCAGGCATCCATGCCGGGGCATGCGGCGGCTCCATGCACTCGCAATAGGCGAATTGCGCGTGGCGTTTTTGACGATGCAGGAAACCATTGAGTTTCCCAGAGAACCGGAAGCGTGGTCGAGTACGAGCTAGGCGAGACGCTGCTGCTACGCGATCAGGCTTGATGCAGGCTCGGAGCGGGTGTCCGAGGGTGGCCTGCACGCCGGATCAACCGCTCAGGAAGGTCCGGCGCCGGACCTCGGCTTCCTTGATGATCTCGGCGGAGAGGCTGAGACTGGGTGAGAGGACGGCGTAGCGTTCAATCTCCATGACCACGTCGTTGATGATCTGGTCAATTGCCTCGCGGTGCGGGACCAGGCTCCAGAGGATGGTGGACAGCGACGGTGACATTGTCGCGCCCATGACGAGCAGGGTCTGCGACACAATGGAGAGGGCACCTTGCCAGAGGTACGGCATATGTCCGGCGTGACTGCGGTCAATTGGTTAGATTGGGAGCGGGGATTGGCCAATGAGGGCGGGATCACGGGGAAAGAACTCACTGCGCAGTAATGTGTTCCAATTGCCGGACAGAGGCTTCCAGACACTTGGTGCAACTGTCCCGCACCGCGGGGTCCAAGATGGCCTGTTCGTTGTCGAGGACGGCGAGGATGTAGGGCCGGTAGATGATGGTCCGGCACGCAAAGAATCGCAACCTCAACACCGTCTGGACGGGGTCCGGGAGCATGGTGCGCGTAAAAGGGAATTGCAAAGGCACGGGCAAGCTCTCGTACCACTGTGTCAGCTGGAAGTCGAGCTCGGCCACGACGGGCTCGAGACTGGTTGTCGACGCCATCGAGTCCTTGGAGTAGATGAGCTGGCTGACCCGGTTCAGGAGTCGGCGCAGTGCGATCTCGGCCAGGAAATACCACAACTCGTCTCGCCCCACCGCCTCTTGTTCGTCTCCCTCGAACCCACAAGGCAGCCCGACGTTCTCCTCGAATGCGACAACGCCCGAGTGGGGCAGATCCAGCTCAGCCAGCAGATCGCTCTCGAAGAGGAGCGAGTTCCAGTAGATTCTCTCGATCAGCTCCCTCTGGTCAGTAGGAACTCGGTTCGGCGTCATGAGCAGGAGCTGCAGCTTCGTGCTGGTGGTGCAGAGCAGGTTCCAGGCCTCCAAGGGCCTCACGAGGTAAAATAGGTAGGCCGCGGCCAGCAGGTGGCACTGCGCGGCAAGCACGCTGTTGGACGTCATCATGCCGGGGAGCAGGGACCAAGCAGCGGTAAAATACTGGAGGCCCGGCGGATCCTCGTGGGGGACGATCCTCGAGATGCTCCCCCTCAGGCTGGCCTGGCCGAGAGACAAGACGAGGAGCACGATGCAGCTCTCTGGTCCTTCCCTGAAGCCGTTTGAAAGAGCGATCCGGTAGTGGCTCCGCCACGTGTACGGGTTGACGCAGGCATACCAGATATTGACTCGGTCAAAGTAGGCTTCGATATAGGCATTCGTGTTGGACAAGTCAACGCAGGGTGTCTTGGCGAGCGAATGCAGAGGTTCGCGCGCCATCTCGAGCTGGAGAAGGATTTGGGGGTCGTATGGCCGCGACACCAGATCCCGGATCAGGGGCCATTGCAACAGGTGCAGAGCTGCGTTCGTGTGGACCTTGGGCATGGTCGATATGTTGGTGGCGGTCGCGGACCAGGTGCCCAGCCCGCCGCTGGGGATGATGGATACGAAATTGTTGTTGCTTCCGTTCTGTATCATGAGGTTGTCTCCGCTCAGGGCAGTGCCGTTGCTCATATTTGGCGAGTCGTGCGACAGGCTGATGCCGTTGCCGTGACCAACCATGTTCATCTGCAGGAGGTTTTCGATCCGGTTCAGCCGTTCCAGGATGAGTTTGTCCCCCGCGTCCAACTTGATCCCGGGCTCCCTGTAGATGCATTCGGCCCCCAGCTCGGTACAGAGCTTGCACTTCGGTTTCGTCCCGTCGCATCGCGACTTTCTCGAGCGGCATACCTCGCACTACCGGCAGACTCGGTCAGCACAACAGCACACAACGAAATCGAATCCCGCAAGGGCTGCGTCGCCATTCTTTCACATACAGCAATGGTCGCTCTCCGCCTCGGATAGTCCACGGCGGCATCTGTGTTTCTCCGCTTCAATGGATTGATACTCTCTTCGCTGGTGGATTTCGGAATACCATTTGAGACGCTGTCCGGCCGATTATCGGACGACTGGGACAGGTTCCGGGCCTTCTGGGCGGAGCCGAGGATGCCCTCCCGGCTGAAGCTCGGGGTTCGCGCGGCCGCCTTGAGCGAGTTGGGCGACTTCAACGAGTTGGCGCCATTGGAGCCAGAGGTGAGCTGGGGCGAGGGGATCTCGACGGAGAAGTCCCGGTTCGGCAGGGGAAACTGCCTGGAGATGGTGGCGCTGGCAGACGTCGTCATTGTGGCCGTTGCCGAGTGCGGAGAGTCGCCGGTGGAGGACGGCGACATGCTTGTGAGGGGTGCACGCTGGATCTGAAATCCCAGACTTGCACGGGCAATTCTGCTTGCGACGATGCGGTCGGCTTCCCAAGGCACGGCGGACGGATCGATCCTGTTGCTGAGTTTCCCTTGTTCCCAAAAAGCCACACCCAGTCAGCAACGGCGGCTGCTCCGGCACCAACCAGCGACGATTCAGACGCCACAAACACCGAAAACACTGGGACTCGTGGTTCGCTGTCGAACTCGCATTATCGGGCCGCTACCAACCAGACCAGAGAGCCAGGGCCGAGTTGCTGGACGATGTACCGGGTATAGCTGGGCGCCGTGCTGCGACAAGGTCGGGTCGGATGTGATGACAGGTGAGTGAAGGAAAGGTGGGAAGCTTCTCCGGGATCTTGGGAACGGAAGGTGGTGGATTCATATCTCACCACCAACACGGGGTCAGCCTTTGCCGAGAACGGCTGGGCTGGGGGGAGTGACTGTGGGGACCCCAATGGCAATGGGTTGTCCAGGGGGGGGGGGCATGGGCGCGGCGATGTACCTTCGTACTGGCCATCCCGCTGGTCATGGATGTCCTGCGCAGTTCCACTCGCCCCAGAACAGAGCCCAGAGCCCAGCGCCCACCTCGATCAATCACAGGCAGCCAAGGGCCGGTGCGTGTCAGGTGCGGCCGTTGCGCTGTGCTAACACAAAACCGCCGGGGGCGTTGCGGGGAGATCTGGCTGGTCCTTGCCATCTGCGCAGAAAAAGGCAAGCCAGGCTCATAACGGAGGCGGGACGGTGATGGCAGGGGTGCCATGCGCTAGTGCCGACTGGGGAGGGGAGGGCCGGGGGGGGACAGGCGAGCCTGTGGATGCCCTCCCCGGTCGGGGGGTTGCAATGGGCGCTCGACAGAAGGCCGTTGTGGGGAATGTTAAATGTCGCTTTTCGGGTGTGTCTTGGGGTTGCCCTGTTGGGGATGCTCAAGCTGAGCGACTAGCGTGCGAAAGCGGATATGGCCTTCCTCAGCGATGTCCGAGGACCTTCTCAGTTTCTGGTGAGCTGCATGAAGCGATCCCAGGGAGCGCGGGTCGCCGCGGGCAGCCGGACTTCTGTGCAGAAGCATATTGCTGCGGAGGTTCTGTATCTCCACACACCGCCAGCCAAACGAGCCAGACCAGCTCGACCAGCAACCCGGTCAGGCCGGTTGATCTGCGAGCTGCGGAGATGCTGATCCTCTTTGAGTTTGAGCACCGACTCGAAGAAAAATGAGAAGGGGCGCACACGCATGCAAACCCGAAAACGCGGGGGTGGGGCCGATAGACTCGAGACCCCAACTGCCCACGCTGACTGGACTGCCTGGCCTGCCTGGCCTGCCTGGACCTGGCTGCTCGCTGCTGACGTGCCTCGTTCAAGCTCCGCATGTTCCGTGGCCTTCTGGCGCGGTCCTTCATCAGCACACGCTGCACACCCATCACCGGAGTCGACCGCAACCGCAGCCGCCGCTTCCAGTCTCGCGCTACGGCAACAAGGTTTCCGGCAGGTGCTTTGACAGACCCGGGGCGTCTTGTAACACTTGTCTTGACGTGGGCTGCTCGTGGAAGCGGATTGGTGCGCCACTCAACCCGGCTGGACTGCTCTCCTCAAAGGAGGAGGCTCAGAGAGGGGATGATGGACAGGGCGGCACTCCGTGCAAGGGTAGAGGTGGAGGGTAGTCCCCGCCAGCAACCAGCAAACCCGGCTCGAAGCCGCAACCCGCTAGCCAACCGCTGATCATTTCGCCCAGCAAAGGTTGGAGATGGTGTCGAAAGGGTCCAAGACCCCAAGATCTCCAGACCGCCGTCATCATCGGGTAAAGGGAACAGGAGGTGGTGTGGGGAGGAGGCGTTGACAGTGTCTCACTCTCAAGCCCGGTCTGTCCAGACACGAGCGAGGGCGGGCAGCTAACGTTGGGCTAAAGCACGACCACACACAACAGCAGCTAACTCACATGAGACGACCCGATTGCCCAATCCCGTGCCGTGTGCGGCAACGAGTATCAAGCTGGCAAAAAGACAAGACAGAAGAAAAAAAGCCAGAACCGCCGCCTTGCTCAGGCCGCTGACACACAACCCAGCTGTCGAGTCGTCAGTCTTACCCGAGTCGCCCCGTTGCCTGCGGACAGCCCTGCCTGCAGCCCTGCCCGCGTCGCGTTATGTCCGTTCTAAGTTGACACAAGTCTCCGTACGCAGCAAACTCGCTCCCTCTCCTTCTTCTCCACCTTCATCAGCTCTCAAGGTCCGTCCGCTCACGACACCATCTCAGCATGGCCGGCCGGTGGGTCATGCCAGCCTTATAGAGTGCCTGCTAAGGTGGGATGTGGGATGCACCACATCGCCAGAGGCCGCAGCGCATCGTGAGGCTTTGGCAGCCCATGCACACAGCAATTTAGCATAAATCCGGCACCTTCCAGCGTTGCTCGACGCAATCTCTTGGCTGTCGAACCACGTCAGCCCCCAGGCGCCTCGGGGCGCCCCTGGGCTCGGGCTCTCCGCGCGCATCATCGGGTTCGTCGTTGAGGAGAAGGGAAGTCTTCGAGAAGGACTTTCCACCCCACATCTCTATCCGTCCCAGGACATGATCAGCGCCAGAAGCAAGCGCGCGGACGGGGGGTGGGTGGTTCCAGGGTGCCTGAGTGCCTGGGTAGCCTGCACCCTCCACCCTCCCGGTACGCCTCTCCGTGGCCCGCTGCCCGCGCCCGCTGCCCGTCGCCCAAGGCCTGCCGAGCCCATCCGCGTGCCGTCGCATCAAGTCCCGCGTCGATGAAGATGTGTAACAGGCCGGGGAGTCATGTGAAGATGGAAGCTCTCCACCCGCGCCGCCGCAGATGACTTCCTGCCTGCAAGCGACTGTCTATTCCTTCCCTTCTCGTTGATGCAAAGAGTCTCGTGAGCTCCACGGTCCACTCGAGACTCGCCACCGCCATCAGCGAGCCGCCTCCTCCCTCGCAGGTTGGGGATGGATGTCGAGCAGGCAAGCCGCGCCGTACTATTTCAGGGTAACCGAGAGACGGTGAGATTGGGGGTTCTCTCGACAGCACCGCGATATTGGGGGAAACCAAAGTTCGACGAATATTAAACGACGGTGCCATTTTCTGCCGTGCCACCAAAGACTCCCAGACGGGCCCCTCCCTGCCTTGTCGCAGGCTCGCCCGAGGGTCTTACAAGAGGCTCATCGAGCAGGACCCATCGAAAGCATCGCCATGTCCGAAGCACAATTTCGCCAGTCAGAGTCCCTGCGAACGACTCCGCTTGATGAGAGAAACTTCCATGAGTTCCTGCGCAGGATCCACCGTGGGCTCCACCGGTCCCCTCGCCTCGATCGGGTCGAGGCACCGAGCCGTCTTGTTCTGGGTGTGGCTGCAGGAAACGTTCGACGGCGGATCAAGGGTCAATCCGTTACGCGCATGTGGCTGACTGGGCTGACTGGGGCCCTGCTGCATCTCACGCACGTGCATCCGTCGCGCAGCCGAAGTTAGGCTCACGTTTTGTGGCTTGGTGAGCACGGTTTTGACTGGGCCCAGAGGTGGGAGTTCGGTCCGAATCCTTGCGATTAAACCCCTGAAACCAACCACCACGGCACCGGAGGCCAACCCGACAGCAAGGGAAAATATTAGTTTAACGAATCACAGCCGCCAAGTCGAGGCCAGGAGCCTGAACTCTGGAGCCGAGGCCAAGCAGACGCACTGACGAGCCGACCGCCGACTCGAGGCTCGTCCAATCCCGCCCCGGCTCTCATCACCTTGCAGCACGCCGCCGTTCAATCCTCGAGCATGATGAAGCTCACGCCTTCGACCAAGCCGTCCCGCATTCCCTTCCTCCCCTCCAGAGAGATCACGGAGCGGGCTCGTTACCGCCGTGTCTTCGAAGCGGGTCGGTCCCGCGCATGGCCGCCCGGGCTCCAGCCGGGCTCCTGGGAACGACATGATAGACTGTCACGCCCCCGCCCGTGTCGTCCCTGGACGCTGTGTAACCGAGCGGTCATGGGGCTCACGAACTCACCAGGATTATATTAATCGATGCTTGCCACCGCAAGAGGCTTCGCCATCTCGAGGTTCTCGGCCTGCCTAGTGTCGCCCAAGCTGCGGCAGTGGGAATCGATGCTGCAAGGCCCTTCGCCAAACGCCATGTCGGCGGCTGCTGGTCCCCACTACCTCCCGTGCGGCTCCCTGGCATAGGAGTCTGGACTGCACCCCGCGATTCAGGAACCCCCTCGGTTGAGCCTGTGCCCCGAACTGTTCCAAGGTCTGTCTCCTCCCGCGCCGGTCTCCCTTGTCACCGCCGGGGCCATCGTTCGCGGGGCTTGTGGGGCGTAATCACCGAAACCCGAATAGCTCAGCTACGATGTACTGTCTACCCCTCTGTGAGTGGGACGAAGTCCGGAGCATTCTGTCCTTATGCTGCTGCGTGCTGTGCTGTACATAGTACATACATGGTAGCAAATAACTACCTACATACCGTGATCGCAGCCACCACGGCTTCTCAACTCAACCGTCGGCATTCCCGCTGCTCTTTCTTTCGCACTCCCCCTTCCCCACGTGTGCCGGCGACCATACGACGCACATACTACAGTAGTACATACTCGGTATGGCTGGGTAGCATTAGAGGACGGCTGTCACAACGCGCCAAGGCGCCATGAGACACGGGATGGGCGATGCTTCTGCAGACTTGGACGATTTGCCGACAGCCGCCTGCCATTGACAAGCCCAACATCAACAAGAAGACAACGACTTGGAGACGCACAGGGGGGTGCAGACTCCTCCTCCTCGGAGAACGGCTCCGCAGGCAACCCCGGTTCGTCGACTTTCGCTTCGCGCTCGCGGGGACCTAGCTTCGGCTTCCGTTACCCCTCTCGCACCTTGACCGCAATCTAGCGTTGTTAGCTCCGCCTTCTGGAACCAAATCGTCTTCATTCTGGTTGCCGACCGCCATACTGTGTACTGTGTACAATGTAATGGTACGAATACTCCGTACGGTCAGTGTACCCCCCAGCCCAGCTGTGGGTTGCTTGCTGCGGGCTCCGCACGCGATACCCGCACCAGTGGTCACACGTCTCGCCTCTCGCAAGTGCCACGGCTCCCGACGCTGCTTGCTGCGTGCCGGGGTCGGTGGGATCCCTCCCGGCCGTGACGCCGCCGCGTCCATCACTTCCCGAGCCGGGAGGTTTGCGGTGGTGCGATGGCGTCAAGGCCCCGGTGAGGTTCAAGGGGTGACACCATTTGGCCGGTGCTGCTGTCCTGTTTGGGGGCTTGTTGCGACCTCCTTTCTCTGCACCAGTGGATAGGTCACAGTTTTGATCGTCTGTGCGAGGCTGATGAGGAGAGGTCCACTGTCGTCCTCTCATATCGTTTTTCCAGTGCCCTTCTCCGGTTTATTCATCCTCCCGAGTTTCGCTTGAGGGGTGATCTTGTCACGGCCTCGGATCTTATGTGCCGTGGTCTCTGGCAAAGCCGGCGTGTACCATCGGCCAGGCGCCCAGAGAGCATTGCAAAGTCCCCGGACATGGCTCATCGACGTTCGATGTTGACAGTGACACCGTGCCGTTTATCGGTTTCGCCGTTACACTAAAAAGTCTTGTGCATGCGTGGCGGCTAACGTCAGTTGGAACCCTGCCTCCTTCCCCTTTCCCTCGCCTTAGTTTGCCCTAAGACCCAAGACGTGCGGGAGAGTTACTCCGTACAATCATCTGCAACGGAAATATCGCCGGCTCCTTTAGACGAGTGAGAACACAGCAAGCATGCACTTGAATGCTACGGCGTACCTTCAGAGGAAACATGGAGTTGGGTGACAACAGTAGCTACAACAACCCCGACGACAAGTCAGTAGCAGTTTATGACCAAGCCACAACATCTTAACGCCGGATTCTCCCGAGACCGACCCGCATTCACAAGTTGGTGTCTCTGCTCTGGGGTATCCGTGACTGCCGCCTCCCCCCGCATCCATCCCCCTCAATCCGGCTGGCGGGTTTCGAAAGGCGAGGAAAGGAAATGATCACCACCTCAAAACGGACACAACAGCTCCAACCCCAACGCAGAACAACCCCCCAAAAAGGGGATGCCCCCCCCCCCCCCCCCTCGGATCTCGGACGTCCCGACGCCATGGGGAACGGGCTGCCGGGACGCGGCAGGAGGGAAAATAAAAGACAGACTTCAGATGAAATGAGCACGGATCGGTGACGAGTTATGATGAAAGGGGCTTTTGGCGGGATGAGGAGATCGATCGATCGGTTGCCTCCCGGTTTCACAATTTTGGGGTCGGGCGCGGGCCTCCTCTCTCAACGGCGAGCTTCGAGCTAACTTGACGATCGGGAGATTCTCGGGCGGAGAGGGTTATTTCCACGAATCTGCTGCTGGTTTGGTTGGGGATAAGAGGTGTGTAGAGTGTCCAGTAAATTCACATGTGACAGTTGGGGTTCTTGGTGCCGTGCTGTGGATGTTTTTGTCGTTTTTTTCATTTGAGATGTTTGCCCTCATGTCATCGCAGGTCTGCCTAAACAAGGAGGGGGAAGCACAATGCTCTTGACTTTTCCTCCACTTGAGTTTTTAAATTACATAAAGTTGGAAAAAAAGGAGGCCACTGCATGGCCATCAAGAATCGAAGCCTGTAATCAGTCACTTCCTCCCAAAGCCTACTACTTGAAGATGACAAAGTTGGGCGCCCCAACGACGTCCGCCTCGGCGACCGTCTTGCCAATCTTGCCCGAGGCGGTGTCACGCTCAAAAATGACGACGCGGCCGTCGCCTTGGAGGGCTGAGGCGACGAGGGTGCCGTCCTTGTTGAAGCTGAAATGCCGCGGGTTTGCTCCGCCTGCCGGGGAAATTTGAGTCAATGTTAGGGCACCCGACGCGGCATCGATAGAATAACTGATGAGCGGGTCCGAGGGCACCGTGGTGCCGTTGGCGAGGGTATACTGGACAGACTTCTCGAGGCGCGAGGAGAGGGTCAGGAACCTGTTGTCGGGCTGTGGACATGTTAGCCTGGGCTTGTATAGCGTGGCCATATGGCTATGACTTACAGAGAGGTGGATCTCGGCAGCCGCCGTGCCAGCCGGAAGAGGGTCGGTGCCGCCGTGGGTGGTGGAGTTGTGGATTTGAGTGAAGGTGAGACTCTTGTCGTCGTTGTAGGTGACGGCAAAGCCCTGGAGGAGGTTCGAGAGCTCGGCCACAACGTACAGGAACGTCTTCTGCCCAGACTTGAAAAAGGCGGCGTGCCTGGGGCCAGTCCCGCGGGCAAACTGGTAGCTTTTCTGTCGGCGTTGTCAGTATTTCGGTTCCGTATTTCGGCAACATGCAGGTGCATCAAACGAGCCGGCACGTACCGTTTCGGTGTAAGCCAGAGTTGCCTTGTCCACGTGGAGCACGCGCAGAAGATCGGAACCCAAATCCGGGAAGACAAGGAAGTCTCCAGTGGGGTCGAGAATGGCTTCGTGAGGGCGGGCCGAGTCCTGGGGTGCCGGCCGGGTTTCAGCGTTGGCGGGGAACAACTCGGTCTTGATGAGGGAGACCGCCAACGGGTTGGCAATGTTGTATGTGTCGATGCCGCCTCCTTGACTACAAGCGGTTGTTAGCTGAGGAGGTCTCACTTTGCAAAGCCCGGTTTGTACAAAACACTTACTAGTCGGCGATAGCCAATCCACGACCGCCGTCACCGTACACAATGGTGCTCACCGGGCCGACCACGGTCTGGCCTCCGCTCAACTTGGTGAAGCTCAGGTCGGCATTGATCTTGAGTGCAGCCAGGTCACCGTGGTCACCGCCCCAGGCCTCGTTGACACAGTACAGAATGTCGTCGCCGACCGGGGTCAGCCAGGACGGATATGGGCCGCAGCTGTCAGATTCGGCGATGGTCTGAAGCTTGGACTGGTTCAGCTTGAGCGTCAGGAGCTTGCCATTCCCCGGATAGTTAGAGGGGTACGAGGTGACGTAGAGGAGGGACGACTCCGAGCAAGGCGCAGCCGTGGCCAGCCGGAAGCTGGCCGACAGGGCGAGAGCGAGGCCGTGGGCAGTCCGCATGGTGACTGGCTGGGGGTTGGAAACCGAGGGGAGGTAGCTTCGGCGCTAGTTGATGCAGCAGCGCCGGAAATCCGTGGTTGTTGGGTAAGGTAGGGCAGCCTGCGTGTAAGTGGCCAGGGGCGTGGTAGATAAGCGAGCGTGGAGTTGGTTCAGTCCACAATGGCAAAACGATGTCAATATGAGATCTGTTTTCAGGGCTTCTCACTGGTTTCCCGAGTATATCCAAGTCGCGGCGGGCAAGCAGCTCTTAAATAAGGGCCAAGACGACGTCGATCGTCACACAGGGGGAGAGGCCGACAAACGCCCGGCACAAACAATGGGGCTTTTCCCGGGCCGCGGCCAACAAGGACTCACCTCCTGCTTGACAAGCCGCAGGGGCTTTGTTCATTCCACCAGATGAGGGTCAGTTATTGCACCAGCCTGGCTGCCGCGCTGTCGCCATCATCCGGGCTCCGTGTTGGCTGGACCCCTCTCGCGGCCAACGGTTGATGGAAAAACCAGCATCAAAGCTGCCCCTTGCATCAGCAATCAATTAGGGAACGGGGCTCGCTGTGCCTTGTTCCGCATGGCTGAGATCGGGCGGAGAGGGTACAGGTCTGCAGCAGCGTCCGGCGGTCTTCCGTATAGTATGCACTTGTTTGACTTAATTTATCCGGCCCGACCGGCGCGGGGCATCTGCCCGGGCTTCTGGCCTCTCGTCTTCCAAAGTCAGGGCACCAGCAAGCGGGGGCGCATGAAACGTTGTTGTCCGGGTTGTCCAGGTCGCGTCCGAAGCCCAGGGAATCGAGCAGATGAGGGCGAGGAAGGAGGTGCAACCAATCCTCGTGCAGCAATCGGCGTGTGGTCGCAGAATGCGGAAGGAAGCCTGCTGGAGTGGGGTTCCATGCAGGGGCGCGGCACCTGATTTGCTTGGCCAAAGCGCGCGGAGAAAGCGCGGAGAAAGCGGGCTTTGCCGTCGTGATTCCTTTCCCACGCATCGCCGAGTTTGCTGCTTTCAAGTCGGTGGAAATCTTGCATTCTCTACGCCACACCCACAGCCTCTCTTTGCTTTCGCGATGCTGATGCCAGGGAAGCTGACGGACAATGGGCGATGAACAAGGAGCCTGTACCCAACATAACAATGAGACCCATTTGGGCACAGCCATTGCGTCGGTTCATTGGCATGGCCGACGACAACTGCAGCCATATTCCGACGCCTGTTGTGCCCAGAGACCGTGGTGAGTTGGTCAGATCGCGGACCAACCTCTCCCCCGCATGCCCGCCAATTTTCGTCCGGTTCGGGGATGCAAGACCCAAAAGGGACGCCGGCCCCTTGCTGTCTTCGAGGCCCTGTCCCGTTCAGGCAGAGAGGGCCCTACATGAGCAGCTGCGGCTTTCATGAAATTGGACGCCTCGGTTCTGAGACTGTACGGCACGGCGCTCAAGGCGCCGAAGCCGGCAGCGCATCGACGTTTGCCAACGAGCACCTGGCCGGCCAGTCGAGGCCCGCTTCCCCAACTTGCGGCTCAAAGGGCATGTTGTGTGTTCCAGGCCACACAGCCCCGACGCCGTGCTCCTGGTAAGCACCTGCTAATTGACCATCAATTCAAGCCAGGCGCCTGATATTGCCTCGGGGAAGCCAAGGCGGCGGTCAATATGGCCCAGCCTCGATCGTGCGGCGGATGTCAACGGAACGATCTCGCATCTCTGCACATTCTGCCAGGGGAAGAAGACAGAACCTAGTCCCTACTATGTATGTAAGCGCCTATTAGCGAGGGCGCATTGTTCACCTCGACAACCATCTCGCCATCAACCGACTCCCGAACGCTGGGACCTCTGCACTCTGGCAGCGGGACCGAGGCCAGGGCCTTCCTCCTTCTCCCTGCAGTGCGGAGTACCGCCATCGACCACCTTCTGGTCCACGTTCGAGCCTGAACCAGACAAAACACCACTGGGCAGAGCAGCGCTGCTGGCACGGATTTTGAAGACACAAGCCACTCTCGCTCATTGCTGGCTCTCTTGTTGATGTCCACCTTCCTATTCTAGCTCTGACACGGCTCATGTGCCCTTGGATGTCGTGGCGTGCACCCAATCCATCTCGACGATGGTCACGCACTGGAGCACCTACTTTGCAGGGAGGAGTAAACACAGCCCGGACCGAATGATGTCCCTTTTGTCGGGCAAGTCTTGCGATCAGCGCCAGAGGGTCTCCCCTCCTTCTGCTCCACCTCCTCCACTCGTCCCCCACCCCAACGCGCCCAACCCCCTCCTCATCTCTGGCCCAAACATCACCGCCATGATAGCGCCCGCTCACCATCGACAACCCTGTTTTCTGCGGACCACCACCACATGAGCAGAAGCCCACACCAAGTTCCACAATTCCCGAGCGCCCGAGCGCCCACAGACAGACGTGCAGGCCATCATCACGAGAGTTTTCTTCGTACCGTGTTCCTCTGAAGCGAGGATACGGTCGCTAGCGCCGGGACTTGCCCATCCCATTCCCATCCCACTGCAACATACCGCGTCCACCACAACCAGCCTCGCCAGCCTCTGCTCTCCCTTCACACTTTACCCGTCGTCTTTAGCCGCTCGCCAGCCAGCTGCGGTGGCACCTCCACAACGACCAAACAACCCCCCGCCCCGATCTTGATCGTCCACCACTGATCAGTGTGGTCAGGCATGCAGCCGACGACCGATTCGGACAAGGATCTTCCCCACCCACTTCCCTCTCTCCCACTCCCAGGGCTCTCCACACGAACGCCCTAGAAGTCGCATGGAAGGCGCCATGGCGTTCGATGACGGCGTCTCGAGGGCGTGAGCCGGGACATTAGCGGATGTGCGGTACCAAAGTTTCCGCGCGGGGGAGTGTGCGGTGTGGGGCAGGGTTGACCGGGTCCGGATATGATCCCTGGTCGGCTAAGGTCATGCCAGCACGCAACATGCGTGCGTGTGTATCATTTGTGTTGCTGTGAGAGAGAAGAGGAAGAGAACACGCACGCACGCATTCGACTGGCTGGCTGGCTGGCTGGCTGGCTGGCTGGCTGGCTGGGGCCCTTGTTTGTAACGGAGATACATGGACGATGCTCTGCTGACTGTACTATGGTACCTGCGGTTCCTACCTACCATGAGATCGGAGAGCGCCATTGCAGCGTCGCTCTCTTGCCGTCGCTCAACGGCATGGCAACCGAACCTTGACACCGGCCTGTGTGAAATGCAGAATAGTCGAGTGTACGTACTGCATGGTACACACAGGAGTACACTCCAATCCTTGAATACTCGCGAGCTCGTGACCTACAGACCAGGGTTCTGGCCAAAATCTCGAACTTAACGACAAAACGACAAAACAACAAAACAATAAAATAAGAGATATTAATATAAAAAAAGAGAAAAGAATTGATATTATCTTTCCGAGCACTTCGAGATATTCTATTCGTTTGTATTCTAGATGGTCACTGGGCTGTCAAAAAAGAAGTCCTGAAATTAGGAACAGGGCCATGTCAAAGGTGTCGCGCTAACATGTATTCAGTCATTGAACTGTACTATTAGGGGTAACAGGTAGGAAGAAGTTACGCAACAACCAACCTCGCCGGGGCAGGGATTCTGGACCGCCGCGGGATCGCCAAAGCGTTGGATTTCCAGGGACTCAAGGTCACTGCCGTAAATTAACAACCATTCCCACAAGTCAGGAACCAACATCGAGTGTGATCCTACGTGCCCTGGGAGCCTGGGCCCAACGGATGGAGACCAGACAACACAGCAAGGGTCTCGAATAGAAGAACCGCTGGATCAGACAGCCGACACCCATGACGCGCGTATTTCCCGGAACCAAACTCGCCAGGTCCATCCCGCCGAGCCCGCCAACACGCTCCCACTCCGCCGTTGATGTTGGGAAACGGAACATGGGAAGGGACGCAGACTGGTTGGAAACGGAGTGGCAATGTTGGCTCGCGTTGGTTAAGGGCATCCAATCCATCACATGCCAGCCCTGCCCGGCTAGCCCGACGGGAAACCCCATGAACCAGGGGAGGGGGGGATCACAGCCATAGGAAGGACAGGACTTTCTGCGTGTGAATGTACTAGTAAACGTCTATCGTTGATTATGCCATGCCCTGGAAAAGTAATGCTACCCAAACCTACCCCGAACGCAATGCAACCGACCGCCACCGACGAAAAAATCAACCCACGGCTGACTGTGATGCCATCGTCCCTGCCCGCTTCAACGTCGCTGAAACAAAAAGATAAGAGGAAAAAGAAAAAAGCTAGGGGGTATCAAGTAGTCCCAGTCCCAGCCCAACAACCAACCGCTTCACTCACTCGCCACCGAGAAGATCCACATTCTCGATCCAGCCCCTGACCGCCTCCCGCAGGAGGCTCTCGCGCTCCCGTTCCCTGTCCCGTTCGTCCGGCCCAAGCTCCTGATCCTGATCCTGCTCCTTCTCCCCGATAATATCCTGTATGAGGTCCTCCAGCGCCGACAGCAGCACAGTCTTGCACTGCGACCGCGGCACCTCCTGCTGCTGGGGAGGGGGGACGACCGAGACGGGCACGAGCCCCTGGTCATGTCCGTGACCGTGGCCCGGATGACCCTGCCCGTGATGCTGCTGAAACCGCCCGGCGTCGGCCTGCGATAGGCTGTCCCTCCTCTCCCTCTCCCTGCGCTTGCTCGTCGACCTAGACGAGCTGGTCGAGCTGACCTTGCTGACGGTCGACTCGGTGCTGGCGCCGCCGCTGGTGCTGCCGGCGGCGATGACGCGCTCCACGGCCTCGACCAGCACGTCGTCGAACACGACGACCGGCTCCTCGATGAACTCCTCCCTGAGCGGCACGTCGTAGGACGCCGGTGTCGACCCGGCGGCTGGCTGGGAGGAGGGTGTCGCTGGTGTTGCTACTTGGGCGGCGGCGGCGGTGGGGCCGGCTTTGCTGAGCCTGACCAGGCGACGGTAACGTATGCGTGTGATGGTAAACGTAGTTGTGTCGGCCACGATGGCCGACGAGATGTCGATCCATTTTTCCGCTGGGGCGTCGCCCGACGATGATGGTACTGTGTCGGGGAGGACGGGCGGGGTTGGTTCGGCGCGCATCGAGTCCTTGACTTGTTCCATGACGTCGTGTTGTGCGGGCAGAGCCTGCAGCACAAAGTCAGGGTGGAAGTGTTGCAGCCAGCCGGCGACATTGAGGGGTACGTCGCCGTCGGCAGCGAAGCGGAAGGACTGCTCGAAGGCATCCAGCCCCGTGCCGAAGCCCGAGGCAGACAGGTAGCCGCTACTAGACGGCGAGCTCACGGCACTCTCGAACGAGGTGATGAAATCCGGAAGCGGGACATCCACATCGATGACGCCGTCGTCTATGTTGATCGATGTCTTCACCGGGGACTCAAAGGCGCCAGACGGGTTGAAAGTCCGTTGTGGTTTTTGCACCACGCCTGGTTGCCCAGAGGGCCCGGTAGTGTCGGGAGAGGGCCGACGCGGAGGCGTAGGATCTCTCGGGTCGACAGAATCGTCGTCACGAGGATCGCTGACCTGTCCGCCTGCAAGTCCCCCCGGGGCCCCGACCCCTGGTGCTGCCTTGGAAAATGCCGTAATTGAGGGCTGCCGTGCCTTTGCGGGTGACCCGGGACACCCATTCAATCCGTCACTCGGTCCCGGCGACCTGCTCGTCGAGTCTCTCCTCCGGGCACTCCAGAGGCCGCTGATAACGCTCCACCTGGAGCTCTGTCTGCGTTCGCCCGCGCCCGAACCCTGGGACCCGGGGCTGCCGTCTCTGGCGAGCCGCTTCAGATCATCCGTGGCGACGCTGGTACTACTCCCGGGTCGGCCCTGCGTGAATATTTCGGCCCGGTGGACCGTGGAGAAGTGCGGAATGCTAGTCTCTGGGGTGATGGTCGCCGTTGTAGCGGCGCTGCTCTTGCGCGTGTGTGGATCGCTCCCGCGGATAGGGAGGTGAGTTGTTCGGATCGAAGCAGCGTCCGAAGCCCGCCTCTCATGCCTGCCGTCCATGCTAAGGTGTGCCAAAGGCGGGGGGACAGCGCCTGAACGCGAGTTTTGCGTTTGCAAGCTGAGGTTGCGGGAGTGCGACGGTATGCGTGAGCCCGTACGGCGATTGATCTTCCTGCGCAACGACTCCTCCTTGAGGATGGGGACCACGAAGGACGGAGGCGACTGGGACAGAGCGCTGAGAGACGCCGGTGTGCTCGGCCGGTGGGCTTTGAGGCCCGGAAGCTGCTGTGAGGCTGGCAGAAACGCGGAGAGCAGGAAAACCAACCGCCGCGCGGCTATCTTGTCGTCGCTTAGAATGATGGTCCGGGAGGGCACTAGAGTGTCCTCCTCTGACCTCCCCTTCTGCTGCTGGAGGAGGTGGCGACGGCGATACGATGGAGGGCTCAGTGCCTGGAGCCAGTCGGTGTGGGTTGCGAGAAAGCCGGTGAGAAGGTTGAAGAAGAAGAAACCCTGTTCCCTCCCCCCAGCCCACTTGGCTACCCAGCGAGCCTCCTCCCGCCAGATCGGCCAGCGGTTCTGGCCAGTCGTCACACGGGAAGCCCGAATCCCGGCAACAATACGAGTCTTCGCGGCATCAATCTCGGCACTAATCTGGCGATTGTCAAGCAAGCTGTTAGGAAGCAATGTGATGTGTTTCGCATTCGTCTTGGGGGTTTTGACCGGCGGTCCATCCTCGCTGCGCCGCCCAGACACGGACTGGCCTCTAGCCATCTGTAGGGCCAAAGCAGGAAGCGGGTCCGGGGACGCAAGATCGGCCTGTCTGAGCATCGTAAACAGGGTGGCGGCAACGACGGACTGCAGATGGCTGAGCGTCCGCATAATAATATCCCAATGCTGCGTTATGGCATCGATCTGGTCCTCCATGTCGTTGCCGTAGCTCGAATCGTACGAGTCAGGCCCGCCGAAGCCACCCTGGCCAACCAGCGTCCATCCGGAGCGCCGTGTGGAGCTGAAGGATGACGGGAACCCGTCTTGCTCGGCGTATGAACCGGAGCCCTTGAATGCGGATCGCAAGGTGCCCGCTGTGGCCTGTGCTGGCGAAGGAGGCAGGGTGACGATGAGGGCAACGGCATACATGGGAGTCCTCTTTTGCCTTGGCTGAAACTTTTTCTTCTTGCCCTTTGCGTCCTCCCCGGTGTTTGGGAACGGGTAACCAGTCGTGTCTTCGGAAAAGCCACCATGGGGAGACGGAAGGTCTTCATCGAGGGGAAGGCTAACAGGAAAGAGCCTCGTTATTAAGACCTTCTTCCGATCTTGGACCCGGCTCGTACCCGGCGTCGGAGGCGGTGGAAAGGGCGAGGGGTTCTCGGAAGAAAACGACTGGGAGAGGCGGCTTGCCCTCATGGTAGACCGTCCCAGGGAGCCGCGGCCGTCCCCAAACATGGATGATTCGCTCGGGCGGACCTCCGAAGGCACGACGTGAACCTTGGTCGAGGTTCCCTTGTACGCCATGAGCTCCGAGTTGCCGAAGATGCAGCTCGAAAAGGTGGCCAGCTCCTCGCGGTACTCGCGCCAGGCACGCTGGGGTTCGCTCTCGACGTACCCCTGGTTGCGGCTGTGGATCGACGGCCTTCTATCGAAGGCGCCCTGGCGAATCTTGGGGCTGCCGGGCTGGATGACTATCGGGCGCTGCTGGTAACTGACGCTGGGCTTCCGCGGCGAGGCCGGGGTCCGGCGGGGCTCCTGGACGGAATAGGAGCCGGCAGTCGCCGAAGGGCGATCCATGGAAGAGGTCGGGACGGGCGGGGCGGGTTGGCTGTCGTACAGGAGCGAAGCTGCCACGGAGCTCAGGGCATCCTGCATGATGATGATGCGGACATCGCGCACGTCCAGCTCGATGTCGGCATTGTAGTCGAAGGCGTAGGTCGAAGATCCCGTCGGAGTGGTGGCACCGCTGGACAGAGGGTACAGCTGGTTGGCGCGGTGCTCGTACAGGTCCTGGGGGTCCGGAAAGAGCAAGTGACGCGTATGGATGTCTTCTTGGACCGACTCGAGAGGAAAGGACCTGTGCGACGAGGGCTGGGGAGAGGGCAGCGCCCCGGTCCCGGAGCCAGCGCCGAGGTTGAAGAGCTTCCCGAGCATCACAGCAGCGCGTTGGTCGGGGTACTGGGAAGGCGGAGGACGGAGAGCCTCGGTGAGTCGTGAACGGCTGTCCGTTTCAGCGGTTTAGGCGGCGGCCACGCGTGGGGCTTGCATCGTCGCCGGAGGGTTTGGCGGAGGCGCCATGCGAAGACTGAGGTGGGAGTGCGGATGTGAGAGTACCACGGCGAGAGCGGAAGCTGTCCTCGATTCCGTGCCTCGTTTCCTTGTTCCTTGTCGATGGTCGAGCTGACTGAGCGCGCAGCGGGCGGGAGGGGTAACGCCCAACGTTGAGCAAGGTCAACAACCAAGCAGCCAAGGTCCGAGTGGTTGATTATTAGTGGCAACCAGAGAGCGTGACGCTATTCTGCCCTCGTATGCTGATCGAAGCCCCCAGAGGCCGGACAGGCAGGTCAGACCTGACAGACAGGAAGGCGAGGGGCCTGCGTTGTCCGGAGCGACAGCGGAGTGGCTTGCCGGGGATGGAGACTTATTAGTACAACAAGTATCCTACGAGTAATGATGGACGAGCCGCCGCTCTTCCGCCGTTCTTCCCGAGCGGTTAGCACCTCCACCTCGCACCACGAGGGCGGCACCCACAGCGAGTGGGTTTGGGCAGCGTGTGGAGAACATACCGGGAGGTTCAGCCAGCCAGCCAGGGCTTGTGCCTGCAAGGAATAACGCGGCGGCGGGGGTTGGAAGAGCGGGGGGCCCTTGGGAAGAGGGCAGGGCAGGGCAGAGTGGAGATGCTGCAACAAGAACAGCAACAAGTGAGGATCATCAACAAATCAACAACCGACTGGAAGAGGAGCGGGAGCGTGTGAGCAGGGCAGGGTGGAGGCGCAAGATGCAGGAAGTGGACTCGTGGAGCGGGAGGAGGGGAGAAGGGGGGGGGTTGTCGAGAAGAGGAGGGACGACACGGTCTGCGCGGCTCTGGCGTCTGTTAACGTTACGGTACTTGTGTGCTGTGCGTCCAGAATGCACGTCGTGCTGCAGTCTGCGCTGTCCGCGCTGTCTGCCGGTCCCACGCTGCTAGCATCACCTCAATTGTTTGCCAGCATGGCTTTTGCTGTGCTTTGCTCCCGTCTGCGTTGCGGGGACCCCGGGCCCAGAATGGCGGTGACGACGAAAGCGGCGGCAGGTTGAGGTCCGCGTTGCGCGCGCCCACTGCCATGGCTGTGCGAGCGGCAGGCGGGCGGCATGTGTGTGTGGCCGCCGCCACCGGCCAATGCGGGCGGGTGGATTGCAAGGTCGCAGACTGCAGGCCCCAGGCCCCCAGGCCCCCAGGCCGACTCCCACTCTCCCAGGCCCCGAGAGCCTGAGCGGGCAGGGATCCCAGGCTTGCCCGCCGATGCCAGGGACCCGCTGGGCACGTCGGGCCTCGCCAAATCGAATCGCCAAAATCGAAGCGGCTCGACCAGACTGGCCCGCCGCAGAGGAGGGTGGGGCACCCGCTACCCGCACCTTGCTGAGGCTTCGCTCTGCCAATTTGCCAGGTTGGAGGTTGGACAGGGACTGCACAGACTCGGCGCCAGACCGAGGACGGAAACCGGTGGGATGGGGCTCTTTGCCTGCCAGCCCATTCGCGGGACTCCCCCACCAGCAAGACTTTTGGACTCTGGCCCTGCGAATGGCACGCACCGTCATCTCTCATGTGCAGATTTCGTACCGGCCGACGCTGCACGACACCAGCAGGGCCCCCTCGCTTGCAAGTTGCAATCGGCCCCGTGATCGCGGTGCTGATACCACAGTCCAGACCACGCCCGGAGCAGTCACTGGTCTTCTCGACACTGGACACGGCACCGAGTAATACTGTGCGCAGCAGCATTCCCAGATCTCGCAAGCCCAGCTCGATGGGTGGCGGCGGGGTTGCGTGTCGCACATGGAAGCCCCATGGAAACCCCGGCCAGATCAGATTGTCTGTCTGTCTGAACGGTGGAAGCCGGTGGAAAAACATACATCCCGTAATCTTACATAACACCTGGTTCCCTCTCGAATACGGCATGTGTTACAACGGGCTGATTCGTACGCACGGGATGGACGGCGATGGACGATGGACGATGGACGATGGACCACAGCTTCACCGACACGACCTGGTTCAAGACACCCACCCGCACGGCCAAGATGGAATTTATCAAAGCGCGCTGCTGACCGCTGCTGAGAACCATGGGTATGTACAGAAATAGTGCCGGCTATTATCACGCCTCGGCTACGGTTCCGAGCCGTCCTCCCCAGGTCGAGCATGACCACATGGTTGCTTGCCGCTCGCTGCGGGCTGCGGGCTGTGAACAAAGCTGCGCTCATCAGACATGTCGCACCGTTGCGGAGAACCTCGGGATGGCCAGCAACAACAACAAGTCTTTTGTCCACTGCCCCGGTTTCTGTCATTCCCGTCGGTCCCGTGTTGCAGGGATGGGGCAACACCACAACCCGACCGCATGCTGGGAGCATCGAGATGGATGACGGTGCGGTTCCGACAGTCTGGCTCTCTCTCGAAAGAGAGGCAAGTGGTCGCACGACCGGACAGCCTCACCTCCCTTCGAGCGCCCTCACCGCCAGAAAGCCGCAGCGCCCCCGTCTCTTGCCGGCAATTGATTGACGGTCGAAAAAGCCGCAGCCCAGACCCGTGTCACCCAGAACTTCATCATCGCAGGCCGCCCTGGTCCTTGTCGCTGACAATGATGCCGACGGGGAGAGCCCGGAGAGGCTCGAGAGAAGGTAAAAATGACACCCTCTACCGTCGCTCACAGCCTTTGCTGGCCTGGATTAGCCTGTTAGCCATCACCATCGTTCCCGCAGTTGGCCCGCAACGAGCGTGTCGGGCCATCGGCACGATGGGGCATCAATCCTCCCAAGCACTCGGCACCCGATTGTTCCCGTCTCCGCCGGGATCCATTCCTGTTTTGCAGCTTCGGTGAACTCAGCGGCAGCGATCAACGAAATGCAAGTAAGAGACCACCTTGTACATATATAGTACTTAGTAGTTTGAATGTATTCTGTACGCTGTGCATGATCAACTGGCCTTGTCGGCACCCGACTCGGGCCTTAGCCATCCTCGCCTTCATATGTATCAACAACCCCCAACCCTCACTTCTGCATACCACCCGGGACCGGACATGAACCCCCCTGTATTCTGCGCGCTCAAATGCCACACGACCAATAACGTCAGCGAAGCCGGCCTGATGTGGCCCAATGAGGAAACCCAAGCTTGTGACGGCGGCGGCCGAGATGACGGCCTGCCCTCCTTCTCGCGCTCCTGCGCCGCAGACACGCTGGCTCCCGCTGGCGGCCGGCCGGAGGCAACTTCGAAGCTTTCTCCAAGCCGACCGGTCTGACGTCGTTCAATAATTATTGCCAGCCTTGCCTTGATGATACAAAAAGTGCCCAGTAGGTAATCAATCTGTCGTTTCTCTTCCTTTTCCTCCTCCGTCCCCAGCTCTTGCTTGTGCTACCACAGTACACAGTACCAAGCACCTCCCCCGCATCAACGAACCCCCCTCCAACTTCTTACGTACAACCGACCAAGCGAAGGAACTTGGCACCGCAGCTGCAAGTGGTGATCTCCCGCTTCACCCACGAGATGAGCCAGGTCAACAATGGCCCCACCCCCACGCCCTGCCCCCTGCCTCTTTCTCCCCGACCTGGCTCCGAGCCCACGGATCCGGGCCGCCATGGCCAAGCGAGGATGAAACGAACGACGCCCACCGCCGCCGGATGCATGCCGGAAGAGGTTACTCTGCACACACGGTGCCGCTTTGAGTTTCGGTGCTGGTCCCCAATCCGGAAGCCACACGACACACGACACGCAGATCGAGCCGGAGGTTTCAAGGCCAAGCTAATATCAACGTCAGCGCGCATCCAGAAGAGTGAGCCTCTCCCCAGTAGCGTTGCCTTGCCGTGGGGGACGGAATATGCTCCGCACCGCACGCGACGCGGTGCCCTGCTCTGCCGCTGCGATGACCCCTGCCCACACACCTGAACCTGAACACCTTCCGAACCAGGAGAGGAGCTGAGCCCAGTGAGCAGCACCTGACCAAACCTGGCTGCTGCTGCGAGACCCCCGACGCATGAGGGTGCGGTGTCACCGCATTGGCGCTGGGCCAAGAGGACGGGGTAAGGCGGAGGAGATTGTCATCGTAAGATCCGCGCAGGCGCCATGCATACGCAGGAATACCATGTACACAGTAGGTCTTGGAGATGTCTATGATGTATTCTGTGGTCTCTATCGCGTTTGCCGCCTGTCCTGCTTTCTTCAAGATGACGTGAACGAGAAAAGGAGGGAATAAGGATAAAACAAGAGCTACGAGAAGAAAAAAGAAAGTAAGAAAATAAAGAAAAAAAACTGCCAGCAAAAGTAACTGCCCAACGATTCCCAAGGAAGTTTCAAATCCACCACCCCACCATACCGTAGGAAGAAGCAACCGAAGATAAACCCAACCCAGCGCCCTTCCCTATCTCCCCTCCCTCACACCTGGACCGTCGTGTTGCAGCACATGAGATGATCACACATACCCTTGCCACACACGATCTGGCACGGCACAGCACCACCACTACCACCACCCGCTCCCGTACCATCCCCTCCGGGCGGCGGTGGCGGCACCGACCCCGCCGACTCGGGCTGCAGCGTCGCCGAGTGAATCCCATAAGCATGCAAGCACTCGCCAATGGTCCTCGCCGTCTCCATAAACGCCGCAACCGTAACCGCGGGCTCCTCCACCACCACATGCGCCGTCGCCACCGCCTTGTGCTGGTCCAGCCGCCAGACATGCAGCTCATGAACCGAGACCACCCCGGGCACCGCCTCGAGATCGTGCTTGACGTCACGCAGGTTGACGCCGCGCGGGGCGCTCTGCAGCAGGATCTCGCCGCTGCGTCGCACCAGCGGAAGGGCGGACAGCAGGATCATGAGGGAGATGGCTAGCCCCGCGGCCGGGTCGGCGTAGAAGCGGTGCGGGGAGTCGGCGAGCCAGATGATGAGGGCGGCGATGATCACGCCGATGTTGTTGAGGGCGTCCGAGAGCACGTGGAGAAGGGCACCCGTCATGCCGAGGTCGCGGCCCGGGGGGTGGTGGGTGTGTTGGGTGTGGCGGTGGTTGGCGTGATGGTTGGCGGTGGTTCTCGAGGGATCTTTGGGGGAGCGGCACTCGGACTGGCTGTGATCGGAATGGAGACAGACGGAGGAGTATTCGGCGCCGGGGCTGGTTTTGGACTCAGGGTCTGCAGTGTGTTGATGGGTATGATCATCATGGTGGTGGTGGTGTTCTAGGTGGGTTCCGGTATGTTAGTCCTGAACTTGGTGGGAAGAAAGAGAAAAAGGGGGCGGGTGGACTGTTGGAAGGACTGACCATGCAGAAACGCAGCCGTGACGATGTTCAGGCCGAGGCCCACGCAGCCCATGATGAAGACTATCTTCACGTCGCCGACCTCCTTGAGCGAGACGAAGCGATCGATAGACTGGAGGAAGATGCTGACTCCGAGCGCCAACAGGAAGGTTCCGTTGAAGAAGGCGCCGAGAAGCCGAGCCCTCTGCCAGCCAAAGGAAAAGTCCTGGCGAAACTCGGTCTTTTCCGAGAACTGTCGCGTGTTACTTGAAGTCGCGAGGGTTACCGTAAATCAAGAAACTCACAGTGATGGACAGCAAAGTGACGACAAAGCCGATCAGATCGTTCAACTAGCATTTTGGTCTCCCCATTAGCAGATGTAGACTCCTGTTTTGCGTGCCGATCCTGGAGTCCTGGACTAACGTAGTGGAAAGCATCGGCCAAGAGGGCCAGACTTCCCGTCCTGAAGGCCACTGGGGGACTGTCAGCTGCCGACTCTGGCGTTCGAGGGAAGATGTTGCCACCAACCTCCGAGCTCGCAGATGAAGAATGCGCATGAGATGGCGATGGCGGCCGAGATTTTCTGCTTGTCGGCGAGTTTGAACGCCATGACGGAGAGTGAGGACCCTTGGGGCCTTTGAATCGATGGAAGGAACCCGAATATTTGTTGGTTTCAGGAATAGTTTGCTCAAACTGAAAAAGAAAAAAGCATGCCAGAAGAGCAGCCCGAAGAACTTATACCCTTGGGTAGGATGAGGGAGTTCCTGTTCTCCTTGTGGCGGCCTCAACTTCTCAAGGTTTGAGTTTGAGGCCAGGTTTCGGCGGGACCGATTTGCTGAGGAAGGTCGGTCGGTGTGACAGGGAGTATCAAAAACGACAACAGGCAGCATGGCATCTTACCTTTGCAAGGGATAAAAAGAATGCCTATCCACCCCGGTGCTGGCCAGAAGGAGACGGGCCGTGGCGTTGATGCCCAGGTGCCTGTGAAGCACGGGGAGTGAGGGCGGGCACCGGGCCAACAATGCACAGGATTTTAGGTCAGGGAGCCGTGACGTGGAAGAGAGTACAGCAATGTGCCGAGGCCGGGAGGCAGACTACAGCAAGCCGGCGGGAGAGGACATGGGAGACTGCATGGCGGTGAGCAGAGCCAGCGGGAAGCCAGTTGTTTGGTTTGGGTTTGAACATTGATCAAAAGTAGGCCAAGTTTGGATACCCAACGACTCTCTCTGTTCACGGCCGAACAGGCGCAGGAGCAAGAGCAGGAACAGCAGCTGTTCGATGCATGGGCCGATGCCCATGTTTCGACCTGTCATCCAGGGAACCATGGCACTGTTGGTCGGTGCCAGGCACAGCAAAGAAAGAGGGGTTTCACCCAGCCAAAGAGAGAGCGTGTGTCGGTTGGACAAGTCCAGGAACCAGGGCCGGTTCGTGGGCTCGTGCAAGGCAGAAGACTAAGTGCAAGTCTCAGAAGTGCAACCTGCCCATACCACTGTGGCCGAGCTGTGCTTGTGAGTTGTGATTGGAAACATGGGTTAAGGAACGGGGTTATGCCCACCGCAGGGCTGGCAAGAGCAACAAAACATCCCATTTGGCCTGGTGATGCAGCCTGTCTCTTTGTGCCCATCATGGGAATCCGGGGTCGACCCTGCATGTCAGCAGAGATGCTGAGACAGCCAAAGAAAGATGCAGCGGGAGGAGTGGAACCACTGGGAGCTCTGCAACAGGTGGGTGTGAACATCACCAGAAGGGAAGGCGGTGAACCAACACCCCACCACACCTCCCTGCACGCAGCAACGCAGCACCGCAGCTACCCCCAGTTTCTGCCCGCCGTGCATGCATGGAGCTTTCCCCGAAATCACTGGCCAGGCACTGGACCCTTGGCATCCACAGGGCGATCCAGCGCTAATCGCCGCTCGCAGCACCTCAACGTGATCGCCAGAACATGGCACTTCTGGGCCTCCATGTTTCACACCCTCCGCCCTGACCACCTCCCTAGCTGGTATCTGCCTAACAGCACCAAAGCACCGACACTTGAGCGATGACCACTCAAGGCGGCACGCAAAGGCAACACTCGATTCCCCGTTGGGGCTGGGATTGATGATTAGCCCAAGCTCTCCATGTCGTCGCGCAATGCCTCACCGGCGGCTGCTGGTGCGCAGGGGCCGACAGCAGGGCCAACAACGGGGCCAGGAAGGGGAACACCACCAACTAGCCGGCCAACCCACCTTCGCCAGTTCAAGGCCGCTTCCGGCGGCATTAACACCAGCAGCACCAGCAGCCACGACCAATACTTCGACACCGCCTATTCGAACTCACCCGGCGGCACCCTCTCGAGCAGCTCAACCCTCCGCGAGCGGCCTTCCTCTCGCTTGCGCCACGACCGTCTCGACCGCTCGTGGACCGTCACTGTCAACGAATCGCTTGCCCGCGACGAGGTTCTTCTCAACCTCGACCTGGTAGGCCACGATATCCAGCCCGGCTGCCTCGTGGCCATCGACGTCGTGAGGGCGGACTCGGACAAGCCGCCGCAGACCCCGCACCACCACAAGCACCACCTCCAAGGCCGTAAGGATGGCGCCGCCGCAGCGGCTGCCGCCTGCGTCGCGCAGCGCTACATCTGTGTCGCCAAGGACATGCCGAAAGACCTCAAGGCCCGGTATTCCACCGTCGAGGTCTACGTGGCAAAGCATATCGCCGATGCGTTTGGGATGAGGAAAGGCACCCAGGTCACCCTTACTCCGGTATGGCCCCTCGGCGCCTCCTGAGATGTCGCTGCTGTGCCCGACATGGTGCTAAGCCGTTCCGTACAGATTGATGCCAACAATCCCGCCGTCGAGGCGTCCCATGTCGAGCTCTGCTTCAAGGACCAATATCTCTCGAGGGCCGACATGTGGCGCATGGCTGTCGGCGAGCTGGCTGAAAGGACCGTCTTCAAGGGACAGATGGTGTTGTTCCTGGGCACAGTCAAGGCCCAGGTTACGGCCGTCTATGTCGATGGCCGCAAGGTCCAATCGGCCTTCTTTGGCCGCGACACGAAGCCCATCTTCCGTAGCGAGTCCGCCCGATATGTGCTCTTCATCCAAATGGCTCGCGAGATGTGGGACTTTGACCCCGATGGCTCGGGCGAGATCATGTTTCACAAGGTTGTTAACGGCTTCCTGCCCGCGCTGTTTAAGAAATGGGCCGCCATGAAGGTCAAGCACCTCGTGACCATCGTCTTGTTCTCCCGCGTCGAGTACGACACGGGCATCTCCGCCGAACTGGCGTGTGCCACCGTCCACGATGACTACTACACCGGCGTCCAGACCTCGGAGGACCGCCGTCCTTACAAGGACTTTTACCGTGTCGTGGTCAGCGACATGGGCAGCGGAGAGTGGACCAAGATCCTCCACCAGCTGAAGCGCGAGTTCAACTTCTTTCGCAAGGACATCAGCACATACCACCAAAAGGCCATGCAGCCGTTCGCCACGGCCGATGATGCCGGGGGCCGAGAGGTGCTGCTGAACAGGATAAAGGCCGAGGCCTCGCGAGCCATACACGGCAATTTTCTCGAGGCTATCAACATGGCCTCGTCGCTGTACGCCCACGACTACATCGATCGGGACTTGACGAGGACTGGCATCTCAGTGGTTGTCATCAGTCCCAGCCCGGGCATCTTCGAGGTTGAGTACGACGCGCTGCGCCGTACCACCGAGGCGATCGTGGGCAGTGGGATTGGCATCGACTTGATCTGCATCCCAGGCGTGCCGCTGCATTCTGTGCCCCTTTTCCGATACCGCAAACCACGCCAGCTCGGCCACGCGCAACGCAAGACTAGCAAGGCGGACTTTAGTCTCGGAAGCACCCCGAAGCAGTCAAGCCTTGCGTTTGGCAGCTACAACAGCATCGCGGGCTCCTACTCGCCGAACAAGCGGATGGACGGGTCGCGCCATGGGGATTCTTCCCGCCCTACCTCCTCGCAGGATGAATGGGCATCGGCCATAGCGCAGTGGCTTCACGTCTCGTACTGGACCGGCGCCTCGCAAGAGGAATTGTGCTACCAAGGAATAGCTTTGTCCGTCTCGGATGCTACCCCGACTCAAGGCAGCGACGATTTTCCGATTCGTTGTCGCATGTACGATCTGCAAATGAGGAGCGTGATGGAAACAAACGAGATCGAGACCAAGCCACTGCATACGGATCCTTGCTTCCCTCTCAAGGCCGTCCTAGCGACCCAGGTCTCCAAAGCGCACTTTGATCTCGATGGCAATGTCTTTATCAAGCGCGTGCGAGCCCCCGAAACTCTATTTGACCATGTCTATGGTTTTCAAAAGTTCGCCCCCGACAGACATACCAAGCACGGCGACCGCTCGCTCTGGAAGCTGCTGCAAGAGTACGATGACTGTAGAGCGCGCTTGCCATCCCGCCGGGGCACGAGCTACTCGAAACATGGCCGTGATTACGAGGATACGCCCAAACGCCATGCTGTAGATGAGGCCAGCCTTCTGGGAACATCTCTAACAGAGCGGAGGCACTCGGCAGCCATGCGTCCAGCCGTCCCCACCTTTTCCCCCTTCTTCCGCCCCGGGACCGGGAGACTCGAGGTTCCATCGGGTCCCCGGAGAAGCCTCAGTATCGTTGAGCCCAGCAAACCCGAACCCAGCGGCTCGCCCGCGTCGTCTATCAAAGCCCCAAAGTTTATGCGCCACATCAGCTTGAGTAACCGGGGCTTCGGAATCGCCGCTCCAACCGTGGCTACTGCCGAGGTAAGTATGGAGAGCGTGGGCGCTTCCAGGTCGGTGACGCCGTCCCGCAGCACACAAGACCTACGGATGACCCCGGCGAGGACGGCGCAGCGACCGTCGTCATCTCATAAGATGCCGGGAACACCTACACCGACAGCCACATTCTCACAGCCCGGCCTTCCGGCGTTTTCCTTCGTGCCGGGGTCCCAGTTGCCCACTGACACGCCCCCACGGCCCATTGCAACTCGGATCCATCAGCTGGGCGAGCCCGCCGCCAACATGCTGTCCGGCTCCATCCTTGCAACAACACTTCGCCCGGAGCCTGTTGGCCACGACCGCGACTTTCAATACTCGAACGCCATCCGGGCTGAGGACGCCAAAAAGCTGTACAACTCGAAACTGCTTGCGGGAGCCATCCCGGAGTTGCCCTCCACGCTGTCGCCCAAGACGGCCTTATCGCCCTGGCTCACGTTGCTCAACCCGTCAAACCCGGACACGAACGATGTGGACATGGCCATGCTCTACAGTCGCTGGCAGCACGTCTTTCCGAGGCCCCAGGACATGAGAGTCATGAAATGGAAGAGTCTGTGCTCGCCGGCCGCCGTGCCTCTCACGTCCGAGTACTTCCCATCCAAAGCGCAGTTCGACGCTGAATACGAGCGCCAGCCTTACAACGTGTCTCAGAATTTCGATGAAGAGATGCTGGAGGAGCCGAGGTCTCGCGATGAGCTGCTGCGTGAGCTTGTCAGCCTGCGGTTCTGCCAGGGGTTCCAGATCGTCGTCGGCCCGGCTGTCGCAAAGGCCTTTGGTCAGAAGCAAGTCAAGGTTGCGGACATCTTCTCGCGGGACCATATGATGGAGGATGGCACGAGCATCTTCATGTCTGTCGGAAACACGATTCACCAGCTCTCATGTGTCAATGGTACCGAGGTCGAGGTGAACATCTTCGTCCGGAAGCCAACTGATTCAGTTCCCCAACCCGACAGTGGGCCGCAGTTATACAGGCCCGCGATTCGGACGCTGCTGGATACCGCCTACAGGGCAAAGCAGTTTGATCTTGTCCCGGCAAGAACGGACAGGAACTGGAACTACATAGATGCCTATGTCGCTGGTCACAACGACGAGTTGACAGAGCATCTCCGGTTTTGGCGTGCCAGATTCGTCCTAATTCCGATGACGGGCCGGCGCTCATCTGTTCCGGGGACCGAAACGGGGGACAATGAAGAGGAGATCCGCATCGAGGGTATTAGAAAACTCGCACTGATGTGGCAGAGATATCGCTACATCCCTCCTAACGAGCGGCGGCTCCAGAGCTCGGCGGCTCGGGCGAAGAAGGATCTGAACCCGCTTGATATTATCTACAAGACGGAGGACGCGTCTGTGGTCATTGCTGCCGAGCTCGAGACGCTGCCTCTCTTGGAAGGCCTCGATCGCAGAGGGCAGCTTGTGAGAAGCCGAGGTGGGTTCTCCAAAAAGAATATCAACTTGGCAGCGCTCGCCGAAGCCATGCAGCAGCCAGAGGAGAGCGGAGGCGCCCGGATGCAAAACCGCAGATGGCATTTCCGGCTGCACTACAACTGCTTCATCGGATCGGACATGACGAGTTGGCTGCTGGATAACTTTGACGATTTAGCGGACCGAGAAGAGGCCGAGGCGTTAGGCAATCGCCTCATGGAAAAGGAAAAGGATGGGAAGAAGGAAAGCGGGTTGTTTGTGCACGTCGAGAAACGTCATGTATTCAGGGATGGGCAATACTTTTACCAGATCAGCAGCGAGTTTGCGAAGCCGCACCCACCCGGCTGGTTCAACAGCGCCAAACGAGGCCAGGGGTCGGTCCCACCCACGCCGATGGGGGAGCAGGCGCCGCGAGAGGCTCGGCCGACGTCGATCCACGACGACTCATCGACCTCGGGATCGATGACACCCACGGCGGCGACCGCGCCGAGCGGAAAGAAGCCACAGGTGGTGTTGAGTAGGGTCATCAAGTTCGACGTGGACCATCGTCGGCGATCCTATCGCCCTGAGATCGTGGAGCTGCACTACGACCGGCTGCACAACCCGGACAATTGCTACCACATCCGAATAGATTGGATGAACGTGACGGCAAAGCTGGTGGAAGACGCCATCGAGAACTGGGGACGCGAAGCGGCGCAGTACGGTCTCCGGCTCGTCGAGGTGCCCATCGCCGAGGCGTGCGCCATCAGCGAGATCAACCCATTCCGGCGGCCGTTCATAATCAAGCTGGCGGTGTCGCCTCCCGATCAGTCACCGGTCACGTACTACGACCCGACCTCATTCGCGCCCCAGGCGCACCCGGGCCGGCAGTTCTACCAGAAAGCCATCCTCCGCAAGTTCGACTTTGTCCTCGACGTGGAGGCAGCTTCCAACTTCCCTAGCGACGTGGACGTGTCCTACTCGTGGGGCAAGCCCGACTTCAAGTACACGCAGTACATCCACCGGTCGGGTTCCATCCTGGCCGAAATCACCGACGACGGCCACCTCCTGATCCTAGCCAACCGACTCTTTACCAGCCGAGCGTTCGCGGCCCGGGAGCGAGAGAACCAGCAAAAGGAGCTGCGCGGCGAACAGCAGCAAGGCACCACCCCGGGCGCGGGCGGCGGCACCCCGGGTGGCCTGGGCGCAGCCATCCGCGTCATCACGCCCGTCTCACACACCCCGTTCAACCTCCCTACCCCGACCCCCCTTTACGACTCCACGCCCGTCTCGTCCCCCGCCCTGCGGCCCACAACCTCGTCCCTCCTCTCACCGGTCGTCCGGCCTACCACTTCCGCACCGGCAGCTGCCACCCCGACCACGGTCGGCACACCAGGGCAACAGGCCCAAACACAGCCCAAACCAACTTCAGCGACGCAGCAGCAGCAGCAGCAGTCGGCATCGGGCCACATCTGGACGGCGCAGGAGCCGGACTGGCTCAAGGAGGAGCTCGAGGCGTTCTGCAGCGACCCGCAGGCGCTCGAGACCTTCTACCGCGAGCTGCGGACGGCCGGGCCCGCGACGACGAGCGCCGGGGGCGCGGCCATGACGCCTGCGTCGTTTGCTACCGGGGCTGGAGTGGTTGGGGCGGTGCCGGAGGGCAACATCCCTGCGCTGGGGCTGCCGCCGGGGGTGTTGGCTGCGGCTGCGAGCGGCGGTGCTGGCGGGGATGGGGTGAGTCCCAGTCGGGCGGGGAGCCCGGGACCGGCGTCGGCGCTCATGTCGGCTTCGCAGTTGTTGAGGAGGGGGAGTGTGCAGTATGAGGGGTTGCTGGGTGGGTTGAGGGGGGTGAGTGGTGGTGGTGGTGGTGGGGTGGAGAAGGAGAGGGGGAAGGAGAAGGAGAGAGAGAGGGAGAAGGAAAAACCGTGATGGGAAAGGAGTTGGTTTTGTTGATCTACACTTCTACATCGTGACTATCTGTCGTATTGAATGATATCCGCATCTTGAATGATGCATTGGGTGATTTGGAATTGGATGACGAGACTTTACAGGTTTATTCCGGATTCCTCCTCCATATTTGCAGGAGTACCAAGTACAGAATATTCCGGCGCCATCCCTGGTCTGCACCGGGGCTCTTATGGTTAAATCCCGTGATGCGTCCAATCCAATGTGGGCCAGGAATGCGAGAATGCAAGCGGGAAGCTTGAAGCCAAAAACGACCGCATGCACGCTGACGATGGGACGAGCCACAACACGTGCGTCATGGGTCGACCTTGACTGCCGATTTTTGGCCCCCCGGATCTGAGTTGTGCCTTGCTTGGCGGGGACAAGCACACCAAGATTCCTTGGCAAAAGGCTTGATTGGTATTGCGGACATTGGCGGCCTCTTCCATTCGCGAATCACGCTACGACCAAGAAAGCCAAGCGTCGCTCAACTTGGCAGACGGGATTCGACGTGGCGTTGGTTGATGGGCGCGCGGTGGGAAAGCGCGAACCCCCAGAACCGCTCTGGCAATCTCCCGGACGAAGCAGAGAATGCTGCATCGAATGCGGCGCGCGTCGGGCCATTTGAGTGCGCCCGTTTGTTCCCCTTGGAATCCTGTACCTTACACCGTACAAAATACAACATGCAGAGCACGCATGCAAACGCAGCGCGAAAACCCCACCTGACCCCGAGTGTATGTATGTCTGCGTGTCATCTTTCATTGTTCCAGGTTCTGGGATGGCAAAAATGCCTGGATGTGGATCTTGCGCTCGTCAATCTCCGGGCTGTGTTGTTTCGTCCACGTCCTTGTCTCGGGCCGCGGCGAGCGGTGAAGTCGACGTCCCTCTGGCTTCTCCGGACATCCTGACCTGTCCCTTCCCATCTGACCGTCTTGTCCAGGCCTCCAATTCGTGAACCGGCTCGTCTGAACCAGGCGTTGAGGCTACCACGCACCAACACCGCTCGATAAAACGGTGTTCGCGCGCGCTTTGGGCGTGACCGCCAGCCAACATAAACGGCCCAACGACGCCCTCTAGGCCAACAAAGGACAACGGCCTCGCCGCCGAGAAATATTCAAGGGTTAGTTGGGCTGAACAAAGAGTGTTTGCGGCTTGTGGATTTGTATAACTATTCACGGAATGCACATCCAACTCCCTCTCCCCGTCTCCCTCGATTACGATCCTCGCCCGCATCCAGGCTCACTTCCCAGATCACTAACCCGCTGAGCAGGTCTTGAACGCGCTCTTCTGAGCTCGTCAGAAATCGACACCCCGCCTGTTTAGAACGAGGATTTATTCACGCCGACACAATGGCTTCATGTAAGCATTTCTTCCAGATCTCACTCGCTCACTCCACGAAATCCATGGTGCCAGACAGAGAGCTCTGGCAGCTCTGGTGGACATTGGCCAGACACCTCCCATGCTACACAATACGTGAATGGGGTCCACCGCTGTGGATACGAAAAGACAGCGACATGACAAGGGGCCAAGTCAGGGCCGATGCTATTCTGAACCTCGTACTAACACTGGACACAGACAACCACGCCCGCACCAAGATGGCTGCCTTCAGGGAAGCAGGCCACGGCTCGAGCTGGAGAATCTTTCCTCATAGCCGCAGCAACTCCCTCCCGCCGCCGCGGCAGGCTCAAGACGATCTTGAGGCCCTCGCCCCGTCTCAAACCGCGCCACCGCACCACCCCCCAGCGTCCTCTGGCACCGACGCCGACGGCCACGAGACGGCAGCCACCCGCCCAGAGACCGGCCGCTCCGCCACGCTAACTGAGAGTGCTGTGCGCCAGCGAAACCCGGGTGCGAGAGAGCAGTCCCAAGTCACGGCGACCACAGATACCTCGACTTCCACTGCTGCCGAGCCGGTCCCGGAAACCGAGAAGCCCAAGAAGCAACGCACCTTCTTCAAGCACATCACCCCCAAGGAGCCCTTCACTGTCAGGAACCAGATCCAACGCACCCTTTTCGGCTCGTGGATCAACCTCCTGCTGCTCGCCGCCCCCGCCGGAATTGCCATCAACTACGTTCCTTCGGTCAGCCGCGTGGCAGTCTTCGTTGTCAACTTTATCGCCATCGTGCCCCTGGCCGCTACCTTGAGCTTCGCCACCGAGGAGATTGCCCTGCGAACCGGTGAGACGGTGGGCGGTCTGCTCAATGCTACCTTTGGGTACGTCCCCCTTAAACAATTAGTGACCTGGGGATTGCCATTGTCCTGACCCTAGCTAGTAACGCCGTCGAGCTCATTATTGCCATCATTGCGCTGGTTCACAAGGAGGTTGTCATTGTCCAGACCTCCCTCATCGGCAGTATCCTCTCCAACCTGCTGCTCGTCATGGGCATGTGCTTCTTTTTCGGCGGCCTGCGCCGTCAGGAGCAGCACTTCAACACCACCGTTGCCCAAACGGCCGCCAGTCTCCTCGCCCTCGCCGTGGCCGCTGTCATTGTCCCCACCGTTTTTGACATCGCCAGCACCACACCCCAGTCCGACGTCGCCAAGCTCTCCCGCGGCACCTCCGTCATCCTGCTTTTCGTCTACGCCGCCTACCTCTTTTTCCAACTCAAAACCCACTCCGTGGTCTTCGCCCAGGAAAGCCAAAAAGTCGAGGCAAAGCCCTTCAGGCACAGCCACCTCAAGGAGGGCGCTATCGCTCAAGGATTCGTCGCCCCCGCCGGAATCATGGGCGGCCATAGCCTCCCGTCGAGTAGAACTGACAACGAGCGGGTGCATGATCGGGTCACCCACATGCCTGAAGACGACGAAGGCGAGGAGCCGCAGCTCCACTTCCTCGTCGCCGTCGCCACCCTGGCCATCTCCACTGCCGTCATCGCCGTCTGCGCCGAGTTCATGGTCGACGGCATCAGTGCCATCACGGAGGGCGGGGCCATCAGCGCCGAGTTCGTCGGCCTGATCCTGCTCCCGATCGTCGGCAACGCCGCCGAGCACGCCACCGCCGTCACCGTCGCCATCAAGGACAAGATGGATCTGGCCATTGGCGTCGCTGTTGGCTCCAGCATGCAGGTCGCCCTTTTCATCATCCCATTGCTCGTCATCATCGGCTGGGGCATGGGCATGGACGAGATGACCTTGAGCTTCGACCCCTTCCAGGTCGCCGTCCTGTTCGTCGCCGTCCTCCTCGTCAACTACCTCATCGCCGACGGCCAGAGCCATTGGCTCGAGGGCATGTTGTTAATGTGTCTGTATGCCATCATTGCCGTGTGTTCTTGGTGTAAGTCCCCCTTTATTTCTCGGCGTATCTCTGGCGAGGACGTTACTGAGCATCGTATCACACGCAGGGTATCCCGCTGTCGGGACCGACGCCACCGGCGCCTCCGGTGGCGAATAAGGACTTATCCGACCCCATCTTTCCGGGCTCTAGACACAGCGGCGTCTTCGGCCAGTGGGGCCTCAAGGACACAGGGCTTACGTTTCTCTGGTCGTGTTGTATATCACTTTTGCGTACGGATGGGACCAGGCAGGCTTCTTGGGCGCATTTGATGCAGGGGTTCGGCGAGCATAGAAGGTTTTTTTTTGTTATTGACTGCCGTGGACTTTTCCTCGCCCTTCTCTGTTACCGTACCTCCAGTTTCTTGTAATATCCCCTTTCTTCATGTCGTTTGTTTTATCACGGCTCCGTAACTACTCGGCCGCAAGGTACAGTAACACAGCCAGACTTTATTGATTCCAATGCCATTGAATTAAGTCCCTAGCGCTTGATCAAGCACTTGTCTCTATCACGGCTGATTTCTACCGTATTCCCCAACCCAGCCAACACTGAATGCAACCCCTTCCCCCACGCTCCCTGATGCACATGCATTAAAACGCCCTCTATGCAACTGTAACACGATAAACAGAGTAAAGTCAGGAGAGAAAGAGAGAAAGCAAAGGGGAGAATAAAATAAGTAAAACAAATCAACTACTCCCCAAAATCCTTGAATACGCATCCTCCACCTCCCCCGCCAGCTCCAGCAGCGAGACAATCACAATCTGATGCGTCAGGTTCGGCAGCCGGTCCCGGTTCAGCCCGATCCACTCGAGCGGCGGTGTCGCCTCGCCCATGTCCCGCAGCTGCGGCGTCTCGATCACGGGCGGCTCCAGCGCCACATACTCGTACCTGGACTGCGGCACCTTGACCTCGGCCGTGATCTTTTGCTGTTGCTTCTCGTCACTGCCGCTGCTGCTGCTGCTGGCGCTGGCCTCGGCGGTGGCGGCAGCAGCACCGGCACCGGCGGCACCGGCGGCCGCCGCCGCGGCAGGGAGCACGCCCGTGACGCGGATGGCTGTGACGTTGGGCAGCTCGCGGCCCCAGGTCTGGGCGAGCGTCTTGGCGTGGTTGGCCCACATGCCGCGGAGGTAGCTGATGCGGGAGTAGTTCCAGCCGACCTCCACTTTCCCCTCGAAGGCGCTCTTGAATATGTAGTCGATGCGCTTCGAGTCGGGTCGCTGCCACGTCTGCATAATGGCCTCGACCTGTGGCACCTTGAGGATCGTGCCGCCGCGCGAGCCCGTCGCCCGCGCCACCACGTCCTCGACCGACAGGTCGCTGAGCGACTTGGGCGGGCCGCCGGGCGCGCGCACCGCCGCCAGTCCGATGCGCAGCTGCCCGAGGGTGAGGTCTAGAATGCTGTGGATGCGGCTGTCGTCCTGCACTGATGCTGCAAACCGCGCCTGCGCGTTGAGCGCCTCCATCTTGAACACTTGATGGTCCGAGAAGGTGCTGGGGAAGACGCCCAGGTTGAGCGCCTTGAGCGTGACCACAACGTCCGTGTCGAGCGAGATGGGCGATTTAAGAAGGCCGTCGTCGCCCGGGGCCGTCTTGGGGATGGTGAGACGTTTGATTACGTCCGCTGGGGCCGCGACCGACTTGCGCTTCAAGTACCGTTCAATTTCTTTGAGGGATGTCTCGAAGTTGGCCTTGCGCTCCTGAACCAACCGCTGGAACGCTTGGTACAGCGCGATGATCTGGGCCGCGGATGTCGTCGTGCCAAATATCTGAACAGCTTCGCCGTCGAGGATGGCCACGAGCCGGTCTCCGCTCCGGCGACGAACGTTGTACATGAGGAATTCGAGCGAGGTAATGTCGGCAACGAGGAAGGCCTGGTAGTCAAAGGCCGCCTTGACCCTGAACTGGCTGAACCCCACCGACGCCTGAATCAGGGGTGTCTCGTTGAGCGCCTGCTCGCGTTCAGGCCACATGATCGATGTGCGTAGCTTGAAGTTCTCGAGCGTGACGAAGCCGCTCATCCTGCCAGTGCTCTCGATTCCAATCATGCTAAACCCGAGGCACAGGTTCTGCTCCCAGTCTGACGTCTTCTTGGAAGAAACCCAGAAATCGTTGATGGAAAATGTGGACCGGCCCAGGGCTTGCCCGAGGTCTAGGACAATCCTGAGCGATGAGATGGAGATGCTGGCTGTCCAGGGGAAGGCAGCCGTTGCGGCAACTTGCTGGTAGCGCTGCACAAGATAGCCTTGCGACGTTTCCGTGACGAGTTTTGCCACGGGGCCTGCCGAGGGATCTGCCACCTTACGAGGCAACCAGATCTCGCGGAAGAGCATGAAGTCTTGGAGCTGTTTCGCATTGATAGACGCCTCCATGGGACTGACTTTGAGGATCGCCGACAGGCCGTTGGTGCCGCTGAGATGCTTGCTGTTCAGGAAGGAGAGCACAATGGACTGCACCCTGAAGCTGCCAGTTGATTCTCTGGAATACACATGTTGCACTGAGACCTGCAGGTTCGTGCACGTCCCGGAGATCGCAAAGAAGTTGCCCTGCTCCTTGGAGCGAACCGTGTTGGCGGTGAAGTAGACGTTCTCAAACCCGGCCGTGGCCGCAACCCGTGCAATGGGCTGGCAGCTCAGCGAGAACTCCTGCTTGTAGATGCGCAGTCCGAGATTGAGCTTCATACGGCCGAGAACCGCTGTTGGATCGGCACCGAGAATGCTGTCTTCCTCTGGAAGTTTGACTTTCGCCTGCGTGGCTGGCTTGTCGTCCTCGGTATTGCGGCTGCTCACCACCTTCTTGATGCTGTTGCTGATGTCCACAACCAATGGCACCACGGACGGATATAGGATATTGCTTGAAGCGTCGACCCTGACCTCGGCATGGAGCGAAGGGTCATCCTTGCCATTGTCTCGGTATGCCACTTTGCAAGCCAAGCCGGGCGATGTCAGCGTTGTGCTGCTTGTAGTGTCATCAGGGCCGAGCTGCCCCTGCTTCCCAGAACTCAGCGGCCGCGCTGCATTTGTGGCAGAGATCAAGTCCCCGGGGGCCTTTTTCCCCGTCAAGTGTACGACAGCTCCTGCAAAATCAGCGTGGACCAAGAGACTCTCGATTCTTCTCCCCCCAAGCACGCTCTTGCGTGGTGCCTCTTGTTCTGGCTTGGGGGCTGGGCTTGACGTGATTGGAGTCCAGTTCTGCGTCGCTTGCTGGATGTTCTTGTATGATAAGCTGATGGAGTCATTCAGGTGGGCGGCGGGAATAATGAAGCCTGAGGTCAACCGTACGTCCAGCGGCTTTCCAACTGCCAGGAACGCAAGGCGGCGGGCGTCGGCCGTGGACTGGTAGGCAACGTTGAACATAACCTCTGGCAGCAGTGCCGAGTTTGGAGACCGGAGGCTTTTGTCCTGCGATGGGTTCACCATTTGGAGTTGCACGCCCACAATGGTCAACTTGGCCGAGTTCCGCGTCTGCGTGCCAAGCTGGATCTTCTGGAGGGAGAGAACAAGGTCCTCTTTACCAAATGTCGGCTCCTCATCGCCCTTGTTCACCAGCCAGGCTAGCTGAATGTTGCAGATCTCGAAGCTGTACGTAATAGAAGACAGGAAGGCGTCGATAATATCGGCTTCCTCCTCGGTTTCGCTGTCGTTGATGGCAATGCGCGGCTTGGACTGTCTGAGCTTCCGCAGGTACTCGAGCTCTCGGGAGGTGTCGAGGTCTTTGATCTTATCGCCCATGTAGCCCAGCACATCGACGACGGTGGAAATCGTGTCGGGGGAGAAGTTCACCTCAAACCTTTTACTCGAGACGTGGAAGAACCTGTTGTCCTTGCCGTCCTCTCCAATTTGTGAGGAGGCGATAATCTCAGCACCGAACCTAATATTGCCGCACGACCGCATGAATTCGGCGCTGCCCCTCTGGATCTCAAAAGCGACGCGGTCCAACTTTACGTTGACTTGTGGGTAGGTCAGCAACGGACCTTGCTGATCCCCTTCGTTGGAAAGTCCGAGATGAACGCAGCCAAGCGCGAAAGAGATGTGTGCTAGAGGCCCGGCCTCGGATTTCAAAGGACTGTTCCCAAACACCTCGAGTCCGGCCAAGGTTACGTGAAAGTCATAGGCTAGAGGTGTGTCGGTGTTCTCCGCTGGCACCACAGTTGCCTTCGGTGATTCCCCAGTGACTTCCCTGATGTGCTCCTGGATACTCTTAGCCTGTTGCTGCAATTCCTCCACGACGTTCGAGATCTCGGGTCGGTTCAGTGCTGACAGCAGGCTGTACACGGCGGACGCGTCTAATTGCACCAGCTCAACTGATGCAAACACGCCGACGGAGTGTTTCCCCGACTCCATGTGGCTCCTGATCCTCCCGTTGGTAGGGGGGATATGAAGGAGCGAGATGCTCCGGGAGACATTGTTGACCTTGACTTGCATGTCGTGCCAGTTCTCGTTGATGTCGAAATCAAAGATAATCTCGCGACCAAAGTTTGCGGCCATTGCAGCCCTAGAAATCGTTCCACGGACGGTGTAAGTGAGAGAGCTCAAGAGCGGCAGGCTGACGGTATAGCGGTCCATGAACATGGCCACATTCACTCGGAAGGCCGACAGTCGATCGGAAATGCTCTTCGGCGACGAAGCCGGCGGATGTGAAGAGGAGAGTCGATTCTTCAGTCTGTACAGCAGCGCAAACTCATCCTGGACCAGGAGGTCCAGTACTTCTGCCAGAGTGATAGGTTCCTGCTTGACGACGAAGCTGAGACTCTGACTGCTTGCTGCTATCTTGATAGTATGGCAGTCGGTGGTCTGGCTCGCGCGCAGCTCGTGCGACGCGAAGACGCTGGGTTTTTCCAAGATCAACTTTGCCAACTTCTGGTGGTGACTCCGTAGATTCGAAATGATGGAATCACAGCTGAGAATCAGGTTTGTGTCCAGGGTATTGTCGACGCCGTTTCTGACGAGAATGGATACATGTGCTCCGGTGCTGAGTGAGGCTGAATAGAGGTTGACAGCCTCCAAGATCAATGATCCACGGCGTAAAGCCACAACACAGTGGATTGTGCTCCATGAAGGCGGCTTTGGTGTGGGCGACACCGAGGGCACCTCCGGCTCAGGCGCCCGGGTCGATGCCTTGGTCTGCATGTTCTTGGCCAGCTTCAGAATGCTGTCTGCCAACTCACACAATTCCCAATTCAGGCTAATGGCGGCATCCTCACAAGACACATTTAGAATGGTCGAAGGGCCAGTAACGTTAGCGGCGTTACCCCCTGACTCGGCAAACACAACTGGTTTGCTCTGGAGTCTCGCGGTGAGGTCCACCAACGTGATCTCGTTTTGCCTTGGCCCCGGGTTCAATGCGAGTTGGAATTGCTTGATCTTCACGACGGCGAGAGTCGGCTTAGCCTGGGTCGCCGTCTTGGAATGGTCAGCTGGTGGCCCGAAGACCATATTGAGGAGCACGCTGTCCTCGAGATTGCCCAGATCCCAGCTTCGCCACCTTTCAAATGCCGTCACAACCTGGCGTCTCAACTCGGCTGTTGGGATTGAAGATGGAGCAAGAGAATCGAGTTTGATCTGATCCCCTTCGATTGGCGCCAGAACCGTCCACACTTGACGGAGCCGCATGGCCAACTTCCACGAGTCGAACGTCCGCAGGTGTTGCGACGCTGAACGAAGCACGGCAGAAGGACGAATCAGGAATGTCGGATCAGGAGCGCCTTGACCCGCACTGACAAGACGTTGGACCAAGCTTCGTACAATCATCTTCTCTTGTGACGATACTTCGGAGAACAGAACGCTAACATCGGATGCTAGTCTGCCTGTCCGGTGAACCAACGAGGCTAAATAGTCGATCTTTCCAGAAGATGTGCTGCCATGGATGCCGCCAATCTCAGCATCAAAATAGGTGACGTCTTTGTTTCCCATGGAAGCCAAGAGGCTGTCGATTCGGACAAGTGCGGCTGCCTGAGCGTTGTCCATTCCGCGGAGTCTCTCCGCCGCCGACACCTCTATTGAGTCCAGTCTGAGATGGAAGGAATGGCGAGCCTCCCTTGAGTGCAGACTGAAGGCATCCTCCCAAGTCTCCTGAGATCGGGATGTAAAGGAGAGCCTCGTGAGGGCAACATCATACTGATCCTGCTCGTCGGCTCCCGAAACCAGACAATCCGTGTCGGGGGATGTGATGAGGCGAAAATTGAGATGCGGAAGCCTGACGAGCAAATCGCTGACGCGTCCCTTCATCTTTTGATCTTTTTGCGCATCAAAAATACCCTTCATCGCATCCATCTGTAACGAGTCCAGGATAGAATCAGGGTCGGTGTGCTGCAAGGACGAGAGCAAGCTCGCAACATATCGCAGGGACGTGGGATTGCAGAAAGCCGTCAAACCCGACGGCAGCTCAAGAATTACGCTCGAATATGCGTGCTCTTCGTTGAGGAGATTCGGATCAACGTCGTCCAAGTCGAAGGTGACGGAACGGAACTCGGCCGCGCCCGGATCATCCTTCTCGATGCTCTGCATCATCGCTTCTCCATGGCTCGGCCTGATGTTCTCGAGGGGAAAATATGGTGCAAAGTACTGGCTCGAAAAGGCAACGGTATTGTGGCTAGCATCTTGTTGGTCGACATAGTCTCCTGGCATGCTGTAGAAGGCGGAGTGGCGAGTGGACGGCGACAGCTCTCGGTCTTTCACGGACAAGTTGCCTCGTTCGCCCAAAAAAGAACGATGATTGGGATGTTCAGGGAGTTTCCCCTTTCCACTTGGTCTGGAGCTGAAAGGCTTGAGTACGCTGCTCGGCGCCGAAGTAGCAAAGGACAGGAAAGAAGACTTGTGGCGCAGTCGTCTCGAGCTACCCTTGGAGCGCAGTGACCCTCGACCGTCTCCGACAGCTTCTGGTCGGACGGGCAAAGGGATTGGCGGGACACTCTGGGCTGGAGGATCGACCAGTTCAGGCACGGGGTCGTCTTCCCTCAGGCCTGCGAGGACGAGGAACGGAGTTCTTTGTGTCCGTTGGTCGTGCATGCGAACAAGGTCTTGCTGGAGCTTTCTTTCTCTCGAGAAGTTTGCTTTCCGCCCAATTATGGCAACCCGAACGCTGGTTTCGACGAGTGCGTCCGCCTCGACGGCATGCTGTAAACGGGACTTGTGTCTTGCAGCTGACTCTGGATTGAGACACGAAAGCCTAATATCCGGTATGGCGATGTCGGCTCTCCTCGAATAGTGTGAGCGTGCCCAGTCATTGTAGTTGACGTCAATCGCCCCGGTTGAGAAGAGAAACGCGGCGTCTTCGACATGCAGCCAGAGGCGCACTGAACGCACAAATACCCGAAGAAAAGTAACGTCGTAAACCAAGATAGAAGAGAATGTCACCAGGGCATTTTCGTCGTCGTCAAAAGTGAAAGCGAGGGCCTGGCCTGCGCTGGAAAGGCTGGTCAAGAACTCGGTGGTGCACTCGCCAGTCAATGCTCCCACGGAGAGATCCCAGTTGCACATGTACGTTGGCTCTGTCGGAGGGAGGCCAAAGAGGCGATGGCCGTAGATCTGGAGGCCGTCGATAAACATCTGGGTGCTCGATGTGGCGCTCATTGGAGTTTCCGCCCCGGACTCGGTGTTTCCCATGGAAAGATTCAGGGGGGCCACAACGAGGTCCAGGTCCATGTAGTAATTGGTGAAGCGCAAATCGAGGCACAAACTCGGGCTGTCGATCTGTATGTGGCGTTTTGAGCAGTACAGATTGGCGGGGAGCAAGACTTTGGGATCGTCAGCTCTGATGCTGAGTATGACATCCAAGTCGTTTGACTTCTTAGGCGGTGGCTTGTTGGCAAGCTCAGCATCTAGATCGCCCTTCTTCGAGCGCAACATGTCCTGGTATTCTTCCATGGTTGTGAAATGAATGTCGTCGCCGAAATAGTTGTCCTTTATCTTGAGGAAATAACGGATGACGAAGCCATGAAGGTGTACCATTGGTGACTGTCCACTGATGTTCAAAATCAAGGTATCGGTATTTGCCGGCGAAGTGGTCGCATTGTAATGATAGGCACCGTCAACGACCAAGTTTTCTAGTCGCCCGACTTCTTTGGAGGCGAGGAACGGCGCTTGCGTGTTCCACGGCGGCACATGGAGGCCGATTACCGCTGTGTCGGCGCGGATGTCAAAGGGTATGGCATTTTCGCTTGGTCTGTACTGGTCGATTGGAATGCATGTCCCAGACTCGAGCAGCGGGCTTGAAATGATGAGGTATGTGTTGTCCTCCAAGTCAGTTGGGTTATTGACAATGTTGGCGTCGTTGAGGTTGAGGAAGAGCCGCAGGTTCTGCAGTTTGAGGTTGAGATGGTACTTGAATGGGGTGAAGACCAAGTAATCTGTGAGCGGTCCGCTTGTCCAGTCGTCCACCAGATCGATCAGAAGAAAAACATGGTCTCGGAGAATGTAGAGTTCCAAATCTTCGCTGTGGATGTTGAAATGCCACTGACGAAGAGCGTTCCAAATTAGCGGCGTCGAGAGGTCGCAGGATATCCTCTGGCGCCCTGACCTCCAGAGCAGTTCGTGGTTGATGCTACTCGAGATCTCGGAACTCGGCAGGTCCACATCAAGAGTGTTAGTGTACCCCGAGGCGCCAGCAACCATGTCCATGGAATACGACACGGTCGCGTTGGCGGGGACTCTCAGGTCGAGCCACCCGCAAGGCCGTTGATGCAGGTCCGCAGACTGGTCCGATTTCTTGGATCGACGAGCCCTGCGCGAACTATGGCTCGGCGGTTTCTTCGGGGTGGGCTCCTCGGCCTTCCACCTCCAGTTCTTTGATGCCTCTCGTACCGGAACTCGGATGGTGGTAGCGTCCGTCAGCTCCACGTAGAACTTGAACTGGGTCGGCACCCGGTCCGCACCGGGGGTGAGGTGAGAAGCTGGGACGACGTCCTTGCAGAGGCTGGGGACAAAGGTACGCTGAAGATCCGCTCGGTGTCTGTCAGCCCACGGCCCGTAATTGATAGAGCCTCCCTTGATGGAGAGCGCGATGGCCCAGCCGGGGGGTTCAGCGCCGTTGATATTGGGTGCTCGACCGGGGGCTTTCTCCTGTGGTAGCGCGGACACCGGGCCGACCTTGCCAGGAACGTCCCAGAACATGGTCAGCGCCGCCTCAGGGCTGTCCAGGAGCGTCGGGACTGCGGCGTACTCGCGTGAAGCCCATCGCGATTTTTGGTCTTCGGCATCATCCGAAAGGTATCGTGACAGCCCTTGCCACTGACCCGAGCCCGGCAGCTGACTGGTGGCAGTTCCAATTGCTCTGCTGGATGTCGATAGAGATTCGACTGATCTGTTCCAGAACGGGACCAAGCTCCTGAGGCCCTCCCGCAACCTGCGTCTCTGCCAATGGAGGAATGACCGCCTGGGGGGAGACAGCGGTCCCTGGACGCCCTGCTTGTCTCGGACGGCCCGGCCGGCCTGCTCTTCTTTGTAATCCATGTTTTCTTTCATTTCAATCACTGGATGCTTGAGCTTGAATCGAAAATACTGACGATAGGGGTCGGGCGTCTCGGTCTCGGAGGCATCGATCTCGCCGGACATCGAGTTTGCTTTGACGACCAGAATGGCCTGGGTATTTTCGTTACCCATTACGAGTGCTGCCCGGTCGCATTCTAGGTAAACCGGGAGAAGCTGCAAGAGTAACGGAAGGTCGGCATTGCTGTCCGGGGCATGTCCATCTTGGTTTCTGCCGCGGTCGGAGCGGTCGGAGCTTGGACTAGAGGCTCGTCCCCCCCCAGTGCTACCGCCAAAGGCGAGGTTATCGTTACGAGCCGCACCTGATTTCTCCGTCGAGACGGAAAAGCGAGGGGGGGATGGCCCCCTGTGAGCTTCTTGCGGCCCCGCCCGCCTCCGTCGCAGTTGATCCGGGGCATCTGGTACAGCCGTCGACGCGCCCCCTGGCGCTGGCCCGGCCGCGTCATCGGCTCCCGCAGAATCTGTGAGGCCAGAGAGAATCGAGTCGTAGGCGGGGCTCCGGTTGTACACAAACCATTCCAGGCCTCTCAGAGATACCTTGACCCGGCATGGAAGCTTTGAGGGGTGGTGCCCAGAAGCACCAGCACTGGCAGCACCAGCGGCAACGCCAGCAGCGGCTCCGGAATCCCGCGCGAGCCCCTTGCCTTTCCCGACATCCACCTCGCGGACCCTCCGCAACCAGTATGCCCAGGTAATGTGGCCGTTCTGCACCAGGATCGTTTCGTTGTTGCCGTGGTATCGAAGACCCGTGAAGAAAATGCGACCGGCGAGCAGGGAGACTTGGATAGCTCTGATGTCGATGTAGACTCCGTACTGATGCCAGGTGTACGTCCTTATGACCCAGGAAATGACGGACGCAAAGACTCGGTTGAAGTAGAGCAAGGTAAACACCGATCTGTTCCGGCCAGGTCAGCACGAGGACAAGCCGGAGGAGCAATGGCGAGGCAAGATACATACATGACGCCGCACGCGAGAAGGATCCCAAGAAGTGGCCTGGAGGAAATTGAGACGTCAGAATCAAGCTGCGCCCACGGGGTGAGCTCGCGCCCGGTCGGGATCAAACGTACGGATGGAACGCTCCACTGCCTGAGAATAAACCACCACTCGACATGTTGCCGTTGTTCTCGTCTTCTCGTCCTCTCGGCGTGGTCTACTGAACCCCGATGGTGCGGTCTAAGCCGCCCTCCATCCCTCCGTTCGGAGTTGTCGGAGGGGAGGGGAAGATGGCACAGCGTAGGCGGGTATGGGTACGGCTACCTCATGGCAAGTGGCCGATCCGGGAGAATTGATGCAGCTTGAAGCTCAAGCCATCTGTTTTTCCACTGACTCGAGGTGAAAGTCGCGAACGGCGCGACTGCATATCGCGAACCAATTCCGAAGATCACAAGCAGGGCAGGGGGGTGACAGGGATGTGCAGCGGCGCAAGCAGCTGCCCGGGCTTGGCGTCAATCTGGAAGCCCGGGCAGGCCCTGGAATCGGCTGCAGGCTGGGGCCGTGCGCCCACCATGGGCGGAGCGCCGGCGGGCCTGTCCGCAGCTGGACCCAGACGGTTGGGGGTGAGGTATCCCTGTCCATCCCGCGCCTTCGAAGCTCGGCTCTGGGCAATGCGGGCGTCGTCATCAACAACACCTGTTTGAGGCCCCGTCACCCCAACGACACGCTCTGCATAACCTGATGGCGGCAGGTTCTTAGGCGCATCCAGTCCATCCATTCCATGCTCTCGGACTGTCGACAAAGATGAGGGGAGGCACAGGACAGAAGTTCGAGGCGGCAGCGACCGTGACCGCCGGTGTCGCGTCCCTCGCCGCGACGCTGCTCTCCATCGTGTACGGGCCCTGTTCCCGTTCCCATTCCCGATTTGTGCTGGGTTGACAGTTTTGCTGATATGCTTGTGAACTAGGTCGATATGGCTCCAGACGTAAGACGGGCCCAGAACACACCACCATACCACACCCAGACACAGCCATGGCCTGCTGACAGCACTCCCTACCACAGCAAAAACTACCGAAAACCGCTGCTTCAGCGATACGTGGTTCGGATTCTCCTCATGTACGGCGTCCCCATTCTGTGCTGCACGTCGTGCGCGCTAAACTGCGGCTAGGGTTCCGATATACTCGATTGCCTCCTGGACCAGCATGGTCTCCAGGACGGCAGCCGACTTTCTCGACCCCGTGCGAGATATCTACGAGGTATGGGCCGCCTCTTGCGCACAATGGACCGGGAGCTCACCTCTATAGGCCTTCACCATCTACACCTTCTTTCAGTTGTTGATCAACTATCTCGGCGGCGAACGAGCCCTCATCATCATGACACACGGCCGCGAGCCCGTTCACCATGTCTGGCCCGTCAACCATGTCCTCCCGCGCGTCGACATATCAGATCCGCACACCTTTCTCGCCATAAAACGTGGCATATTACAATATGCGTGGCTGAAGCCTATCCTCGCCCTGGCCGCTGTCATCATGAAGGCGACAGGCACATACCAGGAGGGTTATATCGGGCTCAGCTCTGGCTATTTTTGGAGCGGCATGATCTACAATCTCAGCGTGACCATCAGTCTGTACTCGCTGGGGTTGTTCTGGGTGTGCATGCACAACGATCTGAAGCCGTTCCGCCCGGTGCCCAAGTTTCTCTGCGTCAAGCTCATCATCTTCGCGTCGTACTGGCAGGGCTTCTTCCTGTCCATTCTGGTCTGGCTCGGCGCCCTTCCGGATCAAGTCGAGGGGTACACTCCCGACAATCTTGCGGCCGCCATCCAGGACTTTTTGATCTGCATTGAGATGCCGGCGTTTGCTATTGCGCACTGGCACGCCTTCTCCTGGCACGACTTCGCCGACAACAGGATTGCTTCCGCGAGGATGCCGGTGAGGTATGCTGCGAGGGATGCCTTTGGGATTCGTGACCTCATCCAAGACTCCAAGGAGACCTTCGTTGGTGACAACTACGGCTACCGCGTCTTCGACTCTGGAGACAAGATCATGGCCCATGAAGCCTCTCGGTCACGGCTGGCCAGGATAAAGGAAGGGATGCGATACGAACGGGGAGGCAAGGGAAAGTACTGGTTACCAAGGCCGGACGAGATCAACCAGACAACACCCCTCTTGGGCGCCAACGGCGGGCCAAGCAGGCGGAACGGGTCCTTATCCCCGCACACAGATAGCCACGAGGAACCCATACTAGATCCTGACGAGGAGCTTCTGTATGAGAGCGCGAAGAAGCTCGAGTATGGGGACTGGAATGTGAGCCGCTGCCCGCTCTCTCTTCTCCACGGTTGTCAACTAACGCTGCATCTTTTAGTACCCCGTCATCACGGCAAGCGAACCAGCAAGTGCCCGGCATATGTCGCCGCACCCCAGTCTTTACCAGAACACGCCCACCGGCAGCTTCTACAACCGCGTCTCGACCAGCTCAGTTCCGACTCTCAATCCAGACGCCCCTTTAGAACGACGACGGAAGGAGGCGCCAGAAGGGCCCCAAGCCGGCGTGGGCGACAAGAAGGGCAAGAAGAAAGCAGTTGCCAAAAGCCGAAGCCCCGTTCCGGCACACGATACGGGAAAAGGCACTGCTGAGATTGCCCCTGATTCTTCAGCTGGGGCTCATCCGGACATCACAACAGATGACTCCAAAGTTGACGCAGACAGCGGGCCGCACAAGCCTCCGCAGGAACCTGCGAGTCAACACTGGCAGAGTCAGGAGGATGACGGCCCGACAGGAGAAGGTTCCAGTCACCAGGAAGGAAACAGCAGGGGCGGTAGGACAGGTGGCAACACGAGTCCACAATACGGCCTCGGTGGCGAGGACGAGTTTCAGAATGTGTGGGGGAGGTGAAGGCTGGCGATGAGTTGTTTTCCTTTCTTGTTCAGCGTTGGTGTCTGCTTGGGACCGCCTTTTGATACCCCCTCTGGGCTCTTGGGCTTGTGAAGGCCATGCTTTATGGATGTGTATATGGGTGGATCGAGCATTGCGTTGGAGTTTGTCGCTTGGGGTTGTAGATATCTAGATAGCGAGGCCGGTGGCGTGTGCAGTATCGGGGCATTCCTCCACGTTATTTGCATCTCCGAGAACTGATCTCTTGGCCCTCGAGGACATTAGCCCATGATTACCTCATACCGTCCTATCTGCTCCTTTTATTGCAAGTCATCGTCGCCCTCGAGTACGTGGAGTCATCCGTGTCATCCGGCGTGCTTCGATCCCGCCGGGGCCAGTAAGGCGCTTTAAACGGTGTTGAGCAACAGTCTGGTTCTGGCTCGCCGGATGGCGCAGAATGTTTTGGATGCTGTGCATTTGTCCGCTCGCTTGGGTGCTTTTGGTTGGCCAACTGCGATTCTGGCTGCTGATTCCCATAGCGCGCCCCCACCAACCGTAAAAATGGGTTCCACTACCATCTTGCGGTTCCAAAATCAGTTCCTTCCTGAAATGAGCGCATGTCCAATTTGGGCTCAAACCATTTTGAGAGGGAATCCATTTTCTAAGAAATGGATCATTTTGTAAGAATATGTAAATAACAAAAATAACAGGGTATTTTTCGTATTATACGATGTATTACGTATCTTACGTATTCTACGTATTTTACGTACTGTATTATATGTATTATAATTTACTATTTACATTCTAAGGCTGTTTATAAGTTTACATCTACTATATATTCATAAGGGAAAAAAACAGGCTCTACCGAAGGCTCAAACGCAAGACCTTCATTTTATAAGGCAACTACATGCATACTGCACTATGGGTACTGGTTAGCGTGCGTGAAGTTGTAGATATAGGGGGAGCCCATAGTCAGCCTAGCAGAGCCCACTTGCCTCGCGCAGCTGAAATAAAGTCACGCAGACCAAAATGAACTGGCCTAGGCTAAAATAAACTTACATAGCCAAAATGGGCTGGCTTAGGCCAAAATGAACTCTACTATCAATCTGACCACAAGAGATAAGTTGCGTTGATGAACAAAAACATGATAGATTCCATTTTCTAGTGTAAAAATGGCCCACCAGGCAAGCAAGCATTTCACTAGACCGAAAGGCCCACAGCGATCATTTTCACGCTTGGTGGGGGCGCGCTATGGTCGTGCAGAAGCTGTTCAAGCAGCTGAATAAAAGAGGGGCCAATCCGAACTTCTGCATACGTCAAGCAGAAGCGGGCCGGCCCAAGCTCTGAGCTGCTCACCAGACCGAGCACGCAGGAGCTACACCAAGCTTTCAGCTAGAAAAGGCTGTGACCTGCACTTCTTTCTTGCGTGGACCTTTGGATCCGGTCCTGTTGCCATTTCTCTAGAATTGAAGGCTGCAACGCGGGCAGCTCACCCAGGTCAAGGTACGTTCGCTTTCTTGTTTGGCAGAAAATATTCACGGGCGCGGGGTTCCGAGGAGGGGCAAACAGGGCTTGACCCTCGCCCTGGTCGTCGCATCAGCCGACGCACAAGTTGCAGGGGCCAATGGAGGGGCTGCAAATCATGCCCGCGTTGCCCCACCAATTCCTGTTACCCCTCCTTGCCTCCCCGCCGGCCTGCCCTGCTCAGTTTTTCCTCTCCCTCGCAACCGCAATAAAGGCGCTGGAGCAGCTGGTTTTCCAAATTCCACTGTCCTTGACGCCTTTTCCCTCACCAGCCTTCTCTTGTTTTTAGCTATCGGTCCGGGGCTGATAGCTGATCCACTGAGCAGGACTGCGGGATCCCTGTCCAGCTTTCGGGTTCGCCCAACCTTAGCCTACCTCCGGGAAGCAAAGAAAAAAATCTCTGCTTCGCGAGATTCTTCTCCCAAACATCCATTTTAGCAGGTCACTGTCAATACCGCCAAAATGGTCAAGTAAGTCCCCCATCCAGCTTCCCTGTCGCCCTGCCTCTCTCTCCTGGGTCGAGCAGCCTGCCACCAACACCACCCTCTCGTCGACTCGACTGGCGATGGCAGGTTTGGGCTTCGCTACCCCGCCCCGGAGATAAGGCAGCAACCCGACGGCCCGTCGTGATCCAAGGTGTTGACCATGGTGCCTCGACAGCTTCACGATCGATGAGATCCGTCAATTGATGGGTAAGTCCTCGCCGGCCGAGAGGTCTACGCACCCAGCCCCAAATGCTAACTCCGTCGCAGACAAGCCCACGAACGTGCGCAACATGTCCGTCATTGCGCACGTCGATCACGGCAAGTCCACTTTGACCGACTCTCTGCTGGCCAAGGCCGGTATCATCTCCTCCGGCAAGGCGGGAGAGGCGCGCGCCACAGATACCCGCGCCGACGAACAAGAACGCGGTATCACCATCAAGTCCACCGCCATCTCCCTCTTCGGCACCCTGCCCGACGAGGAGGATATCAAGGATATCGTTGGCCAGAAGACGGACGGTAAGCACTGCTCCGGTTGAGTCAGCTCGAGCGGGCGGGCGGAAAGCTAATGGTCTGAACAGGCAAGAACTTCCTGATCAACCTGATCGACTCGCCCGGTCACGTTGATTTCTCTTCCGAGGTCACTGCTGCCCTCCGTGTCACGGACGGTGCGCTCGTCGTCGTCGACACCGTCGAGGGTGTGTGCGTCCAGACCGAGACTGTGCTCCGTCAGGCTCTCGGTGAGCGCATCAAGCCTGTTGTCATCATCAACAAGGTCGACCGTGCGCTCCTCGAGCTCCAGGTCACCAAGGAGGATCTTTACCAATCCTTCTCGCGTACCATCGAGTCGGTCAACGTCATCATCTCGACCTACTTCGACAAGGCCCTCGGTGATGTCCAGGTCTACCCCGACAAGGGCACCGTCGCTTTCGGCTCCGGTCTTCACGGCTGGGCCTTCACCATCCGGCAGTTCGCTGTTCGCTACGCCAAGAAGTTCGGTGTCGACCGCAACAAGATGATGGAGCGTCTGTGGGGCGACAACTTCTTCAACCCCGCCACCAAGAAGTGGTCCAAGAACGGCACCCACGAGGGCAAGCAGCTCGAGCGTGCCTTCTGCCAGTTCATTCTGGACCCCATCTTCAAGATCTTCGCCTCCGTCATGAACTTCAAGAAGGAGGAGACCGCCAGCCTTCTTGAGAAGCTCAACCTCAAGCTTTCCGTTGAGGACCGCGAGAAGGAGGGCAAGCAGCTCCTCAAGGCTGTCATGAAGACCTTCCTGCCGGCTGCCGACTGCCTGCTGGAGATGATGATTCTCCACCTTCCCTCCCCGGTTACTGCCCAGAAGTACCGTGCCGAGACCCTGTACGAGGGCCCCCCGGATGACGAGGCCTGCATCAGCATCCGCGACTGCAACCCCAAGGGCCCCCTCATGCTCTACGTCTCCAAGATGGTGCCGACCTCTGATAAGGGCCGCTTCTACGCTTTCGGCCGTGTCTTCTCCGGTACCGTCCGCTCCGGCCTCAAGGTCCGCATCCAGGGCCCCAACTACACCCCCGGCAAGAAGGAGGATCTCTTCATCAAGGCCATTCAGCGTACCGTCCTCATGATGGGCGGTAAGGTCGAGCCGATCGACGACATGCCCGCTGGTAACATTGTCGGCCTGGTCGGTATCGACCAGTTCCTGCTCAAGTCGGGTACCCTCACCACCAGCGAGCAGGCCCACAACATGAAGGTCATGAAGTTCTCCGTCTCGCCCGTCGTGCAGCGGTCCGTCCAGGTCAAGAACGCTCAGGATCTTCCCAAGCTCGTCGAGGGTCTCAAGCGTCTGTCCAAGTCGGATCCTTGCGTCCTGACCATGACCAACGAGTCTGGTGAGCACGTCGTTGCCGGCGCTGGTGAGCTCCATCTCGAGATTTGCCTGAAGGATCTCGAGGAGGATCACGCCGGTGTTCCCCTCATCATCTCGGACCCCGTCGTCCAGTACCGTGAGACCGTTGTTGGCAAGTCCAGCATCACTGCGCTCTCCAAGTCGCCCAACAAGCACAACCGTCTCTACATGGTTGCCGAGCCCCTCGACGAGGAGCTCTCCAAGGAGATCGAGGGTGGCAAGATCACTCCCCGTGACGACTTCAAGGCCCGTGCCCGTGTCCTCGCCGACGACTTCGGCTGGGATGTTACCGATGCCCGCAAGATCTGGGCTTTCGGTCCCGACACCAACGGCGCCAACTTGCTCGTCGACCAGACCAAGGCCGTCCAGTACCTCCAGGAAATCAAGGACTCCGTCGTTTCCGGCTTCCAGTGGGCTACCCGCGAGGGTCCCATCGGTGAGGAGCCCATGCGCTCCATCCGCTTCAACATCCTCGATGTTACCCTGCATGCCGATGCCATCCATCGTGGTGGTGGCCAGATCATCCCGACTGCCCGTCGTGTGCTCTACGCCTCGACCCTTCTGGCCGAGCCCGCCCTTCTCGAGCCCGTCTTCCTTGTCGAAATCCAGGTGCCCGAGCAGGCCATGGGTGGCGTCTACGGTGTCCTTACCCGCCGGAGAGGTCACGTCTTCAACGAGGAGCAGCGCCCCGGCACTCCTCTGTTCACCATCAAGGCTTACCTTCCCGTCATGGAGTCTTTCGGCTTCAACGCCGATCTTCGCCAGGGTACCTCTGGCCAGGCCTTCCCCCAGTCCGTCTTCGACCACTGGCAGCCGCTTCCTGGTGGCTCTCCTCTGGATCCTACTTCCAAGGTTGGCCAGATTGTTCTGGACATGCGCAAGCGCAAGGGTCTCAAGGTCGAGGTCCCTACCGTCGACAACGTAAGTTTTGAGTCCGGTGTTGTTGATGCCCGTCAGATGCTAACGGGGTGCCTAGTACTACGACAAGCTTTAAACGGCGCCTACCGATTGGCGTGTAACTCGCTGCTTCGTGCCCTCAGCGTCATAAGAGCCGAGTCGCCGAGGTTGTTTCCCGGCGGCTGAAGGATTCAGGGACGGGAGCAAAAGGAAACAGGAGGGACGGTGGTGGTGAAAAGCCAAACCCATAGAGAGTCACTGGCACCAAAGCTTGCTTGCCACATTGCGCTCGGCCTGTTGTAGTAACGTAGAAATGATATCTTGCAGTTCACCCTACCAGAACTTGACTCCTGAGAACGTGTTGAATACCTGTTCAAGTAAACAATGACCTGCTCGATTCCAGTGTAGATGTGATACATTTACATATCATGCCAACCTAGACGCTCTTCGGCGATTCCCAGCTGCTCATCGGGTGCATATCACCCCTTCCAGATGTCCAAATGAAAAACCTGTATCGGCCAGCAGCACTCCATCCAGCAAGTTGCATACATCATATCGGTTGCATTTCTTGCATAATTATACAGCACAATCCTGATGTGATTTGATCCGACGCGGCCAGAAGTATTTGATCGTCCGCCTTCCCCATCCCCCTTTTCCAGCTTAGTCACCTGCACCTGCACCTGAACCTGGCCATACACCAGGCGGCGGCGGCGACGATGGGAGCGACTGGACGACGCCCAGCGAGCGGAGCCTCTTGGAAAGCAGGCCCTCGGCGACGGCGCTCTGCGGGCCGTAACCTGCGTCGCCTCGGGCGAGTTTGTCGTAGGTGCCTGTCCCTGTGGTTGTGGCCGCCGCTGTTGGAGTGGGAGTGGTTGGCCAGGTGGTGTTAGTGGTGTTGATGAGGGGTTGGGTTGGAAAGGAGAAGGCGGAGGGGCCGGTCATTTGGATGTCGGGCATCATCGTCACCATCGGGATGCCGTCTGGCTCTGTGTTGTTGCTTGGCTGGGTTGGGGTGGACGGTTGGAACGGGTGGTGGCGGTGCTGTTGGGGTTGGTAGTAGGGATGGTGGATGTGGTGGGTGCGGTGATTGTGGGACGGGAAGCCGGCGCTGCGCCGGCGGAGGGCGCGTTCTGCGGTTAGGGTTGCTGTGCTGCTGCTGCTGCTGATGGTGTTGTCGTTGGTGGCGGGAGTGGCAGCGAGAGGCGGGTGCATCACCCGAATCGGCTTGTAGGGGCTGAAGCGTGGGTCGGGGTATGTCACCTCGTTACGGAGCCGCTCTTTACCGTCCGGGACACGGTTGGCGAAGACCACGCGGATGGACTTGTACAGGTAGTGGCGCCCCTTGGAAGGGCAGCAGATGTGCAGGTGGATCAGGTAGCGCAGGGTTGGGCGGTCTTCGCCTGGGACAGGCCCGTCTTTAGGACCTTCGGCTTCGATGATGGGTCCGGCAGAGTAGCTCCGCTGCCGGATGAAGGTCTTGGTACCGGGCTCCATGCCCGTCAGGTCGTAGGGTATCAGAAAAAGCTTGACAGCAGTTTTGTTTGGGTTCTTGATGATGATTTGGATTTGCCCCTTCTCGGGAATCCGGTAGCCCCCGCCAGGGGGTGCTTTGGGCGATCTGGAGGATCGCTTCGACCTCGGAGCTTTTGGGCCGCCGTCACCCTCCTCGGCCGGACTTTCGTGAGAAGACAGGCTTTGCTCCGCAACCCCTTTGAGATCTTGGTATCGTGATTGTAACTTCCTCTTGGCTCGCTGCCCCTCTTCGGGATTGGGCAGTCCGTTCTCGAGGTCGATTTGTCCCACGTAGGGACTGGGCCCGTCCTCTGTCCTGCTCCTCCCTGAGGAGATAGTCGCATAGTTGTAGAAGACGGCCGAGAACGGCAACGTCACATGGGCCGGGCAGCGTAGGCTCGCCTTGCACTTTCCGAGTCCCAGGACTCCGATTTGGGCCATGAACTCAAGCGGTTTCGAAGGCGTCGTGGACATGCGGCCTCTGAGAATGCTCTCTTCATAGGATCCCACCATGGAAGCATGCTGCAAGGGGGAGGCTTCCGAGCCCAGCGAGGGCCGGCGTGCCCGTAGAGACGCAGGAGTCTGGGGCGAGGTTCCGGCGAGTAGGAAATTTGGCGTTGAATTCAGGGATCGCCGAGGTTGATGGGCCTGGTATGGGTGTATGCTCTCCCGACGCAGGGATGGCTGCCGGTGGCTGGTGGCGTTGGAAAAAGGAGAGTGACCACCAAAGTTTAGCGTATGCCGCCGAAGGTTATAAGGGCTGCTGGAATCGATGTTGAAGCTGTTCAGGGGCAGGGTCAAGTCGAGTTCCTCATTGCTCTCTGACTGGACTAGTGGGCTCGTTGGTGGCTGGTAGACAAAATTGGACGAGAGGGAAGAGCTCAGCGAAGAGGGACCAACGGATCTGAAGGCCTCTCTCCTGTAATTCGCGGCGCCCTGCGCGAAGCTGAAGGGCGTAAAGTCTCTCGGAGGAGATGTGCTGATCCACGGATCTTGGGCCGGGCAGAATTGACTCTCGCTGTCAAGGCTGGTGGCATCACCAGTGCCTCCAGACCTCGGAGATAGCTCTACCGGGGTGAAGTTGCCGCTGTGGAGCGCTGATCGTGGACGCTCAATGCTTAGTCCGTCTTGCAAAAACGAATCGATGCTCTGCTGACCCTGAGCTGCTTCCTGCTGCTTCTCGGGGGTTATGGCAGGTGCGGGCAATAAGCTTGGCGATGCCGAGTCTGCCAACAGAGGCGTTCGGGGTGGCGAAGAGGCTTTGTTCTGGTGGAACAGAGACTCGAGCTAAGGTTACACTTGGGTCAGCTCCGGTGTCAGACACAAGAATCTCTATCATGACGTACATGTCGGTTGGGAACCCAGGTCGGGCTCTCGCCCCTTTTCAACCTCTCGATGAGCTCGGCGCGGTCAGAGACAGCTTGAGAGACGAGCTGCGGCGGCGTGACCGGGCGGGGAGGGCTGTCGAGGACGGGACCTTCGCACAGGTCGGTCCGGATGCTCTCCTCGGAGACCCGGCGGGCGAACCACCTTTCCATCCCCTGGAGCTTCTGTATCGGGATCGGGGCGGAATCGGGGGACTCTGGAACCAAATCCCGAGAGCTCTCGGACCCCATCTCGTCGCCTTCACTGAATATCGGCATCGTGTGATGCTGAAGTGCAGAGGTACAGAGGTGCAGACTCCCCGCTGAACCGCTGACACCAAAACGGGCCGGGCCGGGGAGATGCTACCAGTTGAATCCAGGCTTTGCCGTTTTTTTGGTGGTGTTTTGGGAGAGGCAGGGAGGGCGGATGAGTCGGGCATGAAGTGAGTCGTCACCTGATGTCATTCAAGGTGCTCATACCCCATAGCGGGGACCGCACAGGACTCTTTCTCTCTCTCTTCTCTCTCTCACCCTCGTACCGTGAGCTGATTGTTGGAAAAGACGCAGGCTCTTTTTGAAATGACCAACAACTATCGGTCGATGGTTGTGAGAGCGGCGAGAGCCGGTGAAGAATATTTGCGCAAGGATGGAGGAGAGGAAGTAGCAGCAGAGGCACAGAGTCACACAAGAGTCCAGGGTCGTCCTCCAACGAGAATAAGGGACCACGACGGGATGAAACAAAAGCCGCTGGATCCCAGCCGACCCGACAATAAAATCCGCGGCTTATGAGCTCGAAAGCGTGGTTGGGCAGAGATGGGGCAGAGATGGGGCAACGACCACGAGCGAGAAGTCACACAGCACGACGGCTCTTGCTTGGAATGGATGCCGCCACAGGAGATTGACTGGAGGTGACTGGGGGCGACTGGGTGACTGGTCGATGAATTCCATGCAGTGACAGCAGCGAGCGACAAGTCAGGTCTGGGATGTGGGATGTGGGCTCAGTGGGCCACCCACGGGATGCATTTTAGCGGGGACAGGCCCGCACAGTATGGATCTTCCTTGGCTCTGAAATCCAAGTGGTTTTGATCCAGCCGAGCCAGCCAGTATTAGTGGCTGATCCAACCTTCACGGCCAGTGGTTGATCGGAGCTGGCAATGCAGAGAGCCCGGCTTTGCCGTGGTCTTATGACGGCTGTGGTGCATTATCACTCTCTTGTCACCTGCCGAACTGCGACGTCGGCTCGAGGCCGGACAGTGTGTCGAATGCCGGCCTCTTGGGCGTCATCGCCACTCGGCTCACTGAACCCTTGAACTTTTGGTTCTTGATTCTTCCACTTCTTCCAAATTTGTAGATTTCATTCCATACGAGCATACCTAGGTCTGTGCATACAGGTAGTAGTCATGGAAGACTCGCAGGTGGACTTCTGTGCCCTTACAGCCGAGCTCCGCTGTCGAGACGTAAAGGAGGCTCGGTGGTTCCTGAGTGAATGGTACACTAGCACTGTTGAATTTCCCAAATGCCCTTCCCCTGAGGCTGTCCCATACGAGGTTGTGTGGACGGGAGCGGGAAGAGTAAGACATGGTGCATCCATTCCAGGGTCGCCGCTGTGTGTGTGCTGTTCACTGCTCGAGGCAATGCAGGTGTCAATGTTGAACGTTGGCACACGATAGCGGGTTCGATTTAGCGTGCGTTAGCGCTGCATGACCCTGCGCCTGATGTGGGCCCTCACACCGCCCACCACCCGATAACCGGTCCTGCGGGCTTATCGGGCGTCGGCCTAGAAAATAATTCGCATGCAGCTTCGCTCAACACCACATCCAGCCAGCGCACACAGCCAACCATGTCCTCCAAGCGCCCCCGCGACGAAGATGCCCGCCCCGAGGCAGAGGGCGCACCGGACGACACCAGGAAGCCAAAGAAGGCGAAGCATGGGTTCCGCGTTGGGCCCGAGAACCTCCCTGACGGTGCTTGGAAGCGCAAAGGTATCCATCTCCGTGGTTACCCTCCTTGCCCAAAGCAGCTGGACTGACCTGTTGGTTGCAGTCACCAAAATCAAGAAAGAACTCATTACCAAAGCCAAAGTAAAGAAGCAATACGCCAAAATTAAGGCAGAGCACCAGAAGCAGGCCACTGCCCCGTCGACAACAGCAGAACACCACCCAGACCCAGACAATGACGAGTCCGCCCCCGCTCCCGTAGCAATCCACCCGGAGCGGCAAGCCATGCTCGACTCGTCCTCCCGCCCCAGATCCAGCCCTCAACAGCAAGCCACGGACGCCCCAGACGGCGACCCCACCGCTCCACAACCACAAGGGCAAGAAGGCCGCCCACGACGGCCGCGAAAACAACGGCCAGATTACTACAATAAAGAACTCGCCGCCGCCGAGAAGGCCAAGAAGAAAGCCGAGGAGCGCGAGGCAGAGTTCACTCGCCGTCAGGAAGAAAGGCAGCGCGCCATCGCCGACCGAGAGCGCTATCGCAAGGCCATGGCTAAGGCCAAGGAGCCGGGGAGGGACGGGAAGAGGAAGGTTGGCCGGGAGAGCAAGCTCCTGTTGGACAGGGTGAAGAAGATGATGGGGGAGAGTTGAGCAGGAGGGAAAATCTGGCGTGTAGGCTTGATGTGTTATGATACCCCCGACCCGATCCCTGAGACTATCCAACGTGAGAGAACAGGGCAGGGCGGACGAGACGAGAAATGTTGATCATGCATTCTCATACCTGTCTAGACTGCTCACACAATCTTTTCGCCAACTCGCGAACAAGCTGACTAGATACCATACAGGAAGTAGTCGAGGTCATCCACGCCACAAACTCTACGCCCACGCCAGGATCCCAAAGTCTTTCAAACTCACTTCATTGTCAAATTGAAGCACACCCACCCATGTCCTCATCAACCATGTAGAAAGCAAAACAAAGCCGAGGAAACAAAACGGGTTTCCTCCTCGCTCAATGCCATGCCCGACATCCCTCAAAACAGCGCAATGCCCTCCTGCTCGCTCCACACCATGTTCAGCAGCAGGCAAGGAACAGAACCAAAAATACCAAGCAACAAAATCAACAATCTCTCTCACTCTTGCTCTCACTCTGCGAACAACAGCTCAAAGTGGTATATACAACAGAACATCAAACAACAACAGAACAACTCACAACACAAGCAAACGGCCTCGCAAAAGCATCCATGTCCATGTCATCATTCCCCAGCAACGGCAGCCAACCATCCTGTCTCGCCATTTCATTTCTCAAACTCGCCGCAGACGGCGTGATCATCATCATGCCTCGCCAAAGATGACATGGCTGTTCTCGATGAGGAACTGCACCGCCACATTCTTCGCGTGCATGTCTGTCATCTCCTTCTCGAGGCTGTGGTCGCGCATGATGGTGGGCGCGAAGACGACAGCCAGGTTCTTGGGGGACATCTAGGGAGAAAGAGAGTAAGGGGTTAGTCATGGTGGTTCCAAGCAAGATGTTCAGGGGCAGAATCGAAACCCACCAGGTTCTCCCGTTCTCGGCTGGCCACCCGAGCAAGGTGGAACATGAGAAACTCGAGGCAGTCGCGATGCTTGGGTGGAAGCATGTTGATTGTCTTTCTCAAGTGCCCGCAGCGCTCGGTTTCGCTCTGTAGCACTGCAAGAAGAAGAAAAAGGTGTGTTAGCATAACTCACTTCCGAACCATCAAAAACAGACCACACTTACTATTCGACTCCAACACCCGCTCGTACACCTCGAAATTGAGCAGCGGAGTGGGCAGCTTGCGGAAGTACTGCTTCAGTACGCTCGTGACGGCCGTGATATCGAGCGCCGGGTCCGAGATGTCGTAGTCCTCGGTCCGCTCGAAGCCCTCCTGGATCGACTTGACCAGGGAGTTGCCACCCGTCTTGCGGTAGATGCCCTCGATGTCCATGCCGCGCAGTTCCACCTCCTCGATGCAGCGCGTCACGACGCTGGGGATTTGGCGGCGCTCATAGTCGCACCGCTCGACCAGGTCCGAGCCGAAGAGCGTGCTCGGCGCTTCGGCAGGGGCTGGTGTGGAGATGTTGGTCACCGACGTCGACTTGGGCAGGTTGTTGGGTTTCTTGCCAAAGAAGCCGAATCCTTGTCGCTGGTTATCGGCCGCAACCCCGCGGTTGGGCCCGGGCCCGCTAAGAGGGGCCGGCGCCATGACGCTAGGGGACTCGACCTGGGCAACCGTCATGTTATACGGGAGGCCGATGCCGTCACCCGTCAATCCTTGGAGTGGCCGATTCTGCTCTTGCTGCTGGAAGGCGCCCGCCGCGCGGTTGATGCCCTTGGAAATGTTGTGGGCGACCTTGCTGGAGCCCTTCTTCCAGTTGAATTTCCGCACCTGACCCTTCCGAATGTTCACTACAGTGGGGCCCTCTAGAACCGGGTCCTCGCCATCGGTACCGACCAAGGTAGTCCCGGTTTGCATGCTCGTCGCATCCAGGTTGACCGATGCCGACGAAACGCCCTTGGCGTGGCCGTAGATGCCGAGGCCGTTGGGCGGCATCCGCATGTCTCCGTTGGCGATTTGCTGCTTGAACCTCTCCTGGATCTGGTGCGTCAGGTCGTTGTTCATATCCGCGAGCTGCGCATTCTTGGATGAGAGCTGCTCAAACTCGAGCAGCGCGCGGTCTCGATCCGCGATCGCCTGGGCCTTCTCGTCTAGGAGCTCGTCCCGCTCGGCGTGGAGCTGTTCGATTGCAGCTGCCATGCTCTGCTTGACCTTGTCCAGCTTCTGCACAAACTCCTTGATGGCAGATTCCTCCAGTTCGCCGGGGTCGATGGGCTCGTTCGTCTTCTTAGCCCGCTCCACGTACCCAGCAAGCACCTCGATTTGGCGAATCATGATCTCGGTCTGAGTGTCCAGCACCGAAACTGTCTTTCTCTTCTCAATGAGCTTCTTGTTCAAACTCTTCAGGTCTTTCTCCGTGTTGAACTGGCGTTCGAGCTCCGCCACGCGCTGTTCCGAGTTCCTCAGCTGCCGTTTCAGGAGGGCCGAGTCTTCTTGGCTGGCACCCGGCCCCGAGAGGGATATGGGGCTGCTGATGTCGTAACCGGCGGTTGGGTCCTCGGCAATCGGTGTCCGTGGCCAGCGGGGAGATGCGGTACCCCTGGTAGTCTCGCTCACACTCCTGCTATGACCGAGCCTGCCGTGGTTGTGGCCCACCTCAGCGCTGTTGGTCCGACCGTGTCGGACGGCGTTCGAAACCCGCCGAAGGATCGACGACGAGCCCTCGTCGGTCCCTAGTATTCTGGCCATATCTTCGTCCATGCTGAAGTCCCCGCCCGCACTCCAGCGTGGCAGATTGGGGGATATCTTGGGTTCTCCGGGCTCACTGCCCGAAGCCGTTGATTCCTTGGCAACCTGAGTCGGAGGCTGCGGTGGCGCCCTAGGTTGCATGTACGTGTCGTTCAGTTTTGTCTCAGGTACGGCAGGGCGTGGGGGTGCAACAAGGTCATTGCCGTTTGCCGACTTGGACCTCGTCAACGGGTCGCCTTTTCCGCCAGCATACCCGGGCACCACCAGCTCACCGTTCCGCGACTGACTTTGGGGCACTTCCTTCCTCGCAATAGGCGGCGCAGCAGATACTTCTGAGCGGCTGGAGGTTAGCGATTCGAATGAAGGCCGTACAGCATCTTCGTCTCTCCGACGAGACTCTGGCAGCGGCCTCGGCGGAGGGACCTGGCGGGGAGAGTCGGTATTTGTGGCGTTCGCGAGAGCCTCCCTGTTGCGGGGCGGGGCGGGGGGGGCTTTGGAGGGAGGAGGCACATCCAACGAAGCACTGGAGAGGGAGTTGCTCCTGGAATTGCCCAGCTTCTTGCTCTTGGGAGCATCTTGCAGCTTGAACTCGTCGTTGGGCTGCGTCTTCGCCGCAGCAGGCTTCCCATCCTCAACGCCAGACGAGGCTGCCCTGGAGGCACTCCCGTTCCTCTTGGAGAGCTTCCGAGCCGGCCGGTCGTGCTGAGAAACCTCGTAATCCGAAGATGCCTGTCTCCCCTTGTCCTGGAACGCAATGTGTGGTGTCGATGCCTGAGAATCAGTCTTCTGCGCCGGCTTCGGCGTGGTGAAATAGTCCCTGTCCTTGTTCCTCCGGCTCGACTCGGAAAAGGCGTCCGACATGGATTGCGGCGTCAATGCCGGAGCAGGGCTGTGATCGAGCGCGACGGGAATGTAGAAGCCCCCCTCCGAATCCCCAAGGTTCAGATCCCCCGCAAAGATGGCCGAGTTTCGGTTGTGCCGGTAGGACGGGGCGGCCGGTGCGAGAGAGTTTTCTTGCGCGGGCTCTCGCGGGGGGTCTGGGGATCGATCGGGTCTCGAGCCGCTTCGGGACGAGGGCTCGTTGATTCCGTAGGCGGCGCGAGGGCGAGGGGACAGCTCGGTCGGCGTATCGGAGTCGGGGGTGGCGCGGTCGGCAGGGAATGCATTCGGGGGTACAGCGTTGGGCGGCAGGGCAGGCAGGGATTTGTCTGTGATCATCGGGGAGGCATCTTTTTCCCGTTGTTTCGCTTGAGCAGCTGCCTTTGATTTCTTCCGCCGTCTCGCCATCAGCGACTCGTGGCAGTTCATGCAGAATATACCGTGGGACGTCCTGGCATAGCGCAGATTCTCAATCTTCCTCTTGCAGTTCCTGCAGCGGAAGCAGGTCGCGCAAAAAGCCTGGTCGCCGGTCAGGATGGCGAGGTCCTCAATCTTATTTCCGCAGGCGCTGCAGCTGTAGGTGCAGTTGTTGCAGATGAGCGAGCCATCGCCGAGCAGGAGCAAGTTCGCGTCCGAGTCGAGCAAAGTGTTGCAGGTGTTGCAGCGGAAGCAGTCGAGATGCCATCGATTTCCGGCTGGGGAACTCGTTAGCACACACCATCTCTCGGCCACTCTGAGAGTTCAACATACCGAGCTCGAAGGCCTTCCCTTCCTCGAGAATCTGCGGCATCATGGCATGTCAGTATGGACCAAAGGGCAAGTCTAGGTCGGATAGCCCACCTCGCCACAACCCTTGCAAGGGAAGACATCGTCCGCGTCCATGGGACTATCCAGATAGTCATCCATGGCTGTCGAGTCGATCGAGGGCGTCCTTGGTTGTGGATAGACTAGCCGGGACTACACCGGCTTCGCAGCGACAGGCCGAGGCTGCGGCATGAAAGTTGGGTGGTGCGAGTGGTGGGCGGCCACGATGCCGGGGCGTGGCAATTAAGAGAGCTCTTCCTCTCCCAGACGGCCAACTTCTTTTTTTTCCCCTTGGCCTGAGTGTTTGTGTCGGCACCCACGGGAGGGCTGCAGAGGTCGAGGCACTCGAGGGGCAAAGAGCGGGCCACCTGGCTGTCCCCTGGCGACCTGGCCAACCGCTGTCCGTTGCGTGTCGTGCTCGGTGGGAAGTAACCGGCGGCGATCGTGGAACGTCGAGTCGAGCTGAGTTAAGCAGCAGTCGGGAGCGCCCGCGAGGAGGGGTGCGAGTGATCGTGGCTGGGGAGAAGGCGAAGAGAGGGCCTTTGTCCGGCTCGTTTGCGGGCGCTGCTGCTGTGGAGTCGGATTACCCAGGGACTCGCAGCTTGGGCAACCAGCAGTCGAAATGCGGCAGCTGAGGTGAGGGGAGGGGAGGCTGCTGAACGAAAGAACTCTCAAATGATCAGCAGTGTGACGGGACACGATGGCCGATCAATCGTTCCCGCATCGACTGTGCGTCGTTCAAGGGGCGTCAAGCTCGAGAATGTGGAAAATGGGAAAGTGCGCTGCGTGATGGAATGGGCGTCCCTCGAAACGGCCTGTCTTGCAGGGCTCGTCGAAATGCCCGCTAACCAGCCAAAGCCAGGGGTTTACTCAGGGTACTGAGGCGCTCAGTGCAGGGGGGGCCGAGCGGCGGAGCCAATGGCAGCTCAGACACTTGCGCAACGGGGTTCGGCTCCATTCAGGAAACCCTTGGATGGGTCCGTTCTGGGGTCTGCGGCTTCATCCCATGTCCTGCAATTCAGATCCGTTCTGAACTCAGTTCGATTCTTGATGTCTCTCAGTTCATGCTGCGTCACTTCCAGTATGGAAACGGCCCGTCGGTCGAATACGCCCAGTGGTGTGGACTACACAGTACTACTATGGATGCCAAAGCTCGCCGTTTGAAGTGCCCGCCGCAACCGTTGTTTCTGAAACATGAGGATGTGAGACTATTCTCGAAGCCAGCATAGCATGCCCATCCTTTCCTCGCGACTGTTCCTCTCGACCTGTGTCTTGTCTGACCCGGCCAGCCCGGTTCTGGATCACCTCAGCGAGAGCCTGGCTACACAGTAGCAAACACGTTGACGTTGATAACCGCCAACGGTTGCCACGCCTCAGGCTTGCAGCATTGACGTGACACATCCAGCCTGTCGGGAGAGAGGGCGCGAGTCAGAGCGCGGGTGGCCGAAGGGCGGCTGCATGGCGGGGGCAGATCGGGCATCGATGGATGATGAGCCTCTCTGGCTATTTCTAATCGTCTCGCAAGCCCTCTTTCCTTTCTGCCGTGGCGATTGCGGCGCCGACGGCAAGAATAGCAGCAAGCAAGCCCGGTCTCATCGTGTCAGCACGAATCGTTCAGTGACTGAGCCTCGCCACCACGAGCCTCTGAGTAGAACGGCGACGTGACCAGGTATATGACCAAACTGCCGGTAGAAACAGACTCTTCCTCTCCTTCTTTTCTTGAGAATCTTTTCCTCCCCCCCCTTTTTTAATTTTATTTTATTTTATTTTTTTCAGTCTTGATGTCGTCTGGCATGTCATGTTGGGCCGGTGGCACCCGAAACAGCGCCCCCACACAATAACAGCAGCATGGCAACTTGGGTTCCCTTCATTAATTCAGGCACAGGCTTGACAGCAATGTACCGACAGGCGCCCCGCCTCTTCTGCATGTTTCATTTCAAGCCGATCCACCTCTTCTATCGAAACATCTCTGCGCGACGAGCGTCAGACTACATACATGCTGCGTCCGTGCTGTATACACATACTGTGTGCTGCGTCCTCGGTCTGATCGTGCTATGCTAGATATCATCTCCAGCACGCAGCGTTCGCCTGGTCTAACTGAGAGCGTCGACGTCAGCGTTAGCTTCTCGCATTTTGGGATGGGATCTGCGCTTCGGTCGTCAGTGATCCTTGACAACGACCTTCGTTTCCTTGGCATGTTTCAGATAAATCACCCCTGTCCCTTGCCTCCTTTGAGGAGAGGAGGACCCCTGACCCACTGACTAGCCCCAAGCCACCCAGCACTTCAACACCTGGGAGAGCACAGGCTCTGCAGCACAGGCTCTGCAGC